>Ga0075434_100000103_pt1 | contig 47848 bp, 46 predicted proteins | sample RhiMethybrSRZTD3_FD_75298 | JGI IMG/M metagenome (GOLD analysis project Ga0075434, IMG submission 75298) | Populus rhizosphere microbial communities from Tennessee, USA - Rhizosphere MetaG P. TD hybrid SRZTD3 | ecosystem: Host-associated > Plants > Roots > Rhizosphere > Soil | place: USA...
TCTTCGTGATCTTCGCGACGATGGGGCTCGACGCGCTGGCGATCCCGGGAGCGCCCGGCGCCACGAGCATGCTGATGCGCTTCCTGCCGCGCCTGCTCTCGGCGCTGCTGATCCTGGTCGTCGGCTGGCTCGCGGCGAACTTCCTGGGTCAGGCGATGCTGATCACCGCGGTCAACGCCGGCATCCTCCAGGCGCGGCTCCTGGCGCGGACGACCCGGTGGGTCATCCTGCTGTTCGCGGTGGCCACCGCGATGGTCGAGATCGGCATCGGCCGCGACATGGTGCTGATCGCGTTCGGCGTGCTGTTCGGAGGGCTCGTGCTGGCGCTCGCGCTGGCCTTCGGCCTGGGCGGCCGTCACCTGGCGCGGGAGATCCTGGAGCGTCGCTACCGGCGCGAGCGCGAGCCCGCGCCGCAGGACTCCATCACCCACCTCTAGCGGTGTCCCAGCCCCGGTTCGGCCGTCGCCGCACGTCGACGGTCTCGTCCGGCCGCCGGTAGTCGTCCTCGATCCGCTCGGTTGTGCCGTCGCCCTCGGGCATGGACGCCTCGAAAATATCGCAGTCCGTGATCCCGACCAGGCGATGACGCTGCCCGCCCTGCGCGCTGTAGCCCTGGCCCGGCTCGAGCTCGGTTTCGACGAGCCGTCCGGCGCCGTCTTCCCAGATCACCTTCGCCCGCCCAGAATGCAGTACCCAGGTCTCGATCTTGGCCGGCGACGTTGGCCCGGCCAGGTGGCGCTGGAGTGAGAGCCGCGCCCCGGCATTGATGTGCAGGATCTTGACCATGTAAGGCCAGTCGTCGGGGACGAAGTGCAGCTCCCAGCCCCATGGCTTGTCGACCCGGCGCACGAAGGGATGCGTTGACATTGCCGCGCCTCCTTCAAGACAGGCTATCATCACCGGGTCGCGCGCCCGCCAGTGGATTGGGCCGAACCCAGACGCTCCGCGCGTTCGCGGGTGCCGCGAGGGCATGCTATGGTTGCTCCGGAGATTTTGGGGCGTGAGCGGCGTACTGATCACCTTCGAGGGCGTCGAGGGGTCGGGCAAGACGACCCAGATGTTGCGGCTCGCGCGATGGCTTCGTCAGCAGGGCCGGAAGGTCGAGCACACGCGCGAGCCGGACGGAACGCGGCTCGGAGTCGAGGTGCGACGCCTGTTCGAGCGCCCGGGTGTCGAGCCCAAGCCTCTCGTCGAGGTGTTCCTGTTCATGGCCGCGCGACAGCAACACGTCGCGGAGAAGATCCGGCCGTGGCTCGATCGTGCGCGCGTCGTGCTGTGCGATCGCTACGCCGATGCGACCGTCGCCTATCAGGGATACGGTCGCGGCGTCGACCCCGATCTGATCCGCGAGCTCAACGCGCGCGCGACCGGCGGCGTCATGCCCGACCTCACCGTTCTGTTCGACCTCGACCCGGCGCACGGCCTCCGGCGCAATCGCCTGAAGGGCCGGCGCCTGGATCGGTTCGAGCGCGAGGCGCTCGCGTTCCACCGCCGGGTGCGCGGCGGCTACCTCGAGATCCAGCGCGCCGAGCCCAAGCGCGTGCGCATCGTCCACGCCGCGCGCTCGCCGGTCGTCGTCGAGGCTGAGGTGCGCGCAATCGTCGAGGAGTTCTTTCGTGGCGCTTGAGCGCGTCCTCGACCAGCCGCGCGCGGTCGAGCTCTTGCGCCGCGCCCTGGCCGCTGATCGCGTGGCGCATGCGTACGCCTTCATCGGTCCGACCGGCGCCGGCCGCATGACGACCGCGCTCGCGTTCGCCGAGGAGCTCCTGGGCAGCGCGGGCCGGTCGCATCCCGACCTGCACGTGGTCGTGCCGACACCGCCCGAATCGAATCCGCGCGGCGCGCGCGCCATCCGCATCGGCGCCATCCGCGAGCTCGAGCGTCAGGCCTCGCTGCGCCCGGCGATGGCGCGCCGCAAGGTGTTCATCATCGACGAGGCCGAGCGGATGACGGGCGAGACGCCGCAGGCGTTCCTGAAGACGCTCGAGGAGCCGCCGGCCGCGACCGTGATCATCCTGATCCTGCCCCGGGCTCGCGCGGTGCCGGCCACCCTGCTGTCGCGCTGCCAGGTGGTGCGCTTCGCCCCGCGCGCCGACGCCGGCGGCGCCGCCGCGCGCGCCCAGGCGCTCGAGATCCTCGCCGAGGTCAAGGCGCAAGGCGTCGACGCGCTCTTCCGCCGGACCGATCGGCTCGAGCGCGAACGCGCCGAGGCGCTGGTGGACGCTTATTGGCTCTTCTGTCGCGACCTCTTGCTGGCCAAGGCCGGCGCGCCGAGCGCGCTCCTGATCGACTCCGACCGCGCCGCCGAGCTCAGCCGCGAGGCCGAGGGCTGGAGCGTGGATCAGATCGTGGCCGCGGTGGACGTCTGCCGTCAGGCGCGGGACGCGCTGCTGCGCAACGTGGCCCCGCGCCTCACCCTGGAAATCGTGCTGAGCCGCCTCGCTTTACGGGCGGCATAGGATAAGAGGATATGGACGACTTCCTCGTAGGTGTCCGGCTACGCCCTACCGCCCAGGCCGACGACTACAAGGTCGGCGATCTCGAGCTTCACGTCGGCGACCTGGTGCTCGTCGAGACGCCGTCGGAGACCGTGGTCGGGGAAGTACGCCGGCCCCGTCGCGAGATGCCCGAGACGAAGAAGGACCGCGCCTACCCGCGCGTGCTGCGCCTGGCGACCGACGAGGAGGCGCGCGCGCACCGCGAGCGGCGCGAGCGCGAGGAGCGCGCGATCGTCACCTGCCAGCGGATCGCCCGCGGCCGCGGCCTCACGATGAAGGTGATCGACGTCGAGATGCACCCGGTGGCGCGGCGGACGACCGTCTACTTCAACGCCGAGGAGCGGATCGATTTCCGTGACCTGGTACGGGACCTCGCGCGCGAGCTGCGCTCGCGCGTCGAGATGCGGCAGGTCGGCGCCCGGGACACCACGAAGGTCCTGGACGGTATCGGACCGTGCGGGCGCCAGCTCTGCTGCTCCTCGCACCTCCGGCGCTTCGATCCGATCTCGGTGAAGATGGCGAAGGCCCAGGACATGCCGCTGACCGACAACCGCTTGCTCGGGAACTGCGGCCGGCTCAAGTGCTGCCTGCTCTACGAGTTCTCGACGTACGAGGAGCTCCGCTCGCGGCTGCCGCGCGTGAACTCGCCCTGCCAGGCCAACTGCGGCACGAGCGGCTGCATGACGGGTAAGGTGCGATCGATCCGCGTCCTCAAGCAGAGCGTGGTGGTCGGCTTCCCCGACGGCACCCAGGCCGAGGTGCCGATCGACCAGGTCACCTGGGAAGGACGGGCGCACATCAAGGCCCAGCTCGACCCGTGAGCGCGTTCTACCTCACCACCCCGATCTACTACGTCAACGACCGCCCCCACCTGGGGCACGCGTACACGACGATCGTCGCCGACGCGATGGCGCGCTATCGCCGCCTCTCGGGCGACGACGTGTGGCTTTTGACCGGGACCGACGAGCACGGCGACAAGATCGCGCAGGCCGCCGCGAAGGCTGGCGTGACGCCGCAGGCGATGGCCGACCAGAACTCCGCGGCGTTTCGCGCGACCTGGCAGGCGCTCGGGATCCGGTACGACGACTACATCCGCACGACCGAGGAGCGCCACAAGAAGGTCGTGCAGGCGATCCTCCAGAAGCTCTGGGACGCCGGCGAGATCTACCTCGGCAAGTACGGCGGCCACTATTGCTACGGCTGCGAGCGCTTCTACACCGAGAAGGAGATCGTCGACGGCAAGTGTCCCGATCATCTGACGCCGCTGGTGTGGATCGAGGAAGAGAACTACTTCTTCAAGATGTCGAAGTACCAGAGCCGGCTGATCGAGCACATCGAGCGCAATCCCGACTTCGTCCGGCCCGAGCGCTATCGCAACGAGGTGCTCGGCTTCCTGCGCGACCCGCTGACCGATCTCTCGATCAGTCGCCCGCGCCGCCGGCTCGAGTGGGGCATCCCGCTGCCGTTCGACGACAAGTACGTCACCTACGTCTGGTTCGACGCGCTGATCAACTACGTGTCGGCGCTCGGCGGCCCGGGCGACCCGCGCTTCGAGAAGTTCTGGCCGCACGTGCAGCACGTGACCGCCAAGGACATCGTGAAGCCGCACGCGATCTACTGGCCGTGCATGCTCTGGGCGGCCGGCATCCCGCTCTACCGGCACCTCAACGTGCACGGCTACTGGACGCTCGGCGGCCACAAGATCTCCAAGTCCGTCGGGAATCTCGTCGAGGCGCTGGCGCTCAAGGAGAAGTACGGCAACGACGCCTTCCGCTACTTCGTCCTGCGCGAGATGGTCTTCGGGCTCGACGCCGACTTCTCCGAGGAAGGGCTCGTGGGACGGCTCAACGCCGATCTGGCCAACGACCTCGGCAATCTCGTCTCGCGCGCGACGACCTTGATCGTGAACCTCGGCGGGGGCGTGGCGCCCGCGCACAAGGGCGCGGGCGCCGCCGGAGACGCCGTCGCGGCGGCGTTCGCCAAGGCCAAGAGCGACGTGGCGGCCGCGATGGACGAGTTCGCGTTCCAGCGGGCGCTGGCCTCGCTCTGGGAGTTCGTGGGCGTCGTCAACCGCTACGTGGACTCGACCCAGCCGTGGGCGCTCGCGAAAGACGCCGGCAAGAAGGGCGAGCTCGACGCGGTGCTGTCCACCCTGGCCGAGTCGCTGAAGATGCTCGGGATCGTGCTCGCGCCGTTCGTGCCCGACGCCGCCGCCAAGATCCGCGCGGCGCTCGGCCAGACCGGGGAGCCGACGCTCGCCGATGCGACCTGGGGCCGGCTCGCTGCGGGCACACCGGTTCAGAAGCTCTCCGGGCTCTTCCCGCGTATCGACACCAAAGTCACACCGGGGACCGGTCAATTGACGATTGATTCGACGACGCCGCAAGTCAAGACAGAAACGGCGCGGATCAAGATCGACGACTTCGGCAAGGTCGAGCTCCGCGTGGCCGAGGTCGTCGCCGCCGAGCCTCTGCCGAAGTCGAAGAAGCTCCTCAAGCTCACGCTCTCGCTCGGCCCGGAGCAGCGCACGGTGGTCGCGGGGATCGCCGAGCACTACACGCCGAACGACATCGTCGGCAAGAAGGTCGTCATCGTGACGAACCTCGAGCCCGCGAAGCTGATGGGCGTCGAGTCCAACGGGATGGTCCTCGCCGCGTCCACCGGCGGCAAGCTGGCCGTGCTGACGCTCGATCGCGATCTGCCGCCGGGAGCGAAGGTCACGTGAGACAGCCCGCGCTGAGCCCCGACGAATACGTGGACGCGGTGGTGCAGGCGGCCGAGCGCGACGCCTCGATCGGCCGCGTCCTCCGCGAGATCCTGAGCCTCGACGGCGCCGTCCGGTCGAGCGCGCTCGACCTGGTGGCCGCGCATCTGCGCGTGCACTCCGCGGCCGGCGACGTCCTCGACTGCATCGACATGCTCAAGCGCGACGCGATCGCCCAACGCCTCACCGAGCGGCTCGCCGCCGCGCGCACGCCCGCCGCGGGCGGTCCAGCGAGCCCACCGCCCGTTTGAGCTCCGCGTTCGCGTGGATCGCCGAGTGGGGCGTCTCGTTCGCCTCGCTGACCGGCGGGGTGTTCACGCTGTTCGTGTTCCGCCGCGGCCTGCCGAACGTTGCCTGGATCGTCGGCTACCTGCTCTTGCTCTGGCTCGTCTTCGCGGTCCTCGTCGAGCTGCGCCAGCCGCTGGCCGAATCGGGACGCCGGACGGGCCGGCTGGTCGTCAGCGCGGCCGACTACACCATCCAGACGCTCTATCACGGGCTCCTGCTGTTCGTGCTGCCGGCGTACTGGGCGAGCGCCACCTTGACCTCGCGCAACGTGGCGTTCTTCGGGCTGCTGGTGGTGATGGCGATCCTGGCGACGTTCGATCCGTGGTACCGCGTGATCGTGCATCCGCGGCCCTGGCTCGGTCACGTCTTCTTCCTCGTGTCGATCTTCGCGGCGCTGAACGTCGCGCTCCCGCTGGTCGGCCTGCCGCCGCTCGGCGCCTTGATGACCAGCGCCTTCGTCGCCGCGCTCGCGATCACGCCGGTCGTGCGCCGCGCCGGCGGCCGGACGTGGAAGGGCGCGCTGCGCGTGACGGTGGCGCTCGGCATCGTCGCGGCGGTGCTGGCGGCGGTGGGCCGCGTGTGGATCCCGCCGGCGCCGCTCTTCATGGCGCGGGCCGCGATCATGTGGGACCTGCCCGACCTCGACAACATCGAGGCGCTGCCCACGACGATCTCCGCGGACGAGGTGAAGCAGCGCGGGCTCGTGGCGTACACTGCGATCTACGCGCCGGCGGGCCTGCGCCAGTCGGTGAGTCACGTCTGGAGGCATCGGGGCCGTGTGATCGAGACGGTGTCGCTGGCGCCCGTGCTCGGCGGACGGCGGGAGGGTTACCGCACGTATTCGCGCAAGACGTCGTTTCCCGAAGAGCCGGAAGGGCGCTGGTCGGTTGACGTGATGACGGCATCCGGTCAGCTGATCGGCCGGCTCAGGTTTCGCATCGTCAAATGACGGTCGACGATCCGACCTGGAGGGAAGGCCATGGCTGAGACCGTGCGAGCGGCCGACTATTTCTACGTGATGGTTCCCGACAAGCCGGGCGAGGGCGCGCGCGTTCTGGGTGAGCTCAAGCGCGCCGGCGTGAACCTGATGGCCTACTCGGGCTTTCCGAGCGGACGCGGCGCGCAGCTCGACCTGGTGCCCACCGATCCGGCGGCCTTCAAGGCGCTCGCGAAAGAGAAGAAGTGGAAGGTCAAGGGTCCCAAGCGCACGTTCCTGATCGACGGCGACGATCGTCTGGGCGCCTGCGCCGACGTGCTCGGCCGGCTCGCGGCGGCGAAGATCAACGTGACGGCGATGGACGCGGTGGCCTCGCCGGACGGGCGCTACGCCGCGATCCTGTGGGTGAAGGCACGTGATGTGAAGAAGGCGGCCGGCGTCCTCGGAGTCGTGTGACCGCTCCCGAGCTGTTCGACACCCACGCGCACCTGCACTTCCCCGAGTTCGGGGGCGACCTCGATGCCGTGCTCGAGCGCGCGCGCGCGGCCGGTGTGCGGCGCATCCTCACGATCGGGACCGACGTGCCGACCTCGCGTGCAGCGGCCGCGATGGCCGCGGGCCTGCCGGACGTGTGGGCGGCGGTCGGCATCCATCCGCACGAGGCCGCCGACGCCGACGACGCGGCGCTCGCCGAGATCGAGCGGCTGGCGGGCCAGCCGCGCGTGGTCGCGATCGGCGAGACCGGGCTCGATTTCTTCCGCAATCTGGCGCCGCGCGACGCCCAGGAGCGCGCGCTGCGGCGCCAGCTCGAGCTCGCGCGCCGCGTGGACAAGCCGGTGCTCATCCACTGTCGCGAGGCGCACGACGACACCTTGCGCGTGATCGGTGAGGTGGACGTGCGCCGCCGCGGCGGGATCATGCATTGCTTCTCCGGCGACGTCGGGATCGCGCGCCGCTGCCTCGATCTCGGGCTCCTGATCTCGCTGGCCGGGCCGGTGACCTATCCCAAGCCCGGCGCGCTGCCGGAGGTTGCTCGCTTCGCGCCGGCCGATCGCCTCGTCGTCGAGACGGACTGTCCCTTTCTGCCGCCGCAGTCTCATCGCGGCAAGCGCAACGAGCCCGCGTATCTCGCGATCACCGCGGCGCGCGTGGCCGAGCTGCGCGGCGAGCCGCTCGGCGATCTCGCGGCGCGGATGTCCGAGAACGCGCGGAGTCTCCTGCGACTGTGAGTCGCTCCGTGTCGCTTCGCGACGTCGCCTTCTACTTGCGGGGGCGCCTGAACACTCGACTGGCCCAGCTGGCCAACGCCCGCGACCGTACGCCGCCCGTGGTGCCCGCGCCGATCGACGAGGTCATACGCGGCGTCCGCACGCCCCAGGCGCTCTCGCGGTTGCTCGAGGGGCGACCGAACCCCGAGCGCGAGCACGCGATGGCGCGCTACCTGCACGCGCTCGCCGTGCCGTTCGCGGTGCATCGCTTCGCGTCGGCCGAGGGCTCGGGCGAGAACTACAGCGTCGACCTCGGCTCGGGGAGCCGCGTGCTCCTGCTCGCCGCGCATCACGACGCGGTGCCGGGCAGCCCCGGCGCCAACGACAACGCGGCGTCGGTCGGCCTCTTGCTGAGCCTGATCGAGCGGCTCGCCGTCGCGCCCCCGACGAAGCTGCGCGTGCGGTTTCTCTTCACGGCGGAGGAGGAGCGCGGCTATCTCGGCGCGCGACACTACGTCCACGACACGGGCATCGCGGACCTGGCCGGCGTGCTGAGTCTCGAGCTGTGCGGCATCGGCGACAGCGTCGCGATCTGGGACGCGGCCGAGGAGACGCCGTTCCTCCAGACCGTCTCGCGCGCGCTCGAGGGCCTCGGGCTCCGGCGCGACACCGGTTACCATACGGTGGGCCGCATCCCGATGTTCGGCAGCGATCATCGGGCGTTCGCGCCGCTGGGTGTGCCGGCCTACGGCTTCACGCTGGTGCCCACGGCGAACGCGGATGCGCTGCGACAGTTCGTATTCAGTCCGGTCCGCAGCGCGCTTCGTCATCTGATCCACCGGCCCGCGCCGTTTCACACGTATCACACGCGGCGCGACCGCGGCGGCACCTTGGAGCCTCAGGCGCTGGCGCTCGCGCTCCGAGCGCTGGAAGCCGTTATTGCGGAAGTGGCGTAGGCGGCGACGAGGCGAGGCGAAAGAGCAGACGGCGGCTGAGCGCGGCCTCGCTGGCCGGGACCAGGACGACCACTTCACCCTGGCAGCCGACGCTGAACGGATACACCGAGTGGGCCAGGCGTGAACGGAGCAGAGTAGGGATGCCCTGGCTCTCGAAGAGGCCTTTCAGGACGAGCGCTTCGGCCTGAGCGCAGCGGCGCACTTCGACCAGGCCGCGCTCGCTCCCGGACTCTCTCGGAAATTTGGGAAACGGGATGACCTTCCCGCGCACCGACATGGCCGTGAGTATAATCCATCGCGCGACCTGTTATGAGCGCCGCCCGCAGCCCGAAAATCGCCGAATTTTGCCGTGGGGCCTCCGAAATTTCGTTGCCTATGCCGAGAGGGACTCTGCTGTTGCCCGACGGAACCCCCGGCGATTGCGGCCGACCAACGATGTCGAGGATCTGACTCGGGCGTCAAACAAACGCGTCAACACCAGTGACGACCCTCCCCACGCCTGCACGGGCAAATAGTTGCCGATGCACTACACCCTGGGGCCGGTTAACGATCTGCTCTTTTTGGCAGCCTGTTCTGTCAGCGTGCGGCTTGTAGCATCCTCGAAGCGATTGATTTTCTGAAGTCGAGCCGGCTGGCGACGATCTTGCATATCGATCCACTCAGAGTATGGACGAGAAGACCAGGATAGTTGCAGTTTGGCTTCACGACGAGCACGCAAGGCTCATCGTAGGGGCCGCGCCGGCTACCAAGCCTAGTCGGTGGGCGATCGAAGGAACCATTGTTGAGACGATCACCGTGGGGCTATGGCTGAGGACGCATACGATTCATGAGTTCCGACCCTTTGCCGTCGGCGTGAAGCAGGTCAACTGGCAATTCGCATCGACCGAACTACTCATTCGATGGGAAGCCATCATCACGATTCAGGTGTTCGAGAGTAGCGGCAAAGACATCGGCTTCAAGCCTACGGCCGAAATCTAAGCCTCCACTCTCGTACCGGTCATCACGCGAGTACTAAGCGGCGCGGTTTGGTCGATGCCTCGGGAATGGCCCGGACACCATAGACTCGCGCGAGCCGAGGGAAAGCGAACGGAGCCGAACATGCCCGACGGTCAGTACAAGGGCTGGCGGATCGAGCCGCAATCGTATCAGTCGGACGACGACCGATGGCACCCGAAGGCGATGGTGAGCATTTTCCCAGTGATGGCGCCGGTCGACGTGAAGTTCGATACCGAGCAGGACGCTAATGCGTACGCGATCGAGATGGCGAAGAAGTGGATCGACGCCCGAGGCTGACGACCCGCCAAGTAGTTTGACAAGCGACTGGATCTTCCAACACCGGCTCTCGCCGTAGATCGTGTGACGGTTGCGGCGTACGGATTTGCCCGGAGTCCCACGGCTCATCGAGGTCCGTAACGAGCTGTTTTCAAAAGTTTAGCGCGCGGCAGGTCGATGCGGTAATGAGTATAATCCATGGCCATGGGGCCGCGCCCGTCCACGCCGTGAGCCGGGCGGGCGTCGGTATCGTCGTCTCCTGCCCGTGCGGCGAGGTATACGAGCTCAGGCCGGAATACGCCGGCCGCCTCCTCGAGTGCCCGACCTGCCGCCGGCACCTGCGCGCGGGGCCCGACGCCCGCGCGCCCCGCCCGCCGACGCCCGGCGTCGATCACGCCTTCGACCGCGACATCTTCCTGCTGCGCGAGCGGGTGTTCACGATCACGTCGAAGTACGAGGTCTGGGCGGAGGACGGCACGCCGATTCTCTATGTCGAGCGTCCAGCCTACCCGGTACGGACGCTCGTGGCCTACCTGGTGGCGGTCATCGTGACCTTGACGATCATGGGCTGGGCCGCCGGCATCCTGGCGCGGGACGAGACCGGACTCTCGATCATGCTCTCGGTGCCGGTGGCGGCTTTCATCTTCCTGATCGTCTCGATGTCCATGCGCCCGCTCCGCCACGTGACGATCTACCGCGACGACTCGCGGCGCGAGACCTTGCTGCGCGTGCTGCAGGACCAGCGCGTGGCGTTCCTGACCCGGACATACACGATCGTGACCGCGGCCGGCGAGCTGCTCGCGGTCCTGAGCAAGAGCTATCTACACAACGTCATCCGCAAGCGCTGGCGCGTCACCGGGCCCGGCGGCGAGCCGCTAGCGATGGCCATCGAGGACTCGATCGTCCTCTCGCTGCTCCGGCGGGTGATCGGCACCTTCTTCGGCTTTCTGCGGACCAACTTCGTCCTGGTCCGGGGCGCGGACGCCGAGATCTTCGGCGAGTTCAACCGGAAGTTCACGTTACTGGACCGCTACGTGCTCGACCTCACCGCCGACCCGTCGCGCGCGTTCGACCGACGCATCGCGATGGCCCTTGGCGTCATGCTCGATACCGGTGAGCGCCGCTGACGTGAGCGCGGTGCCCGAGCAGCCGCTGCGCATCACGCCCGAGATGCTGCTCTCGCGCAAGATCGATTTCGAGCGGCGCATGGGTCGCCTGCCGCCGGCGACTCTGGCGATCCTCGCTCTGCTCACCGCGATCTTCGTGGCGGAGATTCACACGGGCGCGCTCGCGTCGAAGGACGGGATCATCGCCATGGGCGCGCTTGCGCGTGAGCGCGTCGCGGCCGGCGAGTACTGGCGCCTCCTGACCGCGCCGTGGCTGCACGGCGGTGCCGAGCACCTGATCGGCAACGGCGTGGCGCTCTACATCCTCGGCATGGTGTGCGAGGCCGCGTTCGGGCGCACCCAGTTCGTCGTGCTCTACGTGCTGAGCGGGCTGGCGGGCTCCCTCATGAGCCTCGCGATGACCCCAGGACCGTCCGTCGGCGCCTCGGGCGCGATCTTCGGTCTGCAGGCGGCGGCGATCGTACTGCTGCGCCGGGAGCGCGAGCGCCTGCTCGTGCGCGATCGGCGCGTCGGCTTCGTGCTGCTGGTCTGGGCGATCTACACGATCGCCGGCGGCCTCACCGATCCGTTCATCGACAACGGCGCCCACATCGGCGGCGCCCTCGGGGGCGCGCTCATCGCCACGCGCCTGCATCCGCTCGTCATCGCGACGATGCCGGCCGAGCGCGCGGCGGTGGTGTGGCGCTCGCTCTGGCTGGTCGGCGCGCTCCTCGCGTACGCGGTCGTGGGCTGGTTCCGCCGCTAGCGCGCGCTCGGCGTGCCGTCCGTTACGGCGGCGCTTGCAACGTCGGCGAAACGCTAGGCGCCGGGCAGGGCGCTGGATCAGCCCGGTAGGTCAGCGGTTTGGCCGCGGCGACGCGGCCGCGCCTCCCCCGTTACTCGGGAACAATCGATGGCTATGCGCCGCGGTCCGAATCGGTCCCGACCCGATCCAGCCAGGCGCGCACGCGCGCGCGAACGAACGGCCCCTTGAACGGCTTCGTCAGGTAGTCGGTGACCCCCGCGGCGAAGCCTTCCTGCGTCTTCTCGGCGCTGCCTTCCGCGGTGAGGAGCACGATGGGTACTTCGCGAAAGTAGGGGTCCGAGTCGGCGCGCAGCGCGCGGGTGACCTCGGTGCCGGCGAGCTTCGGCATGAGCCAGTCGAGCAGGATCAGCGAGGGGCGTACGGCACGCGCGATGCGTAGCGCCGTCTCGCCGTCGGTGGCCGTGTAAAGCCGGAACGCGTCGGACCGCAGGGTCGACTTCAGGAGCTCGAGGATCACGGGGTCGTCGTCGGCGACCAGAATGACATGGGCGGGTGCTGACTTCGATCCCGAAGAGGCCGCGGCCTTTCGCCGAGGCCGCGTCGTGCGGACCTCGCGCGGCGCCAGATCGAGCGTCAGCCCCTCGGCCGCAGCGAAGACCTCGAGCGTGCCGCCGGCCTTGCGGACCCGCGCGCGGCAAGCCTCGACCAGCCGATCGACCGCATCGTCGTCACGCAGCGGGTCGTGATGGGTGAGCGCGAGCCGTCGAGCGTGTGCCGCCAGCGCGTAGTCCACGGCGGCCTCAGCCGGTGAATGGCCCCAGTTGACCTTCTCCGCGTAATCAGCCCACGTGTACTGTGCGTCGTGGATGACGAGATCGGCGCCCTCGAGGAACGCGACGTGCCGCGCGTCCTCGGCGTGCGGCATGCCCTCGCCGGCCGCGCCGGCTGCCTCGGCCGGCTCGCGCATGTGCGGCTCGTGATCGCACGCATAGACGATCGCCACACCATCGGCCTCGAGCCGATAGCCGAGCGTCAGCGCCGGATGATTCAAGTACTGCGCGACGACGCGCACGCCGCCGACCGTCAAGGCGCCCTCGCCGAGATCGTTGTAGCGGATGGTCGCCGCGAGCTGGCCAAGCGTGACCGGAAAGTACGGATGCTGCATCTGCGCGGAGAGCACGGTTTCCAGGCGCTCGCCGAGGCCGCTGGGCGCGTAGAGATCCCACTCGCTGCCCTGCACGAACACCGGGGCGAAGAAGGGAAAGCCTTGGATGTGATCCCAGTGCGTGTGGCTGATCATCAAGTGGCCGCGCACGGGCCGCTGCGATTCGGCGATCAGCGCCTGACCGAGGCGATGGGCGCCGGTGCCGCAGTCGAGGACGATGAGAGTGCCGTCGGCCGCGCGCGCCTCGACACAGGAGGTGTTGCCGCCGTAGCGCAGGGTCGTGGGCCCCGGCGTCGCCAGGGATCCCCGAGTGCCCCAGAAGCGAATGCGCATCATCGCCTCCCGTTGCGGAGCGGCGTTATTCCCTCCAGCTTTTCTACGATCATCAGGCTCACTCCAGATCGCGCGCCGCGGGAAGGCCCGGGAGCGAGGTCGCAGTCCGGACGCCGCGGGCGATCGCCTCGGCCACGGCGTCGGCCGCCGAGAGGCCGAGCCGCGTGATGTCGGCCGGCAGATTGCCGACCGACAGCGCGAAGAGCGTGTCGCCGTCGAACGCGGTGTGTGGCGGTGACAGCGCGCGCGCGAACCCGAGCATCGCGAGCGAGGCGAGCTTGGCAGCTTCGGGCTTGCTCAGGCGCGCGTTGGTGGCCACCGCGCCGATCGTCGTGCTCTCGGGCGCCGCGAAGCGCTCGAGCGCTCGGCCGCCCGCCAGCTCGCGAGCCGAATCGACGAGGCGCAGGCTATGGGGCGCCTCGCGGGTGCCGGCGATCAGCGCGCCGGTCTCGGGATCGCGCACGTCGCCGACCGCGTTCACCACGACCAGCGCTCCCACCACGACGTCGCCGAGCCGGCGCGAGGCGCTGCCGATGCCGCCGCGCATCGCGCGGGCGATGCGATACACCTTGCCGACGCTCGCGCCGGTGCCGGCGCCCACGTTGCCCTCGACGATCGGGCCGGCGGCGGCCGCAGCGGCCGCTTCGGTGCCCATCTCACGGGTTGGACGCGCGCGCCCGTCGCCCACGTTGAGATCGAAGATGAACGCGCCGGGGACATGCGGAACGACAGTGGGGCCGGCCGCGAAGCCGCAGCCGTGCGACTCGAGCCAGCGCATGACGCCCCAGATTGCCTCGCCGCCGAAGCGGCTGCCGCCACCGAGGACCACGCCCTCGACGGTCGGTACCAGATGGCGCGGATCGAGATAGTCCAGCCCAACAACGTCGTTCGCGCCGCCCCGGAGCTCGGCGCCGCACACAGCCGGGCGGTCGCACAGGACCACAGTGACGCCGGTGAGACCGGCGAGATCGGTCGCCTGACCGACGCGAATGCCCGGGACGTCGGTGATCAGGGCTTGCGGCTCACGTCGGCGGCCCTCAGCCGGCCGGCCGCCACCTCGGCCGCCAGCTCGATCGCACGCTGGGCGAGCGCGCGCGCGAGCGGATCATGCGTGAGTGAGCTCTGGCCATCGGCGAATGCCGCGGCCGCTGCGGCGGCGATCGCGGCGTGCTCGCTACGGTCGGTCGCGCCGAACACCCAGGCCATCTCCGCGAAGCGGCGGCTCCAGCGGCGGCGCGCCTCGGGCGTGAACTCGCGATCGATCACGCGGCCGAGGATCGCCTCCTGGCGCTCGGCCTTGATCTGGTCGGAGACCACCAGCCGGCTCTCGCGCGCTTCCTGAACTTCGAGCGCGTCGCTCTGGACCGTCTCGGGATCGAGGAACCAGCCGGCCATCTCGGGCAGCCCGAGCAGCTCGACGGCGCGGTCGGCCAGCGCCGGATCGGCCTCGGGCAACGGCGGCGGGCCGGCGGGCGCGACGTCGGCGAAGAAGGGCTGCCAGCGCCCGAACGCCGCCGGCGGCGAGGTGCCGAGCTGGCGATGGAGCTCGAGCGCCTCGGCCACGAGGCCGAGCGCCCGTGCCGGCTCGGTCTCGACCCACGGGAGCTTCTGCGCCGCCCGTAAGGAGGCCAGCTCGGCCTCGAGCCGGCGCTTGGTGATGTCGCCGCCGGCGACCTCGCCGATACCGATCACGTCGTTGAGAATCAGCGAGCACAGGGCGCCGCCGCCGTAGGCGCCCTCGAAGAGGATCCATGCTGCACGCGACCCGCTGCCGTCGATCCCCGACAGCCACGCGCGCACCGCGTGAGGCGTACCCCGGCGGACGACCGGGGCCACCGGCGGCGCGGGTGCGGGCGTCACGCCCTGCTGCGAGAGCCGGTAGAGCGCCCGCTTCGCGGCTCGGCGCACGGCGCGGTCCTCGGCGCTGTCGGCAAGCCCGCTCAGCGCCGGCAGGGCTCCGGCGCCGTGCGCGTTCGCGAACGCGCGCAGCTTCTCGTCGAGGGCCTCCTCGGAGAGGCCCCGGAGCGACCCCCGGTCGAGGCTCGCCGCAGGATCGGTCATCCGAATCTGAGCTGGAAGAACGGGTGCGCGGGATGGTCGATGAAGTAGACGCGGCGCGCGTAGTCGAGCGCGCCCGCGTAGCCCTCGAACCGGTCGGCGAGCCGCCGGAAGAGCGGCGCTGCGGCGGCCGCGTCCGCTTTGGAGGTCGCGCGACCGTGCTCGGACACGAAGTGATAAGCGCGCTTGCCCTGGCCGATGTAATAGCCGACCGATACCGTCCGCTCGACACGCTCGCGAAAGATTCCGGTCATGAACAGGGTGAAGTCGCCGATGTGCTGGGACACGGCCACCTCGTGTTCGGGCTGGAAGTACGAGCCGTCCCAGGCGGTCCCGGCCTCGATGAGCAGCTCGACGACGGTCTCGAGCCTTGGAATCGTCGCCCCACGCGGGTAGAGGTTCTCGGTGCGCGCGAAGCGCGTCAAGAGATCGGCGAGGTACGGCGAGGCCGGGTCGTTGCCGATGGCCAGGTCGTGGAAGCTCGCCCGAATCGCTCGGTCGAAGAAGGCGCGAAGCTCCACACCCGGGATGATAGCAAAATTCAGAACTTTGCTAGAATCCGAGCCCGTGGCGGACGGGCCGAACGCGCGCATTCCCTGGTTCCTCGTCCTGGCGAGCCTCATCCTTCTCCTGCTGGTCGTCTACGTGCTGTTCGTCGGCTACCTCCCGTCCAAGCAGCGCGTCGCCGGTCTCGAGGCCGAGCTGAAGGACGTTTACAAGCGAGAGGCGGAGCTCCAGACCAGGCTCGCGCAGCAGGATCAGCGCCGCGAGCGGCAGATCTCGTCGCTGACGGCCGAGCGCGACACCCTGCTCCGGCGCCTGGAAGAGCTCGAGAAGCAGCTCGCCGCCATGCGCGCCCAGCACCGCTGAGTACCGCGCGCGCGACGCGCCGGTTTTCGGAAAACCCAGTATTTATGCTATCGTGCGGCGCGCGAAGGGTGTAGTCGACCGACCACAGCCCACGGAGGGAAACGATGACGGATCGGAACGAGCAGTCCCCAGGAGAGGCCGGCGTCAGCCGGCGCGACACCCTCAAGCTCGCCGCGGCCATCGCGGCGTTCGGCGTTGCCATGGGTGTCCGCCCTGCCGACTCGATCGCCCAGGGCAAGACCGAGGGCAAGGGCGAGGGCAAGACCGACGGCAAGACCGACGGAAAGAGCGAAGGCAAAGCCGACGGCAAGGCTGGCGGCAAGGGCGAGGGAAAGTCCGGCGGCAAGGGTGAGGGTAAGGGCGGTGGTAAGGGTGAGGGCAAGCTGGGTGGTAAGAGCGAAGGCAAGATGGGCGGTAAGACTGAAGGCAAGATGGGCGGTAAGACCGAAGGCAAGACCGAGGGCAAGCAGTAACGTGATTCTTCGCCAGGAGCGCGGCCGTTCCATACCGTGATCTCCTGGCGAACGTCGACTTCAGCCTCGAGCGAGGCAGTCGCTTCTCGTACGTTTGCAATGCATGCAAGCGCTGCTGCTACGGCAAGGCAATTCGCGTAGGGCCGTACGAGGGGCTGCGCCTCGCTCGAAGGCTGGGTCTGACGACGACCGAATTCTTCGCCCGCCACACCGAGGCGGGCGGCACCGTACTCCAGACTCGCGACGACCGCTCGTGTGTGTTCCTCGACGAGCGCGGCTGCAGCGTCCATCCCGATCGCCCGCTGGCGTGCCGTCTCTATCCGCTCGCCCGCTGGACAGATCCCGACGGTAACGAGAGCTTCGGACACCTGGAGCCGCATCCCCAGACGGCGGGTGTGTACGGCGACAGGGGCACCGTGGCCGACTACCTCGCCGCGCAGGGCCTGGCGCCGTACTTCGCGATGGGCGATCGCTACGGGGCGCTCTACGAGCGCATGGTGGCGCTGCTCGAGCGGATCGAGCCCGACGAGAGCGAGCGGCGCGCCGAGCGTCGCGCCGAGGTCAACGAGATGGAAGCCGGCTCCGTCGCGACCTCGTTCTTCGACGTCGACGCGACGGTGGGCGAGTACTGCCGGGCCCACGATCTCGCGGTTCCCGCCGACATCGACGCGCTCATCGACCTGCACATTCGCGCCGTCAATGCCTGGCTCGACGACGTCGAGTCGCGACTGGGCCGCTGAACCCGATTCGGGAGACGGCTAGAGCAGGGACAGCAGCTTCTCGTTCGTCTCGCGCAGCCCGACCGAGAACCGAAGATGACCGGGAAAGCCGATCCCGGCGCCGTCGCGGACCAGGATGCCCGCCTTCATCAGACGCGCACGCAGGCCCGGAGCATCCGGCACCGCGACCAGCAGGAAATTCGCGTGCGAGGCCGGGAACGCGTAGCCGCGCTTGGTCAGCTCGGTGCTCAGGTAGGCTCGCTCCTCCAGCACGACCCGCCGCGTCTTTTCTACGTGCGCGTGGTCCTCGAGGGCCGCCAGCGCCGCGACCTGACCGAGCCGGTTCACGTTGTAGGGCGCGCGAACGCGATTGAAGCGATCGATCGTCTCCGCGCTGGCGACCGCGTAGCCCACGCGAAGCCCGGCGAGCCCCGCGATCTTCGAGAACGTGCGGAGCACGACCAGCTGCGGGTAGCGCTCGAGAAGCCTGACCCCGTCAAAGTGATCGGGATCCTCGCAGAAGTCCACGTACGCCTGATCGAGGACGACGAGCGGCGAATCCGGACCGAGCGCGTCGAGGAACGCGAGCAATGGGCCCTTGTGGATGATGGTCGTTGCCGGATTGTGCGGCGAGCAGAGCATTACCGCCTTCGTCCGATCGGTCACCCGGCGCCGGACATCGTCCAGATCGGTCTCGTACCCGGCCAGCGGGCTTTCGATGACACGGGCGCCGGCGAGCCTCGCGGAGATCTCGTAGGGCTCGAACGACGGTGTCGGCACGATCACCTCGTCGCCCGGCTCGAAGGCCGCGGCCGCGATCAGCGCGATCAGCTCGTCGGCCCCGTTGCCCACGACGATCTGGTCGGCGCCGATACCGAGGATCCGACCGAGCGCCTCGCGCAGCGCGGTCGAGCCGCCGTCGGGGTAGAGATGGATCCGGGCGGCCTCGCGCTCGACCGCGGCCACCGCGCGCGGCGAGGGCCCCAGCGGATTTTCGTTGGCCGAGAGCCGGACGAGCTCATCGAGACCGAGCTGCCGCGACAGGGCTTCGAGCGAGAGGCCCGCATCGTAGGGGATCAGGCCATCGAGGACCGGCCGCCAGAGTCTTCTCACCCGGCCATTCTAGTAAGTCTGCGTCGCATTTGACAGTCTTCCCGCCGCATTGCTACGCTCTTTTGTCATGTCCGTCGAGCTGTTTCGCCGGGCCCGGCGTGCCGAAGCAAGGGCCGAGCGCGCCGAAGACCGGCGTCGCCTTCGGCTCGAATTCTTCCGTCAGGCACTCGCTCAGGGGTTCGACTCCCTGAAGGTGAGGCACGCCGAGGGCGCGTCCGGGCAGGAATCAGTCCGCACGCACGCCCGCCTCATGGACGACGTGATCTTCTCGCTGACGAAGCTCATCGAGGACGACGCCGCGCGGGCGCGCCTCGAGCCGACCGCGCTGGTGGTCACCGCGCTGGGCGGCTACGGCCGCGGCGAGCTGCATCCGCTCTCCGACATCGATCTGATGGTCGTCTACGACGGCGAGCAGTCGCCGTACGTGCAGCGGATGATGCAAGAGCTTCTCTACTCGCTGTGGGATCTCGGGCTCCAGGTCGGCCATAGCCTGCGCTCGCTCGACGACTGCGTGGCGATGGCACGGACCGATTTCCCGAGCCGCACGTCGATGCAGGAGGCGCGATTCCTGGCCGGCGACCGGCGGCTCTTCGGCCGGTTCCGCAAGGTGCTGCGCGAAAACGTCTACCGGCGCGACTTCGCGCAGTTCCTCGAGACCACGCTGACCGAGCGCGACCAGCGCTACCGGCGCTACGGCGCCTCGCCGTACATCGGCGAGCCGAACGTGAAGGAGTCGGCCGGGGGCCTGCGCGATGTGCACACCGCGATGTGGCTCGGCGCGGCCAAGTTCGGCGCCCGCACCCTGCGCGAGCTCTCCGACAAGGGTCTGATCACGCCGCGCGAGCAGGCGGCCACCGACGCGGCGCTGACCTTTCTGTGGCGCGTGCGCAACGAGCTGCATTTCTTCTCGGGCCACAAGAACGACGTGCTCTCGCGCGATCTGCAGCCGCGGATCGCCAAGAACCTCGGCTACGAGAACGACGAAACCTCGCTCGGCGTCGAGCGCTTCATGCGCGACTACTACCTGCACGCGCGCGCGATCCACCGTGTGTCGCGCCGGCTCATCGCGCGCTGCCAGGAGACCTTGTCGCGGCGCGGCTCGGCCGGCGGGCGCCAGCGGCAGCAGGCGCTGGCCGACGGACTCGTGTTCTTCGACGGCCAGCTGCACCTGGCCGATCGCGATTCGAGCCCGCTGCGCGCCGATCCGACGCGGCTCATGAAAGTGTTCTGGCATCTCCATCGACTGGGCTGCGAGCTCTCGCTCGATCTCGAGCGAGCGCTCGAGGACACGCTCTATCTGGCCGACGGCGGGTTCCAGCGGTCGGCGCCGGTGCGCGATCTGTTCCTCGACATCTGCCGCACGTGGGGACGCGTCGCGCAGACGTTCCGCGAGATGCACGAGCTCGGGCTGCTCGGACGGTTCCTGCCGGAATTCGGCGCGCTGACGTGCCTGGTGCAGTACGACGTCTACCACAAGTTCTCCGTCGACCAGCACTCGCTGCTCGCCGTCGAGCACCTGGAGGCGCTGGCGCCCGGGCAGTCGGCCGAATCGGAAGGCGCCGCGCAGGTGCTCTCCGAGGTGGACAAGCCCGAGCTGCTCATGCTCGGCATGCTGCTGCACGACGTCGGCAAGGCGCGCGGCCACGGCCACGTCGCCAAGGGCATCCCGCTGATCCAGGAGCTGGTCGCGCGCATCGGGCTGCCGTCCGAGGAGGGCGCGCTGGTCGAGTTCCTGGTGGCGCACCACCTGACGATGTCGCACATCGCCCAGCGGCGCGACATCGATGATCCCAAGACCATCGCCGACTTTGCGGCGACCGCCGCCGATCCGCAGCGCCTGCGGATGCTCTACCTGCTCACCTGGGCAGACATGCGCGCGGTCGGGCCCGGCGTCCTGACGCCATGGCAGGCGACGATCCTGCACGAGCTCTACAAGCGCACGCTCACCCAGCTCACGGGCGGCCGCAGCCAGCGTCCGAGCCGCACGCAGCTGGCCGACCGGCTGCGCCACGCTGTCGGCGACGAGATTCCGGCGCAGGCGGTCAAGGCGCACCTGGCGATGATGTCCGAGCGCTACCTGGCGACGACGGGCGTGCAGCGGATGGCCGAGCACCTGCAGATGCTCCAGGCGCTCGGTGCCGCGCCCGTCGTGACCGAGCTGTTCCATCATCCCGATCTGGGATCGTCAGATCTCGTCGTCGTCACCCGCGACCTGCCGGGACTCTTCTCGCTGATCGCCGGCACCCTGGCCTCCCAGGGCGTGAACATCATCTCCGCGCAGATTCATACGCGCGGCGACGGCATCGCCATCGACACGTTCCAGGTCAACGATCCGGTCGGCGACGCCGTCACCTCGCCCGCGTACTGGGGGCGCACGCTCGACGCCCTTCGGATGGTGCTCACGGGCGAGGCGCAGGTCGCGACGTTGCTCGAGAAGCGCCGGGCCGCCGGTCGCGCCTCGGGCGCGCAGGGCCCGGTGAAGATCACGCTCGCCAACCATCTCTCTGACGACTACACGGTGCTCGAGGCGAAGTGTCCCGACCGGCTCGGTCTCCTCTATCTGGTCACGCGCACGCTGGCGGGGCTGGGTCTGGACATCGCCACGGCAAGGATCGCCACCGAGATCGATCAGGCGGTCGACACGTTTTACGTGCACGACGGCCAGGGCCGAAAGGTCGAGGATCCCGACGCGCTGGGGCGCGTGCGGGAGGCGCTCGAACAGGCGCTCGTCCAGCCCATCTGACGATGCTGGGCCGCTATCGAGAGCCTGTCAGGACCTGGATCGATCCGATCGGGCTGGCGCTCTACCGGCGGCTCCATCTGCGGCCGAACCATCTGACGCTCATCGGGCTCGGCGTGAGCTTGCTGGCCGCGACGGCGTTCATCGCGGGCCGGATCCGCGCCGGCGGCATCCTCTTGATCCTGGCCGGGCTCTGCGACTTCTTCGACGGCTCGCTGGCGCGAGCCTCCGGCCAGGTCTCGGCGTTCGGGGCGTTTCTCGACTCGGTCATCGACCGCTACTCGGATTTGGTCGTGCTGCTCGCGATCGTCGTGCTCTACGCCCAGGTCGCCCACACGCGCGGCGCCATCGTCGCGATGGCCGGGCTGATCGGTTCGATGATGGTGAGCTACACGAAGGCGCGCGCCGAGTCGATCGGGGTGCGCTGCACCGTGGGCATCATGGAGCGCCCGGAGCGCATGATCTGTCTGATCCTCGGCGCCCTCCTCGACCTGCTCGAGCCGGCGCTGTGGGTCCTCGCGGTGCTCTCGAACCTCACGGCGCTCCAGCGCATCGCGTTCACCTGGCGGGCGACGCGCGACGCCGCGCTCCTGCGCGTCGTGCTCGCCGCCGTCGTGCTGGCGGCGCCGGTGGCGGTGGTCGCCGAGTCCGAGGCGCCGGGCACCCTGTCGGAGCCGGAGCGCGCGTGGGCGGCCGCGGTCGAGGCCTACCAGCAGGGCGACGTCGAGCCGCTGATCCGCGAGTTCGGGACCGACGCGGCGAAGGACAGCGTCATCGGCGATCACGTCCGGTATCTGCGCGCCGAAGCCCTCTCGCGCGGCGACGACCTGGCCGCGGCGCGTGAGGCCGCGCTGAGCGTCGCCGACCGATACCCGAAGAGCCGTCTGGCGCCGCGCGCGCTCCTGCTGGCAGCCACCATCGACCTGCGCACCGATCAGGACGCGTCGGCGCAGACTGTACTGGTGCGCCTGATCAACGCCTATCCCGACTCGCCCGATGTGCCCGACGCGCTCTACCTGCTCGCGCAGACGACCGAAGCGCTCGGCCAGGCCGACGCCGCGGCGCTGACCTATCGGGACGTGCGGCTCCTCGCGCCGGCGAGCGGCTACGCCGACGGGGCCGCCGACCGCATCGCCGCCCTGCAAGCCGCCGGCGCCCGGCTCCCGCCGTTGACGGCGGCCCAGCGGGTCGACCGCGCCGAGCGGCTGCTTCGTGCCGGCGTGTCCGACGGAGCGATGAGCGAGGCCCAGTCGATCGTGGACGATACGAAGGAGGGCGCCGTCGTCACCCGCGCCCTTCGCGTCGTGGCCGACGGCGCGCGCAATCTCCGGCGTTACGACGTCGCGGCGCGCACGCTCGGGCTGGTGATCGATCGCTCGGCGGCCGAGCGCCGGCCGGGATTGAGACTCGAGCAGGCCCGGCTGTACGTGCGTGGCAACGACCCGGCCCGCGCCCTCACGAGCCTCGATGCGATCGGCGGCGCGGGCACCGAAGCCGAGAAGGCCGAGACGCTGTACCTGAAAGCGCGCGTGCTCGAGGACCTCAACCGGGCGACGGACGCGATCAGCGCCTACCGCGCGGTCGCCACACAGTTCCCGACACGTGAGGCGGGCGCCGCCTCACTCTGGCGGCTGGGCTGGCTGGCCTACGCCAAGCGCGACGCGCACGGCGCCCAGAAGAGCTGGACGCGCCTGGCCGAGCTCGGCAACGCGGGCGCCTACCGGCTCCCGGCGGTCTACTGGAGCGCGCGCGCGCGGGAGCAGGCGGGCGCGGCCGGCGCGACGGACCTCTACAACCAGATCTTGGCCGAGGCTCCGCGGAGCTACTACGGCATGCTCGCCGCGGCCCGGCTCGGCCGCACCCGCGAGGGCGGCGTGTCAGGTCAGATCGTGCTACCACCCGAGCCGCGCGCCGCGCTCACGGACCATGCGGGCCTCGCGCGCGTCGTGCTGCTCCGGCGGATCAATCTCCTCGAAGAGGCGGCGACCGAGCTCGAGGACGCGGTCCGCAGCGCCGCCGGCGACCCCGTTCGGCTCTACGGAATGGCCGGCGTGTACATCGAGGCGGAGCGCTACCACATGGCGCTCCGGATCATGCGCCGACACTTCGATTCGCTCGCGGCCACGGGCGATCCCGCGCTGCCGCGCGCCTTCTGGGAGATGTTCTATCCGTACGCGTGGCGTGACGAGATGCGCGACGCCGCGCAGCGCCGCGGAATCGATCCCTACCTGGTCGCCGCCGTGGTGCGCGAGGAGTCGAGCTACTATCCGCGCGCGACCTCGCGCGCGGGCGCGCGCGGGCTGATGCAGCTCATGCCATCGACCGCGCGCCTGATGGCGCCGGCGGGTGACCTCGAGGATCCTGGCTTCAACATCGAGCTCGGCACTCGCTTCCTGGCCGGGCTGATGCGCGAGTTCAACGATCCGAGGCTCGCGGTGGCCGCCTACAATGCCGGGCCCAACAAGGTGCGCCAGTGGATGAGCTCGCGGCGCACGGACGACCTCGAGGCGTTCGTCGAGCAGATCCCCTTCGACGAGACGCGGCTCTACGTCAAGCGGGTCGTGCTGTCCTGGGACGAGTACCGCCGGATCTACGGCAGCCCGTGAGCCTCGATCCGGTCGTGCCGATCTCGACGTCGTGAACGTCGAGCTCCCGTACGGCGAGACGACGCTCACCGCGAGCCTGCCGGCGCGGACCCGCGTCTTCGCGAACAGCGAAGCGGTGGCGCCGCCGCCCGTCGCCGACCTGGCGACGGCGGTCGACGACGCGCTCACGCACCCGCTCGGACTGCCGCCCATCCGCGAGCTCGTCAAGCCGAGCGCGCGCGTCACGATCGCCTTCGACGACGCGACGGTGCCGTCGTACGGGCCGATCCGCTCGGTGGCGATCGAGGCCGTGCTGAAGGAGCTGGCCGCCGCCGGCGTCGCGCGCAGACAGGTCTCGCTGGTGTGCGCCAACGCGCTGCACCGCAAGCTGCGCCCGGCCGAGCTGGCGCGCATCATCGGCGCCGACCTGGTGGCCGAGTTCGGCGACCGCCTGGGTTGCCACGACGCCGAGGATCCCGACGCGCTCGTCGAGCTCGGGCGGACGCCGGAGCACGGCTACCCCGTCGTGGTGAACCGGCTCGTCACTGAATCCGATCTGCTCGTGTACGTGAACGCGGGCCACATGCGCGGTTTCAACGGCGGGTGGAAGTCGGTGTGCGTCGGGCTCTCCACCTACCGCTCGATCCGAGTGACCCACACGCCCGACGGGATGTCGATGTCGGTGCACGGTAACCGCATGCACGTCGTGCTCGACGAGATGGGCGCGCATCTCGAGCGGCGGCTCGGCCGCCCGGTCTTCAAGATCGACACCCTCCTCGCCGATCCATTTCGCGCAACCCGGATCGTCGCCGGCTCGGTCGCGCAAGCGCGCCGGGCGATCGTCTCCACGATGGAAGCGATGTTTCCGCCGCGGCGCGACCAGTCGCGCGAGCGGTTCGACGTGATCGTGTACGGCGTGCCCGACGACAGCCCCTACGCGGTGTTCTCGCACGTGAATCCGATCCTGACGTTGATCTCGTCGGGCCTCGGCTATCTGGGCGGGCTCGTCGAGGCGATCGGTAAGCCGGGCTGCACGGTCATCATGGCGACGCCCGTGCCCGACCGCTGGGATCGCGTGGCGCACCCGTCGTACCCGGAGGTATGGGAGCAGGTGCTCGGGACCACGCGCGATCCGCACGACATCATGCGTCGCCACGCCGACGACTACGCGCGGCGCCCGGACTACGTCGCCGCGTACCGCTCGGGCTTCGGCTTTCATCCGGTCCACGCGATCTTCGCGGCGTACCCGCTCAAGCGCCTGTCGCATGTGGGACGCGTGATCGTGGCGGCACCGCGCGATCCGGCGATCCCGCGGCACGTGGGGTTCGACGTGGCCGCCAGCGTCGAGGACGCCGTCGCGCGCGCCGAGACGATTCACGGGCCCGAGTGCGCGATCGCTCACGTCAAGCAACCGCCGCCCGGTCGGCCGAGCGGATGGTAGCGCGCACGGTGCCGCGCGTATGACTCGTCAGAAGCGGCTGGCGCTCTCGGTGCCGCTCGACGGCTTCACCCTGGCCGAGCACGCCGACATCGCACGTGAGGCCGAGGGCCTGGGCTATAGCGACGCCTGGTCGCTCGAGGCCGACGGCATCGACTGCTTCGCGCCGCTGGCGGTGGTCGGGTCGGCGACGTCGATGCGTCTCGGCACCGCGATCGCCAACGTGTTCACGCGCGGGCCGGCGACCCTGGCGATGTCGGCGGCGGGCATCGCCGAAGTGGCGCCGGGCCGATTCTGTCTCGGCATCGGCTCGGGCTCTCAGCCGATCGTCGAGTCGTGGAACGGCGGCGTGTTCACGAGACCGGCGACCCGCGTGCGCGAGACGGCGGAGTTCCTGCGGCGCGCGCTCACGGGCGAGCGCGTGGTGTTTCGAGGCGAGACGTTCGCGGTCGACGGCTTTCGCCTGACCCGCCCGCCCGAGCGGCCGATTCCGATTTACGTCGCGGCGCTACGGCCGGGAATGCTCCGCGTGGCCGGCGAGGTGGGCGACGGCGTCATCATCAACTGGCTATCGGCCGAGGACGTATCGAAGTCAGTCGCCGTCTGCCGCGAGGCCGCCCGGAAGGCCGGCCGCGATCCGGACGCGTTCGAGATCACGGCGCGGCTCCTGATCAACATCGACCCGCCGAGCCCGCAGTCGGAGCTCGCGGTCCGGCGGCACGTCACCGCGTACCTGAACGTTCCGGTCTATCGCGCGTTCCAGGAGTGGCTCGGCCGTAGCGAGGCGCTCGGGCCGATGTGGAGCGCCTGGCAGGGCGGTGACCGGAGAGCGGCCGTAGCGGCGGTCCCCGAGAAGGTGATGAACGACCTGATCATCCGCGGATCGATGAGCGAGATCCGCGCCCACGTCGACCGTTATCTGGACGCGGGCGTCGACACCGCGTTTCTCGCCCTCTCGACCCTCGAGCAGGATCCCGCGCGACGCCGCGCGATCCAGCTCGAGGCGCTGCGCGCGCTCGCCCCCGCTACGCGGCCGGCTCCGACCCGACCACGCTGACGAACGACACGCACTCGCCGGGCGCGCCGCCCAGGTTGTGGGTGAGTGCCAGCTTGCGGCCGCGCGCCACCGAGGCGATCTGCCGCTTGCCGGCCTCGCCTCGGAGCTGCAGCCACGCCTCGAACAGCATGCGCAGGCCCGAGGCGCCGATCGGATGGCCGAACGACTTGAGCCCGCCGTCGGGGTTCACGGCGAGCTCGCCGTCGAGATCGAAGGTGCCGGCGAGCACTTCCTTCCACGCGGTGCCGCGCGAGGCGAAGGCGAGGTCTTCCATCAGCACGAGCTCGGTCGGCGTGAAGCAGTCGTGGACTTCGGCCATCGCGAGCTCTTGCCGCGGGTCCTTGATCCCGGCCTGCGCGTAGGCGTCGACCGCCGACGCGACGACTTCCGGGAACGTCGTGTAGTCGTAGTCGGGATCCATCGGGCCAGCGGCGGGGCCGGCGACGAACGAGAGCGCCTTCACGTAGAGCGGCTTGTCGGTATAGCGGTGCGCGTCCTCGGCGCGGACGATGATCGCGGCCGCCGAGCCGTCGCTGACGCCCGAGCAGTCGAAGATGCCGAGCGGGCCGGCGACCAGCGGCGAGCAGGCGATCGTCTCCTTCGGCACTTCCTTCCGGAACTGGGCGCGCGGGTTCAGGGCGCCGTTCTTGTGGTTCTTCCACGCGATCCGCGTCATCACGTCCTTGAGCGCCGCGTCCTCGACCCCGTATTTCTTACCGTAGGCGGGCGCCAGCAGGCTGAACGTCGCGGGCGCGGTGAGGCCGGCGCGCGTCCCGTCGCCCGGGACCGGCGCGCCCGGAAGGCCCGAGATGCCCGAATCCTTCAGCTTCTCGACGCCGACCGCCATCGCGATGTCGTAGGCGCCGGAGGCCACCGCGTAGCAGGCGTTGCGAAACGCCTCGGAGCCGGTGGCGCAATAGTTCTCGAGCCGGCTCACCGGCTTGTAGTCGATCTTGAGCGGGCGCGAGAGCGTGAGACCGGACTGGCCGGAGTAGAGCGTGCCGAGCCAGAACGCGTCGACGTCCGAGAGCGCGATGCCCGCCGAGACGAGCGCGTCCTTCGTGGACTCGACCAGGAGGTCGTTGACGCCCTTGTCCCAGTGCTCGCCGAACGGCGTGCACCCCATGCCGACAATCGCCACCCGGTCGCGGATCCCGTTGCTCGCCATCAGTCGTGCCCTCCTCCGGCAATTGCTGCGCGGAGCCCAATTCTATCAGGGCGCTCGGGAGCGCGCAGGTATGCTTTGGGCCATGACCGCGAGCGAGTGGAGCCGGGCGATCGCGGTCGCGGCCTTCGTCGCCTCCTACGCCGGGCTGGCTCTCGGACGCGTTCCCGGCTTCCGGATCGACCGCACGGGCGTCGCGATCATCGGCGCGACCGTGATGGTCGTGTCCGGCGCCGTGCCATGGACCGACGCCGTAGCCGCGGTCGACGCGCCGACCCTGGTGCTGCTGTTCGGGATGATGATCGTCACGGCCTACCTTCGCCTGTCCGGCTTCTTCCGGCTCGTGATGACCTGGGCGCTTCGTCGGGCGCGGACGCCGCGGGCGTTGCTCGCGACGGTCGTCATCGCCTCCGGCGTCCTCTCGGCGTTCTTCGTCAACGACGTCGTGTGTCTGGTTCTGGCGCCGGTCGTGCTCGAGGCGACGCGCCAGCTCGTCCTGCCGCCGGCGCCATACCTGGTCGCACTCGTCACGGCGGCGAACGTCGGGAGTACAGCGACCTTGACAGGAAACCCGCAGAACATGCTCGTCGGCAGCTTCTCGGGCATCAGCTACCGGGCCTTCCTCGTCCGCCAGGCGCCGATCGCGATCGTAGGCCTCGTCTGCGTGTTCGTGGTCATCGCGCTCGTGTACCGGCGACAGCTGCCGAACGCGCCGCTCGAGATCAGGCCCGACACGCGGCTGGCCGTGCACTATTCGCTCATGTTCAAGACGATCAACGCCACCCTGGTGATGTTGGTCGCGTTCCTGGCCGGCGTGCCGATCGCGATCGTCGCGATCGCGGGCGCGGCGTGGACGCTCTTCACGCGGCAGGTGAATCCAGAGAAGGTCTATCGCGAGGTCAACTGGGCGCTGCTCGTGCTCTTCGCGGGGCTGTTCGTGGTGACGGCGGGGCTCGAGCACACGGGCCTGGTCGACGTGCTCCTGCGCTGGGCCGCGGCGGCGAATCTGCACAGCCCGGCGGTGCTCACGGTCGTCACGGCCGTGCTCTCGAACATCGTGTCGAACGTGCCGGCGGTGCTGCTGTTCAAGCCGCTGGTGATCTCGTTCGACGAGCCGCGGCGCGCCTGGCTCGTGCTGGCCATGGCCTCCACGCTCGCCGGCAACTTGACGATCCTCGGCAGCGTGGCCAACCTGATCGTTGTGGAAGCGGCGCGGGCGGCTCGGGTCGAGATCGGCTTCGTGGAGTACTGCAAGGTGGGAGTCCCGGTGACGATCGTCACGCTGTTTTTCGGCTGGCTTCTGCTGGCGTGGTTCTGAGCGATGTCGGGCTCTAGTACGACGCGCGACGTGATCGCGCCGCTCCTGGCCGCGCCCGCAGCGCTGCCCGCTCCGATTCGCCCGGACCATCGAGCATCTGTCCCGACACTTCTGGGTGGCTGCCTCGATTCAGCTCGCGATCGGACTCGTGATCAGGCTCGTCGGTCTGGTACTGATGCGTCACGTACACCGGGCGCTCGCCCGCGGCGGGCCGCTCGTCGGTGAACGAGGTGAAGAATGCTGATCGTCTCCGGAAAAATCTACGTGCGCCCCGGCGCGCGCCACGAGTTCCTGGCCTCCTCGCTCGAGGCGGTCGTGCAGGCGCGGCGGACGCGGGGCTGCCGCGACTTCGTCGTCTCGGCCGACCCGCTCGAGCCGGATCGCGTCAACGTCTACGAGGAGTGGGAGTCGGAAGACGCGCTCATGAAGTTTCGCGGTGAAGGACCCGGTGAGGACCTGTCGTCCATGATCGCGCGGGCCGATGTCGCCCGCCACGTCGTGGCGTCGTCGGGTCCTGCGTAGCGGGGGCTATCGACCGCGGAGCGGCCGAGCTTTCCAGAAGTAGTTGTGAACGGAGCCGGCGGTGAAGAGACGGCGGAACGTCATCTCCACGCGGTCGCCGATCTTCACCGCTGCCGGATCGACGTCGGTCAGCTCGCACTGGAAGCGGCCGCCGCCCTCGAAGTCGATGACCGCGGCGACGACGGGCGGCGAGAGTGAGTAGGCCAGCCGATCCACCGTGAAGGTCGCGATCGTCGCGGGGACATCCGCGAGGCGCTCGGGCGCCATGCGATCCACCGCGTGGCACTTCACGCACACGCGCTGCGGCGGAACGTGCCGCGCGCCGCAGGCCTGGCAGCGGCTGCCGGTGAATGCGAATTTCCACGACTCGGCGCGAAACGACGGCGGCGCCGCCGGGCGCTCGGGATCGGGCCGGCGCGGAGGCTCGCGCGGCAAGAAGCCGCGCCAGGTCAGGAACGTCGTATAGGTCAGGCGGCCGCCCGAGGCGATCTGCGTCGCTACGGGCGGCGTCGGCTTGCGCGAGGCGATCGCCGCGGTCGTCTTGAAGATCGTGACGTCGCAGCCGTCGGCCAGGGACACCACCGCGATCAGTTCGTCTGGCTTCGCCCGGTCGAGCGCGTCGGCCAGCATGAGCCCGGCGTGCGCGGTTCCGGTGTTGCCGATGCTCGCGGCGAAGTCGTCGGTGACCGCATCCTTGGCGGCGCCGATCGACGATGCGACCCGGCGGCTCGCGCGGGCATGTGGCCCGGTGACGATCCAGCGCGCCACCGCCGCGGCGGAGACGCCGGCCTGCTTGAGGGCATCGGCCGCCGCCGCCTCGCCGAGGGGCACGTACGCGTGCTCACCGAAGCGCTCCTCCCACTGGCGCGAGACCGGGTCACCGGGCAGACGCCAGCGCTCGAGGAACTCGGCCGTGGCCGACGCGCGCGCGATCGGCTCGGCGAGCACCGCGCGATCGCGCGAATCGGCGAGGAGGAACGCGGCGGCGCCGTCGCCTCCCTCGCGCTCGTCACCGCCGCCGGGCAGGCCGGTACGAACGTCGGCGAGCGCGACGAGCGTCGGCCGCCCGGCGTCGATCGCCGCCCACAACGCTCCGGCCCCCGAGCGCACCGAGCCCAGCATGTCGAAGGCCGAGGCCGTCGCGTCGAGCGCGAGTGCGGCGTGAATCGCGCTCGCGTTGGTCTTGTCCAGATAGGCCGGCGTCGCGGTCGCGAAATAGAGGGCGCCCGGCCGCACGTCCGGCGCCGCCCGCATCGCCGCGCGCGCGGCCTCGACGGCCATCGAGGTGCTGTCCTCGTCGTAGGAGGCGACGGACCGCGTGCCGGTGCCGGCGGAGGCGCCGAGCGACTCGGCGATCGCCTTGCGATCGAGACGGAAGTAGGGCAGGTAGACGCCGTACGCGACGATCCCGTTCACAGGTGCACGATTCTACCCGAGATCGGCGCGGCCGGCCGATCTGGAGCCGCCAGCCCCTAGCGTCGCGCGACGGCCTTTCGCAGGGCGACGAACGTCGCCGGCTCGAGCGGTTCGAGCGCGGCCAGACGCTCCTCGAGCGCGGGTTGGCGCGCGAGGATCCGCTGCTCGAGGTACGGTGAGGGCGGCGGATTGGCGGCCGCGGCGGCTCGCAGGGCGCCGGCGAGAACGCCGCGCGGCGTCGGGTATCCCATGGCCCTCAAGATCTCGACTGTGCGCTGGTCGGCCTCCATCTCTTGCTCGCGGGAGTACGCCCGAACGACCAGGGGATTGATGAGGAAATCTGCGAGCCCGACCCCGGGCATGAACAGACCCATGACCGCGAAGCCGGCGGTGAGCGCCACCGACAGGGTGCGACGCTTGCCGGCGTGCCCCAGGATCTCGTGGGCGACCTGCTGGGCGACGAGCGCATCGACGTGCCGCTGGGGCAGGCGCGCCAGGCCGTCGGAAAAGTAAAACGTCGCGTCGGGCGCCGCGAATGTCGTGACGGTCGCCGTCTGGATCATCCCGAACGAGTAGCGGTCGGGATCGTCACCCGCCGCCTGCGCGGCCCGATGGAGCGTCTGGGAGATCTTGATCGTCCCCGGATCCTGAGGTGCCGGGTAGTAGGCGAGATCGGGATGTGACGGCGGGATCAGAGCGCATCCGCTCGCCAGGACGGCGAGCCCGACGAGCAGGGCGAGAGAGCGACGCATGGCCGGACCATCCTATGGAGGCACTAGCGGGAATCCGGCGGAAATAAACGCGTCGGCGGTGCAATGCCTATACGTTGGGGCGCGCCCCGCGAGCGACCACAAAGGCAAGGCGCGCCCCTATCGATGAGCCGCGCGTCCGTGATGGCACAGGCGGCGGCTGAGGCACGGCCGGAACTTCCTTCCGGGACGTCTCGACCCGGTGTCTCCGCTGCGCCGGCCGTTCGGGTGCTTCGCGAACGCCAGATCAGACGAAGCGACCGGCCGATCTATTTCGGAGGGCTGAGCAGCGGCCTCAGATAAGGCCAGACGCGGTCGGCGATGATCTGCTGGCCGGCGGCGGTGGGGTGGATCCCGTCGGCCTGGTTCAGGCGCGAGTCGGCGGCCACACCGTCGAGCAGAAACGGCATCAGCGGGACCTTCGCGCGCCGGGCGACCGCCGGAAACACCGCCTCGAACTCTTTCGTGTACTCGGCGCCGTAGTTCGGCGGCAGCCGCATGCCGGCCAGGAGCACGCGCGCGCCCGCCGCCTGCAGGCGCGCGACGATCTCCTCGAGGTTGGCGCGGATCGCCGCCGGGCTCTGGCCGCGCAGGCCGTCGTTGGCGCCGAGCGCGACGATGACCACCTCCGGATGCGCCCGGAGCGCCCAGTCGACGCGACGCAAGCCGCCGGCCGTGGTGTCGCCGGTGACACCGGCGTTGACGACGCGATAGTCGTAGCCCTCGGCGCGGATGCGCGCCTGCAGCCGAGCTGGAAACGCCTCGTCGGCGGCGACGCCGAGCCCCGCCGTGAGGCTGTCGCCGAGCGCGACCACGACGCCCTCGGCGTGCGCCGGCGCGACCGCGAGGCACACGAGCGCGACGCACGACAGCACGAGCGCGCCCGCGGGAAGTCGTCTCACCAGGCCAGTGTAGTATGAGGTCGAACATGATCAGGATTCGCGACGTCGTCATGCGCCTTCCGAGCGGCGGACGGCCGCTCACGATTCTCGACGGCGTCACGCTCGACATTCCCGCCGGCGAAGTTTGCGCGATCACCGGCCCGTCGGGCAGCGGCAAGTCGACCTTGCTCGGGCTCATCGCCGGGCTCGATCGCCCGAGCGCCGGCTCGATCTCGGTCGCCGGCGTCGAGGTCACCGAGCTCGACGAGGACGCGCTCGCGCGATTCCGCCGCGACACGCTCGGTTACGTGTTCCAGTCCTATCATCTGATTCCGACCTTGACGGCCGCCGAGAACGTCGCGGTGCCGCTGGAGATCGTCGGCGCGCCCGACGCGCTCGCCCGCGCGCGCGCGCTGCTGGCCGACGTCGGGCTCGGCAACCGCGCGCATCACTATCCGGTTCAGCTCTCGGGCGGCGAGCAGCAGCGCGTCGCGCTCGCGCGCGCGGTCGCGCTCGATCCGGGGCTCTTGCTGGCCGACGAGCCGACCGGCAACCTCGATTCCGCCACCGGCGTGCAGATCATCGACCTGCTCCTCGCGTTGAATCGCCGGCGTGGATCGACTCTGGTGCTGGTGACGCACGACGACACGCTAGCCGGCCACGCCGATCGCATCGTGCGCCTTCACGACGGCCGCATCCTGAATGGCGCCTCGTGAGCCTCGCGTTCGCGCTGCGCATGGCCTGGCGCGAGACGCGCGGCGCCGTGCGCCACTTCGCGGTGCTGTTCGGCTGCGTCGCGCTCGGTGTCGCGGCGCTCGTCTCGGTCGGCACGTTCGCCGCGAACCTCGACCGAACGCTGATGCGCGAAGCGCGGACCTTGACCGGCGGCGACGTCGAGCTTCGGTCGGCGCAGCCGCTCGACGCCGCGGCGTTCGCCGCCGTGGACGAGCTCGCGCGCAAGGGCGCGACCGTCACGACCGTTCGCGAGATGGTGGCTATGGCGCGCGCGCCGGGCGGCGCAACGCTCTTGGTCGAGCTGAAGGCGGTCGAGCCCGCGTATCCGCTGTACGGGCGCGTGGAGACGGCGCCGCCGGCGCAGCTCGACACGCTGCTGGCCGCGCGCACCGAGTCCAGCGGCGCGCTGGTCGAGGCACGGCTCCTGGAGCGGCTGGGGATCGCCGTCGGAGATTCACTCGAGATCGGCGGCGCGCGCTACACCATCGCCGGCGTGCTCGTCCGGGAGCCCGACCGCTCGCCCGGACTGATCACGCTCGGCCCGCGCATGCTGGTCGCGGCGGATTCGCTCGAGCGCACGGGCCTGCTCCAGATCGGCAGCCGCGTGCGCTATCGAACGCTCGTGCGCCTGCCCGCGCCGGTGACGGCTCACGCCGCCGCCGCGGAGCTCGCGGGCGGGATCGGCGATCCCGCGGTGCGAATCGCGGCGTTCGACGAATCGCAGCCGGGCCTTCGGCGGTTCTTCTCGCAGCTCGCCACCTATCTCGGGCTGGTCGGGCTGGCCAGCCTGCTGGTGGGCGGCGTCGGCATCGCCTCGACGGTCGCGACGTTTCTGCGACGGCAGCTGGCGACGATCGCGATCCTCAAGTGTCTCGGCGCGCCATCGCGCGTGCTCCTGGTCACCTACCTGATCCAGACGCTCACCCTGGCGCTCCTCGGCAGTCTCACCGGCGCCGCCCTCGGCCTGGCGGCGCAGCCCTTGCTCGTGCGCGCGCTCGCCCCGTTCGCGCCGTTCGCGCTCGAGGTGCGTTGGGACACCGGGACCCTCGCGCGCGGGCTCGCGCTGGGCCTGCTCGCGGCGCTGCTCTGCGCGCTCTGGCCGCTGCTGGCGGTGCGCGCGGTGCCGCCGTCGCTGATCCTGCGACGCGACGTCGACACCGGCGCGTGGCGCGCGCGGCGCCCGTGGGCGGCGGCGCTGCCGATCGTCCTGGGATTGGCGGCGCTCGCGGTTTGGCAGGCCGGATCGCTGCGCCTGGGTGGGATCTTCGCCGGCGCGGCGCTGGCCGCGCTCGCGATCCTGTTCGCGCTCTCGCGCGCGGTCGTGAAGCTTTCCAGGCGGGCGCCGCGGGCGCGCGGTCTGGCGTGGCGCCAGGGGCTCGCCGGGCTCGCTCGCCCCGGTGGCCACACCGTGCGAGTGGTGGTGGCCCTCGGTCTCGGCGTGATGCTGCTGGTCGCCATCGCGCTGCTCGAGGCCAATCTCGGCCGGCAGCTCGCGTATGAGCAGAAGCGCGACGCGCCCGCGTTCTTCTTCATCGACGTGCAGCCGGATCAGCGAGAGCCGTTCAGCCGGCTCGTCGGCGACGTGGGTGGCGGCGGTGTGCCGGCGATGACGCCGATCGTGCGGGCCCGGCTGGCCGCCATCGACGGCACGCCGATCACCCGCGAGCTCATCGATCGGCGCAAGCGCGAGACACCGGACAAGATCTGGTACTTCACGCGTGAGTACATGCTGACCTGGTCGGCCACGCCGCCGCCGGCGAACGCGGTCACGCGCGGGCGCTGGTGGACCGCCGAGGAGGCCGCCGCGCGGCCGCGGGTGTCGGTGGAGGACGAAGCCGCCCGATACTTCGGTGTCCGAGTGGGCGGCACGCTCACGTTCGACGTCCAGGGCGTGCCGATCGAGGCCGAGGTGATGAATCTCCGGAAGGTCGACTGGCAGAGCCTGACCACGAATTTCTTCATGGTGCTCTCGCCGGGCGCGCTGGACGGCGCGCCGACGATCTATCTGGCGACGGCCCGCGTGCCGCCCGAACGCGAGAGCAAACTTCAAGACAGCGTGGTGGCGGCGTTTCCCAACGTCACCGCGATTCCGCTGCGCGGCGTCCTCGAGCGCGTGTCGGAAGTGCTCGGCCAGATCTCGTTCGCCGTGCGGTTCATGGCGCTCTTCAGCATCGCGGCGGGGCTCGTGGTCATGGGCGGCGCGCTCGCGGCCACGCGCTATCAGCGGCTCTACGAGTCGGTGATCCTGAAAACCCTGGGCGCCACACGCTGGGCGATCGCCCGCGCGTTCGCCGTCGAGTACGCCTGCCTGGGCGCGGCGGCGGGGCTCGGCGGCACCGCACTGGCGGCGATCCTGGCCTGGATCGTCCAGCGCTTCGTGCTCGATACGCCATGGACGCTCGAGCCCGAGACGTTGATCCTCGGCGTCACGCTGACGACCCTCGTGTCGCTGGCGGTCGGCCTGCTCGCGACGGTCCGGCTGCTCGGCCGCAGGCCCTTGTCGGTGCTGCGCCAGGAATGAGCGCCGCGTGGTAACCTTCCGGCGTTCCCGAAAGCTTGATGGAGGTGGCGATGTTCAAGCCGCTCGGACTCGATCACGTCGTCCTACGGGTTCGCGACCAGGGGAAGTCACGTCGCTTCTACGAAGACGTGCTCGGCTGCACGCTGGCCAAGTTCAACGAGAGGATCTCGCTGATCCATCTGCGCTTCGGCGAGGCGCTGATCGATCTGCTCCCGGCGACCGAGGCGGGACCGGTCGGGCCCGACCACTTCTGCTTGTCGATCGAGTGCGACGATCTCAAGGCGGTCGCCGAGGCGCTCCGCAAGAAGGCCGTCACGCTCGAGGGCGACGTGGTCCAGCGCTTCGGCGCGTGGGGCGATGGGCCCTCGCTCTACCTGCGCGATCCTGACGGCCACATGATCGAGCTCAAGCCGAGGTCGTGACCACGTAAACGCCCGTTCCCCTCTCGCCGTCCCATCACCGGGAAGCAACGGACGGGAGGCGAAGGGTCATGCTGGTTGCGGTGCAGCGGCTCGTGAAGTGCGCGGTCGTGCTCTACCTGGTGACGCACGGCCTGCCGATCGCGGCCGAGGTGGAGCTGCGAGAGCTCGGCGCCGCCCTTTTCTGGAGCCTGCTCGCCCAGCTCCGCCTTTCCGGATAACCGCGCTCAGCTAAGCCGCGACAACCGCGCGCCCGCCTAGCCGCCCGTCAAAATATCGCCGACCATGCGCGTGAGGCGGTCGGGCGTGAACGGCTTCTGGAGCAGCACCGTTCCCGGGTCGAGTACGCCGTGGTGGACGATCGCGTCGTCCGTGTAGCCCGACATATAGAGGATCTTCAAGCCCGGACGTTCCGGGACGAGACGACCGGCGAGGTCGCGCCCGCTCATCTCCGGCATGACCACGTCGGTCAGCAGCAGGTGAATCGGCCCGGCGTGGCGGCGCGCGATCTCCAGCGCGTCGCTCGGACCGCCGGCCGACAGCACGGTGTAGCCGGCTAGACCGAGCACCTCGGCGGCCAGGTCACGAAGCTCGCCCTCGTCCTCGACCACGAGCACCGTACCGGAGCCGCCGGCCGCCGGCGCGGCGGGGGCGGGCGTGGCAGCCGCGTCGGACACGGCCGCCATTCGCGCGAGATAGATCCGCACCGTCGTGCCCGAGCCCGGCGCGCTCTCGATGCGGATATATCCGCCGTGCTGCTTGACGATGCCATATACGGTCGCCAGGCCGAGCCCGGTTCCCTTGCCCACGCCCTTCGTGGTGAAAAACGGCTCGAAGAGATGGGCCTGGACCTCGGGGCCCATGCCGATCCCGGTGTCGCGCACGCTCAGCATCGCGTGGGGCCCGACGGCGGAGCCGGGATGCGAGTCGACAAAGGCCTGATCGAGATCGACGTTGGTTGTCTCGATCGTGAGCCGGCCGCCTTGCGGCATCGCGTCGCGAGCGTTGACCGCGAGGTTCAGCACGATCTGCTCGATCTGGGCCGGGTCGGCCTTGACGCGGCCGAGGACCGGATCGAGCGACGTCTCGAGCTCGATCGTCTCGCCGATCAGCGGTTTGAGCATCTGCGCCATGCCGGCCACGACGCCGTTGAGATCGAGCACGCGCGGCTGCAGCATCTGCTTGCGGCTGAACGCGAGGAGCTGCTGGGTGAGCGATGCCGCGCGATCGGCGGTCTTGCGGACCAGCTCCACGTCCCGGCGGTGCGGATCGTCGGCGGACAGCCGCAGGAGCAAGAGCTCGGTCCGGCCGGTGATCACGGTCAGAAGATTGTTGAAGTCGTGGGCCACCCCGCCGGCGAGCTGACCAACCGCCTCCATCTTCTGCACCTGGCGCAGCTGGGCCTCGCTCTGTCTGAGCGCCTGTTCCGCGCGCTTGCGCTCGGTGATGTCGATCACCGTCGACTGGATCGCCGGCTCGCCCTCCCAGAGGATCTCGGCGACCTGCATCTCGACCCAGATGAGCGAGCCGTCGCGCCGGATGGCTTGCAGCTCGTACTGCGTGGACACCGGCTCGCCGCGCAGGCGCGCGGCACGGTCGCTCTCGAGCCGGGACATCTCCTGCGGCGCGATCCAGCGGCGGGTGTCGAGGCCGACGAGCTCGTCGGGGACGTCGTAACCGAGCATCCGCGCGAACGCCGGGTTGACGAACAGCGTGATCCAGTCACGGTGGATGTGAATGCCCTGGATCGAGCTCTCGACCAGCGTGCGATAGCGACGCTCGCTCTCGCGCTCGCGCGCGAACAGCTGGGCGTTGCGGATGGCGACGGCGGCTTCGTCGGCCAGACGCAGCAAGGTCGCCTCGTCGTGATCGCTGAACGGACGACGCGAGCGGTTGGCGACGTAGAGCAGCCCGACGACGCGGTCCTCGCTCTTGACCGGGACCACCATGGCGCTGACGCTCTCGTCCTTCACGAGCGCGTTGAGCGAGTCTCTGCCGAATCGCGGATCGTTCACGTAGTCGTCGGTTCGGATCGGGCGCCCCGTCAGGAGCGCCTGCCCGCCGAAGCCCAGCCCGGGCTCGATACTGAACGCACCGTCCGTGGTGTGTCGCGAGCCGACGCGGTGGCGGACCGTGACCGCCTCGGCGTCGCCCTCGCGGAATCCGATCATCGCCAGATCGCTGGCGACCAGCTCCTTGGCGCTGTCGGTGATCCGGCGCAGCACGGTGTCGATGTCGAGCGACGAGGTGATCGCCTGCGCGACGTCGGCGAACACCTCGGACTCCCGGCGCCGCCGCTCACTTTCCTCGTACAGGCGTGAATTCTCGAGCGCCAGCGCCGCCTGGTGAGCGAAGGCTTGTAGCAGCTCCACCTGCCGTTTCGAGAATGGCCCGACGTCGTCGCGATAGGTGACCAGGGCGCCCAGCACACGGTCGCCGACCAGCAGCGGCACCGAGAGCACCGCGCGATAGCCTTCGGCCTCGACCGCCTCACGTGTTTGCGGTGTGAGCTGGAACGCCGGATCGTTCAAGAGATCCGCCGACCACACCGGCCGGCGCTCGGCGATTGCGGTCGGCGTCGTGCCGTCGCGGGGATGCAGTGGGCGCATCGCCTGGAACGCGCGACTCATGCCGCGGCTGGCCACGAACAGCATCGTGGTATTGGGCCGATCCGTCTTCACGAGCGCGACTGCGGATCGCTGGGTGCCAAGCAGGGCGCACACGCGATCGACGACCAGGGACAGGATCTTCTCGAGATCCAGGGACGAGGCGATGGCGCTGCCGAGCTCGGTGAGCGCCTCGGCCTCGCCGCGGCGCGCCGTGTTGTCGGCGAAGAGGCGCGCGTTGCGGATCGCGACGGCGGCGTGGTCGGCCAGCCGGAGCAGGAGCTGCTCGTCGCGGTCGGTGAGGAGGCGCTCGTCCCGGTTGGCGACCGAGAGAAACCCTTCCACGCGGTCGTCGATCGTGATCGGCACCGCCATATACGCGTGCAGCTCTTCGATGCGCGCGACCGTCAGATACTGGCCCCCGAACCGCGTGTCCTCGAGGTAGCGATCGGTGCGAAAGGGGAGCCCGGTCGCGAGCACCACGCCGCTGGCGCCCTCGCCCGGGGCGACCCGGAATGAGCGGTAGTCGTGATAGCGAGCGCCCGGCCACTGGCGAAAAATGACGGTATCGCTGTCCAGGTCACGGAGCGCGATGAACGCCATGTGGCTGCGGCATACCTCGCGCGCGCCCTCGGCGATCCGCCGGAGCACCGTCGCCAGATCGAGGGAGGTGTTCACGCTGCGGACGACGTCCGCCAGCAGCTCGGCCTCTTGCTGGCGGCGACCCGCTTCCTCGTAGAGGCGCGTGTTCTCGATCGCGATCGCGGCCTGGTCGGCGAGGAGGCCCGCCAGATTCTTCTCCTCGGCGGTGAACGCACCGCGCCGGCCGAAGCCGACGATCAGCGCCCCGAGCGCTCGATCGTGATGGATCAGCGGCAGCGCGATGCACGCGTGGATGTCGCTCGTCGCGGCGAGCGTGCGGTGCCGCCAGCGCGGATCGCGCTGCACGTCCTCGATGTACTCGGCGCGGCGCGAGCCGAGCACGGAGCCCGCGATGCTCTGATCGCGCGGCACCGGAATCGTGGTCACGGTACGGCCGGCGACCTCCGGCCCAGCCCAGTAGCTGCCGGCCTCCCGCAAGGTCTCGTTGCCATGATCCACCCAGACGTACGCCATCTTCGCTTGCAGGAGAGCGGTCGCGGTCTCGGCGATGCCGCGGAACGCCGCGGCGCTATCCGTCACCGACGTCATCAGCCGAGTCAGCCGGCTGAGGGTGGTCAGCCGCTCGGCCCGTTGGTCGGCCTGTCGAGGCGACCGGCGGTGGGGATCGGGAGCGTTCCGCGCCCGCCGCGCGGGCTTGGGGCGCTCGCGCTTACTCAATGTCGAAGCGCAAGCGGGCGTGCGCGCGGCGGAGCGCCTCTTCCACGGCGTCGGGCGTCGCCGCCCGGGCGAAGATGAAGCCGAGATACTGCCAGCCCTCGGGGAGCGGGATCACCTCTTGGCCCGGGTGCATCGTGATCGCGACCTCGTCGACATGGTCGACCGCCGCGGCCTCGTCGGCGCCGTGGACCGCCGCCAGCCGTCCGGCGCGCGGAATCGGGATCATCATGACGCCGGCGGCGCGCCGCTCGCGCTCGAGCGACTGCAGCGGACGCCCGAGCGCGTGGCAGAGGATGAGCTCCTCGAGGCTCCGACCGGTGCCGAAGGTGAGCGTGCGCGAGCACAGGCCGCCGATCGAGCGCGCGGCGATTTCCAGCACGAAGGGGCCAAGCTCGTTCACGCGGAGCTCGGCGTGGATCGGGCCCTCGGTGAGCCCAAGCGCCGAGCAGGCATCGCGGGTGACCGCGGCGATCCGGGTCTGTGCGGCCTCGGGCAAGCGCGACGGGGTCACGTAGATCGTCTCCTCGAAGAACGGACCGTCGAGCGGGTCCGGCTTGTCGAAGAGCGCCAGCACGTGGAGCGTGCCACCGATCAGCAAGCCCTCGAGCGCGACTTCGGAGCCCGGCACGAAGTCCTCGACGAGCAGCGCGCGGCGCGCCTCGTCCGGCATCGGCGCCTCCACGCTTTCCAGGATCGCCGCGATCCGGCGAAAGGCCGTTACGAATTCTCCTGGGCGATCCGCACGGATCACGCCGCGGCTGGCCGAGAGGGCGAGCGGCTTGAGGACGCACGGATATTCGACCTGCCGCGCGGTTGCCGCGGGGTCGCCCGACAGCCTCACCAGGCGGAAGCGCGGCACCGGTACGCCCGCCTCGGACAGGCAGCGCCGCATCGCGTGCTTGTCACGCGCGGCGCTGACGGCGGACAGGGCGTTGGCCTTGAGGCCAAGTCGCCGGCTGATGGCGGCGGCGACGACGGTGGTCTGATCGTCGACCGGTACCACCGCGTCGATCGGAAGCCGCCGCGCGAACCCGGCGACCGTCTCCGCGCTCGCCTCAGGATCGGCGAAGTCCAGCGTGATGAGCGAATCGGGCGCGAGCTCTTCGAACGTGCTCGGCCGCTCGGAGGCGCACACGAGCTCGACGCCGAGCTTGTGGGCGGCCTCGACGAAGGCCTCGGTGCGATACGTCGTGGTCGGCAGGAGGAGCAGTAACCGGCTCGCCGGCGCCACTGGCGTCCGCTCCCCCACGCCGGAGCGCGGGACTACGCTTTGCCCGGCGTGTAGTAGGGGTTGGTGCCGGCCGAGTGGTCGGTGGCGTCGAGGACTTCGGCCACCTCGGGGATCTCTTCCTTGATCAGCCGCTCGATGCCCTGCTTCAAGGTGACGTCCGCGGCGCCGCAGCCCTGGCAGCCGCCGCCCATCTGGAGATAGACCCGGTTGTCCTGCACGTCTACGAGCTCGACGAAGCCGCCGTGCCCGGCGACCGCAGGGTTGATCATCGAGTCGATCAGCTCTTGTACGCGGGTCTTCAGCTCAGCGCTCATGCGGCACCTCTAGATTGTTACTTTACCCGAGTTTCCCCCCAGGGCCAACTGGCCCTCTGTGGGCTCCGCTCAGCAGAACCAGGGCTCGGTCAACCGTGGCGGCCTCCGGCGATCCAGCCCGGGCGCCGAACGTTGACGCGGCGTCAGGCCGGCCTGGCGGTCCGCCAGCTCGCATACCCGCTGGAACGTGAGCGCGGCATCCTCGCGCCGGTCGGCGGCCGCCGCGACCAGCGACGACACGTCCGCGTGCAGCGCCTCCATGCGCGGATCCGGATGCGTCCAGCGGTGGTAGAACTGGTCGGCGAACAGCTCGCGGAGGTACGGCCGTAGCGCCGCGCTTTCGAGCAGCAGCGAACCCGGCGGCACCAGGAGCCGGACCGAGTACTGCACCGGATCGATCGAGTCCACGAGCCCGCGCGCCTCGACGAATTCCAGGAGCTCCCGGTAGTCCTCGAGCGTCGTCCACGGTGTGAACGCCACCCAGGTCGGGCGCAGGCTGATCCCGGCCTCCGCGGTGAGTCTCACCGCCGACTCGATATCGGCACGCTTGTGGCCCTTGTCGAGGTGCGTCAGGACCGTGTCGTTCAGCGATTCGGCTGCCGAGACGATGAAGGCGCAGCCCAGCTGCGCGAACTCCGCCAGCCGGTCGTGGTGGCGGAGCAGATGCTCGATCTTCGCCGTGAAATCGAACGTGAGCCGCGGGAACACGGCGTGGAGCGCGCGCGCGACCGCCAGGGCGTGGCCCGGACCGTTCAGGAAGTCCGGGTCGCCGAACGTGATGTGCGTGGCGCCGGCTTCAACCTGCTGGCGCACGTCGTCGAGGACGACCGGTGCCGGGACGACGAAGAAGCGTCCGCCATACACCGGAGGGATCGGACAGTGACGACAGACGTGCTTGCACCCGCGACTGGCCTCGACGTAGCCGACGAGCTCGAGCCGGCCTTCGCGCTCGAGGTGCGCGTACTTCTTCAGGGACGGAAGCTTCGCGCGGCTCGGCGCGGGAAAGTCGAGCCTGGTGAGCACGGGTCGCGTCTCGGGCGGCGCCGTCGAGCGGTCGTCGCCCTCGAGAGCGCGCACCCGATCGACCAGGGCGGCTTCGATCTCGCCGCTCATCACCGAATCCGCGATGCCCGCGAGCAGATGGCTCGCGTTGAGCGTGGCGTAGAGCCCGTAGAACGCGATGTGACACGAGGGATTCTCCGCACGCACCCGCCGCGCCAGCGCGACACCCAGCCTGAGGGCCGTATGCATCGGCACCGAGATCGCGACGAGCTTGGCCCGCCGCACGCGCTCGGCGTCGAAGGGCTCCACCGACACGTCCATTACCGCCGGCGTGTAGCCCTCGCGCTCGAGAAACGCCGCCGGCCACGCGACGGCCAGCGGCTGATGGCCGAGCTCATAGCAGGCGACGAGCAGGATCGCGCCGGACTCCTTCACGTCACCGAGTGTACCCCGCCGCGCGATCGTCACGCCGGACCGGCTGGCTTGTAGTGACAGTGCGCGCTGCAGGTCGTCACGGGGCTGGGGGACCCGCCGGCCGAGGCGCGCTTCCGAAAGATGTTATCTTGTGAGCGCTGCTCAATTTTTTCGCGACGTGCAAGGAGGACTCACGCAATGGCCGTCAAGATCACGACCCGGCCGAACGGTCCCTATCTGGTCGAGGGTGAGTGTGAGCTAGTCGATCCGACGGGGGCTCCGATCAACACGGCGGGCCAGGCGAGGATCGCGCTCTGCCGTTGCGGGGCGTCCAGTAACAAGCCGATGTGCGACGGCACCCATAACAAGGTCGGCTTTCAGGCAGCGGAGGCGGCGAAGAAGTAGCCGGCGGCTCGGCGCCCCGCGGATTCCGCCGCGTCTGCGGGGCGCGAGCTATTCGGGCTTGGCGTCGGGCTCGACGTCGGTCAGCAGTACCCAGTCGTCGGGCGGGTCGGGCGCGGGGCGGGTGCGAGGCGCCGAGGTGACCGTGCGGCCACGACTCGGAGAGAACCACTCCCACATGCCGGCCGGGGCGCCGGTGTCCTGTGCCTCGCCGACTTCAGGCCCGAGAGCGCCGGACTCGGCCCGTTCGCTCTTGCGCTGTCGCTTCGCTTCCTGCTTCGCCTTCTGTTGATCGGCCCGGCGCCGGCGCTCGAAGCCGTAATGACCGCCGCGACTCACCAGCCGCTCACGCGCACTTGCATTGACGGATTCTAGCACGCGCCGATGGGCCGCGGTCTGGCGCGGCCTCGTGATCGGGCTTCGACGGGATGCGCCTTAGCGAAGCGCGGTCCAGTCTCGCCACAACGTCAGGAGTAGCGCGATCGCGACCGGACCCACGAAGAGTCCGATCGGTCCGAACGCCAGCAGGCCGCCGAGCACGCCGAAGAAGCCGAGCAGGAACGGGATCCGCGCCGCGCCACTCAGGAACCACGACTTGATGACGTTGTCGACCATGCTGACGACCAGGATGCCCCAGCCCAGCAGCACGAGTCCGGCGACGATACGCCCGTGCAGCAGGAGCCACACGGACGCGGGAATGTAGACGAGCGGTGGCCCGATCGGCGTGAGCGCCAGCAATCCCGTGATCGCGCCGAGCAGCACCGGCGAGCCGAGCCCAACGATCCACACGCCGAAGGTCAGCAGCACCGCCTGGGTGAGCGCGGTCGAGAGTGTTCCATACGTCACGGCGCGCACGGTGTCGGCGAGGGTGTCGACTACCGTGTCCACGCCGCCGCCGGCCAACCGCCGGGCGGCCCCGTGGATCTGGGGCGCCAACTCTCGGCCATGTCGATAGAAGAAGAACAGGGTCAGCAGCGCCAGGATCGCGTCGAGGGCGAGACGACCCAGGTCGCCCGCCGTGCTCGCGACGAAACCGACGACCAGACCGGTCCGTGCGAGCACCCACTGCTGCATCTGGGTCGGATCGGCCATGAGGCCCTCGATCCTGTCGGCCGCCCGAGCGCCGATCAAGGGGATGTCGCGAAGCGTGGCCGCGAGCGACGCCGGGCCGCCGGGCAGCCATGCTCTGAGCTCCTCCAGGGCACTCTGGAGCTCGAACACGAGCGCCGCCGAGATCAGGACGGCTGGAACCATGACGAGCATGACCATCAGAATCGTCATCGCCAGCGCGCTGACTCCCGTTCGCCCGCGGAACAGCTGTTCGATCCGCACGTGGAGCGGCCAGCTGGCATAGGCGAGGATCGCCGCCCAGGCGATCGGGACGATGAACGGACGCAGGACGATGAACGACGTCGCCACAATGAGCGCGATCCCCGCGATCTGCGCCCATCGCTGCTCGAAGCGGCCGGTCATTCGCTGCACTCTAGACCGCGCCGCCGCGCCGCGCTACTGCACCCGGGCCGCGAGTGGACCGGGGCTGACCAAAACTGGCGGGTTCGGGCGGTAAAAACCGTTCCACTCGTAGCCTCTGCTCGGCCGGAAATTCACAAATGTGCTGTAATTACCGACGGTTGCCTGGCCTGGCGTGGCTGGTATCGCCTTTGCGTTAACACCCCCGCAGGAGGACAAAGACGATGATCAGCACGATGGTTCGAACGCTCTCGCGAGTCCCGATCTCGCTCCGTAGCCTCGCCGTCTGCGTGGCGTGCGAGGAGTGCTTCGAGCTGGGCGACCCGACCTGCCCGTCGTGTGGCAGCGACGAGTACGTCCCGCTCCTTCATCAGCTCGAGGGCCGCATCCTGAACATGACGAGCAACAACTAGATGCTGGCTCGGCGCGCTGGGTCGAGACCGCTCGACGGTCGAGCCGACGCTTTGCCGGCGCGGATCCACCGACGGTCTGGAGCCATCGCCGACCAGCCTGCTGCTCGTTCGGCAGTCTGAGCTTCACCCCACGCCTTCCGCACTGACGCGCTAGATCGTCGAGCACGACTTCGAATCGGCCGGCCGCGGTCGTGCGCGCGGTCGCGGCTCAGCGACCTTGCCAATCGGGTTTCCGCTTTTCGAGAAACGCGCGAACACCCTCGTGGAAGTCCCGGCTCAGGTAGCAGGACACGATGAGATCGTCGAGATCTCCCGGCGTGATCGCCGCCAGCATCCGCCGCGTGGCCTCTTTCGTGGCCGCGATCGTGAGCGGCGCCATCTCGGCGAGGCTCGCCGCGAGCTCGCGCGTTCTCGACTCGAGCTCCGCTGCCGGATGGATGCGATCGACCACGCCGCTCGCCCGGGCTTCCTCGGCGTCCAGCAAGCGAGCCGTGAGCACGAGCTCGCGGGCGCGGCCGGGCCCGAGCGCCGCGACCAGCAGGGAGAGGCTCACCGGCGCCAGGAAGTTGCCGAGCGTCCGAGCCACGGGTACGCCGAAGCGCGCGTGGGGCGCGGCGAGACGCAGGTCGCACGCCAACGCGATGAAGAGCCCGCCGCCAATGGCGTCGCCCTGGACCATGGCGATGGTCGGCTTGCTCATCCCGGCCAACCGCGAGAGCACTCGCGTCAGGCGCGCCTCGTAACCGAGCGCGTCCTCGCGCGTCTTGAAGTCGAGGAACTGGCGGATGTCGGTCCCGCTGGCGAACGCCCGATCGCCGGCCCCGCGCAGCACCAGCACCCGTACGGCCGGATCGGCGTCGAGCTCGGTGCACGCGTCGTGGAGCGCCTCGTACATCTCGAACGTCATCGAGTTACGGGCGTCGGGCCGGTTGAAGGTGAGCAGCGCGATCGGCCCGTCGCGCTCGGTCAGGAAGTGCCCGGTCATCCCAACCGTCGCGGAGCCACCCCGAAGCCCCAATCGCGGAGATCCTGGTCCAGCTCCTCGCGCCGCCGCTCCGCGCGCCGGCGCTCCTCCGTCAGCTCCGCGAGCCGCTGGCGCTGCTCGCCATGCCGTCGATCGAAGAGCACGCGGATCCGCTCGGCCCCGGAGAGCTCCTGCGCCAGGAAGTCGTACAGGTCGGGCTGCGAGCGCGCCACGATGAAGAGGTGGCCGAGCTCGGCGACTTCCTGCTCCGCCTGCTCGCGCCCCGAGCGCATGTCGAGCTCGTCGAAGATTCGCTGCGCCTGCGCCCGGCGCCGCATGGCGCCCTCGCCGTCGTCGAGCCGCGCCGCCAGGGCGCCGAGGCTCAGCATGCAGGAGGCAGCGAGCGGGCGGAGTCCGAGCATCTCGGCCAGCCGCAGCGCCTCTTCGTAGCGCGCGCGGGCGTCCTCGGCGCTCGGCGATTCGTCGCGCGCCGCGATGTCGCCCAACAGCTGCAGCGCTTGGGCCTCGTGGCCGCGCTCGCCGTGCTCGCGGGCCATGTCGAGCGCCTCGCGCGCCACCGCGAGCGCGCGCTGGGGCTGCCCTTCGGCCAGGTAGCCCTCGGCGAGGTTGACGAGCCAGGCGGCCAGGTACGCGCGGATGCCCAGCTGGCGGCTGACGCTGACGCTTTCCTCGAGCAGACGCAGGCCCTCGTGGACGTGTCCCATCCGCACGAACGCCAGCCCGAGCAGGGACAGCGGGATCGGCAGCCACACCGTCAGGTGCTTCTTGCGGCACGCCTCGAGGCTCCGCTCGAGTGGCAGCACCGCGCGCGCCAGCCGACCGCGCCGGATCCAGACCAGGCCGATCAATGTCCAGGCGATGAGGCGGCTGTAGGCGTGCTGCGTCGTCTCGGCGGCGCGCTGCGCCTCGGCCAGATACGAGTTGGCCGCGTCGAACGCGCCGCGATCGGCGAGACTGAACGCGAGCCAGCCGCACGAGGCGACGTAGGAGATCGTGGCCTGGTCGCTCGCCGTGGTCTCGATGTTCTCGCGGAGCGCGCGCTCGGCGCCTGCGTAGTTGCCCTGCGCGTGGTAGCTCTGTCCCATGTACTGCCGCGCCAGACCCTGGAGCGCAGGATCGCCGATGGCGCGGCCGACGTCGAGACAGCGTTGTCCGTACTGGATCGCCTGGGTCGTCTCGCCCTTGAGGTAGTGATAGTTGATCAGATAGGTGTAGACGCGGGCCAGGCGCGGCTCGTCGCCGAGGTCGCCGGCCAGGCGCTCGGCCTCGCGGGAGACCGACAACACGTCGTCGAGCCGGCCGAGCTGCAGGAGCGGCGGCCGCAGGTCCAGCCGCAGATCGATCGCCTGCTCGAGCGTCGTTCGCGTCTGCGGCAGCCGCTGGAGCGCCGCGAGCGCGTCCTGGAAGGCCTGCACGGCCTCGCCGTTGGCCGCCTGCAGCACCGCGCGTGCCCCGACCTGACGGTTGTAGACGAGCGCCTTGGCCCACACCTCGCCGCGCGAGGCGTGGAACGCGAGCTGGTCGACGTGGCTGGTGCGGCGATCGTGGTAGAGACGCTCGATCGCGTCGACGATGCGCGCGTGCAGGACCCGCCGCTGCTCGCGCAGGAGGCTCGCGTA
>Ga0075434_100000104_pt1 | contig 47845 bp, 38 predicted proteins | sample RhiMethybrSRZTD3_FD_75298 | JGI IMG/M metagenome (GOLD analysis project Ga0075434, IMG submission 75298) | Populus rhizosphere microbial communities from Tennessee, USA - Rhizosphere MetaG P. TD hybrid SRZTD3 | ecosystem: Host-associated > Plants > Roots > Rhizosphere > Soil | place: USA...
TTCGCACAGCATCTTCGTGGGCAACATTGTAGTCGTCGAGGCAGGCAAGAACGAAAGAAGGCTATTTGACGATGACCTTAGGGTGCGGTCAAAACGGCAATCAAAAAGACCGGGGTTAGCTAAGAATAACGCCTCCGAACGCGACCCAAGCGGACATAGAATTTCGCCGGGCATATGAACTCGGTTGCAAACGGACGGAGCTGACTAAACTGTGGGTCCAGGCGAAAGAGCTGTCGGAGGATTGGGTTGGGTTGCTCGAGATAACACAACTTTCAAATAGAGATTTCCCAATCGCCGACGACTTGATCCTGAGGGGCCAGGCTTACCTGAAGTTAGGTGAGATTGCATCTAAGGCAGGCCAGCACGATACTGCTGCCAACCATTGCTTCAAAGGCGCTACGGAGATCAATGACGCGTTCAAGGCAGGTCGTATTTCACGCGGAGATGTCCGGCTGATCGAGGTGCGAAGTCAGCTTCTTGAAAGATATGTCAAAATGAAGGATATTGCCTACCCGAACCCGGATGACCATCTGTATGTTTGGGAATCGTGTCTGGATGCTTTCTGGTTCCAAGTAAGGACTCCATCCATCATTGAGGTAGGCATGGACCGGCTGCAAACTTGGTGGAAGGCTGTTGAGAGAAGGTCGAGGTTCCAATTCGAAGCAAAGAAGAAGCTGCGGCATCAAATAGACAGAGCTAAGCAAGTGTTGTCCTGGTATTGCGATTCGGTATCGAAGGACACTCGCGGCCAGATGAAAAGATTGCAGGCCCGGCTGCAGCCAAAGACCAACCCGAAGAGTACCGGAAATAGGATCATGCAAAAGCTCCAATGGATCTCCCACCAACTGCTCGCGATGCCAAACTTTAAACTCGTTCAGCAGTTATGAGACGCGAAAGTCCCATCAGAATACTTGCCCTTGATCTGCATCCGCGCAGTTTCGGCTATGTGGTAGTTGAAGGTAAAGATAAGCTGCTCGATTGGGGTGTATGTACGCATAGGGGCAGGGACAACTCCGGGCCAGTGCTTATACAGAGAAGATTGTGTCGGTTATTCGCGCTATGGATACCCTCAATTGTTTTGGTCCATAATCCACCTACGATGAATCCGAGAGTGCGTCTCCGAAAACTCAGGCTGCTTAAACGGATTGTGTCGGAGGCGAGGAAATGCGGAGTGGGCGTACGCGGGATAAAAATCGAGTCCAGGCAAAATCCTGGCAAAAAAGTGACGAAATACGAAAACACCCGGCGAGTCGCCGAGCACTTCCCCGTTCTTGGATGGAGGATGCCGCCCAAGCGCAGAGCGTGGGAGAGCGAGCACTACCGAATGAGCATATTTACAGCAGCGTCGTTGGCGATGACCTACCGCGAATCCAACGTCCGCTAGGGCACGTCAAACGTAATTCATCGAGTCGTAGATTGAGGTATTCCGGTGTGATCGGGACTTGCATTACACTCACGTTTGTAGCGAATTCTAGAACCGGTCTCATAAATACCAGAACCCACTTAGATATTCTCATGGCACAGGAAAACGGTCAGAAGTGAGGGCATGAGTGGACGATGGGAACTCAGCGATGATCAATGGCAGCTGATCGAGCCTCTCTTGAGACCCAAACGACGGGCTGATGGTCGTGGTCGACCGTGGCAAGACACTCGGTCTGTGCTGAATGGCGTGTTGTGGATACTAGGCACGGGCGCTCAGTGGCGGGAGTTACCGAAAACGTATCCGCCCTATCAGACATGCCACCGTCGATTCCAAAGTTGGGTCCGAGAAGGAAAGGTGGAACAAATTCTTCGTCGGCTAGCAGGGGAGCTTCACGTCCGCGGGCGACTGGAGCCGGAGGAGGCTTTTGTCGATGCCACCTTTGCGTCGGCTAAAAAGGGGGCTTGGCGGTTGGGCCAACCCGGCGCGGCAAGGGCACGAAGATCCTTGCCGTCGCCGACGTACGCAGTCTTCCCCTGGCGGTCAGCGTACAAAGCGCCTCGCCGCACGAAAGCCAATTGGTTGAGGAGGTCCTTGGTCACAGTTTCCTGGACACGCTTCCTCAACGACTAATTGGCGACAAAGCGTACGACAGCGACGCTTTGGACAACTATTTGGCGCGGGAGTATGGCATCGAGATGATTGCCCCACACCGTCGAGACCGCCGCCAGACTACGCAAGATGGTCGCCCACTTCGGCGCTATCGGAAACGCTGGCGGGTGGAACGGCTCTTTGCCTGGCTGCATCACTTCCGCTGTCTGGTCACCCGTTGGGAGTATCACATTGAAAACTTCTTTGGAATGGTCCGACTCGGTTGCATGAGGATTCTCTTCAGGTATTTGTGAGTGGACGCTTCGCCCGGTCGCACAGCTCGGTAATCGAGGCCCTCTCGCGACCCAGATTATCCAAAAGATACGTGCGCACTCACATTACGCGACGCCAGCAGACGCACAAGTGTTCACCGGTTCGGGAAACGTCGGGAGAGCCAGGATCCGAGTAAAATGAAGTACGTGGGTGATTGCGGAGCGTCATTACGATTCGTATCAGCATCCACTTGCATCGTCTCTTTCATTGGAAACATCAGTTCGTGGTTTGCGTTGGCGATAATCCCACTCTCAATGTTGTGTAGCTGACCACTCAACGCCTGTAGTCGCCGCATGGATTGGGCGACGGGAACCCATGGATCGGCACCTCCATAGAGAAAAAGCAGCGGAACCTTCGCCTTTAGAACGGCGTCGACCGGGTCATCATCCATCTTCCTGCGGAGCGCAGGATCATCGGTGAGCTCAGACACTTTGGGCATATAAGTAAGATCAAACCAAGGCTTGGATTGTGCCTTGGCTAGAGCGTCGGCTGCTACTGCGCGTGAATTTGTACCGCGCAGATAACCGATCCACGCTTTTCGCGCCTCAAGCATTTCCCGAACGTCTTCCTGCGAATAGCCACGAACCGTGAGCAAGTTGCTCGTCGCGAATTGCATCTGTTCGTCTGCGGTGACGAGCGGCGCAGAGACGGAAATCGCAAAGGCAGCGTCCCGACTGCGCCCTGCTGCCAACACTGCGAGCCAACCACCTTGACTCAGTCCCCAAAAACCGATCTTGGTCGGATCAATGCGGGAAAGCTTAGCCAATGCGTGCTGCCCGGCGACAGCGTCGTCCGCCAACGTCTCATAGTCGATGCCCCGAAGGCTCCCAGAAGATTGGCCACTCCCCCGGCGATCGTAGATCAGCACCGCAAAACCCAATGCAGGTAATCCTTCCCGTAGATGCCGGTAAAGAGCTGCTTCTCGCGTCGCTGCTCCTGCATGATGCAAAACCACTACAGCAGGCAAATGATTTCCAACACCGGGAAGATAGACTGTTCCGACTAGATTTGCGCCAGCGTTTGCGAACTGAACTTCTTGCGAAATGACCACTGGAGTTCCTGCTACATGCCACGGATCCGAGGCGCTCGCGGATGAATCGAAAGACACCGGATCAGATGGGAAAACCATCAATAGTATTGCCATCAACGTCATTCCCAATTTCATCGACATAACCCCCTCTGGCTCATCATTTCACAAGCCGAGCTCTTCAATCACGAGATGCCCCTGCACTTTGGACGCCTTTTACGCCATATCGTCAACGCAGTTGTCCGGCCACCCGTTCTGGTCATCCGTAACACAGACGCACCGGCAACAGGTGGGGCGAAGTTTATTTCTCTTAACAAGTGAGTCGGAACAAAGGAAGGGCTTATTTATGAGACCGGTTGTAGACGGAGAGCCGGAACCGGGCGTGCGGTCCACGTCCCGCGCAATCTTCTTAATTCGTTCCAAGTGGAGTTCAGCGGATCGGCGTGTTCAAATTAGCCTTAAAGCACCTTCATGACGTCGAGCTAATGTTCGGTTTCCTTGGACGGTTCGAGAGGCAAAGTTTGGCTTTGTGGCTGCGTTGACTTACCTTCCGGCGCTGCCTACCATGTTCTCGCTCTGAAGGAGCGTGGCGTCTTGCTCGATCCGGATCAAAACATTTCACATTACCGCATTGTACGTAAGTTGGGCGGCGGCGGGATGGGCGTCGTTTACGAGGCGGAAGACACGAAGCTCGATCGCCGCGTGGCATTAAAGTTTTTGCCGGAAGACCTGTCGCGCGATTCGCAGACGCTTGAGCGATTTCAGAGAGAGGCTCGCGCCGCCTCTGCCCTTGATCATCCGAACATCTGCACGGTTTACGAAATTGGAGAGCATGAAGGAGCCCCGTTTCTGGCCATGCAGTACCTGGAGGGCCAGACTCTGAAGCACCTGATCGGCGCTCGGCCGCTAGAGACGGAACAGATCATGGATCTCGCGACCCAGATTGCAGATGCGTTGGATGCTGCGCACAGCAAAGGTATCGTGCATCGTGATATCAAGCCGGCAAATATTTTCGTAACCGCTCGCGGGCAAGCCAAGATACTCGATTTTGGACTAGCGAAAATCGCGAGAAAGAAAATAGCCGCAACGGGCGGCGGCGACATGCCGACTGTCGCGAATACCTATGACGATTTGACCAGTCCTGGCATAGCGCTGGGTACCGTCTCATATATGTCGCCGGAGCAGGCCCGTGGAAAGGAACTCGATGCACGAACCGATCTGTTCTCTTTTGGCGCTGTGCTATACGAGATGGCAACAGGAACTCTGCCCTTCCGCGGCGACACTTCGGCCGTAATTTTTGATTCGATCTTGCATAAAACTCCAACTACGCCGATACGGTTTAATACAGAACTGCCTTTGGAGCTAGAGCGCATCATTAATAAGGCCTTGGAGAAAGACCGTGAGGTGCGCTATCAGCATGCGTCGGAGATACGAGCCGATCTGAAGCGGCTGAAACGGGAGACCGAAAGCGGGCATACGGCGGCGGGGAGTGCCGCGCCCGGCGCGATCCCGGCGAAACCATGGTCGCGGCAAAACTCGCTGATTATCGCGGCGGCCATTGCTGTGATCGCCATCGCGGCAGTAGCCGCATCCCGGTATCTTGCTCCTCGCGCTTCTCAAAAGATAGATTCCTTGGCAGTGCTCCCTTTCGAAAATGCGAGCGCAGACCCAAATACCGATTATCTGAGCGAGGGGATCGCCGAGTCTCTGATCAGCAGTCTCTCGCAGCTGCCCGACCTGACCGTACGCTCGCGCAGCTCGGTTTTTCGCTACAAAGGAAAGGATATTGACCCGCAGAAGGCGGCTGGGGATCTCAATGTCCAGGCGGTAGTTACGGGGCGAGTAGCGGTCCGGGGAGATGCTCTACTCGTCGGTGTTGAACTTACCGATACGCGCAGCAATCGCAACCTTTGGAGCGAGCAGTACGATCAGAAGCTTTCGGATTTGTTGGGAGTGCAGCGCCAAATTGCGGGAGAGATTACATCCCACCTGCGTGAGCGGCTCGCCGGAGACCAGAAGGCGAAAATAACCAAAGGTGGCACGGCCGATGCCGAAGCTTATCAGCTCTACTTGAAAGGGCGGTATTACTGGGAAAGGCGAACGCAGGAGTCACTGGAAAAATCGCGCCAATATTTCCAGCAGGCGATCGAAAGAGACCCCAATTACGCAATGGCGTATGTGGGCCTCGCAGACTACTACATCGTTTTACCCGATTATGCTCCAGTGCCAAATAGCGATTCGCCTCCCAAAGCGCTGAACGCCGCGAAAAAGGCACTAGCGATTGATGATTCATTGGCGGAAGGGCACGCTGCAGTGGCAGGAGCACTGCAAGCTTCTTTTCAATGGGACGGCGCAGTGCTTGAATTCCGCCGCGCACTGGAGCTCAATTCTAGCAATGGAAACACCCATCAGTGGCTCGGGCTTACATTTTCCTGGATGGGGCAGCACGACGCGGCGATTGCCGAACTGAAGCGCGCTGTCGAACTAGATCCTCTCAACCTTAAATACAATTCGAACCTGGGACAGGCGTATCGCAACGCACGGCAGTATGATCTCGCCGTCGAGCAACACAAGAAGACACTCGAGATAGATCCCAATTTCGCATCAGCGCATGGCGATCTCGGCTGGACGTATCGCGCCCTGGGCAAATATGACCTGTGGCTGCAGGAATGGAAGAAAATGGCAGTCCTTGGCGGTGACAAGGAAGAAGCGGCGATCGCTGACGCTGCCACGCGTGCCTATGCTCAGGCCGGCTATCGCGGCGCACTGACGAAGAGCATCGAAATGCGGAAGGAACTTTTTGGCAAGCGTTACGTGGATCCTGGAGCCATTGGAGGAGATTATGCTTCGCTTGGCAACAAAGAAGAAGCCTTCCGCTGGCTGGAGCGTGCTGCTTCCGAAGGCGCAGCGAGCGTGCAAAGCATCAAGGTGGACGCTTCACTGGATCCGATCCGCTCCGATCCCCGCTTCGCTGCACTACTCCGTCGCCTCAATTTGCCAGAGTGAGATAAACAGGTAGAAAGCACTAACTCAGTTAGTCCGTCAAAACGCAGCTTCATGGCTTCGAGCTGCTGTTTCTTGCAACAAAAATAGTTCGCAAGCTCCGAGAGCTCATCTTGTCTGTGTAGGATTCCATGGATACCTCCAACCGTTATGTCGCTTTCGGGTACGTCACGCGATGTGGGGCGAGTTGTGTGACTCCAAGAAAGGGAAGTCAAGGAAAATGTGAATAGCCTAATGTCTGGAAATACCAATGGGAATATGTCTACTGTAGATGCGCGACGGTCTACGAGCACGCCTGCGATTGCGATAATAATGATTACTCTGAACATAAGGATGGTTGTGGTCATTAAGCAAAGTGACGAAGGCACAGCTCAAAACGTCCCCAAAATGGTGTAGGTAGTAAGCTTCTTAAACGTTCGCGCCGGCTTTGTTCTAGCCGTCTCACCCGCCGACGTCGAACTTGTCTCCTGCACGGCCATCGATTCAGGCGCGACCTGCTCATGGCCATACGTAGGAACCGGTCGGCTTCGACTCGGCAAGAAGGAAAAGACAACTGCGGCCAAAGCCAGGCAAGGCAATAAGAGCTCAAAGAGCGCCCTGGCGCGGCGGATCATGACTTCTTTTTCAGAATTCCCGAAAGGGAGGAACATGAATTGAGCAGTTAGAAAGTAGGCAAAAGCCAGGCAGGAATAATCATTAATCCTTCAACCGATATGGCTTGGCGACCCTATGCAAACCTTATCGATGGAGAACTCAACAACAGCACGCCGGGGAAGGTCACCGGCTGGATGCGCTTCTTTCGCCGCGGCATGACGCCGCTGCGGGTCACGTTTGGCCTCGTGGGCGATTTCCTCGAGGACATTCACGGCAAGCGAATCCGGCTCACGAACCCTCAGCCGTCCGACGAGAATATCGCACTCGATCGGCAGGGTACCTACATGGAGAAGTTTGCTCCCGTTCAGAGCGGAGTTGCAGGCGACATCACTGCCGGCCTGCCGCTTGGCACCTGGTCCGAGGAACTCGCCCAGAGACTCATGGCGCAGAATGAAGTCGTCTGGAACGAGATCGGTCTTCCGGCAGCCGAGCGGGAAGAGCGCCGGAAGATGTGGGCCGAGCGCTACCGCAGACACATCGCTGCGGGTGACGAATACTTTGCCTACGTGGAATACCCATACATCGAGTGGTACTCCGACAACGGCCGGGTGGTGCTTGAGCTGGACCCTTTGCAGGTGGAGGTCCTCGATCAGGAAGGACACCTTATGAGGCGCGACACCCCACGCGAGCTTCACCCGGTGAAAAACGAAACAGCCATGATTGAGGCCTTCGAGAAGGTGCTGAATGCGGGTCTCCGCCGAGAAGGAAAGAGGCGCGACAAGCGCGCATCTCGGAAGAGATGAAGGTTTTGCCGTCGGGGCATCGCGCCCCGGCGGGTGGGCGGCCAACTTTTGCGGTTAATCGCCGCGTCATCTAATAACGGTGGAGACCATATCGTGCAATGAAAGTACCCACGCTCATCACTCCCAAGGAAGCCGCCCGGATTCTTGTTCGTCCCGAAAGCACGCTGCGCTATTGGCGCTGCGTGGGCGTTGGCCCTCAGTGGATCAAGATCGAAGGCCGGATTTTTTATGACGTCGCGAACCTCGTAGAATACATCCAGAGAGGCCGTCGAAGACCTTCCGTGCGCGCGTACGTGGAGGAACACGATGTCTCTCTATAGACGCGACCGGATCTGGCATTACGACTTTTGGTGCCGCGGCAAGCGGTACCGCGGCTCGACCCAAGAGGCAAGCAAGACCCGAGCGAAACGCATGGAAACGCTGTTGATGTTTCAAGTTCGGGAGAAACCGGGTTTCATTCAGACAAATCGCATGCCGATTCTGTCGGAACTTGCCCCAAGGTTTCTCGATTGGGTGAACGCCTCCACCCTAGAGACGGCAACGAAACGATACTATCAATACGGATGGCGGATGCTTCAAAAAACTCAGATCACCGCCATGCGTTTAGATCAAATCTCCACCGATACGGCGGAAGTTTTGCGCTTTCCCGGATCGGGCGCAAACGGCAACGTCGCTTTGCGCACGCTTCGAAGAATGCTTCGCAAAGCGACCGAATGGAACCTGATTCAATCCTGCCCGCGGATAAAACTCCTAAAGGAACGTGGACGGGATACGCTCATTGATCCCATGACCGAAGCAAAGCTCCTTAGCGCGAGCCCCCAACCTCTGCGGGATGTGATCCTCATCATGCAGGACACGGGCATGCGACCGCAGGATGTGTTTCGGATGCGATGGGAGCACGTCAACTGGTTCAAACGCGTGCTCTTCATTCCGTACGGCAAGACCCGCAACTCCCGCCGGTACGTGCCCTTGAGCGAGCGCGTCATACAGGCGCTCGAATTCCGAGGCGCGGCTAACAACGGCTGGGTCTTTCCCTCACGCCGTGCGAAAAGCGGCCACGTCTCCAACGTGGCAAATCAATGGAGGCAAACCCGCAAGGCAATCGGTTTGGATCCTGCGACAAAACTGTATTGTTGCCGGCACACGTTCGCTACCGACGCACTGGAGCGAACGGGAAACTTGGCAGCGCTGATGAAGGCGTTGGGACACTCCGATGCCCAAACAGCGATGAAGTACCAACATCCGGGACTAGAGCGGATCCGGATGGCGGTGAATGAACGCAACCGGGAGCACGCGGAACTCGCGCGCTTCGAAGAAAGTCCCCACAATAGTCCCCACAGTGCGGAACGGGTGCAGTAGGTAAGTGCTTGAAAAGATGGTGAGCGCGGAAGGAATCGAACCTTCAACCTACTGATTAAGAGTCAGTTGCTCTGCCAGTTGAGCTACGCGCCCTTCAATCACTTACGAAAGTTTCCTTTGGAGTGTAGCGGAAACTGTAGCAAGTAACAGTCGATCTTGCGTTCTGACCCCGCCCCGAGGCTCTGCCTATTCAAATCTTCCAGACGCAACAGCTTGCTCCATTGCTTTGAGGGGTTGGGTGAACGTACCTCTGGCTAACGGTAACGCTGCTGTGCCCAGCCAGCTTCATGATCGTAAATGCTTCCACGCCAAGCGAGGCCGAGGCGAGTCAGAAACGCGTGGCGTAACGAGTGTAACACGAACTCCTGGGGCAGCTTCGGAGCTTGCCGTGTGCGGCTGGGGGCGTGATCCAGCGAGCTGACGAGAATGTGCCCACCATTTATTGTGATCCACAACCTAGTTCCTTAGTACAGGGTCGTGCACATGGACCAACGGCATTTGCCGGAGCCGATGTGAATTCGGTGCGTGAACCTACCCCGCAAAAAACATCGACAGGTCGACCATCGCAACCGCAGCGGCCACCCGGATCTATGCATGAACCGTTGCCGCTTGGGACGATGTATTTGCCTTTGCCTTCACAGCCGAATGTAAACCCACACCTCTGACCGGAAAGGCACTGCGAATCTTTTTTGCAGCTCACGGACTGTATGGGAGCTTCGGATAGTGCAGCCGCCAGTCTTTGTGGTCTGCGCGTCCGTCGCCAGAACGAGCCATAGGAGCAATACCGCGTCATACGCCGCTGCTAAGAAAAAGCTTCCTCACAACCTCTGATCGCACTCCGTACTGTTACTTGCAGTTGAAATTGCGAAAAGTGTTCCGTGGCAAGTCTTTTAAGGTTTGGAGACCAATCTGTTGTACTCAAGCCATTACACCAATCATCCAGCAACGGCACTCATTAGACATATTGGCCGGGTCAGCATTCAACTATTCTGAGTGGCTTTTTCGCAACGACTTCGAGAGAGCGACCCTCAGCCATTGCTCGCTTGATGGAAGCAATTACCGGTTCAAGACCTTCTAGAATCCTCCTGTACTCTTCGGTCTGTTGAATATCGTGCAGATCAGATTGCCAGTCCTCGGAGACCCGATTGTTCTTCTGTTCTGAGTCGAGGATCGCAACCAAAGCTCGATAGTCAGCGCACGTTCTGATGTAGTCCCGAAGCAACCTGATGATTGTGTCTCGCTGTTCCGTGGTCATCGGAGGAGAAGACGCGATTTTAGAACGAGACGTTGCTCTCGAAAAGTGGGATTTCTTTAATCACCTTCGGGGCCTCGCCCAGTAGAGAACCGTCGCCATCGCAAGCAAGACTGCCCCAACAATCCGAGCAGCAAGAGGAGTTTTTTGCCAGGACTTGCTCTTAAGTCGGCCCAGGTCTATTGTTTGTTGCTGCCAGAACACCCTCGCAAGGAGGTCACATGGTTAGGAGGATGTTAACTCTGTTGTTTGGGTTTGTAATTGCGTTCTCGCTGTCAAGTGCGATGTTTGCTCAAGAGGCTCCTGCTCAAGCCAAAGCGGAGAAGAAGGCCAAAGAAGCGCGTTTGGAGGGGAATGTCGTCAGGAGCAGTGCCGACAAATCGACCTTGACCGTTCGGAAGTCAGGTGGAACTGCTGAAATGACCGTTCAATATGACAACTCGACTCACTGGGTCAGCCAGGAGCACGGCAGCAAAAAGGTCAACGACATTGACGCAAGTCAGGTGAAGGATGGGGATCGGGTGATCGTCAAAGGCACTTGGGAAAAGCCAGGCCTTCTCCACGCCACTCTAATTTCTAAGCGACTCTCACACTCCAATTAAGATAGAGGCCGGGATGCTGATCGGCTCCCGGCATATTTCTTTATCTCCCACTATCTGGAACCCGCATCCACCGAGTTCATCATGCGACGATGGAAACCGCGAGAGACGATTGCATTTCATTTGGCAAGAAAAGACAGTGGGTATGCGGAACAATTGCGTACGAAATTTCCGAAGGTCTGGGTTTGCACAAAGCAAGGCGAGGCGCGACCGAGAGCATTGAAGCAAGGAAGTTAAGATAGTTTTGGAAGGCTTCTTGTAGCATACGCTTGACTACTAGAATGGGGGCGGCTATGAATACCCACGCAGTGAAGTTACGAGTCGAGGCAAAGATGCCGAAAGATTGCATTTTCTGGTTGGAAGCGGATGGCTGGACGGGAATTTGTGAGGAGCTATCGGTAACAGTTCAAGGCAGCAGTTTTGAGGACGTGAAAAGGGCAATGGAAGCGGCACTACAGGAGCACATCGAGACTGTTCTGCGTGAAAATCCCAAGACAAGTGCGCAGCAGGCTGCGTGAGGTAATCCGGTACCAGAACCCTCCACATTTCAATAATGTGCGACAGGCTTTACTGCAACTTCGCGTACTACGCCTTGGCTTGCTTCAGCATGGGGATGTCGGGTTCCGCTATTTTCCATATGGTGTGAGGGACTAACAAATGCCCAGGGGAGCTACGGCATAACCTATCCGCGTCGCAAAAGCCATTCAAGAATTGACTTATGGTTTATGCCTCCAAGAAAAACCAGCCGCGAATGCTGCCCTGAACCCAGCCGCCGATTTCACGATGTTTGTCTCTTCGCCCCCGCTCGCAGGAATTCTCCAGATGCTCGTCTGCCATAGATCCTTTGAGAAGTAAACAAACTTTCCGTCGAGCGACTCGAAAGCGACGTACCCGCCACGCTTGGTAACCTGGACGGCCTCGCCGCCATCGGCTGGCATCTTCCAGACCTGCCATTCTCTCGTCAGGTTGGAGACTATGTCTGAGGATTTGCTGCAGTGAACGTGATCGAAGAAAGCTTGCTGAACCGCTCGCGACGACTCTTAGACAAATCCTAATCTGCAGCCATTTCGGCGGGCTGCTGCTCGAATTGCCCCCGCAGCTGCGCTTCCAGCGTCGCCAGTTGTGCTTCGATGTCCTGTTCCGCTTTGCGCTTCCGAATGATCTCCTCGCGATAGCGCCGCAAGAAGTAGTCGATCGTCTCCACACGGATTCGGATCGAGCCGGTTGGCTTGTTCTCATCAAGGTCTTTGAAGCAGAAATACGGCGTGCCAGACTTCTCGATAATTCCTTCGACAACGCCATAGATCGGCGCGTCGTGGCCGCATTTGAAGCTGGAAATTTCTAGCGCCACCAGGTTCGGGTGGCGTGCGGTGAACTTCGCCGCCCACACTTTGTGGTTGGTGCTGCACGAGTAAGAATTCTTCCAGGCATCGGAGATGTCCAGCGGACTGCTGATCAGTCCAGCGCGCACTTCTTCACCGAACAGCCGCTCCAACATGTCTTCATCGAGGGGCAGCGTGTTCTGGGAGAAGATGGGGTAGCCCAGTTTCTGGAATTCGTCCATGATCTCGTGATTCAAACCCGGATCGTGGTGATACGGCCGACCGAGCATCACGATGCCGATGCGGTCTTCGCGCTCCAGTTGATCGAGCACTTGCCGCGCGCGACGACGGATGCTGGTTTCGTAATCGGTCAAGCACTGATAGCCGACTTCGACGGCACGATCGTTCTCTTCCTCGGACAGGCCAAGGATCGGCTGCCAGGCTTGAAGCATTTGGTAGGCAAACAGTTTTCTATCGGCAAAGTTCAGGATGGGATCCAGGTACTTCACATTGTGCTCGGCGAAAACGTCGTTCTCTTTGGTAAACGCAGCTTTCACCGTTTCCGGTGTTGCAGTCACGGTGGGGCAGGCATTCGCGCCTACGATTTTCACCAGGGGAGAAGTCAGAACGTCGTACATGGGGAAAAAGACCACGTTCAGCGGCTTTTTGCGGTGCTTCTCCTGGATCAGGTTGTAGACATGCGAAATCCCGATCTTGGCCGGGAAGCAAGGATCGATCGCGCCGCGGCTGGCCCCCGCACGATAGAGTTCCGAACTGGTGTAATCGGAGTAGATGATGTTCTCGGGCTGGATGCCGAGGCTTTCCAAATATCCGTTAAAGAGAGGCGCGTAGGTGTAGATGTTCAGCACGCGCGGGATGCCGATACGGATGTTCTTGCGACTCTGCATCAGCGGGATGCGTTCTTTTGCTGCTTTGGACCACGCCCGCGTCGGCAGCGGATCGGCTACCGACTTCGGGTTCGTAGGCCGGAAGACCTCTTTAGATGCCATATCGACGAAATTGGGATGTTTATCGCGCAGCTGATCGAGCCCCTTCTTTATTTCCTTCATCTCGCTGACGTCTTCAACCGTGCCCTTTTCGCAGGTGGCAATGATCAGCCGCTGCTCGCCCTGCATGAGGGGGACTTTCGTGACCTTTGCGATAGGGACGAAATTCTGCGGTTCCGCAGGTTTCTCTGTACGGATATCGATGAACGTTCGCAGGCAATTGTTCTTGCAGAAATTGCAACGTGTTTGTTCATTGCGCGTGGTGCGGTACTCGATCTTGCGGACGGCATCCAGCCCGACGAACGTGGTCTGCAGGCCATTCCGCCACAGCCGCAACGATTCCTGCGCCGCGCCGATTGCACCCGACTCTCCGCAGTGCTCGTGAACGATGATCTCCGGCTGCTTCCCGGCAGCCCGGAAGCTGTTGCGGATGAAGTCCACTTCAGCCTTCACGACTGCAAGGTTGTTCTGCGTCCCGCCCTGCAACACAAAGCGCGAGCCGAGAGCGGCCAGGTTCGGAATGCTGGCGACATAAAGAAAGACATTCTTTGGAAGGACGGCTGCCAGTCCAGCGAGAATCTCTTCTGCTCTCCAGCCCTGGCGCTGGAAGTTCACGATGTCGGATTGCATGAACACGGCGCAGCCATAGCCGAAGACAGGCATGGCTTGCGCCGAAAACGCCAGATCCGAGTATTGCTCTACGCTGAGGCCAAAACCTTCGGCCGTGGATTGCAGGAAATAGCCGTTCCCTGCCGAGCACTGCGTATTCAGCTTGAAATCTTTGACGCGGCCGTTGTGGAGGACGATCAACTTGATGTCCTGTCCGCCAACATCCACGATTACGTGTGGATCGTCGTAGAACTTCAGCGCCGATTCGGTGTGGGCAACGGTTTCCACCAGTGCGACGTCGGCTTTCAGCACGTCTTTTAGAATATCTTTTGCATACCCGGTAGTGCCCACTCCCAAAACTTCGAGCCGCGCGCTTTGCGCCTCCACTTGCTTGCGCAAATTCTCGAACATCTCGATGGTGTCCTGGATGGGGTTGCCGTTCGAGAGCTGGTAGGACTTGCAGAGAATGTCGCCACCTTCATTCAGCAGGACCGCTTTGGTGGAGGTCGAACCCCCATCGATTCCTACGAACCCGGCTACTGTCGTACCGCTCTGGAACGCAGCAGGCACAAATTTCTTCCGCCTGTAGGCCTGCTTGAAGGCCTCCAGTTCAGGCTGGTCCTTCACAAGCCCGCCGGCGCCAGACTTCGCCTTCTCTTCCTGCCGCCCGTACTCGATGTAATGAACCAGTTGATCGTAGCCGCGGTAGCAGCCCACACAATCATCTTCAGCCTTGCCGAATTCAATCGAGCCCAGCGCGGCAAAGTACTGCGCATTCTGCGGCACTTTGATCAGGTCTTCCGGCTTCGCTCCCGCCGGAACTTCAACCTTGCGTTCCTGCCACATGCGGGGGATGTTCGCCTGCCAGGCCTCACGCATTCCGCGAATAAAAGTATTCGGCCCGCCCAGCAAGAGCACATGCGGACGCAGTGTGTGCCCGCGCGTGAGCACGCTTAGGTTCTGAAGGATGATGGCCTCGAACAGAGACGCCATCAGCTCATCCGGAGGCGTCCCGACTTTTTGCAGGCTGTTGATGTCGGTCTCGGCAAAAACACCGCACTTCCCCGCTACCTTGTGCAACTTGATGTTGTGGTATCCCTGCTCTGCGAGTTCCTCGACGGGAATCTTCAACTTGGCATTGATCTTGTCTATCACTGCGCCTGTACCACCGGCACATTTATCGTTCATCGAGGGAATCTTCTTCTTCCTCCCCGATTCATCGTCATCTTTAAAAACGATGATCTTGGCGTCCTGCCCGCCCAGTTCGATCACCGAATACACTTCGGGATGGAGCTTCTCGACCGCCAGCGAGACAGCAGTCACTTCCTGCACGAATTTGGCGCCGATCTGCTCGGCAATCGATCCGCCGCCCGAGCCTGTCAAAAATATCCGGGTGTTATAGCGGCTGATACCGATATCGCCTTCCATCCTCTTCAGGAATTCCAGCGTCTTCTCCGGCTGCTTGGTTTCGTGCCGCTGGTAGTCCCGCCAGAGAATCTCGTCGGTGGCCGCGTTGATAACAACCGCCTTCACCGTAGTCGAACCGACATCCAGTCCAACCATGAATTTGGAGTCTCGATCGTCGCCGTGCGCCTGATGCTCGTGCATTTCTTCCTCTCGCGTAACTGAGAACTGGGAATAACCGAGAACTGGGGTTTTATTTACCCGAAGAACCGGGAACTACCAAAACCCAGTGGTCAGTTCCCGGTTCGCAATTTTCAGTCGCCGCCTGCCGCCTGCGGAATCGCAACCCCGGGCACACGCGCTTTTTTCCAGAACCGTGTGTCCTTGTCGATGCGATCGCTCACGTGCAAAATGAACTGCGCCGCCGTGCCGGCCACGCCTTCGCGATGCGGTACTTGGTAGAACGGCCGCTTCAGCTCCGGATGCTCCTCGATGTACTCACGAATCTGCTGCATGGTCTTGCCGGTTGACTTCAGGCATTGCTCGAATTCGCCCTTGGCCTTCACCTTGGCTTCGCCGAGCGCCATTTGCACGCGGCTGTGGGCGTTGACCTCGCCTTCACCCGAAGTCTCGATCGGCAGGAAGATCATGTCCTTGAATTTGTTGATCACCGCCGACTGCACGCCATCCGATTGGGATGACGGCATGCACCCGAACGGCTTCAGTGCCAGCACCATGTGGCAGAGCTTGTGTACCGTGTAGTACACGTTTTTACCGACCTCCAGGTGCCCTTCACCGCCGCGCGCGAACTGGTTGTAGAAAGGATGCGCCATCTCTGCCAACTCTTTTTGCGGCACGAGTTGGTGGGTGATTCCTCCCAGGTGCTTGATCACGCGGTGGTAGAAGTAGTTCCACGTTCTCTGCCCGAACCCGATACCCCATAGCTTCTTGCGCAGTCCGATGTAATTCGCAAATTGCTTCTTGAGTTGGTACCATTCGGCATTGCGATACGGCTGATTAACCGGCCACTTCGCAATGGCATGGGCCTTTGCCTGATACATCAGGTACGCAACCCAGGTGGCGATTGGCTCGACCACTACCTGCGCGCCTTCGCGCTCCAGGAATTCGAACATATGGAAGTTGCCGTCGCCCTCGGTGATCTGCGCCCAGAACTCGCCTGTAATCTTCACCACCGGCTTCACTTTGGTCCGGTCAACTTCAATCGAATCCATCCGATTGCGGGCAGTATGCAACGCGTTGAGATAGTCCTTGCCCCACATGTGCTCGTGCCATTTGCCGAACACGTTCGCCGTGTTGCGCAGAACCTTATTGTTCTTGAACTTCGGCTTCGCCCAGTTCGGCGCGCGTTCTTCGATCTCGAATGAGTTGCGTTTCCGCAGGTCTTCGCAGAGCCCGTCAACCGTCTCCCGGAACACACGATCCGTCTCGCCAGGGTTGGTTTCGAAAGGACGAATCTGATAGATCAAGTCGTTGATCACGTCGCCGAGGTGCATGGCGTTGAGCATCCCGAAGCCAAAGTCGATGGTGAACTTCAACCCCGGCTCGCCGGAGGCAGCCTTGATGCCGTCGCTGTCCTTGAACAGGAGAACGCGGAAGCCATCAAACCCGGCGTTCTGCAATGCGAAGCGATATTCCGCCTCGTACATGCCAAAGCGGCACGGCCCGCATGATCCGGCAGTAAAGAAGACGTAGTTGTCGAGAATCTGCTGGCGCGGAATGCCCTCTTTTTCCAGGAACTGGAGATACTGCACCAGGTTTCCGACAGTGAAGTAAGTCGGATTGCACTGGCCGTTATTGCCGTACTCCTTACCGGTCTGGAAGGCGGCGACGTTCGGCACCGGAAGCTTCTCGCAGCGATAGCCGCAGCCCTGGAAGACGGCGCGGATCAGGTCCTCGTGTTTCCAGGTAAATCCGCCAAACAATATCGTGACCTTGCTGCGCTCCTCAGCAGTGAAAGCGCGTTCCACCGGGCGATGGAAGTGTTTCGGTTCGTCGAGCCCGGCAATTTTGCGCAGTCTGGCGCGCTCGGCTTCCAGCCGCTGCCTGATTTCTTCATCTTTTTCGATTTGAACGAGATTCGTCGCCATTATCTTCCTCCGGCGTAGGATGTGATGGATTTTTGCAGAATTAACCAGAAGGCCGAACGGCCCTCTTGAGATGATTGGCTGGGACACAGTACCCGCCGTGAGCCTGAGCAGGACCTCAAGCCCAAACACTTTGGCGAGACATCACGACGCATCCCAACTCCTACAAGCTAGCTAAGGCGTGTCGATGTCTTACGCTGCAGAGAATCCGTCTGGCGACGAACTTCCACGCGCCGGATGAGCGAAACTGCTGACAGCTAAAAAAGGTAACGCCTGATTCTCTCTTCTCAAAATACCAAGGGAAGCCTAAAACAAAACCGCTGGCTAATTTCCCATCCCCGCCAGCTACTCTGAAACTCCAGATAGCCTTTCATCGTTGTAGCAGAAAGTGAGGTTCTGATTCAAGCCAGACTACGGGTTGACTAGCAAATAAATCGATAAGCGTGATTCGCCAGGAGAGACCACGAGACAGAACACATTAAATCGTTTGTGAAGATCTGAGATATAGGTCAAATTATTAAAGTATTTCTTTAGGTTCCTTGCTCCTTCAAGAGAAAAGCTTTCTATCAAAGGGTTCTCCCGTTTGAAGGTGCACTGACCGTTTGCCGGCAATAAGACGCCTGCCCATATAATGCTTGCCGCACAAAAAAAATTCCCGAGGGAGAAACATGGAGCACTCACGCGAGTCGTTTCCTGCGTTGGACAATAATTCTGCTGAGATCAAGCATGCAATCGATCGGCGAAACTTCCTACAGAAGGCAGCGCTCGCCGGCGCTGCCGCGCTCGCCCTGCCTCGTCACTCTCACGCCGATGAGGCAGATCTCAAACCCATCATCGCCGAAATCGAGAAGCGCCACGACGAAGCCGTAGAGCGCCTGCAGCGCTGGATCAAGCAGCCGTCGATTGCGGCTGAGAACCGTGGCGTAAATGAATGCTGCGAGCTCACCATGCAGTTTCTCCGCGAGGCGGGATTTGGTGCCGTCACCAAGGTCCCCACTGATGGCCAACCCGGTATCTTCGCCACACTCGACGCCGGCGCGCCGCGAACCATCGGGATGTACTTGATGTACGACGTGAAGCAGGTTGATCCTTCCGAGTGGTCGTCACCGCCATGGGAGGCTGCGCTGGTAGACAAGCCCGGAGTGGGCAAAATTATTATGGGCCGCGGCGCTGTCAATCAGAAAGGTCCCGAGGCAACTTTCCTCGCGGCACTGCACGCCTTTCGCGGCGTCGGCCGCAAGCTTCCCGTAAATCTGGTGCTCGTGGCCGAAGGTGAAGAGGAGATCGGCTCGCCACACTTTTCCCAGATCGTTCGCCGCCCGGAAGTGATCGCCGCACTCCGCCGCTGTTCAGGTGTTTTCATGCCCTCCGCCGAACAAGAACTCGACGGCAAAGTAACCATGACCTTGGGCGCAAAAGGCGTGATCGAAGTCGAGCTGGTCTCGAGTGGCGAGCGCTGGGGACGCGGTCCCCGCAAAGACGTCCATTCCAGCACCAAAGCCATGCTCGACAGTCCGGCATGGCACCTGGTGGAAGCTCTTGTGACGCTCGTCTCGCCGGACGGCAACACTCCCGCAATTGAAGGCTTTGCGGACAAAGCTCGCCCGCTCTCCGACGCCGAAAAGAAAATGCTCGAAGAAGCCGCGAGCCGCCTCGACGAAAACGTCATGAAGAAGCAGCTCGGCGTTGAACACTGGATGCACGACGTAAGTTACCGTGAGGCGCTTCAGTTGCTGCAATCTCGCCCAACCGTCAACATCGAAGGACTTGTCGGCGGCTACACCGGCCCAGGCGGAAAGACCATCTTGCCGCATCGAGCTGCCGCTAAACTCGACTTGCGCCTTGTCCCTGACATGAAAGCTGACGAAGCGCTTGCTGCCCTCAAAGCGCATCTTGCCAAACGCGGTTTCGGCGACATCGAGGTGAACATGACCGGCGGCTACGATCCCAACAGCACGCCCGCGGACGCCGCCCTCATCCGTGCGCAGACGGCTGTATATAAGCGGGGTGGCATCGATCCCATCATCCTGCCGCGCAGCGCCGGCTCCTGGCCCGGATACGTCTTCACCGGCGATCCGCTACACTTGCCCGCCGGCCACTTCGGCCTCGGCCACGGCAGCGGCGCGCACGCGCCGGATGAGTATTACGTAATTGAATCGAAAAATCCGAACGTCCAAGGGATGGATGGCGCAGTGCGCTCGCACGTGGAGTACTTGTACGAGCTGGCTGTGATCTGAGCTATATGAATATCGATAGCTGGTACTCGGCAGGTCAGAGCGCGAACTGCGTTAGAAAGTAGCTAACGATCACTCGCCGCTATCGGCCCATACCACTAGAATTAATCACCATAATTCCGTCGAGTACGATGATCAGCGAACGAGCATTAACACCTCTTCCCGACAGAAAAACCAACGGGGGAAATTGATCGCGTGACCATACAAGATCAGATCCCGATCCCGTTTATTCACAAGACCCCACAAACTCCGACTAGATAGGGCATTAAGTGCACCGATGCCAGCGAGTGGCTTCGGTGACGGATAAAAACACACAGTTATGAAAGCAACGAACATTAGCAAATAAAACAGTCCAAAACTAATTTCCCAGAAATTAAGCGGACTATCTGCAGCAGCGACCATTGTGACCTGCCCGAGACCGGAGGGTCCACAGTGATGAGCGGCTGCAAAAAACGTGGCAAGTCCAATTGTCAGAAAGGCGCCTACGACCAATCTCCCGCGGGTACTGAGTCGATTGGGATCTCGCCGAGCTACCCACAGGGCGTCATCCCCATATGTGTCGGTCACACTAGCCCCTTACAACCCCGGCCCCTCCGGATACGCCGGCAAATCCGCCGGACGCGGTGGCAGCTTCTTCGGATGTTCCTGCATTTCCTTCATCACCAGCTCAATCGCTTTTTCGAGCTGCGGGTCCTGTCCCTTCACCACCAGATCAGGGCGATTCTCCACCACCACATCCGGCTGCACGCCGCGGTTCTCGATGATCCACTTGCCGTTTAGGTCGTAACGAGAGGCCTCAGGCCGGGTGATGTAGCCTCCATCCATCAGCGTGATGTTGCCGCGAATGCCGCGCACGCCCCCCCAGGTGCGTTCACCAATAAGCGGTCCCAGCTTGTAATACTTGAAGAAGTAACTGAACAGGTCGCCATCAGACGCCGCGTAGTGATTCGTGATGCACGCCATGGCACCGTGAAAAACCACCGGCGGAACTGTGCCGCTCTCCCAATTGCGAAGCGAATCCATCCCTGCCAGCACACGGCGCAATCGTTCCAGGATTAGCTGGTCAACGAATCCGCCACCGTTGTAGCGAACATCAAAAATCATCCCTTCTTTCCGAATCTGCGGGAAAAATTGCTTGACGAATTCGTTGAGTCCCGGCCCACCCATGTCCGGCAGATAAACGTACCCGACGCGGCCGTTGGTCGCGGCTTCGACTTTCTCGCGATTCGCCTCCACCATGTTCAATTCCCGGAGCGGATACTCATCGCCAATCGGTTTTACCTGCACCGTATGCGAGCCGTCCTCCGAAGACTTAGAGTTCACGGTGAGCGTTACGGTCTCGTTAGCGGTGTTCACAAATAGCTCGTAAGGATTCTGGGGAGCGCGCAGCGCGCGCCCGTTCACCGCGATCAGGTAAGCGCTTTCCTTGACGTTCACTCCCGGCTCGGTTAGCGGTGAACGCAGATCGTGATCCCAGTTTTCTCCCGGATAAATCTTCTTAAGGCGGTACATGCTGCTCGCCTTGTCCACTTCAAAGTCCACGCCAAGCAGGCCTACGTTCACCGGATGCAACTCCGGAAAATCGCCACCGCCAACATAGGTATGCGAATTGGAGAGCTCCCCGATCATTTCCCCCATGATGTACGTCAGGCTGTAACGGTCCGCAACATAGGGAAGCAGCTGCGCGTATTTGTCATGCATCTTCGGCCAGTCCACGCCATTCATGGAAGCTTCGTAGAAGTAATCGCGCTCCTGCCGCCAGACCTCATCGAACATTTGCTTCCATTCCGACGTGGGATCGACCTCCATACGCAGCCCGGAAAGGCTGACGGCGCCGTCTCCAACTTTCTTCGGTTGCGAGTCCGGCTTGGCATCGATGATGCCGTAACTATGCCCGTCCTTGCCGGCTTCGTACAGCACTTTGGAGCCGTCAAAAGACAGTGCAAACTTTTCCACCTCTTCGATCAGGACCTTGTTCTTGCGCTCCTTCAGATCGTAGACGCGGACCGCTGAGGTTTCTCCCGGCAGCGGACCAGAAAGTCCCTGCACAGGTTTCGTGGAGTAGTAAACAAAACCCTTGGCCGCGTAGTACGCATTGATCACTGCCGGATCGATGGGCAGCGCAACCACCCGGCTCTTCAGCCCCTCGAGATCGATGCGAAACTCTTTCGGCTTCTCATTTTCCTCTTTCTTATCTTTATCCTTATCCTTATCTTTTGACTCCACCTTGCCTTTCTCTTTGTCCGATTTCTTCGCGGCCTCGGCCGGCGATTCTTCCTTCTTCTCCTCCTTCTTTACTTGTGCCTCATCGCTCAACGCCGGAAAAGGCGAAGGCTCATCCTTCTGCAGAGTCACGATGTAAATACGCGTGGTCTTTGGATTGGCAAACTCGAAATCCACATTGCCCAGCACTTCATTGAAATCCCGGTCTGAGAGAAAGTAGAGATACTTGCCATCTGGGTCAAACACGGGAGCAAAGCTATTGGTCATGCTGGTGGTCACGGGCGTGATCTTTCGATCGGCCAGTGAATACAGATTTACGAACGACAGGAAATTTTCCGCGTTCTTGTCGTAGGCCAGCCACTTGCTATCAGGTGACCACGAATAATTCAGGATTTCGCCGTATTTCCCACGATCAACCTCGACCGGTTTCTTCTCATTGATGTCCACGTACCAGACGCGGCAATCCTTGTCTCCCCACGCCAGCTTCTTGCTATCCGGCGACCAGGCCAGCGCATACTTGAAACCCTTGTACCCGCTGGTGACCTGGTGCTCCTTGCCCATTCCGTCGTGCGGGGAAATGTAGATTTCGTCTTCCCCGCTGCGATCGGAAACATACGCCACCCAGCGCCCATCGGGTGACCACGCAACGTATTTTTCACGAACCCCCGGAGTGCGCGTCAGATTGCGGGTGCTGCCGTCCTTTGCTGGAACCGTGAATACGTCTCCGCGCGCCGCAAACACCGCCCGCTTTCCTTCCGGCGAAATATCGAAATCGGTGACATTCTTGCTGACGCTAGTCCAGCGCTTCATCGTCTGATTGCGCTCGCCCGGGAGATAGATGGTCAGCTTCTTCGGTTGCTTCGATTGAAAATCAAACGTGTACAGATAGCCACCGTTCTCAAACACAATCGCATCCGGCCCCAGGCTCGGCCACATGATGTCGAACTCATCAAAATGCGTGAGTTGCTCAACCTGCTTGGTGTTCAGGTCGTAGCCGTAAAGATTCAGGTGATGCTCCGGCCCGCGATCGGACGTGAAGTAAATCGTGTTGTCGTGCCACATGGGAAACGTGTCGGTCCAATCGGTGTGCGGCACATCTTCGACGGTGTTGTTCTTCAGATCGTAAATTGCAATCGCCTGTGCCAGTCCTCCCGTGTAGCGCTTCCAGGTACGGAAATTGCGGAAGATCGGGTTATAAGCGATCTTGCTTCCATCGGGCGAAAACGAAGTCAACCCGCCTTCGACCACTGGCAGCGCCTCCGGCAGGCCGCCATCGATACTGATGCTGAAGGGCCGCTTGGTCCAACCGTTGGAAGCATCGCGGCGCGACAAAAACAAAATGCGCTTGCTGTCCGGAAACCAGGTGACCACTTCATTGTGAATTCCCATACGGTCGCTGAGCGGCTGCGCGGCGCCCTGATAAAACGTAAGTTGTTTCGGCTGCCCGCCTTCTGCCGCCATCACGTCCACATTAAAGTTCCCGTCATACTGCCCCGTGAAAGCCAGCCATTTTCCATCCGGAGAAAACTTAGGAAATAACTCGCGCCCAGGATGCGAAGTAATGCGCCGCGCCACTCCACCCGCGCTCGCAGCCAGCCACAAATCGCCGCCGTACATGAATGCGATCCTGTCCTTATAAATGTCGGGAAAGCGCATCAGTCGCCCTTCCTGCGCGGGAGCATTCGTCTCTTGGCCGAACATCAAGCTCCCGCAGATCACGATCAACAGGGCGAGCCACGTCCTGGAAGCAGTCATTAAGATTTCCTCCTAGCAGGGGTCCACGCCGGAAATGATCTATTCATTTGAAGGAAACCTGCGATTTTACCAGAATCGCGCTTCAGAACAGTGCCCCCGAGACAAGACAGTGCACCACGTTGGACGAATGAGAAACACAAAAGAAAGCCATGTTCGAAACCAATCACCCCGTCGCCTATAATGCAAGGTCCCCCAATCGGCTCTGTTGGCGCGAAACGGGACAGACCGATTGACCAGCAATCTCATCGTGTTCGATCCACGGCACAAGGCTGTAACGCTGCGAAATCCTCACAGGCCCGTTACGACCTTAGCGCTTTGCCTTTGTGTCCTATGGCTCGGCGAATCTAGTGCTGCGCAGGGCGCCGGGACCAAGGCTCGCCTCACTTCTCAGCAGGCACTCTCCATTCGCAGGCTGCGCGACCTTCGCAGCTCACCAAAGGGGAGTTCGGTGGCGTTTACGGTTTCCGATGTGCCAAAAGGCGCAGAACCTCACGCCCACATCTGGCTCTACAACGACAGTTCTCGCGAATCGCGCCAATTCACCAACTCGCTCAAATCTGAGAGTCATCCCCGATGGTCTGCCGATGGCAAGAAGCTGGCTTTCTTGTCAGATCGCGAAGGTGAGTTCCAGCAGATTTTTGTCATGCCCAGCGATGGGGGTGAAGCCAGTCGCCTGACCGAGGGAAAACGATCGGTCAGTAGTTTCGAGTGGTCTCCGGACAACAAGCAAATTGCGTACCTCGCTCCCGAGCCCAAAACGGAGTCAGAAGAGAAGAAGACCAATGAGAAAGACGATGCCAAGTCCGTCGACCGGGACGAAAAACGCACGCACCTCTGGCTGGCAGACCTCGACTCGAGCAAGTCTCGGCAATTGGTTGGCGCTCCCTGGCATTTCAGTGAAGTGCAATGGTCTGGTGCCGGCGACAGGCTTTTTGCCATTGCTACGAATCACCCCGAATCCGACCAGGAAACCAATCGCATTTACAGCGTGAGTTTGAAAGATAGCGCTATGCAGGAAATCTCTGCCCCTCGGGGTCCTCTCGAGGACCTCCAGATTTCGCCGGATGGGAAGTGGATCTCGTACGTCGGAGCTCGAGTGGATGGTCCGGTTCCACATGATCTCCACATACAAACAGTCGAAGGCGGATCGCCACAGAACGTAACCATGCGCAGCCTCGACCGTCCCGTGACGGATTACAGCTGGCAACCTGACGGAACAATCCTCATCACTTTTAATGAAGGCTTCCACAGCGGGTTTGCAACCACGGATACAGCAGGTCACGTCCAGCGCATCGCAGCCTCAACAACCCAGGACTCTCTCCCCCTGGTCGTTGACGATTTCGCGTCAGGGAATTCCGGGAATGTTTTTTACTCCGGACAGAACTCAAGTCACCCGCCGGAACTCTGGACTTGGGATCTGACGTCGGCGCCGCGGTCCGCGTCACACTTCAATGATTCTTTCCAGTCTTTCGCCCTGGCATCGATGCAATCGTTGCGCTATCGCAGTTTTGATGGCCGCGAGATTGAAGGCGCTCTGCTCACTCCTCCCGGCTCCGCGCCAGCGGGTAAACTGCCCACGATCATCATGGTGCATGGCGGACCGACCGGAAACTGGTCCGATGAATTCGAAGCCTGGGGACAGCTTCTGGCCAGCGCCGGCTACGCGGTGTTTTATCCCAATGTCCGGGGTTCAACGGGCTATGGCTACGACTTCATGGTCCTGAATCGTGGCGACTGGGGCGGAGGAGATTTCAAAGACATCATGGCCGCCGTAGATTACCTGGTCACGCGAGGCACTGCTGATCCTGATCGGCTGGGCATCGCGGGCTGGTCTTACGGCGGCTATATGGCGGCCTGGACGATTACACAAACCCAACGCTTCAAGGCTGCAGTGTCGGGAGCGGGTATGTCAGATCTTGCAACCGAGTTCGGTACCGAGGAACATCCTGCCTACGATGAATGGTTTTACGGCTTGCCCTACGAAAAACCGGAGGGGTTTCGCCGCAGTTCGCCGCTCACTTATGTGAAGAACGCGCAGACACCTACGCTGATCCTTCAGGGCGAAGCCGACGTGATCGACCCCAAGGGGCAGAGCGAGGCGTTCTACCGGGCATTGAAACGCTATGGCGTCGAAGCCGAGCTTGTGATTTATCCGCGAGAGGGCCACGGATTGAAAGAAGAAAAACATCTGTTGGATCGTTTGAACCGGCTTGTCGCCTGGTTCGACAAGCATCTGAAGTGAATCTCACGAAGGAGAAAGCACTGCGTGAAGAGAAGATCAGAATGTGGTTCTCGCGGCATGAGCCGCCGGAATTTTCTGGGAAGCACGCTCGCAGCCGGAGCCGGCACTTCCTTGCTCCCGGCTCTCACCGGAGCTCGTGAGTTTCGCTCCGGTCCGCTGCCAGCCGCTGAAGTTCCACCCTTTGAGCTCGACGAGCTCAGCGTACCCGATCTGCAATCCGCAATGGCGACGGGAAAGTTCACGGCTCGGTCGATAGCGCAAAAGTACCTGGAGCGAATCGAACAGGTCGACAAAAAAGGTCCGTCGGTGAACAGCGTGATCGAAGTGAACCCCGATGCTCTTGCCATCGCCAACGCCCTCGACAAAGAACGCAAAGAGAAAGGCCCACGCGGCCCGCTGCACGGCATCCCCGTCCTGATCAAAGACAACATCGACACCGCTGACCGCATGCAGACCACCGCCGGATCACTCGCCCTCCTGCACTCTCGCCCGCCGCGTGATTCCTTCGTCGCGCAGAAACTTCGCGAGGCCGGAGTCGTCATCTTGGGCAAGACCAATTTGAGCGAGTGGGCGAACATCCGCTCCAGTCATTCCACCAGCGGATGGAGCGGTCGCGGCGGCCTAACCAGGAACCCTTACTCTCTCGACCGTAATCCCTGTGGTTCGAGCTCCGGATCGGGCGCTGCAGTGGCAGCCAATCTGTGTGCGGTAGCCATCGGCACGGAAACTGACGGCTCGGTCGTCTGCCCTTCTTCCGCCAATGGTCTCGTCGGTATCAAGCCGACTCTCGGATTGATCAGCCGCTCCGGCGTTATTCCCATTGCCCACAGTCAGGACACTCCCGGTCCCATGACGCGCACTGTGCGCGATGCAGCAATTCTTCTTGGTGTGCTGGCGGGACAAGATCCGCGCGACAGTGCCACCGCAGAGAGTGTGGGAAAGTCATCTACCGATTACACGCACTTTCTCGATGCCAATGGCCTGCGCGGTGCACGCATCGGAATCGCTCGCAAATATTTCGGCTTTAACGATGCGGTCGATGACCTGATGAACAACGTCATCGAAGAGATGAAGCGGCAGGGTGCTGCCATCATCGATCCCGCTGACCTGCCCTCCCATGGCAAATTTGATGACACGGAGTTCACTGTTCTGCTTTATGAGTTGAAAGAGGATCTCAAGGCCTACCTGGCAACCCGACCGGGAGGGCCGCAGTCATTGAAAGAAGTCATCGATTTCAACGAGGGCAACAAAGACAAGGAAATGCCCTATTTCGCCCAGGACATCTTTGTTAAGGCCGAAGGCAAAGGCCCACTTACCACCAAGGAATACCTCGACGCGCTTGAGAAAAACCATCAACTGTCGCGCAAAGAAGGCATCGACGCCGTTATGGATAAGAACAACCTAGACGCAATCATGGCTCCGACAGGCGCCCCGGCCTGGCTCACAGATTTGGTCACGGGAGATCACGCCATCGGCGGCAGCTCTAACGCCGCAGCCGTTGCCGGATATCCCGACATCACCGTGCCCGCCGGCTTCATCAATGGCTTGCCCGTCGGAGTCTCTTTCTTCGGAGATGCCTGGAGCGAACCCATACTGCTCAAAATTGCCTATAGTTTCGAGCAGGCGACTAAGGTTCGCAAACCACCGCAATTCTTGTCCAGCGTGAAGGTCTGAGATTCAGTGGGTGCCGCTCGCTTCGCGCTTTTCGAAACGTGGGAAACGCCCACCAACGACGACCGACTGCTCTATCGCCCGTATCAATCCCGGAATCGTGTACTCCCGAGCCTCGATGTGAACCGGCAGCCCAAACTCGCGCAGCGTCGCAGAGGTGACCGGCCCAATCGAAGCAAACTGAATGTCGTCCAGTAAACCCGTGTGGCGCGGGCGCCCCCGCCCGTGAGGGGTCCCCACCTGGTTCGTGTTCTCTGCCAACTTCCTCGCGAGGGTGCCCCATCCCTTCGCGTTCTGTGCGAAAGGGTGGGGATTTTGCGCCGGAACCGACAAAAATACAAAATTCCTGACACTCGAAGAACTGGTGAACGTGATCACCTCCGGCCGCAGCTGTGAGTCTGTCAGAATCCTCTTTAGTTGCTTGCCTGAACATCGTGGCACAACCGTTTCGTAAGCTTCCACCACATCCACCTCAGCCCCAAGCTTGCGCAATTCACGCGGGATCACGTCTCGCGCGACTTTAGCGCGCGTCAGCAGCACGCGTTTCTCTTTTACCCGTCCGCGCAAATTTTTCACCACCGATTCCGCAACGTATTCTTTAGGAACAACACTCACCTTAACGCCTCGCCTTTTGATGGCCCGCTTAGTGGCCGGTCCGATTGCAGCTACTTGGAGATGGCGCAGGTGCGTGCTGGTGATACGCAACTTCCTCAGCCTCTCCCAAACGGCATCCACACCATTCACGCTCGTCAGAATCAGCCAATCGTAGGTGCGGATATTCCGCAACGCGACATCAAGCGCTCCGTAAGAACGTGGCCTGCGGATTTCAATGAACGGGATTTCGATTACCTGCGCGCCGAGTTTCCGCAGCCCTGATGACAACTTGCTAGCCTGATGGCGTGCCCTGCCAACGAGTACCCGTACACCGGTGAGCGGCAAGTCCCTGGTTTTGATCGGTGCCGAACCGTTCAAGGCTGCTGCGGAACCACCGCACTGCGCCCATACACTTCCTGCAGAATTGCCTCTCCGCCCCGGCGCAGCAGCGCCTCGCCGACACAATTTCCAAGTTCCACCGCATCACTCCCGTCGCGTGCCTCGCGAAGCAACTTCGTGCCATCCGGGCTAGCTACCACCGCCTGCAGATGCAAACAATCACGACGAAGTTCTGCCAGCGCTCCAATCGGAACCTGGCAGCCCCCTCCCAGCTTGTTGAGCAGCGCACGCTCGCAGGCAGTCATAGCGCGAGCGGCAGAGTCGTCCACAAAAGAAACGAGATGCCTGGTGTCAGAATCGCCACGGCGAATTTCTACCGCCAACGCGCCCTGCCCAGCCGCGGGACACATGATCTCCGCGGGCAGCACCTGCTGAACCAGTTCCCGTTTCCCCAGCCGATGCAGTCCAGCGGCGGCAAGAATGATGGCGTCATATTCACCCGATTCCAGCTTGCGCAGCCGCGTGTCTACATTCCCACGTAGGGCATGCACCTCAAGATCCTGCCGCAAAGTCTTCAACTGCGCCTGCCGTCGCAGACTGCTGGTCCCCACTCTCGCACCCTGCGGCAATCCTGAGATGCTGTTATACCTTCTCGAACAAAACACGTCATGGGGATCATCGCGTTTGGGAATCGCTGCAATCTCGAACTCGGGGGCAATCTCAGTCGGCAGATCCTTCAAGCTATGCACGGCCAGATCGATGTGTTCCGTCGCTAACGCCTCCTCGATCTCCTTGATGAACATCCCTTTCGTGCCGACGTTGGCGAGGGCAACATCGGTGATCCTGTCTCCGGTCGTCTTGATCATCTCAATCTCGACCTCGTGCCCGTGCTGCTCAAGAAGTTTCCGGATGTGGTTGGCCTGCCACAGCGCGAGTTGCGACCCTCGCGATCCGATACGAAGCCGCGCCACTAGCCTTTTGCTCCGGAGCCGGTTCCGGTCTTAACCGGCTTCTTTTCCTGCAGATTGAACAGCCGCCGAATCAGGTCAATCACCGTCGTGGCTTCCGCCTCGCGCGCCGCCGTCTTCAGAGTGCTGATCGGTGTGTGCATAATCTTGTTCACGATTCCTCGCGTAAGCGTTTCGATCGCCATCTCCTGCTCTGGCGAAAGTGCACCCAGCCGCCCGCGAACTCGGTCGATCTCCGCCTGCCGAATTGTCTCGAGATGGTCCTGCAGAGAGACGATGGTGGGCACGACCTGCAGCGTCTGCAGGCGTGCCTGAAGGCGGCTGACCTCGCTTTCAATGATAGCCTCGGCACGCTCGGCTTCCTTTCTCCGATCAGCAACATTGGCCGAAACCGCCTGCTGCAGATCGTCGATGTCGTAGACAAAAATCCCATCCAGCTCGTTCATCGCCGGGTCGACGTCCCGCGGCACCGCGATGTCGATAAAAAACATTGGCCGGTTCCGCCGTCGGCTCAAAAAAAGCTCGCCGTGCTCTCGGCGAAAAATGGCATGCGGCGCTCCGGTTGAAGTGATTACGATATCGGCGCGGTCGCAAGTGTCGTAAAGCTGCTCGAAAAAAATTGCCTGTCCCTTGAAGCGCCCGGCGAGTTGCGTTGCCCGGTCGTGAGTGCGGTTGGCAACGAAAATCGACTCCGCTCCATGCGCCATCAGATGGCGAGCAGCCAGTTCGCTCATCTTGCCGGCGCCGACGAGATAAACATGCTTACCGCGAAGCGATCCAAAAATCTTCTTTGCCAGATCGACCGCAACTGACGCCACCGAAACCGCCGACGACCCCACCGCCGTTTCCGTGCGCACGCGCTTTGCTACGGCAAATGCCCGGGTCAACAGCAGGTCGAGCTGTGAGTGCACCGCTCCTACCGCCCGCGCGGTCGCATAGGCTTCCTTTACCTGCCCGAGGATCTGCGGCTCGCCAAGCACCATAGAATCCAGACTCGAAGTCACCCGGAACAAATGCCGAATAGCATCAGCCTCCCGGTAGTCGTAAAGGTGCGGCTCATAATCAGCGGGATCAATACGAAAATATTCGCGCCAAAAACTTCTCAGATCCGTGCTGCCGTTTCTGCTCTGTGCAATCACCTCCACGCGATTGCAAGTGCAAAGAATCAGCCCTTCATCCACTCCCGGATATTCGGTTAACCGCCGCAGCGCATCCGGCAGGTGCGACTCCGGTATGGCTAGCCGCTCCCGCACTTCGATAGGCGCGCTGATGTGATTGACGCCGATGAGCTGCAGATTCATGACTGCACAAAGCCGTGAAACACGCTGAAGTAATTGGCCGCCCAGGCGACAATCGCGGAGAACAGAGCTGCGGTCGCCAGATATGCCGCGCGCCGGCCGCGCCAGCCTGCATTCCAGCGCGTATAGAGCAGTACCAGGTACACCGCCCACATCAGAATTGAGAGCAAGATTTTAGGATCTACCAAATTCACGCGCCCATAAGTTGCTTGCGCGATGACCAGGCCCGCGATCAGTCCCAAAGTCATGAACGGAAAACCCAGCAGCAGGGCCCGATAACCGATCTCATCAATCACTTCGAGCGCCGGCAAGCGGGACATGATTCCCGCCTTCTTCGATTTCAAACTGCGCTCCTGCAGGAGATACAAGATACTGGCACCAAAGCTGAGAAAGAGCGCGGCATACCCGGTAAAAATCAGCGCGATATGAGCAAACAACCAACTGCTGCGTACGGCGGGCGAAGTGAGCAGGAACGGCTGCTGGCCTGTGACCGTGACAAACGTCAGCACAAACACCAATGGGAAAACCACGATCCCCGGCGATGTCGTGCGGTACACCAGGTACACGATCATGAACCCCGCCATGATCAGCAGCGCCAAGAATGACTCGGAATTATGCACCGAGGTAAGTGCAAGCTGTCCGGAAAGCAGAACTGATTCGGTGAGCGAAACAAAATGGAATACCATGCCGAGGCTCATCGCCGGCAGCGCAATTCGATTCAGCAGATGGCTGCGCTGAGTAAGCGCCAGCAGCGCGTATAGCAGTCCCACCGCGTAGCAGCCAAGCGCAACTCGCAGCCAAAGAATCGGCATGTTGGATTATGAGTGGGCCAGGTACGTCCCTGACATTAGCGTGATTATAGTGCACTCTGCCGGGAGCACCGCACGTAGAGGGGCACAGATTCTTTTGGAATGCCCGATTACGTCGGAGAGCTCAACTGACGCCCAGTACGCTTAGCGCCTGATGCAGTGCCTCTTTTTCGATAAGCAATTGCCGCCCGTGACCCATCATGTCTTCAACTTCATCAAACGCCTGAAACAAACGCATCTTGACTGCGCCGTATTGCTCAGCATCGTTCAGGGCACGGCCATGCAATTCAGCCCATTGGCGCAATGCGTTGTCGTCCAGAAAAACGCTGACTGCGAACATAGTTTTTCGGTCCGAAGTAACATCGAAGATGTACTCGGTCGCCGGCGCGTGAGGATCGTTGGCCGGTGCAGTTCGCTTTCCCACGAAATAGTACTGATACACGTATCCCTGGCCACCGGTGTAGGTTTTCATACGGCGTGGGTTAGTCATGGGCCTTTGTCGGCGCTCCTTCGTCGTGGGTCATTCGCCTTCGCTATGATTGAAGGTTCGCATCGATAAGAGATGCTAGGCGGCGAATAGCTAAGAGCTAAAAGCTAAGGGCCAGGAGCCAACGACGAACGACCAGCGACGCTTACCGGCTGCTGTTGCCCGGCGAAATTACCCGCCCATACTCGCTCGCCCGTGCCAGCCGATCAAACATCTGAAATGCGCTGAGAGAAATCTTGCTGATCGCTTCCTCCCCGTCGCGCTCGCGTCTCAAATAGGTCGTCATCACGCAAATGATGTAGGGTCGGTTCGCCAGAAACACCACTCCGGAATCATTTCTTACGCCTTCAAGCTCGCCCGGCTTGTTGGCGATTTTCAAGCCTTCCGGCAAGTTGCGCGGAATGAAACTCGACTTTGGCGTGCTCAGCATTTTGAAAAAATCATCTGTCATCTGTTTGCTGAGAACCTTTCCTCGAAAAAGCCCTTCCAGAAGAACCATCATGTCCTGCGGTGTGGAGATATTTTCCCGCCCCTCACCGGCGGCCCTCAAATCCATCATCTTGCGCCGCAGCCGCGTATGGGCCAGTCCAAGTGAGTTCATCAAGCCGTTGACGTTCTCCATTCCCACACGGTCAATCAGCACATTTGTCGCGCTGTTATCGCTGACTGCAACCATCATGGTGGCCAGATCGCGCAGCGTCACGCGAGTAGTCCCCGGCGTGAGTCCACCCGTGATGGAGCTGTCAGGAACCAGATCGGAAGCCTCCACCGTATACGAGTCATTCAGCTTCAGCTTGCCCGATTGGGCCTGACGATAAAGCTCCGCCAGTACAGCAATTTTGATCGAACTCGCCTGAGGAAAAACTTCCGTACCGCACAGAAGAAACTTTTGTCCGGAGGTCAGGTCTTCAATCGCCACTCCGAGCACGCCATCCAGACCGCGATCCACATCGTTGACCGCAGCCTCAAGTTTTTGCCATAGAATTTGTTGCTTGGACTGGGTGGTCTGCGCGCTGAGCCTGTGCGCGCCAAAAATCGCCAGAACGAGGACTATTGGTGTCCACTGCTTCAAAAACGATGTCATCCTGACGCTGAGCGCAGCGAGGCGGAAGGATCTATGCATTTGATGTCAGCTGCAAAGCACAGGGGGACGCTCGGCGCACCCTAGTCTAGTCTAGGCACCCTATTCTATGCAGTCACGTTCTCGATCTTAGCATCGCGCAGTCGCCTCACAGCCGTTTCCGAGGTCAGGGGCGAGTAGTACACCTCCTTAAACGTGTATGACTTTGCTTTGGCCGAGATGATCGGCAGAATCTCAATGTGCCAGTGATAATCCTCGTCGATCGTCTTCCAGTAATCCAGGCTGTCGGAGGCGTGCAGCGTATTCGGAGACGTGTGTAACACAAGATGAAACTCTTCCGTAATCGTGCGGATTCTCTGCAGCGTGCGCCGCAACAATGCCGCCAGATCGCGGAGCGTGGCAGGCCGGCTTAAGGCGAAGCTCTCAAACGCCGCTTCATGGGTGCCAGGCATGATCCATGTCTCGTAAGGCACCCGGGGTGCGTACGGGCACACGGCAATGAAATCGCCGCGCGCCTCAAGCACACGCAAATCTTGCCGAAGCTCTTGCGCAATGATGTCGCATATTACGCAGCGTTCTTTTTGCCTGTAGTAGTCACGTCCCGCGCGTAGCTCATAGAGCACCCGCCGCGGAACAAAAATAGTAGCTGTGAGCTCAGTGTGCGGATGTTCGAATTCCTGCCCCGCTGTCTGGCCGTAGTTCTTGAAGATACTCACATACTTGAATCGCGCGTCGCGTTTCAGATCCTGAATACGTTGCCCCGCCAGAAGCAGAAACTGCTCAATCTCGGCATCGGTAGCATTCCACAGATGGCGTTCATGATGAATGTTCTCCACCAGCACTTCATGCGCGCCAACCGAACGCATGCGGTCGTAAATACCATCCGCTCGCCGCGAAGGTTCCCCCTCGATGCGGTAAATGGGAAACGGATGAACCACTGCGCGCGCTGACCACGGGCCCCCGTCGACCGATGGTCGGGTTGAAACGGGCTGCGGAGCCACGGGAGAATCCTGGCAGAATCGGCAGAAATCGGCGCGTGGCGGTTGCTCGGGAACGTCGTCCCCTACGATAACCCACGACCTGGTAATTGGATCTTTCCGCAACTCCATAACCCAAGGAAAACACCCAACAGGGAGGCACGTCAACTTGCGGCCAGTTGATAGTGCAATTTGCCGTCAGTAAGTCTTTTCTTGTTCACAAAGTCCGTGTCTTCACCCGGGTGCTTCTTTGCGAAGTTCCTTCCCGAACTTTGCGACCTTTGCGGTCAAAGATCTTTCGTTTCCATTCGGTTTACTAGTCACAGTATCCAGCCAAGCTGTTTGCTATAATCCGCCCACAACCCCGGAAATGACTGAGCCGTCCACGCCGTTGATGCGGCAATACGCCGCCATCAAGAAAGAGCATCCCACAGCTCTCCTGTTCTTTAGGCTCGGCGACTTCTACGAGCTTTTCTTCGACGACGCAGTCGTTGCATCGCGCGAGTTGCAAATCACGCTTACCTCGCGGAACAAGGAAAAAGGCATTGCTGTCCCCATGTGCGGCGTGCCCTATCACGCCGCCGAAAGCTACATCTCCAAGCTGATTCGCAAAGGCTTCAAAGTGGCCGTCTGCGACCAGACCGAAGATGCGCGCCTCGCCAAAAAATTGGTTCGCCGCGAGGTTACGCGTGTAGTCACCCCGGGAACGGTGGACTCCTCCCTGAGTTCCGAAGAAAACAATTTCCTCGCTGCTCTGGCCCAAACCGGAGATCGCGTAGGCTTCGCCGCCTTGGATCTATCCACCGGCGAGTTTCGGGCAACTGAATTTGCCGGCGAAGACGCAGCTAAACGAATTGAAGAAGAGCTCGCGCAGCTAAAGCCCAAGGAAATCCTGTTCGCATCTTCCGCTCCTCTTTTCGAGCGGCAAGGACGTTCTGCTGCCACCCGAACTGCGGTCGTTCCCAGTCAGTGTGCCGAGACTCCACTCGACGACTGGATCTTCTCCCCAGACCACGCCATTCCACTCGTCGAGAATCACTTCGGTGTGCTCTCGCTCGAAGGCTTCGGACTGTCTGGAAAGCCTGCCGCCGCATCAGCGGCAGGGGCAATTCTCTATTATGTTCGCTCTACCCAGCGCGGAAGCCTGCATCATGTCGATCGCATCGGCTTCTATGAGCGGCACAACTGCTTGGTCCTCGACGCCGTTACCGTTCGCAACCTCGAGCTGATCGAACCTCTGTTCGCGGGCGCTGATACCGGAGTCACTCTCTTTCGCTCTATCGACGCGACCGCCACGCCGATGGGCAAACGTCTGCTACGCTCCTGGATGCTGCGCCCTTCCATCGAGGCAGCAGAAATCAATGCCCGGCTGAATGCGGTTGGTATGCAGTTGCAGCAGTCCATCGCCCGCGAAGAACTCCGCAGCTCCCTGGATGGAATTCTGGATCTCGAGCGCCTGCTCAGCCGGGTCACTTTAGAAACCGCGAACCCCCGCGACCTGTTGGCGCTAACCGCGTCATTGGCAAAGATCCCTTCCGTGCGTTCCGCTCTCGCACGACTCAGTGCTGCCCGGCTCCAAACCCTTCACGAATCAATCGACGAACTCACCGATTTGCGAGAACGAATCGATAAGACCATTGTCCCCGAGCCGCCCATCTCGCTCAGCGATGGCGGTGTGATTCAGCCCGGCGTCGATGCCGAGCTCGATCAGTTCCGCGATCTGAGTCGCAACAGCAAACAGTACCTCGCCCAGCTCGAGCAACGCGAGCGCCAGCGCACGAATATCGGATCGCTGAAGGTCAAGTTCAATAATATTTTCGGCTACTACCTTGAGGTCTCAAAACCCAACCTGCATCACGTCCCGGCAGACTATGAGCGAAAACAAACACTGGTCAATGCCGAGCGCTTTACCACGCCCGAGTTGAAGGAATACGAGTCGAAGATTCTTGACGCGCAGGAAAAAATTGTCGAGATCGAGCGCAGACTTTTCGCCGAATTGCGCACGGCCATCGCTGCCGAAGCCCGCCGCATCCGCCAAACTGCTCTGGCGCTGGCCGAAGTCGACGTGCTCGCCTCGCTGGCCCAAATCGCCGCCCTGCGTAACTACTGCCGTCCCACGTTCGATGACTCGGGCGACATCGAACTTCTGGAAGGCCGCCATCCTGTCATTGAGCAGCAGGAGCTTGCCGGCGGCAGCGAGCGCTTCGTGCCCAACGATCTCTATCTCAACCCCACCACTCACACTGTCCTCGTGCTAACCGGTCCCAACATGGGCGGCAAATCAACTTATTTACGCCAGGCGGCCCTGATCGTGATCCTCGCCCAGATGGGATCCTTCGTGCCCGCTCGTTCGGCGCGCCTAAGTATCGTTGATCGCGTCTTCACCCGCATCGGTGCTAGTGACAATCTTGCCCGCGGCCGCTCCACCTTCATGGTCGAGATGACCGAAACCGCCGCCATTCTTCACACCGCAACTCCGCGATCCTTGATCTTGCTCGACGAAATCGGCCGCGGCACCGCCGCCTACGACGGCCTTGCCATCGCCTGGGCGGCCGTCGAATACATTCACGCGCGCACCGGTGCCAAAACCCTGTTCGCCACTCATTATTTTGAGTTGACCGAACTGGCCGAGAGGCTCTCTGGCGTCAAGAATTACCACGTTTCTGTTAAGGAGACCGTCGGCGGCATCGTGTTCCTCCGCAGAGTCGAGCCCGGCGCCGCCAACCGCAGCTACGGAATTGAAGTCGCCAAATTGGCCGGCTTGCCAAATGAAGTCATCGAACGCGCCCGCGAGGTACTCGCCGAGCACGAAAGAGCCGAGCAGCAAGTCACCGGACATTTATCGCCCGGTGCAGAGCCCCCGCCGACCCAGCTAACCATCTTCACTCCGCTCTCGCAACCAGTGCTGGAAAAATTGCGCGAGGTCGACCTGAACTGCCTCACGCCGCTGGAAGCGCTGAATTTATTAGCAGAACTGAAGAAAGAAATCTAACGATGAACATTTGGGATCATGGCGGAAGAAAGAGTTTCAATGGCAGCCCCGCAAGGCGGTATGCATTAGCCCAGGGCATAAGCCCTGGGTGAGCGTAATGTAAGATTACGTCCCGCAAGGGCGCCACCTCTGCTTGGACGCGAATCGCCTTCTGCTCGTGCACATGCCTACAAACCACGACATCGGCCAACTTCTGATCATCGGCTTCGACGGCACCAAACTTTCATCCTCCCTCCGCTCCCTCCTCATTCGCATTCAACCCGCCGGCGTCATTCTTTTTGCCCGCAACATTGCCAACGCTCAACAGACGCATCGCCTTCTGAAAGATTGCAAATCATGTGTTTCCACGCCCCTGTTCACATGTGTCGACATGGAAGGCGGGCGCGTCGATCGTTTTCGGAATCTGATCGGTTCAGCCCCCTCGGCCGCTGATGTCTTTGCCACCGGTGACCGCAAGCTATTCCGCAAACACGGCGCGATCATTGGCGAAACCTGCCGCGCCCTCGGCTTTAACACCGATTTCGCCCCGGTCGTAGACCTTGCTCTCCCCGCGTCCCAAAAGGTGATGAGTTCGCGCGCCGTCTCGCGCGATCCCAATAAGGTTGTCATTTACGCGCGCGAGTTTCTTGCGGGCCTTCGCTCCGTCGGCGTCATCGGCGCCGGCAAACACTTCCCTGGCCTGGGCGCGGCGAACCTGGACACTCATCACGAACTCCCCGGCGTAAAAAAATCTTTCAAAAACCTGTGGGCTGAGGACATCTATCCCTATCGTGCTATGCGCCGCGAGCTGCCCATGGTACTCGTCGCTCATGCGAACTATCCCCGTGTCACGCGCGACGGCAAGCCTGCCTCAATCTCTCAAAAATGGATCAGCGATATTCTCCGCCGCAAAATCGCCTACCGTGGCCTGATCGCCTCCGACGACCTGGAAATGGGCGGCGTTCTGAAAGCCACTCCAATTGAGCAGGCGGCAATCGAACACATCCGCGCCGGAGGCGATCTCTGCCTCATTTGCCACATAGCGGAATACGTCACGCGCTCATACGAAGCGTTGATCCGCGAAGCCGAGCGTGACCGCAAGTTTGCCCAGAGAGTCGCAGAATCTTCCGCACGCGTACTGGCCTTCAAGAAAAAATCTGAGGAAATGAAACAACGAAGCCCTGTGCCTGCGCCCGAGAAGATTGCAAGACTCTCGCGTCAGCTATGGGAGTTTGCCGAGCAAGTTCGCATGGAAAGACTTTCGGTACTGTGACCATGATTGTTGCCGGAGTGATGAGCGGCACTTCTGCTGATGGCATCAACGTGGCATTGGTCCGCGTGTCTGATTCGAAGAAGAGCGGCGCTCTCAAATTCCTCGCCCACGCACAACATCCGTATCCGAAACGCGTTCGGCGCGCAGTACTGAATGCGATGAACGCACAGAAGGCCAGCGTTGCCGAGCTGGCCCGTCTCAATTTCCTTCTCGGCGATTTGTACGCGGATGCCATGCTCTCAACCCAGCGTCAGTTTCGCCTGGAGGCCGAGCTGGTCGGCTGTCACGGCCAGACGATCTATCATCAGGGCGAAGCGACGCCCTTCCTTGGCCGCAGGGTGGCTGTCACCTGGCAGACCGGCGAAGCAGCCGTGATCGCAGCGCGCGTTGGTGTTCCCGTCGTTTCCGACTTCCGCCCTGCAGATATGGCCGCCGGTGGCAAAGGCGCGCCACTGGTTCCATTCCTCGACTATCTCCTCTATCGCGACCAACGCGTCGGCCGCATCGTTCAGAACATCGGCGGCATCGCGAATCTCACAGCCATTCCGGCAGCAGCGCACACTGATCAGGTTCTCGCCTTCGACACCGGCCCAGGTAACATGGTGATCGACGCGCTCACTGATCGCCTCTTCGGCAAGCCCTACGACTATGACGGTGAAATCGCTGCCTCAGGCGTCGCCCTGCAGAATGTTGTCCGCGATCTTCTCCACAAGCCGTTTTTTCGCCGCAAGCCTCCCAAGACCGCCGGCCGCGAGGAATTTGGCCGCGAGTTCGTCTCGGATTTTCTAAAGCGCTGTGGCCGCGCGAAAAAAGAAGATGTTGTTGCAACCGCCACTGCCCTCACTACCCACTCCATCGCCGACGCAATCCGCCGTTTTGTAAGGCCCACCAATAAATCATTCTGCGATGTTGTGGTTTCAGGCGGAGGCACGAACAATCCCACTCTCATGGGAATGCTGGCAAATGCACTCAAGCCACTGGGATTAGAAATTCATTTTTCTGATGAATTCGGCCTGCCATCAGAAGCCAAAGAAGCCGCCGCATTCGCTCTGATGGCCTACGAAACCTGGAACCGCCGGCCATCCAATGTGCCTTCAGCAACCGGCGCACGGCGTGCAGCCGTGCTCGGCAAGATCTCATATCCATAGGTGCCACGCGTGCCGGTTTATATTTCTCTTCTTCGTGGAATCAATCTCGGACCGCACAACCGAATCAGCATGGCCCAGCTCAAAACGTCACTAATTGCTCTCGGTTTCAAGCAGGTGCAGACCTACATCCAGAGTGGAAACGTAATATTTAAGACCGCAATTCGCTCTTCCCCCGAAGTATCAAACAGAATCGAGAAGAAAATCCTCATAGATTTTGGCCTGAGCATAACTGTCTTTTCCAGGACAGCCGACGAAATGGCCCAGGCGATCAAATGCAATCCGTTCCTGAAAGAGAAGAGGATTGATCCATCCAAGCTGCATGTTACATTTCTATCCCAAGTCCCTGTGCCGTCATCACTGAAAAAGTTGGCCCCACTAGCCCTTGCTGGAGATGAGTTCCGCCACTCTGGCCGCGAAATCTATCTCCACTGCCCAACCGGATACGGCAGAACGAAGTTGTCGAATAATGCTCTGGAAAAAGCGTTATCGGTTCGCGCCACAACCCGCAATTGGAAAACCGTAAATCAGCTCTGCCAGATCGCCCTGGGCTGTCGCTGATGCACCTGACGCGCTCGTTCGCGATAGCCGCCTTTGTCTCCTTATTATGTGCACTTCTCTCCTGCTCCTCCAAGCCCGATCCCGAAACCCTGGTGATGATCATCGAAAGCAGCCCCACAAATCTTGACCCGCGAATCGGCATCGATGCTTACTCCGAGCGCATCGACAATCTGGTTTTCGACGACCTGCTCACCCGTGACGAACACCTGAATGTCGCTCCCGGACTGGCCGCGCGCTGGGAGATTTCCGACCCGCGCACCTACATCTTCCACCTGCATCACGGCGTCAAATTTCATAACGGTCAGCCGCTGACTTCCCGTGACGTGAAATGGACCTTCGATTCCTTGCTTGAACACAAGATTCGAACCACCAAGGCCGCCGCCTACCGTTTTGTAGATCACCTCGACGCACCCGACGATTACACCGTCATCTTTCATCTGAAGGAGCCCTTCACCACGCTTCTGTGGAACCTCTCCGACGGCGCCATCGGCATCGTGCCCTACGGCAGCCTGGGCGACCTGAGCAGTCACCCCGTCGGATCAGGACCATTCCGCTTTGTGAGCGCACAACTGGATAAAGAAGTGATCGTCGAACGCAATGACGATTACTGGGGTGATCGAGTTCGGCTCAAGCGAGTCCACTTCATAGTGGTTCCCGACATCACGACGCGAGCATTGGAACTCCGCAAGGGCAGCGCCGACATCGCTATCAACGCGCTCACAGCCGACATGATATTGACCCTGCAACGCGACCCGAACCTCGAAGTCATGCGTGCGCCGGGGACCGCCCTCAGCTACCTGGCCGTCAATACGCGCGACCCCATTCTGAAAGACCCGCGTGTGCGCCAAGCCCTGGCCTACGCAGTTGATCGCGACCCGATGATCCAATATCTCCGCCGCGGATTTGCCCGGCCCGCCAGTAGCGTTCTCCCGCCGGAAAGTTGGGCATACAACGGAGATGTCTCAACCTACAAACGTGATCCTGAACGCGCCCGCCAATTACTGGAGCACGCAGGCTACCCCGTCGTAAACGGTGTCCGCTTTCACCTGACCATGAAAACATCTACGGAAGAAGAGACTCGCCTCATGGCAGCCGTCCTGCAGCAGCAGTTCCGCGAAGTTGGCATCGCCCTCGACATCCGAACCTTTGAGTTTGCCACTTTCTTCTCCGATGTCACCCACGGCCTATTCCAACTTTATTCACTACGCTGGATCGGCGGGAATGAAGATCCAGATATTTTCGAGTACGTCTTCCACTCCGATAAATTCCCCCCCAACGGCGCCAACCGCAGCTACTATTCGAGTCTGCGCGTGGACAAGCTGATCGATCTGGCGCGCACCGAGCTCGATCAGAACACCCGCAAGCAGCTCTACGCCGAGATTCAGGGAATTCTGGCCCAGGATCTCCCATATATCAATCTCTGGTACCAAGACAATCTCCTGATCCATTCGAAGCGGGTGCGAAACATCACGCTGAATCCGTCCGGCAATTACGACTTCCTGAAAACAGCGGAACTGGTCCGTTAATTAATCTAATGAAGCGATGTTTTGGAGGTTTTCTTCGCGTCCTCGTTGTTTTTCTTCGCGATCTTTGCGGTCAAAGCTTCGCTCGGCGATCTCGGCGCTCTCGGCGGTTAAGAGTTCTTTAATCCGCGTCCGCGCGCAGAACGCTCCCATCCTGCGTGTTACCATCGAAATTAGTCCCCATGCGCATTCTCTTCATCGGCGATATCTTCGGCCGCCCCGGCCGAACCATTGTCAAAGAGCATCTGCCTGCGCTGGTCAAACGGCACAGCATTGCCCTGGTCATCGCCAACGCAGAAAATGCTGCCGCCGGCTTCGGCATCACCCCTCCGCTGGCTGAGGATCTATTCGAACAGGGAATCGATGTGCTCACCACCGGCAATCACGTCTGGGACAAGCGCGAGATCATCGACTATTTCCAAAGCGCCGACGGCAATGAAACCCTCGCCCGTCGCCTTCTCCGCCCCGCAAACTATCCCTCTGGCATGCCCGGCTGGGGCGTCTATGAAGGGATCAAAAGCGGCGTGTCCTACGCCGTCATCAATCTTCAGGGACGCGTGTTCATGGCTGCCAACGACGACCCCTTCCGCGTCGCCGACCAGTTGCTCAAGGAAATCAAGGCCAAGGTCATTCTGGTCGATATTCATGCCGAAGCTACATCAGAAAAAAATTCGTTGGGCTGGTATCTCGATGGCCGTGTCACCGCGGTGCTCGGCACGCACACCCACATCCCCACCGCGGATGAGCGCGTGTTGCCAGGCGGCACAGCCTATGTCACCGACGTCGGCATGACCGGACCTTATGACAGTGTGATCGGCGTGAAAAAAGAGTTGATCATCGCGCGCTTCCTGAACAACATGCCCGTACGCTTCGAACCCGCGACCGGCGACGTGCGCCTCTGCGCCGTCACAATCGACTGCGACGAAAGCACCGGCCGAGCCCAAAAAATCGAACGCATCATGCTGAGCTAGAGTGCTGTCAGCGCGCGCTTCACTATGTGCCTTGTCATCCTGACGCCGAGCGCAGCGCGGTGGAAGGATATATGCATTCTCTTCGATCACTACGAGTTCCTCCAAAGAGCAATGAACGAGCCATTTTCGTAGATTCTCGTTGCGCCCTCTTGCCTTCCTTTGCGCTCTTTGCGGTTCAAGCTGTTGCTCTGCCCCTCTGCGGTTAAGTTCTTATGCAGCCAGCAGTCCCCCGCGTATTACCATCCAAGATACTTAGGATCAGCCATTGCCTCAGTCCCACAACGCGCTGGCAAACTCCAACGGCTTCCGCTGGCTGGACTTCGACGCCTACCTGTTCGATATCGACGGCACGCTACTAGTCACTCGCGACCTGGTTCACTACAACGCGCTGAATCGCGCCATGCGCGAAGTCTACGGAGTCGAGACCACCATCGATGGCATTACCTACCACGGCAAAACTGACCTTGGAATTCTGCGTGCCGCACTGGAACGCATGGGTATCGTTGGAGATTGTTTCGAAGCAAATCTCCCGGCCGCTCTGCAGGTCATTCGCCGCGAAGTGAACGCAAATGCGAGCGCAATCCTCCCTGCCGTCTGTTGTGGCATACCGGAGATCCTGGCTTCACTGCAATCTGTGGGCAACCTCCTGGGAGTGGCCTCCGGCAATCTCGAATCCGTCGGCTGGCACAAGGTCGAAGCCGCCAGCCTGCGCCCATTTTTCAGCTTCGGCTGTTTCAGCGACGAGCGCGAGATGCGCGTCGATGTCTTCCGTCAAGCCGCAACCGAAGTGAAACGCAGGCTCGGCCAACATGCCCGAATCTGCTTCATTGGCGACACCCCTTCCGACATCCAGGCCGCGCGCCAACTTAATGCGCGCATTGTCGCCGTCTGCACCGGCACCTACAAATCCGAAGAACTCACCTGCCACGAACCAGACCTATGCGTCCTCTCCTGCGTCGAACTGCTGGGGTAAGCAACTTTTTCACAGCAACCAAACTCCGTCCGCGTTCATCCACGTTAATTGAGCACTGATTCCATGTTCGAGCTGCGGACCATCCGGAACACCAGCCGCGGTTTTGCGCTAGTGTGCGCTGGACTTCTTGCCTTCCTGATGGCACGCACGTGCTTACCCGGTGTTTCACGCACGGCATCGCACGTTTCTACCCTTCGCTCCCACCTGCCCCACGACCACAGACCTTATCTTGATCATTTCACCCCGGATTGCATCATCCCGGTTGCGCGCGTGTTCCTGCCTGACCCGCTCATACACGCAACATCACTTCTGCCCCTAGCCTCAGACCCCTTTATCCAGGCATTTGCCTTTGGCGTGCAGTATAACCGCCCTCCTCCAATCATTTAACACCTTCAAAACGTTATAGCGCAGGTTGAACTTGGCCCGGGTCACTCGCACCGCAGCCTTACAGAGTGACCCCGAAAACCTAGGGAGGTGCGTAATGGGTGATGTTCAGAAAGATTGGAGAGAACTCTGCAATGCTGCAATCGCAGCTAAGGATACGAATGAGTTGTTGCGTATTGTTGACGAGTTGAATGCTACTCTGGAGCGCGAGGAGAAGACCCGCCGCAAGCTCTTCAACGGCGGCAAACTTTCCGATTTTCACAACAATTCTGAATCAGATTCGAAAGGTTAGATCGCGTCACCGAACCAACGGCTTATCCCTCGTCTTGCGGTTTGCAAGGCTTGGGACGTACATACGAACGAATCGCCACAACCCCGGACGCGGTGGCCCATCCTTGCTCTCTTGACCTGGGCTTTCCCCGTCCATCATACTGGCTCGCTTCATATGGATTCTCTTGTTGATAAAACCCTGGCGCACTACAAGGTAGTCCGCAAGCTGGGTAGTGGCGGCATGGGAGTAGTCTACGAGGCCGAAGACGCGAACCTGGGACGCCGAGTCGCGCTCAAATTCTTGCCGCACCATCTGGCGCAGGATTCGCTTGCCCTCGAGCGTTTCCAACGGGAAGCGCGAGCAGCCTCGGCGCTGAACCACCAGAACATTTGCACGGTTTACTCAATCGATCAACACGGCGCGCAACGCTTCATTGTGATGGAGTTGTTGGAGGGGGAATCGCTGGCTCAGTTGCTGGGGCGCCAGGTGATGGAAATGCAGCAACTGCTCCCCCTGGGAATTCAGATCGCCGACGCTCTGGAATCCGCTCACGCCAAAGGCATCGTGCACCGTGATATCAAGCCGGCAAACATCTTCGTCACGCCTCGCGGACAGGCAAAGATTCTCGACTTTGGCCTGGCAAAGATGGAAGGACTCCGCAGTACGCGTGAGGCGGACCAACTGGAAACGCGAGCGACGCCGAATGAACTGACCAGTCCCGGCAGTACTGTGGGCACCGTTTCCTATATGTCCCCCGAGCAGGCGCGCGGGCAACTGGCGGACGCTCGCAGCGATTTGTTTTCGCTGGGCACGGTCCTGTACCAGATGGCGACCGGCATTCTGCCTTTTGCGGGCGAAACCTCCGCCGTGATTTACGAAGCGATCCTGAATCGTGATCCGGCTCCGGTTACGCAGTTGAACCCGAATGTACCGCCAGAGTTCGGCCGGATTCTGGAAAAAGCGCTGGAGAAGGATCGCAGCCTGCGCTATCAGACGGCGAACGATCTGAAGACGGACCTGACCCGCCTAAAGCGCGATTTGGAGTCGGGGCACCGGCGCGTCGCAGACAGCGGCACTGCGCGAGCCGCCGGCAAACAACTGGAACGCTCCGTCGCGGTCCTCTATTTCGAAAATATCAGCGGAGTGAAGGAAGACGAATACTTCCGCGACGGAATTACGGAAGATATCATCACCGAGCTTTCCAAAATTCGCGGCCTGAAGATTTTTTCTCGCCCCACGGTGCTGGTTTACCGCGACAAGCAGGTGACCCCGGCGCAAATCGGCCAGCAACTAAAAGCTGCTTACGTTCTAGGCGGAAGTTTACGGCGCTCTGGAAATCGGTTACGAATCAACGTACAGCTGATCGATACCGCCACCGATTTTCCGCTGTGGTCGGAACGCTACGACCGCGAGATGAAGGATGTGTTCGAACTCCAGGATGAAATTGCGCGCAAGATCGCGCAGGCGTTGCGCATCACACTCTCGCCGCAGGAGCAGGAGGCACTCGCCGCCAAGCCAACAGAAAATCTGGAAGCATACGACCTTTATCTCCGCGGCAAGAGCTATGCGCGCCGCCTCACGCGACAGGACCTCGAATTCGCCCTGCAGATGTTCGAAAACGCAGTAGCGCAAGATCCGAATTTTGCTCTCGCCCATGCCGCGATCGCCAATGTTTGCGCGGAATTTCATTATCACTACCAGCGCGACACAACGTGGATGGAACGCGCCATGATGGCGTCCCAGAAGGCCGTGGCCCTCAATCCAGATTTGCCGGAAGTGCAGGTCGCGAACGCCTGGATTCTCTATGCCAGCGCCCAGTACGAGCACGCCGTGATGTGCGCCCGTAAAGCGATTGAACGTAAGCGCGACACGGAGGGCGCTTACTACATTCTGCTGCGCACGCTGTTCGCTTCCGGGAGATACCAGGAAGTAGCGGACATCGGCGAAGAGGCGGTCGAAGCCAGCGGCACTGATTACAACGTGTATGTGCCTATCCAGAATTCGCTGGGTGCGCTGGGTAAGGAAGACGCGCTGCGCAACTTCCGCCAGCGGGAGATTCTCGCCCTCGAGACCCACCTGAAGCACGTCCCGGAAGACGCCAGAGCGCGCATCCTGCTGGCGGTGGACTACGCGTGGATGGATCGGGCCGAAGATGCGGTGCGGGAGACCGGTCTGGCCGTGGCTTTGCGTCCCAACGACGCCACCGTTCTCTACAACGCCGCGTGTAATTACTGTGTCCTGAAGCGAAAGACTGACGCCTTGGAGGCGATCAAGAAAGCGTGGATCGCCGGCTACCACGACGCGCGCTGGGCCCGCCGCGACCCCGATTTAGCGCTTCTTCTGGGCGATCCGGAATTCGAAACCCTTTTCCCAGATAGCGCCGTCGCCCAGGCGTGATCGGACCCTCTCGTTTGACGGGTCATGAGATCGCGGTAGGGACACCGGTTTGCTCGGTGCCCCCTCGCACAGACCCGGACGAGCGCTCATTAGCGCATCCAGTTCTTATCTCGGATGAATAGCGGCCAAACATATCGCTTGTCCGGACACTCGCCCACCCGTGGGACACGCGCAGTCCCGCTCAGTGTCGGGTACGTGTCGAGTGAGAAAGTGTTCTCCTTGATCCGCAGCCTTCCCTCCTCACCCTCCGCCGACGATGTCCCGTCTTTGTTCGAATGATTCATCGGCACTATGCCGTGGTGTGACTCCTCGCAGACGTACACGCGGGCCGTACGGCCAAGAGGGAAATATCGCAACCGAGCACCAACTTCTACGCTACCAATTTCGAACTCGGCTTGATCTCGCCGATGTTTATTCATCAGTCAGTCGCAGCCGTTGGCGAATCGATACCGAGGTCTTTCAGACCATCACCACTGACTGTCACCTCAAACACCCCGCTGTCCACCAAACTACCGCCCTGGTGGTGCTGACCATGATCCGGTTTCTGGCCTATACCTTGTCACTGGTCTTCTACCAGCGCCAAGTCCGCAGCCACGGAGGTGGAAGACCCGGCAGAGGAAGAAGAGGAAGACCCATACACCGCTGCAATTCGCGGCGTTGTGGCGAGAATCAACGGACCTACGAAGGGAGAGAAATAGCATGTACGGCGACCAACGCAAAATCAATCCGAACTTCCCCTTCTCGCCGAGACACGAGTTCTGTACCGAGCACGATGCCGATGACCAGGTGCGATACGTGAATGAGTGCGAAGAGTGCTACCCGCCAAACACGCCAGGACTAAGCGATGCTGCCAAGGCGCTCTTTCCCACGCAGGCCGAAATCGTCAAGGCGCTGAACGCTCTGGTAGTGTCTGAAATGTGTGTTGACTGCTAAACCGCGAGCGCTTGCAAGTGGCCCTTTCCCGCTATTGTCACGGCATGCCATCGAACAAGGTCGAACTGAGCGCGCGCTCAAAAATCTGCTATCTCAGACTGATCGCACTACTGACCTGCCCCAGAACCGCACGGCCCAGTGCCGCGAATTACTCAGATCAGCAATCGCCATCACTGATGATCTTCTGAAGCAAGCCAAGCTGCCCGCTGCTGCCATTCTATTGAAGGTTGCATAATATAGTTACAACGGAAACAGTTCTGCCTGCCGCCAGAAGGCAATTACCAGGGTGGGTCGCTTGCGCATTCGCCGCAGGGCCCTTCGGGCGTAAGAGCTCAAC
>Ga0075434_100000105_pt1 | contig 47780 bp, 45 predicted proteins | sample RhiMethybrSRZTD3_FD_75298 | JGI IMG/M metagenome (GOLD analysis project Ga0075434, IMG submission 75298) | Populus rhizosphere microbial communities from Tennessee, USA - Rhizosphere MetaG P. TD hybrid SRZTD3 | ecosystem: Host-associated > Plants > Roots > Rhizosphere > Soil | place: USA...
CAGGGCATGTACCGCATGGCCGACTTCATGCGCGTGCCCAACATGCCCGGCCTTTCCGGCTACGAGCACGGCACGCCCGGCATCCTGATGCTTCCGGGCGTGGTGGCGAACGTGATGGCCGGCCTTGGCTGGACGAAGGCCTCGATCCGCGAGTTCCTGTGGGAGCATTCGCGCATTCCGGCCGAGCACCTGCGCCGTGCCGGCTGTCCGGCCTGGCTCGAGATCGACTCGAGCAAGGTCGTGCGAGAAAGCGTCGCGCTCGATCCGTGGCCGATCACCGCAAGCGCCGACAACTTCGTGGTGGTCGTCGCCGGCGGCGGGCACCCGACCAACAGCTACTGGCTCCAGGGCTACAGCCCCGGCATCGTCGGTCGCGCGCTCGAGCTTCCGGCTGGATTCGACGAGCTGCTCGCGGAAGCTGAGCGCGATCTAGGACCGGCCTAGCGGAGCGCTACACCAGCCGCGGCCGATCGCCCTCGACGATAACCCGCCAGAGCACGCGGCTCTGGCTGCGATCGTAGTCGCCGTGCGCGCGATGCATGGTCGCGCGGTCGTCGATCACCAGCACGTCGCCCTTGCGCCAGGAGTGGTGATAGACGATCTCGGGCTGGATCATCCGTTCGATCAGCTCGGCCATGTAGGCGCGGCTCGCCTCGGGTGTCATCCCCTCGATGTGCGTGGCCTTCGAGATGTGGAAGTAGATCGCGCGCGATCCGTGCACGGGATGCGTGCGCACCATCGGGTGCTCGATCGGCTTACCGTACTTCTCGAGATCTTCCTTGCGCGTGTCGCTGCGTCCGCTGTCGAGGCTGTTGTAGGTCTTGAGCGAATCCAGGCGCCGGCGCTCGGCCTCGGGAAGCGCCACGTACGCGGCGCGCATATTGGCCACGCTGGTCCCGCCGCCCGCCGACGGAATCTCGACGCCGTACAGGATCGTCGCGGCCGGCGGCCGCTCGCGGTTGGTGTGATCGGTGTGCCATTGCTCGGCGGGCTGCTGGCCGTTGCGGTGCCAGATCATCCCGATCAGCGGGAAGTCCGGCATGTTGTGCTGGGAGTAATGCTGCTCCATCGGCGGCCCGAACGCGGAGGCCGCCGCAAGGTACTGCGCCGGTGTCAGGCGCTGCTCGCGAAACACCAGCGCCAGATGCTCGGCGAGCGCTCGTGAGAGCGCCTCGCGCATCGCCGCGTCGACCGGCCTGCTCAAGTCGACCCCGGCCACCTCGGCGCCGAGCGAGGGATGCAGCGGCGCGATCTTCAGTGCGGTCATGGCGCGCTCCTCAACGGGCGAGGCCGGGGCTTCCGGCCGGCACTGCGTACAGGTTCATCGTCAAGGACACGGCGGTGTAGTAGCCCATCAGCACGATCATGTCGGTCATGCTCTCGTGGCCGAGCGCCTTCACCGCGCGGTCGTAAAGACCCTGCGAGACCAACCGGCCCTCGGCCAGGGTCGTGGCCACTTCGTAGACGACCTGCTCGCGGAGATCCGCGAACGTGGCCGGCAGCCCCGCGATCATCGCCTCGACGGCCGGAGCCGGCAGGCCGACCTCCTTGCCGCGCCGTTCGTGCGCGGCCGCCGGATAGGCCGAGTGCCACGTGCTCGTGATCACGATCACCGCGATCTCTCGCTCGCGCTCGGTCAGCGAGGACTGGCCCGGCGTGAAGTGCTGGCCGAGCGGCGCGGCGGCGCGCACGAGCTTCGGGTTGTGCACCCAGATCTTGTACGGTCCCGGCAGGCGGCCGCGCGGCCCCTCGACCAGGAAGCGATAGCCCTCTTTCTGCTCCGCCGTCATCTGATCGACCGGGAGCTCGGCATAGCGTCCAAACGTGGCGGTGGCGCTCATCGTCTTGCCTCCTGTTCGGGATTAACGGCGAACGAGCCGGGCCACGGCGCGCACGAGCTCGCTGGGATCGACCGGCTTGGACACGTAGAGATCGAAGCCCGCGGCCAGCGCGCGATCGCGGTCCTCCGGTCGCGCATACGCGCTCAGCGCCAGCGCCGGCAGCACGACGCCGGCCTCCGCCGCCCACGACTTCACCTCGCGCACCACGACGAGCCCGTCCTTGTCGGGCATCGCCAGGTCGCACACGAGCACGTCGGGCCGAACCTGCGCGGCCATGGTGACGGCGCTACTCGCACGCCCGGTCGCGAAAGAGATCGCACCCGCCTGCCTGAGGACCGCCCCCACCAGCTCGCGCGTGTCGTCGTCGTCCTCGACGATGAGCACTCTCACCGCGTCCAAGCGCTCGGCGTCAGGTGTGGCCGAACTCTTCTGCGTGAGCCCGCCGCCGTCCAGCGGCGCGCCGGCAACCGGCAGCACGATCGTGAACGTGGCGCCCTGGTCCGGGCCGGCGCTCTCGGCGCGGACGCGCCCGCCGTGCAGCTCGACCAGGTGGCGCACGATGGCGAGCCCGAGGCCGAGACCGGCGTGAGCGCGCGTGCTCGTGCTGTCGGACTGCTTGAACCGCTCGAAGATCTGCGGGAGCAGCTCCGGCTCGATGCCACGTCCGGTGTCGCTCACGATCAGGCTGACGTCCCCATCGCGCACGAGTCGGACGTTCACGGTGCCGCCCTGCGGCGTGAACTTGATCGCGTTGCCCACGATGTTCTCGACGACCTGTCGCAGCCGGTCGGGGTCGCCCCGCACCGGCCCCGCGTCGGCGTCGAGCTCCGACTTCAGGATGATGCCGCGGATCTCGGCAGTCGGTCGAACCGACTCGACGACGCCGGTGACCAGCGCCGGCAGATCGACGTTCTGGAGACTCAGCTCGAGCCGTCCGAACACGATGCGGCTGGCATCGAGGAGATCGCTGATCAAGCGCCCCTGCTGGCTCACGTTGCGCTCGATCACCTCGAGCGCATGCGCGGCGGCGCCGGCGTCCAGCTGACCCGACCGGAGCATCCGGACCCAGCCGAACGTGGCGTTCAGGGGGGTCCTGAGCTCGTGCGATAGCACGGCGAGGAAGTCGTCCTTGGCGCGGTTCGCGGCTTCGGCTTCCCGTCGCGCGGCGTGCGCCAGCTCCGCCCGGCGCGCCGCGGCCCTCGCCTCCTCGAGCGCGAGCCGGAGATCCTCGATCTCGGCCACCCGCGACTCCGCGGGCGGCAGCGGCGACGAGGGCTCGGCCTTCAGCCAGTTGGCGAGCGCGACGATCGGCGCCACGATGCGCTTACCGAGGACGAACGCGAACCCGCAGGCGATGCCGAGCAGCAGCACGCCGCCGGCCGACAGCGCGAGCATCGAGCGGCGGATGCCCGCGTCGACCAGCTTGATCGGTGCGGCCACGCCGATGGTCCACCCGGTCTCCTTCGAGCGCTTGTACGCCGCGTAGACCGGCGGGCCCCGGAGGATGTCGCCCTTGATGAAGCCCTCGTCGGAACCCGTGACGTGCCGTGACCAGTCTGGTCCTTCCTTCTTCCCGACGAAGGCTGCCGCATCCGGCACGCGGGCCACCACGCCGCCGTCGCGATCCGTCACCACCGCGATCCAGCCGTGCGAAAGCGAGGCCTCCTTCAGCAGATTCGTGAATTGCGTGGGCGGGAAGGAGAAGTCGAGAATGTAGCGCACCTGGTTGTCGCGAATGATCGGCATGGCCACGATCACCGCCGGCTGGCGGCTGACGGTACCCATGAACACATTCGACACGAACGTCTTTCGACTGGCGGCGACGCTCTGCATCATGTCGAGGCCGGCGATCGTGGGAATCGGCAAGGCCGCGCCCAGCGCGCGGCTCGTGTTGAGAATCTGCCGGCCCGAGGGATCGGACAGCACCGCCCACCCGCCGAAGCCTTTCGATATCGTCGACGCCTCTTCGTAGAAGTGGGGCAGATCGACCGGGCCGTTCAGATAGCGCGAGCCGGCCAGCGTCTCCACGCCCCCCTTGATGTCGATGATGTCGCGGTCGAGCGCCAGGGCGAGCGCCCGCGCCGTGTCTCGCATGCCCCGCTCGAGCGACGACCGCTCGAGCCGCGTGTGGTAGATGATCAGCCCAACCGCGAAGAGCAGGACCGGCACGGCCGTGGCCAGTGTCAGGATGATCAGATGCGTGCGGAGTCTCACGGCGTTTCGATACTGCACCCATTGGCGGAACATGACAACTTACCGCCGGCTCAAACGCTTCGCGCCGATCCCGCGCCTGACCGCCGGTCCAGCGCCGCGTAGACCAGGTCGATGAGCTGGCGCACGTGCTTGTGCTGCCATCCGCTTCGTCCCTGGTTCATCGCGTAGCCGAAGGCCAGGCGCCGGTCGGGATCCGCGAATCCGAGCGAGCCGCCGGCGCCGAAGTGGCCAAAGGCTCGGGGGCTCGGGCCCAGCCGGCGCTCGGGCATCGTGAGCTGAAATCCCAGACCGAATCGCGTCGGGCGCTGCAGCACGATGTCCTCGCCGTAGACCTGCTCGGCACTCGCACGCCTGATCGTCTCGGGCGAGAGCACCGAGACACCGTCGAGCCGGCCGTCGCCGGCCAGGGCCGAGTAGAGCCGCGCGACCGCGCGAGCGTTGCCGTGCCCGTTGGTCGAGGGCAGCTCGGCCGCGCGCCATGACCGCGTGTTGACGACGCCCATTCCCGAGATCTCCGGCGGATTGCGATAGGCGTTGTAGCGCATCAGCGCGAGGCCGCTCAGCCCGCGCGGGTCGACGTCGAACTGGCGCTGAAGCTCGGCCGCTTCGGGACTGGGCAGTACCGGCAATACATCGGCGCAGCGCGAATCGAGCTCGGGCCCGAAGCCGACGAAGAAATCGACCCGGGCGGGCCCCGTGATGCTCTCGCGCAGATAGGCGCCGAACGGCCTGCCGGTGACGCGCCGGACGATCTCGCCGATCAGAAAACCCTGAGTGTTCACGTGATAACCGTGGCCGGCCCCCGGCTCCCACCACGGCGCCTGGCCCGCGAGCGCGTCGGCGATCGTGTCCCACGAGCTCGACGACCCCGACGGCAGCGGACGCGCGATCGCCGGCAGCGCGGCCTGATGGGTCAGCAGGTAGCGCACGGGAAGTCGCGCCTTACTGGCCTGTGCGAACTCGGGCCAGTAGCGGGCTACCGGCGCGTCGAGATCGACGAGCCCCGCGTCGACCAGGCGCAGGAGGCACACGGCGCTGATCGCCTTGCCGACCGAATACAGGTTGACGATCGTGTCGCGGCGCCACGGCTGATTTCGTGCGGCGTCGGCGTAACCGCTCCAGAGATCGATGACTGGCTCGCCGTCGAGATAGACCGCGAGCGCGGCGCCGGCTTCGAAGCCGGAGGCGAGTACCGCGGCGAACGCATCGCGCACCGGCGCGAAGGCGGGCTCGCTGTGTCCCTCGACGATCAGCGCGGCTCTTTGGCCTTCAGCTCGGCGTCGTGCGTCTTGATGAAGGCACGGATGTCGTCGGCCAGATCGAGCAGCTTCGTCCACTGCTCCTTGTAGAGCGTCACCGGAAAGCGGCCGAGTCCGTACACCGAGACGCCGCCCTTCTCGCTGACCTTGATCGAGACGCCGCGCGTGGCGCGGGCCTTCAGCGCGGCGTTCTCCGCCTTGAGTCGCTCGAGCTCTTCCTGCAGCGCGTCGCCGTCAGCCATCGTCGTTCTCCTCGCAGTCAGGATCTCATACGAGCGCGAGGGTTCCTATCGGGCCTTCCCTAATTCTTGTCACGGATCGTCTCGAGCATCTGGCGGGCGCGCGGCGCTTCCTTGGTCGTCCAGCGCGGCCGATCGGTCGGTGCGGGCTCGTCGAGCACCCCCTGCAGCTCGAGCCGCGCCTCCTGGTAGCGCCCCATGTTGATGTAGAGCTGCGCCAGCTCGATCCTCGCCCCGGTCAGTCGCGGGTCGAGTCGCCGCGCGATCTTGAAGTGCTCCTCGGCTTCCTTTCGGTCACCGCCCAGGAGCACCGGCAGCTCCCGCGCGATGCTGCCGGCCATGATGTGGGCATCGAGATTGTTGGGGTCGAGCCGCAGCACCGTGTCGACCTCCTTGCGGAGACCGCGCAGCGCGAGAGCCGAGCGTAGCAAGCCCTTGGTGTGCGACCACGTCCCCAGGGTGATCGCGTACCAGAGATGCGCGTTCGGATCCTGCGGGGCCAGCTCGGTGGCCCGCTTGGCCACATCGCGCGCCCGCTCGTAGGCGGCGATCTTCGTATCAGGCGTCTTCGCCCGCTCCTCGCCATAGAGGAACCACGCGCGGGCCAGTGCCACGAGGGTCGGCACATCGCTGCCGCCGCCCTTGGCCACCGCCGCTTCGAGCAGATCGCGAGCGCGGTCGATGCGAGCGGGGTCCTCCTGATACTGGCGCAGCATCGCACGCGCGGTCTCCGCCGGCGTCTCGGCCTGAGCGGCGCGCGGCGCGACCAGGGCGAGCGCGAGCAGCGCTACCCAGAACAGGTCCTACGCCCCCACACCCCACGCGATCGCGTTGCGCAAGAGCGTGAGAAACGCGTCCGTCTCCCACGATCCCCGGAACGTGAGCGGCGTCGTATCGGTCGGATCGACCGCGCGTCCCGCCCGGATCGCCGGGTTGTGACAGTGGCCGAGCGCGAAGTAGGTGACGCCGCCCTGGCCCACCGCGCGCGTATAGCCGAGCACTCGCGTCTTACCGTCGGGCTGCAGCGACGTGTCCGAGGCATAGAGCGTGCCGATCGTCGGCGACGTCACGCCCGGGCCGTAGTCGGCGGTCAAGAGGATGCGCGTCGACTTTGGATCCTGGAGCTCGATGAAGTACGGCTCGTCCTCGACCACGAACGAGGGGCCGAGCCCGCGCGTGAGGCTCGAATCGCCCGTCACATCGACGCGGATCTTGCAGATCGGCGGATGCGTCAGAAAGTAGCTCCCGAGGAGCGCGTGGTGCTCGGTCTTCACCGTCCGGCGCTGGCGAACGCCGTCCACGCGCTCGGCGCGGCCGCCACTGGCGCCGTGCAGCGCGAGCCAGCGGCCTCCGGATTCGAGCCACCGCTCGATGCCGCGACACTGCGCGGCGTCGGGATACGGACCGGCCACGTAGGTGATCAGCAGACGGCTCACCGGAAGCCACTTCTCGACATCGTTGAAGTCGTTGGCGACCGACGCGGGAATTTCCCGCTCGGCCAGCAGCCCGAGCAAACGCAGCCGGGCGTAGTCGTGATCGTGTCCGGCCTGCGATCCGGGCGGAAAGCCGCCGGCGATGAGATGAGCGCGCGCCTCTGTCATCGTGTCACCTCGCTTAGAATCCGGGCCATGAATACCACAGCCAGCACCGATCGTATCGACACTTCACGGGCCGCCCTGATCGTCTACGACGCCTGCCGTCGCGCCCTGACGCCCGCCGATCCCGCGCGCCGCGCGGCGATGCGGCCGGTGCTCGACGCGTGGGTCGCGCTGATCGGCGCCTGCCGGGCGCGCGCCATGCCCATCATCTATACCACTCCGGTCAGCCGCGCGGACGGCGCCGACGTCGTGCTGCTACCGACCGATCTGAGCGTCGAGACCGGCACGCCCTCGCTGACGAACTGCATCGAGGGCACCCCGGATGCCGGTTTCCCCGACGACATCGCGCCGCGTTCCGAGGACTACGTCTTCCTCAAGCGCCGGCCGAGCGCGTTCTACGGGACCGGCGCGGCCGAGCTCCTGCGCCTGCTCCGGCGCACCGCGCTGGTGATCGGCGGCGGCGCGACCAACCGTGGCGTCGAGACGAGCGTGCGCGAGGCCTTCAGCATGGACCTCGACACGGTGATCGTGCGCGAATGCTGCTGGGGCGGCGACGCCGCCGCGCACGCCTACAGCCTGGACAAGTCGATGAAGATGTACGCGCGCGTCAGAACTCTGCAGCAGACGCTGGCGATGCTCGGCTGACGGCCGGGCGCAACGAGCCGGGCGCGCGCGTGAGAAGCTGCGCGCGCTAGCGGCGACGCTGCTGAGCGGCCAGCCACTCGGCCGCCGGCGGCACGCTTGGATCGCGCGGCCGCAACTGGTAGTAGGCGACCAGCGGAAAGTACGCGTGGGCGAGCCGCCTGAGCTCGGCGACCGGCGTGGGATGCAGGTCGACGCGCAGATCGACCATCGGGTACGGCTCGCGGTCGACGACGTAGAGCCCGCCGGATGTCTCGCCGTCAGGCTGGCCGCCGGCCGACTTCCCGGCCTCGAGCGCTCGCAGGAGCCGCTCCCACAGCGGCAGGTCCGCGCTGCCGCGAAAGGCGTCGAGCATCGAATCCGCGACCTTCTCGCCGACGACCGCGTTCGCCGCGACCACCACGTCGCGATCGACGCGATGCCCGGCCCACGGCCGGTTGCCCGCACCGGTGCGGCCGGCGCCGACACCGCTCACGTCGAGGCAGCCGAGCTGACGGCGCTCGACGAACTGGTCGCTCGCCGCGATCTCGTCCAGCACGCGTGGCGCCGAGTGGCCGGCGCGCAGGAGGTTCAGCCCGAGGTGGCCGAGGCGCGGGTTGGTGCTGGCCTGCGTGACGACCGCGCCGACGCCGGGCGCCACGTGGATGCATCGCGAGCCGACGGCCATCTCGCTGGTCGAGATCGCGATGCCGAACATGCCGGTACGCTCGCAGCGGCCGATGAGCGAGAACGTCATCGCCGCCTCAGCTCAACCGCTGGCGCAGGAACTCCGCGATCTCGAGCGTGCACGCCATGCCCTGGGGAATCGCCTTGGTGAGGGACACGAACGCGTGGATCTGCCCGGGATACTCGCGGTAGACCACGTCGACACCGGCCTCGCGCAGGCGATCGGCGTAGGCGCGGCCCTCGTCGCGGAGCGGATCGAATCCTCCGGTGACGATCATCGCCGGCGGCTGGCCCGCGAGGCTCTTCGCGCGCAGCGGCGAGGCGCGCAGATCCGACTTGTCGGCGTCGCCTCGCAGGTACTGCTCCATGTACCAGAGGATGCGATCGCGCGGGATCACGTGACCGTCCGCCAGCTCGCGATGCGAGCCGGTCTCAAGCGAGAAATCGACGGCCGGATAGATGAGCACCTGGCATGTCGGCGCCGCCGAGCCGCTCGAGGCCGCGAGCTGGGACACCACCGCCGAGAGATTGCCGCCTGCCGAATCGCCGGCCACGCCCACCTTCGCGGTATCGGCGCCGAGGTCACGCCCCTTGGCGCGGAGCCACCGGTACGCCGCCAGGCAATCCTCGACCGCGCCCGGGAACTTGTGCTCCGGCGCCAGACGGTAGTCGACGGCCACGACGAGCACGCCCGCGTGCTTGGCCAGGCGCGCGCAGAGCCCGTGATGCGTCTCGAGATCGCCCTGCACCCAACCGCCGCCATGGAAATACGCGACGGTCGGTAGCGGCCGCCTCTCGACGGTGGGCGCGTAGAGCCGCGCGGGAATGTCACCGGCGGGACCGGGAATACGAATATCCTCGATGCGCGGCAGAGCCGGCGCCGGCTCGTCCATCAGCGACACCATCACGCGCAACTGCTGGCGCAGCTCGGGCAGCGGCGGAAAGTAGCCCGGCACGCGGATCGACTTCACGAACTCTCCGACGATCTGGGCCTTCGGATCCATCGTGCGCCCGCCCATGCTGATGCGGTGGCCCTCGAGGAAGCGCAGTGCATCTTCCTCGCTCATCGCCGTGTGGGTCATGTCCAGCGCCGGGTGCGTGCTCGGCTCGCTCATGGAGCTCCTCCTGTCAGGCGAACCACATGTCGGGCAGCGTGAAGCCGTGACGGAACGGGTCGGACGGGTCCATACCATGCTGGAACACGCCGGTGATCCACGCCTGGCCGGCGATGGTGGGAACGATCGCCGGGCGGCCTCCTACCGTCGCTTCGGCGGCGATCGTCGACTCGAAGCGCGAGCCGATGATCGACTCGTGCACGAACCCGTGCCCCGCCGCGAGCTGGTGTCTCGCGTGCAGCACCGCCAGGCGCGCGCAGGTGCCGGTGCCGCACGGGCTCCGGTCGATGCGGCCCGGAGCGACGATGACCGCGTTGCGGCTCACGGTGTCGGGTCCGGCGAACGGCATCGCGAACTCGGCGAACGTCACGCCCTGGATGTCCGGGTTCTCCGGATGACTCACGGGCAGCTGCTGCTTCGCGGCGGCGACGATCCGGTTGCCGACCGCCACCAGCTCGCGCGCCTCCTTCGGCTCGACCGACAGGCCGATCGACGGCGCATCGACGATCGCGAAGAACGCGCCGCCGTACGCGACGTCGACCGCGATCTGCCCCAGGCCCTCGACGTCGAGCTTCGCGCCCAGGTGCGTCGCGAAGCACGGCACGTTCGTGAACTTCACGCGCTCCACCTTGCCGTCGCGGCAGCGCGCCTCGACCGGCACCGGACCGGCCGGCGTGTCCAAGGTGATCGTCGTCACCGGCTCGCGCATGGGCAGCATGCCGGTCTCGAGCAGCACCGTCACGGTGCAGATCGTGTTCGAGCCGGACATCGGCGGGTAGTCGGTCGATTCCATGATGATCAGGCCGGCGTCGCAATCGGGCCGGGTCGGCGGCGTCACGAGGTTGATGCAGAGCGCGGGCTTGCCGCGCGGCTCGAGCAGGAGCCAGCGGCGCAGCTCGTCGGCCCGCGTCTCGAGGTAGCGCTTCTTGTCGAACATCGTGGCGCCCGGCGGCGGCAGTACGCCGCCGACGATCACGTGGTTGTCCTCGCCGCCGACGTGGCAGCCGATGACGGTGACGGTCCGCTCCCACTTCACGAGCCGGATGGTACCATTCCCCCTCCGGTGAAGTTCATCGGCTCCTCGATCAAGCGGCTCGAAGATCCGCGCCTGCTCGCAGGCGCCGGCCGCTACGTCGACGATCTGGCGCGTCCCGGCATGGCGCACGCGGTCGTCGTGCGGAGCCCTCACGCCCACGCGCGCGTGGGACGAATCGACGCGCGCCGCGCGCTCGCGCAACCCTCCGTGCTGGCCTGCCTGACCGCGGCCGATCTGACCGGCGTACCGATGATTCCGCTGCGGCAGCCCGGCAAGCCGAGGCACGCGGCCTATCTGCAGCCGCCGCTCGCGTCCGATCGCGTCCGCTACGCCGGCGAGCCCGTCGCGGTCGTCGTGGCGAGCGATCGCCTCGCCGCGGTCGAGGCGCGCGAGCTCGTCGAGATCGAGTACGAGCCGCTCGCGGCGACCATCGACCCGAGCGGGTCCGAGCCGCGCCTGTTCGCCGAGGGCAACGTGGCCGACTCGTGGACCACCACGCTCGGCGACGTCGACGCCGCGCTGCGCGATGCGGCGCACGTCGTGAGGGAGCGCTTCTACGTCGGCCGACAGACGGCGGCGCCGATGGAGACGCGCGGGCTGCTCGCCGAGTGGGACGTGGCCGCCGGTCGGCTGACCGTGTGGGGCATGACGAAGGTCCCGTACTTCAATCGCCGGACACTGGCCGCGATGCTCGGACTCGACGAAGCGCGGATCGACTTCGCGGAGTCCGACGTTGGCGGCGGGTTCGGCGCGCGCGGCGAGTTCTATCCCGAGGACTTTCTGATCCCGTGCCTGGCGCGTCGTCTCGGCCGGCCCGTGAAGTGGGTGGAAGACCGGCGCGAGCATTTCCTCACGATCAACCACTCGCGCGAGCAGCAGTGGTCGGTGGTCGCGGCCGCCGACGCGCACGGTCGCCTCCTGGCGCTCGACGCGAGCCTCATCAACGTGATGGGCGGCTATCTGCGCACCCACGGCGTGTGGGCGGCGGCGCTGACCGCGTCGTATCTGCCGGGCCCGTATCAGTGGCCGAGCTATCGCTGCCGCGTCTCGTGCGTGATGACCAGCAAGACGCCGACCGGCACGGTGCGCGCGCCCGGGTTCTACGAGGGCACGTTCGTGCGCGAACGGATCGTCGATCTGCTCGCGGCGCGCGCGGGGCTCGACCCGGCCGAGATGCGCCGGCGCAATCTCGCGCGGCCCGACGAGCAGCCGTACACGGTCAGCACGGTGGCCGCCGCGGTCACGGGGCGCACCGCCGACTTCACCGGCGAGGACTTCGGCGAGATGTTCGAGCACGCGCTGAAGACTGGCCAGTACGAGGCGCGCCTGGCCGAGTGCCGCGCGCTGAATGCCGCCGGGGGCGACGTCAAGTACGGCGTCGGGCTCGCGGCGGTCGTGGAGACGTCGGGCACCGGACCGTTCGAGAGCGCAAAGGTGAGCCTGACGCCCGAGGGCCGGATCGTGCTCGCCGCGGGCTCGACGTCACTCGGCCAGGGCCTTGCCACGACGCTCGCCCAGGTGTGCGCCGAGGTGATCCAGATACCACCGGGCGAGATCGCCGTGCACCTGGGCGACACGCGGTGGATGGCCCACGGGGTCGGCAGCTCGGCCAGCCGCTCCGCCGTGATGGCCGGCGCCGCCGTGCACCAGGCCTCCACGCAGCTTCGCGAGCAGATCGTGGCGCTCGCCGCCCAGCGCTTCGAGGCGAGCCCCGACGACATCGTGCTCGAGGACGGCGTCGCCTTCGTGCGCGGCGTGCCCGACCGCCGCTGCTCGCTGCGCGAGATCGCGGCGCTCGCCGGCCGCTCGCTCGAAGCCGAGCATCGTCACGAGACCACGAGCGCGATCGGCTCGTTCGGCGTCCATCTCTCCGTGGTCGGCGTGGACACGGCGACCGGCGAGGTCCGCCCGCGCACGCATTTCGTGCTGTGCGACGTGGGGCGCGCGATCAATCCGGCCATCGTCGAAGGCCAGCTGGTCGGCGCGGTCGTCCAGGGGCTCGGCCACGCCACCCTGGAGGAGCTGGTGTACGAGCCGGGCGGTCAGCTCCTGAGCTCCACGTTCATGGACTACGCGATGCCGACCGCGGCGCGCGTGCCCGCGGTCGAGCTCCTCGTGCACGAAGCACCAGCACGCTCGAATCCGCTCGGCGTGAAGGGCGCGGGCGAATCCGGCACGTCGGGCGTGGGCGCGGCGGTGGCGAACGCGGTTGCCGGCGCGGTCGGCGACGCGGCGGCCCGCCAGCTTCCCGTGACCGCGCCGAGGGTCCGGGCGGCGCTTTCTTGATTCGACTCCTGCTCGTCGCCCTGGCGCTCGCCGGATGCGCGAGCGCGGGGGCCGGCGCCACCGCGGGCTCCGAGCAGCTCGACGAATCGCTTCGCGAAGAGGTGCACGACGTCCCGGTCAGCGCGGCGGACGCCACGATCGTCGTCACGACCTATCGTCCACGCGGCTCGGGACCCTTCCCCTGGATCGTCATGAGCCACGGCACCGCGCCCACGCCGGAAGCCAATCGCAGGATCGGCCGCTACCGGTCCCTGAACCCGATTCGCGAGTGGCTGCGGCGCGGCTACGCAGTGATCGTGCCGGTGCGTCGTGGCTACGGCGCGAGCGGCGGCGCGCGTTTTGGCGATTCGTACGGCAGCTGCGCCAGGCCGGATTTCCGCCGCGCCGGCGAGGGCGCCGCGCTCGATCTGCTCGCCACGGTCGCATGGGCGAGGAAAACCCAGTCGGATCTCGATCAGCGGTGGCTCCTGGTGGGTCAGAGCGCCGGCGGATTCGCGTCGATCTACACAGCCTCGAAACGCCCCGACGGACTGGTCGCGGTGCTCGCATTCGCGCCGGGCCGCGGCGGCCGGCCGGACACGCACCCGGGGCAGCCGTGCGCTCTCGAGCTGATGGCGCAGCTCTTCGCGTCGATCGCGCCGGACATCGCGGTGCCGGTGCTCTGGTTCTACGCGGAGAACGACGCATACATCGGTCCGGCCGCGGCGAGACTCTGGTTCGAGAGCTTCCACGGCGCGGGCGGGCGCGGCGAGCTCGTGATGCTCCCGCGCTTCCCCGAGAACCGCGGTCACGGCGTCTATCCCTCGGCGCGCGGCGTACCGCTGTGGACGGCGGCCGTCGCCCGGTTCTTCCGCGCCCAGCAGATCGCGCTACCGTTCTAGAAGCCGTGCGATCTCGAAATCGCGCGCTCTAGAAGTGGCGCGTTCTAGAAATCAGGCCGCGCCTGTCCGACCGAATCCGCGGCGGCGAGGATCTCGCTCCACGTCGTCGCGTCGACCTCGATACCGCCGCGAGCGCGCTCGGCCTGCGCGATGCGCTCCGGCTCGCCGGGAACCAGGACGGGCAGCGTGGGATCGACCGGCGGCGACGCCTTCACGTAGTCGATGAAGCCGTCGATCTCGCGCCGGAGCCAATCGACGCCGGCGAGCCGCGCCGGATCGACGAGCACCGTGAACATGTTGTTCACGACACCTCCCATGCGCTGGTTGCCCGGCTGGATGCTCGGGCCGCCGGTGAGCGCGGTCGCGAGGAGCTCGGTCACCACCGCGAGCGCGTACCCCTTGTGGCCGCCGAACGGCAGGAGCGCGCCGTGCGGCTCGCTGTACATCACGTTGGGATCGCGCGTGGGCTTGCCCTTGGCATCGATCAGGGCGCCCTCGGGAGCCGGCTTGCCCTCATTCTTCGCGACGCGAATCTTGCCCATCGCCACCGCGCTGGTGGCCATGTCGAGCAGCAGCGCCGGGTGACGCGCGGTGCCCGGGATCGCGATGCAGACCGGGTTGGTCACGAATCGCGCGTCGGTGCCGCGGAACGGCGCGACCGTCGCGCGGTGGTCGGTGACGTTGACGAAGTGCATCGAGACCAGCCCCGCTCCGCTGGCGAGCTCGCCGTAGGCGCCGACCCGGCCGATGTGATGCGCGTTGGCCAAGGTCATCGCCACGATGCCGGTCTCGCGGCAGCGCGCGATCGCCGCGGCCATCGCCTCGCCGGCGACCGGGCGGCCGTAGCCGCGGCCGCCGTCGAACATCAGCATCGCGCCGTCGTCCTTCACGAGCTTGGCCCGGGTGTTCGGCACGACGAGCCCCGCCTTCAGGTGACGGATGTATGTCGGGATCATCCCGACGCCGTGACTGTCGTGCCCCATCAGATTGGCGCGCACCAGATGATCGGCGACCAGGCCGGCTTCGGCGGCGGCGCTTCCGCCCGAGGTCAGGATGGCGCTGACGAAACGTCGCAGGTTGTCGGCGGTCGCTCGCACGAGATCTCTCCTTTGGGTGAGCCGGCTAGTGAGCCAGCGGGTCGGGACGAAGCTGGAAATGCACGACGATCGGTTTCTTGCCCTTGCCACCTTCCATGAGCCACGGCGCGCGATCGCCGCTGGTGGTCCAGAGTCCACGGCCCTTCCAGCCGGCCGCCGCGTTGTCGATGCGTCCGTCGAACCCCTTGGCGTAGAAGCCGAGCGGGTACGGCACGCGCAGCACGACCATCTTGCCGTCCTTCAGCGCGATCAGGCCGTCGTTGAGGTTGCCGGTCGACATCGGGACGTCCTCGCCGAGGCCGAACGTGTTGTGCTGGTCGACCCACGTGTAGTAGCTCGACTCGGCGCTGTTCTCGCCGATGCCCTTGAAGCCCGGCCCGGGGTACTGATAGAAGGTCCAGCCCTCGGGGCAGTGATCGCCGGTCGCCTTGGGTCCGTTGAGCGGCCCTTTGCACTTGCGGCGGTCGAAGCTGCCGATATGACCCGAGCCCATCGAGGCCCACACGACGCCTTGCTTGTCGATGTCGGCGCCGCGGATCCCGAAGTACGGCTTGGGCACGTTGTAGATCTCGGCGAGCGCGGTCGCGGGCGGATTCGGTCCCGGGACGACCCGCACGACCGCGCCGGCCACGCCGCCGAACACGTTGACCGAGCCCCAGATGGAGCCGTCGACCGGGCTCGGCATCACCGCGTAGAAACCGCCGGCGATGCGCTTGTCCTTGGTCGGATCGACGGGCTGGTCCGGCTCGACGTAGTCGTCACGCTTGCCGTTGCCGTTCGTGTCGAGCACGAACGCGGTCCAGCCCTGCGCCTTCGCCGCGTCGCCCGTTTCGTCGAACAGCTTCGTGTTCACCCAGCCGAGCACCTGGCCGCCGCCGCTGGTCCACACGGTCTCGTTGGCGTCGTAGCCGAACTGCAGGTGATGCGTCTGGAAGCACGTATCGACGAACGTGTACTTCATCGTCTTCGGATCGAGGAACGTCAGCGCGCGGTTGGTGCGCTCGAGCGGGAAGAGCTTGGCCGAGGGATGATCCGAGCCCTTCTGGCAGAATTCCGGGTTCTTTGGGCCGCGCACCACCGCGGCGAACCAGACGCGGCCCTTCCGGTCGAACATCCCGTTGTGGTTGTTCGCCTTGGTGTCCCAGAGCTTCTCCTCGCCCCAGTACGGCGAGGGCGCCATCGGCTTCTCGATCGCCGCGTGCCCCGGGCCGAGCGCCTCGGGCGTGTCCGCATCGCGCACGGGCGCACGGAACGTGGACACCGTATTGGTCTTCGGGTCGAGGATCGGATAGTCGTCGGTCGCGTATTCGGGCGAGCCGTATAGTTTGCCGTAGGCGTTGACGGTCGGATAGCGCCGGTCCGAGGCGATCAGGTCGTGCAGATACTTCTTCGGGTCGCCCCACTCCCACGTGGTCACGACGATGTTGCGCTCGACGCCCTGCGGCCGCGGCGGCTTGGCGTGCGGCAGCTCGCCCTTGGCGACGCGATCGGTCCAGTCGCCGAAGTATTTGAACGGCACGCCGCCGAGCACCTGGGTGAGCGGGTTCAGCATGAACGGCGCGGCCTGCCCCGACTGCACGCGGCGGATCCACGCCTTCTCGCCCGAGTCGAACTGCCCGAGCGAGGCCGGGATCGTCCGGGTCGAGAGCTGGCCGAGCTGATGACAGCCGACGCACGCGCGATTCTTCACGACGGTGAGCCAGTCGGCCTGCGTGATGCTCGCCGGAATGTTGCTCTTGCCCCCGAACTGATCGGCCTCGGGGATCTTGAGCATCGAGTACCAGTAGATCGCCGGGTAGTACTGCGCCGCCGCGGTATCGTTCGGCGCGGCCGCTGCGCGCAGATTGAGCTGCTTGCCCGGCTCGCCGTCGACCTTCGGCGAATCGATCAACCCGTAGCCGCGCACCCACACCTTGTATTTCGCCTTCGGCAGGTCGGGCACGACGTAGCGGCCCTGGTCGTCGGTGACGACGATCCGCGCGAACTTCGTCGGCAGCTCGGTCGTCTCGGCGATCACCCACACGCCGGCCTCGGGCCCGGAGGCTCCCGTGACGATGCCGCCGATGTCGTCGGCGTCGATTTGAACCGACGCGCTGGGTTGCTGCGCGGCCAGCCTCGGCAACGAGCCGACGCCGATCAGGGCGATCGCCACCCCTGCCAGACCGAACCAGAGCGCTCTCGTCGTCACCGTCATGGCCCTGCTCCTTTCGTCGCGGTCGCGGGTGTCGCGCCCGGATGATACCGCAGGCCTTGACAGACGCATCGTCCTCGCGGTACCCGGGAACCAGTGACGAACGCGGCCCGAGTGGCGAGGCGGTGGCTGTCGCTGGCGCTCGTGGCCGGAGGGCTGTTCGTCGGGTTCGTGGCGCTGCCGGGGGTCGCGCAGCAGGGACCAACCCAGGCAGAGCTCAACGCTGCGGCTTCCAACGCGTCCGACTGGCTCCTGCCCAACCACGACTACGGCGGACAGCGCTTCGTCGAGCTCGCACAGATCACGCGACAGAACGCATCATCTATGCAGCCGGTGTGCGCGTACGAGATCGGCGGAATCCGGCCATTTCACGCGAACCCGGTCGTCTACCGCGGCGTCATGTATCTCACGACCTCGCACGCGACAGTTGCGCTCGACGCCGCGACGTGCAAGGTCCGCTGGCGACACGATTGGGTCGCCAAGGCCCGGGAGAACTGGCCGCAGAGCCGAGGAGTCGCACTCAAGGAGGGGAAAGTCGTTCGCGGCACGCTCGACGGCTACCTCCTTGCGATCGACGCCGAGAGCGGACGGCTTCTCTGGGAGCAGCCCGCCGCGAATGCCGACATTGGTGAGACGTTCACGATGCCACCGGTCATCTTCGAGGACCTGGTCATCGCGGGACCAGCAGGCAACGAAGTTCCGATCAAGGGATGGGTCGGCGCCTTTCGTCTGGATGACGGCAAGCCCGTGTGGCGATTCAACACCCGGCCGAACCCGGGCGAGCCCGGTGCCGAGACGTGGAGCGCGACCGACGGGCTCACGGGCGGCGGCGCGGTGTGGACACCGTTCTCGCTCGACGCCATCAAGGGTCTGCTGTACGTGCCGGTCGGCAATCCGGCGCCCGATCTCTACACCGACGTCCGGCGCGGCGACAACCTCTACACGAATTCCATGGTCGTGCTCGACGTGCGCAGCGGCAAGCTCGTCTGGCACTACCAGGCCGTGCCGAACGACTTCCACGACTGGGATCTGACCCAGACGAGCCCGCTCTTCAGCGCCGAGGTCAAGGGCGCGCGCCGTCAGCTCGTGGCGGTGGTCGGCAAGGATGGCCTGCTCCACGTCCTGGACCGCGACACGCGCACCCGCGTGTATCAGGTGGCGGTGACCCGACGCGAGCATGTCGATGTCCCGCTTACCCCCGAAGGCGTGTACGCGTGTCCCGGCGCGCTCGGCGGCGTGCAGTGGAACGGGCCCGCGTTCAATCCGCGCACGAATGCGCTCTACGTGAATTCGGTCGAGTGGTGCGGCGTCTTCCGCAAGGCGGAGACGCTCCAGCACTTTCCGGGTCGCAACTACATGGGCGGACGCTTCTCACCCGATCCGATTGACCGCGCACGAGGCTGGCTCACCGCCGTCGACGCCTCGACCGGGACGATTCGCTGGCGCTACGCCGCGCGCCGCCCGATGCTCGCGGCCATCGCGGCGACCTCGGCCGATCTGCTCTTCACGGGCGACCTCGACGGCACATTCCTGATCCTCGACGCGCGCGACGGCACCGTGCTGCATCGACTCACCGTGCCGGGTCCCATGAACGGCGGCGTCGTGACCTATCAGACCGGCGGCCGCCAATACGTCGCCGCGACGTCGGGAAGCGCGACCTACTTCTGGGGCGCGACGACGGCGCAGGCCGCGGTGACCATCTTCGCGGTTCCGCTGCCCGGGTCGTAGCCCCGCTACGGGCGCGCCTACCAGGGCAGGATCGCGGGCTCGTACTTCTCGATGCGCTCCTTGATCGCCATCACCGACTCGATGCCATAGAGCCGGCGCGCGTTCTCACCCATCAGCTTGCGCTGCGCCTCGGCCGGCACGGCGAGCTCGGTCATGTGGTGCAAGCCTTCCCAGGCGTCCTCGGCATCGTGGTGCGGATAGTCGGACGACCAGATCGCGACGTCCTGGAACACCTCCCACAGCCGATAGACCAGGGTCTCGTCGGACTCGAAGCCGATGAAGCAGCGCTCGTGGAAGACCTCGACCGGGTCACGGATGAGCCGGTTGTCACGCTGGAACGCGAACAGGTTCGAGAAGTTCGAGCTGCGCGAGAGGATCAACGGCAGCCAGGAGGCGTTCGACTCCAGGACCGCGGCCTTGAGCTGGGGGAACTTCTCGAGCCATCCGGTTTGAACCACGACGGTCACCCACGTCATCGCCTCCATCAGGAAGCCGAGCGTCTCCGAGGCGTCGATGGCCGGGTCCATCGCCGAGGTGATGTTGGAGACGAACTGGCCGGGCGAGTACACCACCGACTCGTCGGTGAACAGAAGCCCCTGCCCTGAGTGCCCACGGGCGTCCGCCATGCGCTGGCCCCACTCCGGCGTGAGCGCCTCGCGTGACGGGAATGTGTGCATCGCGAGCACCACGCCGGCCGCCTCGAACTCACGCCAGAGCGGATCGAACTCCGGCAACGTCGGATAGCGTCCGTTCCAGAAGCACGGCCTCACGGCCGCGGCCTTGAAGCCGAGCGCGGCCACGCGCCTGAGCTCGGCAATCGACGCCTCGACGCTCTGCAGCGGCAGTACCGCACAGGGGAACAGCCGTCGCCGGTCGGGCGCGCAGTAGTCGAGCACCCAGTCGTTGTAGGCGCGCGCCAGGATCGTCGCCGCCTCGGCGCTCCGCACGAGCGCCAGGCGCACGAACCAGGTCGGAAACAGCATGACCTGGTCGGTGCCGAGCGCGTCCATGTCGGCCAGGCGCGCGCGGGGATCACGACAGCCGAGCAACCGCCCGAACTTGGCCTGCCACGCCGCAGTGCCGGGCGTGAGCTTGCCGACCTCCTTCTTGTCCCACCGCGCCCAGCCCACCTCCGCCGCGTTCGACCGCTCGCGCGCGGCCGGGACGACTCGCCCGTTGATGTAGAGGAGGTCGCTGTCGGTGTGGAAGCAGAACTGCGTCTTGATCCACGCCCGGCTCCGGGCCGGCACGTACTCGTCCCAGATCGCCGGCGGCTCGACGACGTGGCTGTCGCAGTCGAACACGGGAAAGTCCTTGCGGGTGCTGGTGGCTGCCATAGGGATGAAGTAGCCTATCGGCTGGAACCCTGTCAATGACGGCTCGGGACGGGCTCGAACGCTTCTCGCTCGATGGTAAGGTGGCGCTGGTCACCGGCGCGACGCGCGGGCTCGGGCTCGAGATCGCGCGCGGGATGGCCGCGGCGGGCGCCACGGTGGGCGTCAACGGCCGCGACCCCGAGCGCGCGGGTGAGATCGCCAAGAGCATCCCGAATGCGTTTGCCGCGGCGTTCGACATCACCGACCTGCCGGCGGCGACCGAGGCGCTCGACGCGATCGTCGCCCGCCACGGGCGGCTCGACTGTCTCGTGAACAACGCGGCGGTGCGCGACCGCCGTGCCTTGCACGACATCACGGCGGACGACTTCCGGCGCCTCATCGAGACGAATCTGGTCGCCCAGTACGAGCTCTCGCGCGGGGCGGCGCGCCACATGGTCGAACGAGGTCAGGGCCGGCTGGTGTTCATCAGCTCGATGGTCGTCCCGCAGTCGTTCCACGGCGATCCGGCCTACATGGCGTCCAAGGGCGGGCTCGAGGCGCTGATGCGCGCGCTCGCCGTCGAGCTTGGCGACAAGGGCATCGCCGTCAACGCGATCGCGCCTGGCTTCTTCCTGACCGAGCGCAACGCACCCTTCTTCGCCAAGCCGAGCATCGCGGAGCTCGCGCGCCGCATTCCGCTGCGGCGCTTCGGGCGGCCGGACGAGCTGGTCGGCGCCGCGATCTTTCTGGCGTCCGACGCCGCGTCCTACATCACGGGGCACGTGCTCACGGTCGACGCGGGGCTATCGGTCGCGCTCTAGTCGAGTCCCAGCTCCAGTCAATACCCCTGCCGCGCCCCGGATGAGGTAGCCTAGTCGTGGATCGGAGGGGACGACATGAAGATCCGAATCGGCGTGGGAATCGGCGGCGCGTCGGCGTCGACCAGCGCGCTCAACGAGCTCGTCACCGGCCTCGACGACATGGGGTTCGACTCGCTCTGGCTCTCGGAAGTGCTGACCGGCCAGGTGTTCGATCCGGTCGTCGGGCTCTCGTGGGCCGCCGCCAGCAATCCGCGGCTGAAGATCGGCACGACCATGCTCCTGCCCGGACGCAACGTGCTCCGGCTCGCCAAGCAGCTCGCGAGCCTGGACGTGCTCTCCAACGGGCGGCTCCTGGTGACCCTGGTCCCCGGGCTCACCTACCCGCCCGAGCGCGAGGCGATCGGGCTCGAGCCCAAGCGGCGCGGTGCCTTCATCGATGAGGCGCTGCCGCTCCTGCGGCGCCTGTGGGCGGGCGAGACCGTGAGCTACGAGGGCGTCGCCGGCACGTTGCGCGACGTCAAGCTCTGGCCCTTGCCGGTCCAGCAGCCACTGGAAGTCTGGCTCGGCGGCACGGTTCCGGCCGCGCTCGAGCGCTGCGGCCGGCTCTCCGACGGCTGGCTCCCGTCGCAGTGCACGCCTGACGAGGCCGCCGAGGGGCGCAAGGTGATCGAGGACGTCGCGGCGAAGGCCGGACGCGCGATCAGCGCCGAGCACTTCGGCGTGAGTCTCGGCTACGCCCGCGCGCCGATCGATCCCGCGATGGCCCGCGTGATGACCGCGCGACGCCCGCGCTCGGTCGAGCTCACGCCGGTCGGTCTGCCGGCGCTGCGGGCGGTCATCGAGAAGTTCATCGGCGGCGGCTTCTCGAAGTTCGTGGTGCGGCCGATCGTCGCACCGACATCGTGGCGCGCCGAGCTCGAGGCGCTGTCGGGCGCCGTCGGCGACCTGCAGACCTGATCCGCGCGGACGCCGGCGTAGTCCATGGACGCGCTGACGTTCGGACCGCTGCGCCACGTCGACCGTTTGGACCGATCGCTGCTCTTGCTGTCGATCGCAAGCAGCGTGGCGTACCTGGCGACCCGGCTCGCTCAGCCGTTTCCCGGCAGCGTCGTGATCAAAGCGCTCGCGATGGCGCCGCTGGCGCTGCTGGCGTGGCGCGTGCTGGAGAAGTCCGGCCGCATCGGCGATGCGCGCATCCTCGCGACGGCGCTCGCGCTCTCGTGCGTCGGCGACGTCTTCTTCCATCTCGGCGCGCGCCGTTTCTTCCTTCACGCGCTGGTAGCGTTCCTGCTCGCCCACGTCGCCTACATCGTGCTCTTCACGCGGAGCCGGCCCCGGCCGCTGCGCCCCGCGGCCGGCCAGCTGATCCTGGCCGCGCTGGTCGTGATCTATGGCGCGATCGTGTGCGCCTCGCTCTGGACCGCGTTCGGGAGGCTTCTGATCCCGGCGCTCGTCTACGCGTGCGCGATCACGGCGATGGTGGTGTCGGCGATCCTCGCGGGCTTCGCGCGGCCGTGGGTCGTGAGCGGCGCGCTCTTGTTCTTGATCTCGGATTCGCTGATCGCCGCCGCGCGCTTCAAGATGTCGGCGCCGCTGGCCCTGGCGCTGATCTGGCCGACGTACTATCTCGGGCAGTACGGAATCGCCGTCGGATTCCTACGGGACCGAACGCTCCGCAGCTAGCTTGCCGGCGCGCTCGTGCAGCGCGGGCGCGCCGAATCGCCGCGCCCACTCCGCGAACTCGGCACGCGGCCCCTTCCAGCGGAGCGCGTCGACGTCGGCGTCGATCGGCGCGTCGGCGCGCAGGGTCGCCAGCCGCCTGAACAGCAGCGCGCGCTCCCACTGCTCGCTGAGCGTCGCGGCGAGCCGCTCGCTCCCGCGCATCGACAGGTGCCACTTCGCGGCTTGCTTGGGAATGTCTTCGAGGTGCGGATAGCGGGCCAGTACCGTGGCGGCCGATCGGGCGCCCCACCCCGGCAAGCCGGGGAAGCCGTCGGCGTTGTCGCCCACCAGCGCCAGCCAGTCCGGGATCGATTCGGGCAAGACGCCATACTTTTGCCGGACACCGGACTCGTCGCGGATCTCGCGTGTGCGCCGATCGAGCTGGACGATCCGGTCGCCGCGCACGCACTGGGCCAGATCTTTGTCCGGGGTGCACACGATCACCCGCTCGACGCGCGAATCGGCGGCGGCCATGGCCGCCGCGGCAGCGAGCGCGTCGTCGGCCTCGAACTCGACCATCGCCCACACCACGACACCGAACGCCCGCAGCGCGTCCTCGAGCGGCTCGAACTGCGCGTACAGCACGGGATCGATCCCCTCGCCGGTCTTGTAGCCCGGCCAGAGCTCGTTGCGGAACGACTCGATGACGTGATCGGTGGCGACGCCGAGATGGGTCGCGCCGCCCTCGAGCAGCCCCAGCATCGAGGTGACGACGCCGCGCACCGCCCGAAGCTCCTCCGGCGCGGTGCGCTCGAACGTCGCCGCCGGCGACATGAAGTAGCGGAACAGCTCGTAGGTGCCGTCGACCAGATGGACGTCCACGTCCGCACGATACGCCAAATTCGTTCGCCGGCGGACCATCGTCGTAAGATTTTTACGTGCGCATCGCGCGCTGCGTGCTTGTGGTCATCCTGGCGAGCGGCTGCCGGCAGGCGCCGCCGCCGCGGCCGCTGGCCGCGCGCGTCACCGAGATCATGGAAGTGAACACCGCGGGCGCGTACGTCGACACGATCGCGCTCAGCCGCGACGGCGGCCGCGTCGCTACCGGACAGCGCAACGGCTCGATCCGCGTCTGGACGCCGGCGAACGGCCATGAGCCCGCCACCTTCGGCGTCTCCCGGCAGGCCGTCGCCGATCTCGCGTTCGCGCCCTCCGGCGACCTGCTCGCCTCGCTCGGCCTCTATCGCGAGGGCACCTTGAGACTCTGGCGACCGGGACCGGACCCGAGCGCGTGGATCCAGATGGCGAGCCTGCCCCTGCCCGTCACGCACTGCCAGGGGCTGCGGTTCGACGGGCTCGGCGCGCGGCTGGCGGTCAAGTGCGCACGGGAGGTGCTCATCGTCGACGTCGCGGGACCGACCCTGATCGGCCGGATCACGAGCTCGCACCGCGAGGAGCTGACCGCGTTCGATCTGTCCGCGAACGGCAGTCGCCTCGTCACCGCCGGGCACGAAGGCGATGTGATCGTGTGGGATCCGATCTCGTCGACAGCGCTTCACACCTTCTCGGTGGCGCAGTCGCGGCGTCCCGGCCCGCTTCCGAAGGGTCTCCCGCCGCCGGAGGTCTGGGCCGTGGTCCTGGCGCTCTCACCCGACGGCTCGCGCGCCGCGGCGGTCACCATCGAGGGGACCGTCTACGCCTGGGACGTGACGACCGGGAGCGAGCTCCTGATGGATGCGCATCGCGAGGCCGTCGGCCCGCCGAACGGCTCCCTGCGATTCACCGAGGACGGGCGGCTACTCGCCCCCACGGGCGATCGGCGCGGCATGCGCGTCTTCGATCTCAACCGGAAGACGTCGCGCATCGCCGGAACCGGCGCGAAGAACCTCAACGCCGTCGCGATCACCGACGACGCCACCGGCTTCGCCGCGATCACCTCGGCGATGGAGAGCGGCAAGATCGTGTACGACGTCGAAGTCTGGAAGATGGAGCCGGGCTAGAGGCCGGCCAGGGCGCGCAGGCGCTGGCCGGCGACGCCCATGATCCGAGCCTCGCCGCCGACCGCGCCCAGTCGCTTGTAGAACTCGAGGGCGGCCGCGTTCTTTTCGTGCACGCCCCACTCGAGCGATCCGCCGCCCATCCGCACCGTTTCCGCGGCCACCGCGGTCATGAGCGCGTGCCCGACGCCCTTGCCGCGCGCGGCCGGCATGACGAAGATGTCGTGGAGCCACATCGCGCGGGCGGCGATATCGGTGTTGTAGCCCACGCTGTAGAAGGCGTAGCCCACGACCGTTCCGTCGAGCTCGGCCACCAGCGGGGTGAACGCGGCGTCGGGCCCGAAGCCGCCGTCGCGGACGCGCTCGGCGGTGAACGGCCGGCCGTGGATGCCGACGTGATCGTTCAGGTCGTTGGCCATCTCGGCCAGGATGGGCGCCTCGTCCGCCCGCGCGGCCCGGATGCGGACGTCGCTCACGAGCGGGCGGCGTCGCTCGGCAAGCGCCCGTGCGCGGTCTCGGACTGCGACGGCAGCAGCGAGAAGTGGCTGTGAACGGCAAGCCACTTCCCGCCGCGGCGCTCGAGCACGAACGTGCCCCGCCCCGGGCGCGTGAACGGGCGGCCGTCGGGGCCGGTCACTTCCGTCAGCCAGCCACTCGCGATCCACGCGCTCTCGCCCGCGGCATGGACGTGGGCGCCCGGCTCGAAGTGAAAGTCGCGGATACGCGGCCAGACGTTCTGCCACTGCTCGCGGACGATGTTGTCGAGGCCGGCCACGGCGCGGGCCCACGTGCCGAACGCCACCGCGTCGGTCGCGAACAGCTCGCGGCCGCCGGCGAAGTCGCGGGCGCGGACGGCGGCCTCGAAGATACGGAGCCACTCCTGGGGTGTCGCGGCGGAAGGAGCCATGGCGGCATTATGCACCGAGATTGTGGCATGCTGCTGGTCATGCCCCAGTCCCGACGGGCCCTTCGCGTGCTGCACACCGCGGATATCCACCTCGAGAGCGACGGCTACGGCGATGCCCGCCAGCAGGCGGCGCACCGCGAGCGCGAGCGGCGCATGTTCCGGAGCATCGTCGACCGCGCGCTCCACGACCAGGTCGACCTGGTGCTGATCGCCGGCGATCTCTTCGATCACAACCGCGTCGGCGACGAGGCCGTCGCGTTCGTGCGCGGCCAGCTGGCGCGGCTCTCGCAGCCGGTCGTGATCCTGCCCGGCAACCACGACGTGCTCCGCACCAACGCGATCTACGATCGCCACGATTTCACCGCGGGCGCGCGCCACGTTCACCTGATCCGCCGGCTCGACGGCGAGACGATCGAGCTGCCCGAGCTGGACGCGGTCGTCTGGGGCCGCGCGATGGAGGAGCACGAGCCCGGCTTTCAGCCACTCGCCAACATTCCCGGCCGCGACGCGCGGCGGTGGTGCCTGGGCATGGGGCACGGGTTCTTCTATCAAGACCGCCAGCGGCCCGATCGATCCTCGCCGATCTTCGCCGACGAGATCCGCGACACCGGCTGGGATTATCTGGCGCTCGGACACCAGCACGTGCAGACCAACGTCAGCCAGGGAGACGTGACCGCCTACTACGCGGGAGCGCCCGGCACGGTCCTGCGTATCGATCTCTCGGTCGACGGCGGGATTCGCGTGGCGCCTCGCCCGCTGGAATACGACTCGATCGCGTAAGACTCGCGTACCGCTCGCGCAAGAAAGGACACCGCCGATGGCCGTCGAAGTCGCCAAGGTCGAGCTCAAGAGCGTGCAGGACGCGTCGGGCCTTGAGGAGCGCATCCGGGCCGGCCAGTTCACCGCCGATCAGGTCGTCGCGGTGGTGGGCAAGACCGAGGGCAACGGCGGCGTCAACGACTTCACGCGCCTGCTCGCCGATCACGCCTTCCGCCGCGTGCTCTTGAAGCACGGTAAGCGCAGCGAGGCCGAAGTCGCCACGATCCCGATGGTCTGGTCGGGAGGCTGCGATGGCGTCATCACGCCGCACGCGACGGTATTCGCGCGCAACGACCGCAAAGGTAGTGCGGACAAGCCGCGGCTGGTGATCGGCGCGGCGATGAGCGCCGAGCTCAAGCCGGAAGACATCGGGCGGCCGCGCATGGTCGAGATCGTCGCCGAGGGTGTGAAGGCCGCGATGAAGAACGCCGGCATCGACGACCCGAAGGACGTGCACTACGTCCAGACCAAGACGCCGCTGCTCACGATCGACTGGGTCGAGGACGCCAAGCGGCGCGGCCAGACCGTGGCCTGCGAGGTGCACGACTCGATGGGCGTCTCGAACGGGACCACCGGTCTCGGGATCGCCGTCGCGCTCGGCGAGATCTCGATGCCGCGCGCCGAGCAGATCTGCAAGGACCTCGACATCTACTCCTCGGTCGCGTCGTGCTCCTCGGGCGTCGAGCTGACCCGCGCCCAGATCGTGCTCATGGGCAACAAGGCCGGCGCCGGCGGGCGCTACCGCATCGGCCACAGCGTGATGAAGGACGCGCTCGACATCGACGGCATCTACGCCGCGATCAGGAACGCTGGGCTCGAGCTACCCGAGCGCGCGCGGGCCGAGGATCTCAAGGGCCGCCTCGTCAACTGCTTCATCAAGTGCGAAGCCGACCATCGGGCGAAGCTCCGCGGGCGGCGTCAGATCATGCTCGACGACTCGGACGTCCACCATCATCGCCACTCGAAGGCCGCGGTCGGCGCGGTGGCGGCGACCGCGATCGGCGACCCGGCGGTGTTCGTCTCGGTGGACGCGATGCACCAGGGGCCGCACGGCGGCGGACCGGTCATCGCGATTATCGACGTCGGTGAGTAGCTGGGCTGCGCTTTACTCGTAGAGGTGGCAGGCGACTTCGCCGGCGCCATCGCGCGGCCGTAGCGTCGGCGCCACCTGGGAGCATTTCGCCATCGCGGCGGGACAGCGCGGATGGAAGCGACACCCCGACGGTAGATTGAGTGCGCTCGGGACTTCTCCCGCGACGGTCCGCTCGCCTTGCGGGTCGTCCGGATGCGATGGCAGCGCCGCCGCGAAGAGCGCCTTCGTGTAGGGATGCATCGGCCGCGTGCAGAGCGCATCGCTCTGCGCCGATTCGACGATCTGGCCGAGGTACATCACCGCGATCCGGTGGCTGATGTGCGCCACCGTGGCGAGGTCGTGGCCGATGAAGAGATAGCTCACGCCGAGCGTCCGCTGGAGCTCCTCGAGCTGGTTGATGATCTGAGCCCGCACCGACACGTCGAGCGCCGACACCGGCTCGTCGAGCACGATCAGACGCGTGTCGGTCGCCAGCGCCCGCGCGATCGCGATGCGCTGCCGCTGTCCGCCGCTGAACTCGTGGGGAAACAGCGGCGCGACGTCCGGCGCCAGCCCCACGAGCTCGAGTACCCGGGCCACGCGCTCGCCGATCGCGGCGCGCGGAAGGTCGGTGTGAATCTCCAGCGGCTCGGCGATGATGTCGCCGACCCGCATGCGCGGGCTCAGCGAGCTGAACGGATCCTGGAAGACGACCTGGACCGCCCGGCGGTAGGCCATCAAGTCCGCGCCTCCGAGCGTGGCGATGTCGCGCCCGTCGAAGCAGACCGTCCCGGCGGTGGGAACCTCCTGGCGCAGGATCAGCTTCGACGTCGTCGTCTTGCCGCAGCCGGACTCGCCGATGAGCCCGAGTGTCTCGCCGGCGTGAATGGCGAAATCGACGCCGTCGACGGCCTTCACCCACGTCGCCGTGCCGCCAAAGAGGCCTCGGCGCGCCGGGAAGTGCTTCTTCAGCCCGCGGACTTCAAGAACGGGCGACGACATCGTCCACGAGCCAGCATCGCGCGACGCTGCCGTCGCCGAGCACGAAGTCGCGCGGCTCGTCGGTCATGCAGCGCGGCATGACGTCGGGGCATCGCGGATGAAAGGCGCAGCCCGAGGGCAAGTTGGCCAGATTGGGCGGCTGGCCGCGGATCGCGTAGAGCGGCTCCTTGCTGCCCAGCTTCGGCATCGAGCCGAGCAGCGCGCGTGTGTAGGGGTGCTTGGGATCGTCGAACAGCTCGCGCACCGGCGCCTGCTCGACGATCTTGCCGGCGTACATCACCGCGACGCGATCGCACATCTTGGCGACGATGCCGAGGTTGTGCGTCACGAAGATCAGCGCCACGCCGGTCTCGCGCTGGATGTCCTTCAGGAGATCGAGATACTGCGCCTGGATCGTCACGTCGAGGTTCGTCGTCGGCTCATCGGCGATGACCAGCCGCGGCCCGCCGGCCAGCGCGATGGCCCCGACGATGCGCTGGCGCATGCCGCCGCTCATCTGGTGCGGGTAGTCGCGCATGCGCCACTCCGGCGACGGGATGCGGACCGCGCGCAGCAGGCTCTGCACGCGCTCGCGCAGGGTGCGGCCGCGCAGGTGCTGGTGGAAGAACGCGGGCTCTGCCACCTGGCGGAAGATCGTGAAGAGCGGATTCAACGACGCCATCGGGTCCTGCAGGATCACCGCGATCCGGCGGCCGCGGATGCGGCGGAGCTCGCGCTGGCTCTTGCGCGTGAGGTCCTCGCCCTCGAAGAGCACGCGGCCGCCGACGATGCGACCGGCCCGCGGCAACAGCCCGACGATCGAGAGGCACGTCGTGGTCTTCCCGCTCCCCGACTCACCGACGAGTCCGAGCGTCTCGCCCTCACGCAAGGTGAAACTGACGCCGTCGACCGCCTTGACGACCCGAGTGCCGCCGAAGGAGAAGAAGTGCGTCTGGAGCCCGGCGACCTGAAGAACCGGCGCGCTGGCCACGAATCAGGTAGTAGAGGCGGACCACGGCTTCGCCGGGGACCGCCGAAACCGAGGCGCGCCCCGGCTGCGCCGGGGCGTGTTCGAGCGCGGGGGGGTATGGGGGGCCATTTCGGGGCCCCCCATCTAAAGATTCCTCAATTGGGGATCGAGACGAACCCGCAGCCAGTCGCCGAAGAGCTGGGTCGCGAGGACGATCAGCAGGATGCAGGCGCCCGGAAACACCGTCAGCCACCACTGGCCGGCCATCAACGTGGGGCGCGCCTCGGAGAGCATGAGCCCCCAGGCCGGTTGCGGCGGCGGCACGCCGACGCCGAGGAAGCTCAGCGAAGCCTCGGCGATGATGACGACGCCGACCGTGAGGCTGGCCAGCACCGTCGCCGTGTTCATGACGTTGGGCAGGATGTGCTTTCGGATCACGCGTAGCCGGCTGGCGCCGGCGATCTCGGCGAGCTTCACGAAGTCGCGCTCGCGCAACGTCAACACCTCGCCCCGGATGACGCGCGCGTAGCGCGTCCAGTACACCGCGCCCAGGATCACGATGATGTTCCACATGCTCGGGCCGACCATCGCGGCCAGGAAGATCGCGAACACGATCGCGGGCAGCGCCAGCCAGGCGTCGGTGACGCGCATGATGATCTGATCGACCCAGCCGCCGAGATACCCGGAGACGATTCCGAGCGCGGTGCCGAGGGTGCCCGCCACGAGCGTGCCCATGAGCCCGACCACCAGCGAGACGCGCGCGCCGTAGAGCAGCCGGCTCAGGATGTCGCGTCCCTGGAAGTCGGTGCCGAGCGGCGTGGCCAGGCTGCCACCCTCCATCCAGAACGGCGGCGCGAACATCTCGGCGCCTTTCACCGGCAGGGTCGGATCGTAGGGGGCGATCAGATCGGCGAGCAGCGCCGCGAGCACGAGGCCGCCGAGGATGACGACCGCGGCCAGCGGCGCCTCGCGCAGCGCCTTGGCGACGGCTCGGAGCCGATCGGTGGCGGCCTGGCGCGACGGGAGCGGCGTGTCGGCCGGAATCGTCGCCATCGGCTAACGGCTCAGCCTGATTCGCGGGTCGATGAAAGCATAGAGAACGTCCACGACCAGATTGATGCCGACGATCATGAAGCCGGCCATGACCACGACCCCCTGCACCAGCGGGAAATCGCGCTGGAAGATGCCCTCATAGAGGAGCCGGCCGATGCCCGGCCAGGCGAAGATCACTTCGATGATGACGGCGGCGTTGACCATCACCACCATGTTGACGCCGGCCAGGGTGAAGACCGGAATCAACGCGTTCTTGAACGCGTGCATCGCGATGACCACGAAGTCCGGCAGCCCTTTGAGCCGGGCGAGCTTGATGTACTCGCTGCCGAGCACCTCGAGCATGCTCGAGCGGGTCAGCCGCAGCATCGACGCTGCGAAATACCATCCGAGCGCGAGCGCCGGCATCACGACGTGGCGCCAATCGCCCGAGCCCGAGGTGGGCAGCCAGCGCAGCCAGACGGAGAAGATCAAGATCAGCACGAGCCCCAGCCAGAAGCCGGGGATCGAGAGACCGAGCAGCGCGATCCCCTTCGCGACGTTGTCCCACGCGCTGTTCACCTTGACCGCCGAGATGATCCCGGCGGGGATGCCGATCAGGAGCGAGATCAGCGTCGCGGCCAGCCCGAGCGTGAGCGAGTTCGGCAGACGCTGAAAGTAGAGCTCGCTGACCGGCAGTCGGTAGTTGAACGATTTGCCGAGCTCGCCCTGCAGCGCGTTCTGCATGAAGGTCACGTATTGCACCGGCCACGAGCGGTCGAGCCCCCACTGGTGGCGGATGCGCTCGAGATCCTCCGGGCGCGCGCTGGCCTCGGTCATGAGCGCGACCGGGTCGCCCGTGAGCCGGACGATCAGGAAGATCGTGCCGCTCAGGATGAAGAGCGTGACGACACTGTACAGCACGCGCCGGATGATGAATTGCGACATGCCGCGCGGCTACTGGTCCTTTACCTTGATGTCTTCCCACGGATAGGCGTAGCCGGTCGTGATCGTCGGGAACACGTCCTGCCACTTCTGCAGCGCCACCCGCGGACCGATCGCGTTGACGAACGCGTGCCGGAACACCGGCACCAGATAGTAGTTCTCGAGGATCCCCCGCTGGATCTCCTCGGCGAGCTTCTTGCGCTCGGCCGGATTGATCGACCGCTCGTACTGGTCGAACTTCCCGTCCAGGTCCTTCACGCAGATCCGGTCGCGCGAGCTGAAGCCGCCGCACTTGAAGTAGCCCTCGTACCAGAAGGACCAGCTCCCGGCGATGCGCACGCCATGCAGGATGATCTGGGTGCCGGGGAACTCCTTGATGCCGCCCTGCAGCCGCTGCAGGAAGATCCCGCGCTCCATGGTCTGCAGGCGGCCGCGGATGCCGACCTCACGAAGCTGCGCGATCAGGCGCTCGCCGCGCGAATAGAACGTCGGCAGCGGCGTGACCCAGTCGACGTCGAACCCGTTCGGGTAGCCGGCCTCCTTCAGGAGCTGCTTGGCCTTCTCCACGTTGCGCGGGAACTCGGGCCACTCGATCGCGTACTGGACGTCGTTGTTGATCCAGTTGCCCGTGGGCTTCCCCATTCCAGCGGTCTCGGCCTGGTTCATGCCGCGGCGGTCGACGGCCAGGCTCACCGCCTCCCGGACGCGCTTGTCATGGAACGGGTTCTTCGGGTCCTGGAAGCCCGGAAACTCGATGAAGAACGATCCCGACAGCACCGGCGCGAGGGTGACGCCGGGCAGCTTACCCACCTTGTTGATCAGCTCACCCGGGACGTTGTAGACGATGTCCGCTTCGCCGCGCTCGAGCATGGCCACCCGCGTCGCCGCCTCCGGCACCGACACCATCACGAGCTGCTTGGCGTTGATCGGGCGGTAGTAGGCGTCGAAGGCCTCCATCTCGACCTTCACGCCGGGCTCCTGACGTACGAGCTTGAAGGGGCCCGCGCCGATCGGCTTCTGCTTGAACGCGTCGGCGCCGACCTGCTTGTAGTACTTCTCGGGCACGATCCAGCCCGGGCCCGCGACATTGGCGGTGCCGAACAGGATCGCGAAATCGAGGAAAGGCTCCTTGAACACGAACTTGATCGTACGGTCGTCGACGATCTCGACGCGATCGGTCTTCTTCTTGAAGACGTCCGCCTTGGCGCCGCGGTAGTTCTCGTAGCTGAACTTGACATCCTGCGGCGTGACCGGGTCGCCGTTGTGGAACTTGAGTCCCTTGCGCAGGGTGAACGTGGCGCTCTTGGCGTCGGCGGCGACGTTGAAATGCTCGGCGAGCGCCAGATGATCGTAGAGCTGCGTGCCTTGATTCTTGATGAGCGCGTCGTGGATGGCCGTGAAGAAGTTATCGGGCGTCGCGGTGCCGTCGTGCTCTTGCGGGTCGAGCCAGCGCGAGGCGAAGCCCGCGTGCCACGCGAGGGTCAGCTTGCCCTTGGCGGCCGCGCCGGCCGCGGAAAACGGAAGCATGGTCGCCGCGGCCGCGAGGAGCAGCAACGCGAGGGTCGTCAGCTTGAACGCGATATGCGCCTGGAATCGGGGACGTTTCATTCAGAGCCTCCGCTCCGGGTTCGATTGTCTTTGCGAAGAGTGCTGTAGACTAGCCCGCGGCCCCGAATGCGGTCAAGTATCGGCACGAGCGGGACGCTGCTGGTGGCGTGCGCGGCCGTGTGTTGGAGCAGCGGCGGCCTCATCGCCCGTCTCGTCACGACCGGCCCGTGGACGACCAGCCTCTGGCGCAGCCTCTCGGCCTCGCTGTTCCTCGCCGTCGTGCTGTCGATCGTCCGGCGCCGCGGCATCGTCGCCCAGTGGCTTGCCGGTGGCTGGCCGATCGCCGCGGTGGCGGCGTGCATGGCGCTGGCCTCGACGTGCTTCATCTTCTCGCTCGCCTACACCTCGGTGGCCAACACCCTGATCCTGATCTCCACCGGGCCCTACGTGGCCGGGCTGCTCGGCTGGCTCTGGCTCGATGAGCGCGTCGCGCCGCGCACGTGGCTCACGATGGGCGTGGCGCTCGCCGGCGCGATCATCATGGTGTCCGACTCCTACAGCCGCGGCACGATCGCCGGTGATCTCCTGGCCCTCGTCATGGCCGTCAGCTTCGCCACCGCCACCGTGCTCGTGCGCCGGCAACCCGACACGCCGATGACGCCGGCGGCGGCGCTGGCGACGACCTTGACCGCGCTGATCGCGCTCCCGTTCGCCGAGCCGTTCCAGACCGGCGCGCGCGACCTGGCGCTGCTCGCGCTGTTCGGCGTCGGCAACTACGGCATCGGGTTCCTGCTGTTCATGGCGGGCGCCCGGCGCATTCCCGCTGCGCAGAGCGCGCTGGTCGGCATGCTGGAGACCGTGCTGGGGCCGCTCTGGGTCTGGCTCGTGCTCGACGAGCAGCCCGGCGTGGCCACGCTGACCGGCGGCGCCTTGATCCTGACGGCGCTCGTGGCGAATTCGCTGCTGGTCGGCGTTACTGTAGAAACAGCTCGCAGGTCTCCAGCCACGCCTGAGTCGTGAGCGCCAGCGACTCGACGTCGATCCGCTCGTCGTTGCCGTGGAACCGCCCCGACATCGCCTCGGCGGTCAGCGCGCGCGAGAAGAGACCGAAGCCGTAGGCCACCGCGCCGTGCTCGCGGAAGTACGGCGCGTCCGTGAACCCGACGATCAGCCGTGGCAGCAGCTTGGCGCCCGGATAGTGCCGGTCGACCACGCGGCCGAGCACGTCCCAGAGCGGCGTGCCCGTCGGCGAGACCGAGGCCTGCTTCGAGAAGAGCTTCTCGACGACGACTTCCTCGGAGAGATCACCGAGCGCCTTGTCGAGGTGACGGCGCACCTCGTCCTCGTTGTCGCCGGGAATCGTGCGGATGTCGACCTCGATGTCGACGACGTCCGGAATGACGTTGGTCTTCACGCCGCCCCGACACATGTTCGGCGAGAACGTCGTGTGCGTCGCTGACCACGCCGAGCGGGCCATGGCCGGCGGAAGCTTGGCGATCGCCTCGTCGACCCGCGACGGGTCGATCAGCGCCGCCTTCACCTCGGGGGTGAGATCGAGCGCGCCGACGACGCCGCGCCAGAGATCGCTCACATCCGGCGCCGGGCGGTAGTCGGCGAGCCGGGTCACGACGTGGGCGGCCTTGACCAGCGCGTTGTCGGAGCCATACGGCATCGAGCCGTGACCGGGCGTGCCCTTCACGCGAATGCGCCGCCACGCCACGCCCTTCTCGCCGACGTGCACGGTGACGTTGAGCCGCCCGTCGTGCGCGCTGACGGTGCCGCCGTTCTCGGTCAGGAGATAGTCGGCGCGCAGCGCGTCCCAGTGCTTCTTGCACACGTGGCCGGCGCCGAGCGCGCCGCCGGCTTCCTCGTCGGCACACGCCAGATAGACCAGGGTGCCGCGCGGCCGCCAGCCGCGACGGGCCAGGGTCTTGAGCGCCACGGCCTGCGACGCGGTCAGGTTCAGCATGTCGACGGCGCCCCGACCCCACACCTCGCCGTTCACCAGCTCGCCGCCGAACGGATCGCGCGTCCAGTGGGCGGGGGTGACCGGCACGACGTCGGTATGGCCCATGAGGCACAAGGTCGGCACCGCCGGATCGGTTCCTTCGATCCGGGTGACGAGGCTCGCGCGGCCGGGAGCGCCGTCGGGCTCGTAGACGTCGATGTCGAGGCCGCTGCCCTCCAGATAGGCGCGCAGCGTGTCGCTGTTGCGAGCCTCCTGCCCCGATGCGGTGCTCCCGTCGTTGACGCACTTGTTGCGAATGAGCTGTTGGAGCAGCTCGACGGTTTCGCCGGTCAGGACATTACTCATGATGCGTGCGTGTGGCGCGTCAAGAACTCGGTCACGGTCCGGATCGACTCCGCCAGATGCGTCGGCCCGCGCCAGTCCTTCTGGATTTGTAAATTGGGCGCCAGGCGCGCGATCTCGGCGCTGGTCTCGGCCGGGTGCGGCTTGTCGGTGCCGGGCTGCAGCAGCAGCGGCGTCTTGCAGCGGCGCACGAAATCGCGGCTCACCGAGAAGACGAAGTCGCCGCCGAACATGTTGTGGCCGAACTTCTTGATCGTCGCCTCGGTCAAGGACCGGTCGCGCTCGAGCATGAGCTTGGTGTAGCCGCTGACCGCCTCGTCCCAGGTATCGCGGTTCTCGTGCAGCCCGATCGGATTCTGAAGCACGGCGGCCGCGACGCGCTCGGGCGCCATCTCGCAGAGCGTCAGGCAGAACGTGCCGCCGATGCAGCCGCCCATCACGTGGAAGCGGCGATGGCCGAGGTGATCCATCAGTGCCAGGTGATCGCTCGCGTAGGTGTGCCAGCCGTGCGTCTCGGTGACCGCGCCGCGCGAGCGGCCGGCGTTGCGCTGGTCCATGCCGATCACGGTGAAGCGGCTCGACAGATCCGCCATTGGGTTCATCCACGGCGGCGGCGCTGACGGATTGCTCGGGCTCTGGCGCCAGTAGTCGAGCTGCGAGCGCAAGCCACCCGGCGCGAACAGTAGCAGCGGGAAGCCCGATCCGTGCACTTCGTAGTAGATCTCGGCGTCGGGCCGCGTGAAGACCGGCATCGCTCTCTCCTGTTTACTCGCGGCTCACCGCATCGTGTCCTTGAAGCGGCGCAGCACTTCGAGATGTCCCTGCGGGAACTTGAGGCCAGCGCCGCGCGGCTCGGCGATCACGGACGTAGCGCCAAGCGCTTTCCACGCGTCGACCTGTTTCGTCCACCCGTCGGGAGCCTGACCGGCCAGGCGGATCCGGCCCTCGAGCGTGAGCCGCGCGGGATCGCGACCGGCGGCGCGGGCATATTCGTTGACGCGCTCGACGAGAGCGCGGCCCTGGCCGTCGGGCGTGATGTTCGGGCTCCAGCCGTCGGCGAGCTTGCCGATACGCCGCAGCGCGGCCTCGGGCGGCACCGCGTGATCGCGGCTGCCGACGCCGAACCACACGGGAATCGGCCGCTGGATCGGCATCGGGCAAAGACCGGCGTGGTCGATGCGATGGAACTCGCCGCGAAAATCGACCACCTGCTGGGTCCACAGCGCGCGCATCACCGTCACCTGCTCCGCGGCGCGACGGCCTCGATTCTCGAAGCGCTCGTTGAGCGCCTCGTACTCGACCGCGTTCCAGCCGACACCGATGCCCAGGCGCAGGCGTCCGCCGCTCAGCAGGTCGATCTCGGCGGCCTGCTTGGCGACCAGCACCGTCTGGCGCTGCGGCAGGATCAGGATGCCGGTGGCCAGGACCATGCGACTGGTAAGGGCCGCGAAGTACGCCATCGACGTCAGCGCCTCGTGCACCACGCTCTCGTGCGAGTAGCTCGCCAGCGAGGGATGCGCGTGCACGCGCGGATCGGCACCGAGCACGTGGTCGGCCACGAACAGGTGATCGAAGCCGTCCGCCTCCACGGCGCGGACGAACTCGGCGATCGCGGCGACGTCGGTGCCGCACTCGGTTTGCGGAAAGATCACGCCGACCTTCATGGTGGCCCACGATTATACTTCGGACACGGTGAGCGATCTCGGCGTCAGGCAGAGCGCGTGGCGCGTGGTCGCGGCGGCCACCGCGCTCAACCTTCCGATCGGCTCGCTCTACGCGTTCAGCGTGTTCCTGAAGCCGCTCGAGGCGCTCCTCGGCCTGAGCCGCGCCGACCTCGCGTTCGTCTTCGCGCTCGCCGCCGCCGGATTCGGCGTGGGCATGAACCTGGCGCCCTACGTCTACCGGCTCGCCTCGCCGTCCGCTCTCGTCCTCGGCTGCGGGGCCGTCAGCGCGCTCGGCGCCGCGCTCGCGGCCACCGCGAACGGCCTGCCCCGGCTGGCCGTCGGCTACGGCGTGCTCTTCGGCGCCGGCGGCGGCGCGAGCTACATCCTGATGCAGCAGGCGGTCAACCTGGTCGTGACCCGGCGCCACGGCCTCGCCAACGGCTACGTCGTGAGCCTGTTGCCGGCGGGCGCGATGATCGCCGCACCGTTCTTTGGCTGGTGCGTGGGCGCGCTCGGCGTCCGCGCCGCGCTCTGGGCGCTCGCCGCCGTGCTCGGTGGCACCGGCGCGCTGAGCGCGTGGCTGATCGTGCGCTCGAACATGACCCTGACCGCCGCGGGCGCCGTCGCCGCGCCCGAGCCCGACGAGCGGCGCCGCCTCGTGTTCTGGCAGCTCTGGTTCGTCTTCTTCCTGGCGGCCTCGGCGGGGTTGATGGTGCTGAGCCAGGCCGCCGGCATCATCACCGCCTACGGCGGCGCGACGGCACTGGCGGTCTACGGCACGACGTTCATCACCGGCAGCATCGCCGTCGCGCGGCTGGGCGGCGGCTGGATGGTCGATTGGCTCACGATCCCGACCGTCGCCGCGGGCGCGCACGCCATCGCGCTCGCCGGCAACGTGGTGCTGACGCTCTGGCCCGGGCCGCGCGTCTCGGTGGTGGCGCTGGCGCTCGTCGGGATCGGCTACGGCATCATCTCCGGGCTCACGGCGGCCGCGGTGGCGGTGTACTGGCGGCGCGCGCTCTACGGCCGGATCGCCAGCCGGCTTTATGTAGCCTGGTGCGCCGCCGCGATCGTGCTGCCGATCGCCGCGGGCCGGCTCTTCGATCTGACGCAGAGCTATCGCACCGCGGTCCTGATCTCGGCGGGCGCCAACGTGCTCGGGATCCTGGTGGCGATCGGGCTGCCGCGCCAGCGGGGATGATGTGGCGCCGGGCCCGACGAGACTGCTACCATGCCCGCCAACGCTCAACGGGGAGGTCGCCATGTCTCGAGCTCTCGTCACATCGCTGGCAGCGCTCGCGGTGCTCGCCCTCGGCGCGGTCGACGCGTCGGCGCAAGGACTGGTCACGACGCAAAAGCTCTCGGCCGCCCTCGCGAACGAGCTCGTCGGCGAATCGGTTGCCGCGTGCGCGCAAAAGGGCTACACGGTCACCGCGGTGGTCGTCGATCTCGACGGGGTGCGACAGGCCCTGCTCCGCGGCAACGGCGCGCCGATCCACACGCTCGACAACGCGTTCTACAAGGCCTACTCGGCGGCCTCCCTCACCCTGGCCCGCAAGGAGAACAGCACCAAGGAAGTCGCCGAGCGCATCGGCAAGAATCCCGCGACCACCGTGCCGCAGACACCGTTGCCCAACGTGACCTACGCGGTCGGCGGCGTCACGATCAAGGCCGGCGAGACGGCGATCGGCGCCATCGGTGTGAGCGGAGCGCCAGGCGGCCAGTACGACGAGGAGTGCGCCCGCGCCGCGCTCGCCAAGATCAATGACCGGATGAAGTAGACGGCGATGCCGAAGAGACTATCGGTCGCCCAGGTCGCGGCCTACGAGCGCGATGGCTTCCTGACGCCGAATCCGGCGCTCACCCCGGCGGAAGCGGTCGCCTGCCGCGACCAGCTCGCGGCGTTCGAGCAGGCCCTCGGTGGACCGCTCACGTCGGAGGCCACGGGGCGCTATCGCGCACGCACGCATGTCCTCTTGCCCTGGGTGCACGCGCTCGTCAGCCATCCCGCGATCCTCGACACCGTCGAGGATCTGATCGGCCCGGACATCCTCGTCTACACGTCGACGTGGTTCATCAAGGAGCCCGAGAGCGCGGCGATCGCCGCCTGGCACCAGGATGCGACCTATTTCGGGCTGCGGCCCTACGTGCACGTGACCGCGTGGCTCGCGCTCACCGACGCGACGGCCGCGAACGGCTGCATGGAGTTCTTGCCCGGGAGCCATCACGGCGGACAGCGGCCGCACCGGGCTGGTGTCGTCGCCGCCAGCGTGAACCGCGCGGGCCAGGCCATCGTCGGCGCGGTCGACGACCAGCCGGCGATGCACGCGCCGCTCCGCGCGGGCGAGTTCTCGCTGCACCATACGCTCTGCCTGCACCGCTCGCAGCCCAACCGCTCGGCCGGCCGCCGCGTCGGCCTCGCGATCAGCTACGTCCCGACGTCGGTGCGCCACCTGGGCGTGAAGCACAAGACGCCGGCGATGCTCGTGCGCGGCGTCGACACGTACGGCCACTTCGATCTCGAGCCGGCGCCCGTCGTCGATCGGGACGATCAGGCGCGCGCCGCGTACACGCGCTCGGCCGAGGGCTATCGGCTGGCCTACGCCGAGCAGGTCGCGCTCGAGGGCTAGCCGGCGAAGCTGTCGGTCGCTTCGATCAGATGATGCCGGATGCCCGGCTCGCTCACGGCGTGGCCGGCATCGGGAACGACGATGAACCGCGCGGCTGGCCAGGCCTGGTGCAGATCCCACGCGGTCCGGGCCGGGCACGCGACGTCGTACCGCCCCTGCACGATGACGCCGGGGATGTCGCGCAGACGATGCGCGTCGTCGATCAGCTGGCCCTCTTTGAAAAAGCCTTCGTGCGTGAAGTAGTGGTTCTCGATGCGCGCGAACGCGAGCGCGAACTCGTCGTCGCCGTGCTTGGTGACGATCTCGGGGTCCGGTAGCAGGGTGATCGTCTCGCCCTCCCACGTGCTCCAGGCGCGCGCGGCGCGAAGCTGCTGCTCGCGGTCGCGATGCGTGAGGCGCGCGCGATAGGCCTTGATCAGGTCGTGACGCTCGGCCTCCGGAATCGGCGCCAGGAAGCGCTCCCACGCCTCGGGAAAGAGCTCGGAGGCGCCCCACTGGTAGAACCAGTGGAGTTCCGTGCGCCGCAACGTGAAGATCCCGCGAACGATCAGACCGCTCACCCGCTGCGGATGCGTCTCCGCGTAGGCGAGCGCCAGCGCGCTCCCCCACGAGCCCCCGAACACGAGCCAGCGCTCGATGCCGAGCCGCTCGCGCAACCGCTCGATGTCGGCCACCAGATGCCAGGTGGTATTGGCCTCGAGCGAGGCGTGCGGCGTGCTCCGGCCGCACCCGCGCTGATCGAACAACACGATGCGATAGCGCGCCGGATCGAAGAGCCGCCGATGCTCCGCGGTACAGCCGCCGCCGGGACCGCCATGGAGGAACAGCGCCGGCCGGCCCCGCGGGTTGCCGCATGCTTCCCAGTAGACGTCGTGACCGTCGCCGACCGCGAGCCGGCCGTGCTCATACGGCTCGATCGGCGGGTAGAGCGTCCGGAGCGTCCCCGCCGCGCTCGGGCCGCTCGTCATCAGTTCACTTTGACGAGCTTCTGTAAGCTGCGAAGCCCGGGCGGGTGCGGCTGGCCCTTGTAACGATTGCCCCAGTTCGTGAACGACACCTCGCCCACGTAGATGTCGCCGCGCGAGTCGACCGCGAGGCCGTGCGGAGAGATGAACTGTCCGGGCTCCAGCCCCGCAGGACGCGCGCCGAGACGCGCCAGCAATTCACCCTTGTGGCTGTAGATGCTCACGCGCGGACCGATGTTGGGCATGTCGTAGTTCACGCCCATGCCGCCGCCGATCTCGCCGACGTAGAAGCGCCCTTGCCCGCCGCGCTCCATGAAGAGCCCCGACGGCCGGTGCATGTTGATCCACTGCGTCTCGAACTTCCCGTCGCCGTCGAACACCTGGACGCGGTGGTTCTCGCGGTCGGCGACGTAGACCCAGCCCTCCGCGTCGCAGCAGATGTTGTGAGGGATGTTGAACTGCCCCGGGTCGGTGCCGGGCTCACCCCAGGAGCGGAGCAGGGTGCCGTTGGGTGCGTACTTGTGCACGCGCGAGTTGCCGTAGCCGTCGGAGACGTAGAGATCGCCCTGGGGCGAGAGCGCCGTGTGCGTGCAGCGATGGAACGGCTCGCCGCTCATGTAGGGCTTGGGCGCGCCGGGAATGCCGAGCGTCAGCAGCACCTTGCCCTCGAGCGTGCAATGGCGGACCGTGTGATCGCCGTCGTCCGTGAGCCACAACGTGTCGTCCGGGGCCACGTGGACGCCGTGGGCGCGCCGAAAGAGCCCCTCGCCCCACGAGCGCAGGAAATTCCCGTCGCGATCGAGCACGACGACCGGGTGCTGCCCGCGATTGAACGCGTACACGCGATCCTGCTTGTCGACACCCACGGCGGCGACGTCGGCGTTGAACTCGCGGCCCGGCGGCAGCTTCGCCCAGGCGTCGTGCACTTCGTAGCGATCCGCGCCCGTACCCAGAATGATCGGCATGATGCGTCAGTCTCCTTGCCGGTTAGTCTCCCTGCAGATAGTCGGCGAAGTATTCCTCGCTCGTCACGCGCCGACTCGTGAAGCCCAGGCGGAACGCCTCGGCGGCGAACGCGTCGATCTGAGCCCGGTTGCGCTCGAAGCCGTAGGGGTGAAAGTCCTCGCCCATCACCGCGATCGTGTCCTCGAGCTCTGCCTCGAGCCACGGCGTCGCGTACGGGAATCCCCGCTGCGCGGCCGTGAAGCAGTCGTTGGCGGCGCCGAAGGCCTCGGTCAGGCTGCGCGCGATCCACCGGTTCTTGTCCCACGCCTCGCGACGCAGCACGATCAGGTGCTGGGGCGGGAACGCGCCGGTCTTCAGGAAGTACTCCTGCTCGACCGCGCGGAAATCGGGGAACAGGCGGATGATCGGCCCTTTCCGCGGATGATAGGCCTCGGGCCGCGGCGGGCTGTAGATCGCCTCGAGCTCGCCGGCGATCAGCATCTCCGACAGCGACCGCCCCTTCTCGGGTGCATGCACGCCCGCGGGCAGCTTCTGGTCCATTTGACGTGGCGCCTCGGCGGGCGGGGCCCCAGCCCCGCGACCGCCTGCAGCGCCCGATGCCGGCGCCGCCGACCACGACGTGTCGATATCACCGATCCACCACTCGATCGCCGCCGGATCGAGGCCGACGAAGCGCAGGAAGTGGCGGTACCAGATCGAACCGCTCGCGGTGTAGCTGTACATGCCGATGCGCTTGCCGGCCAGGTCTGCCACCGATTGAATCGGTCCGCCGCGCCGCACGTAGAGATCGCGCGCCGTGAAGTTGCGCAGCGGAAACACCGGCAGCCCGACGAAGCGGCGGTCGCCCTGATCGATGCGATAGAGATACTGCGCCATCGACCACTCGCCACCCTGCACCGCCGGGTCCTGCACCGCCCGGCGCAGCATTTCGGCGCGCGCCGGCCACGAGCCGCGGCTCCCGAGCACCATCGTGAGCGCGATGCCCTCGGGGGTCACCTCGCCGGTCGCGAGCGGCATGATGCGCGCGTAGTCGGCGCAGGTCAGCGTGATCGGGATCATGGTTTGCGCTCGAACAGATTGCCCTCCGGCCATGTCTTGATCTTCCCCTTGGCGACCCACAGGCCGCGGTCGAGCTCGCTCCGGAAACCCTTGCGGTCCTGCGGCCGGCTGTTGACCGCGACGACCCAGGCGAAGCCGTCGGCGGTGCGCACGGCAAGCGTGCTGGTCCCCGGCAGCGAGCCGAAGTGGAACAGGTTCGCGCCGTGCCGGAGCGGCCGCACGTTGATGCCGAGTCCATAGAACGTGCCGTTCGTGCTGTAGCCCTCGGCGTCGGGCGAGACGGGCTTCACGCCGGAGCCCGAGTTCATCTCGGCGAGCGTGGCCGCGTCCAGCAGCGCCGCGCCTCGCCGGCCGTCGATCGCCAGGATGAAGCGCAGATAGTCGAGGGGCGCGCCGATCCAGCCGCCATACGAATCCATCGTCTCGATCGCGAAGGCGCCGTACGGCTGCGGCGCGAGCTTTGGCCCGAGTCCGGGCATCGCCCGACCCTCCTTCGCGCCGGGGTAGTCGTAGTAGGTCACTTCACCCTCGGCCGGCTGCAGTGTGCGGCCGATTCGCATTCCAGTTGCCCCGACCGGGCCGAGGACGTGCTCGCGCACGTACGCCTCGTACGGCATGCCGCTCACGCGCTCGACGATGCGCCCGAGAATACAATAGCCCACGTTGGAATACCCGAAGGCCGTGCCCGGGGTGAAGTCGAGCTTGCGCTCGAGGGAATCGCGCAAGATGGTCGGACAGTCCGGCGGTAACGGACCGTGCTGGCGCCGCGCCGCCTCCGGGGCGTTGGGCAGGAACACGACGTCGCCCGAGCGGTCGCGATCCCATCCCCCGGAGTGCTGCAGGAGATGGCGCACCGTGATGTCGCGCACGCGCGGGTCGGTGATGCGCTCCGGACTCGGACCGAGATCGCCGAGGATCGGCAGCACGCGGTCGTCGAGCTTGAGGCGGCGGGCCTGGGCGAGCTGCAGCACCGCGACCGCGGTCACCGTCTTCGAGAGGCTGGCCAGGCGAAAGAGGCTGGTGGGCTCGACGGGGGTTCCGCGCTCCTTGTTGGCGAGCCCGTAGCCGCGGACGAGCATCAGCTTGTTGCCGTGGGCGACGGCGAGCGCGGCGCCGGGCACGTCCCACTTCGCGAGCAGCGCGGTCATGACCTCGTCGTACGCGCCGAGACCGCGCAGCATTGGCCCCGTCGGCTCCGCCCACGCCTCGACGGCGGAGGCGGCGGCGAGCAGCAGCGCGAGAGCGACGACGACGTGCTTCACACCTGCTTTCCACCCTCGAAGATCGCCTGCGGATTCCTGACGAGCATCTGCTCGATCTGGTCTTCCTTGACTCCGGCCTTGCGCAGCGCCGGCAGGATGTCGTCGGAGATGTGGTTGTAGTGCCAGAGCGGCCGCGTCTTGCGCTTGGCGTCCTCGGAGAGCATGTCGCTCCAGCAGTTCGCGTCGTGCGAGAGCACCATCTTGCCGGCATAGCCCTCGGCGCACAGGCGCGCGACGACCTCCACGCGCTTGGATGTCGGCAGGAAGTTCTCGAGGCCGAAGCGGTCCATTCCGATCGTGCTGCCCCGCTCCATCATTCCGCGCAGGTAGCCGAGATCCTCGCTGTCGCCGCTGTGGCCGATGATGACCCGGCGCAGCTCGACGCCCTCCTGGGCGAAGATCGCTTGCTGCATCTCGCCCGTCCGCCCGGCGGCCCACGTGTGGGTCGAGATCGGCACGCCGGTCGCCTTCTGGGCGCGCGCCGCGGCGCGCAGCACGTTGTCGATCACCGGCGTCACGCCGGCGGTATCCGTGGCGCACTTGATGATCGCGGCCTTGACGCCGCTCTTGGCGATGCCCTGCGTGATGTCGCGGATGAAGAGGTCGGCGACCGCGTCCACGCCGTGCGCGCTGAAGTAGCGCTGCGGCATCCACCAGACCCCGGTGGCCACGACGATGTGCACGCGCGAGCGGCGCGCGACGCCCAGGATCAGGTCGATGTCACGCCCGAGATCGACGGTGGTCAGGTCGACGATCGAGCGGATGCCGCGGGCGTAGAGGTCGGCCATCTTCCGCTCGGCGATGTCCAGGATCCCGTTGCGGTCCCAGAGATGCGGCCAGTTCTCCTGCACACCGGGCGAGCGCGTGACGACGTGCTCGTGCATCAAGGTGGGGCCGAGCTCGGTCGTGGCGATCGGGCCCAGCGCGGTCTGGACGGTTGCCATAGCGATCTCCTTATCTCGTAACTGTCTCGACCACGGGCTTGTCGGCGCGCACCGAGGCGAGCACGACCGATTCGATCCGCGGCTCGCGCAGGAGCAGCTCCGCGGTCGCTTGCGCGTGCTCTCGGTCGGCCAGCGCCTCCACCTTGTTGATCAGCGCCACGACGCGCGCCCCCGCGGGCGCGTTCTTGAGCCCGCCCTCGTGATGCATGAGAACTCGCGCGACCATCTCGGGTGTGACGATCGTGCCGAGCGGTGCACCGCCCAGTCGGCTGACCACCTCGGGACGGTGAACGTGAGCGGAGTCGAGCGGCTTGCCGTAGACGTCGGCGCCGACGACGGGCACGACCAGAGTCGTCTCGAGCGGAATCGCCGGCTCGTGGTCGGCCGGCGCCTTGAACGGGCGCATGCGGGCGCCGTCCGCCTCGTTCAAGCAGCACACGCCGGGGCACCACGCGCGCAGCCGTCCGAAGAGCTCCGGCGAGATACCCGCGGCGCGGCCGGTCGCCTGGTCGGTGGCCCCGATCACGAGCACGTGGCCATGCGCGGCCAGCTCCGCCGCGAGCGTCTCTGGCGTCGCCTCGCCCGCGGCCACGTGCGCCGGCGCCAGCGCGATCTGCGCCGCGAAGATGTGAGTGGTGGTCGTGGTCAGCGCGCGCTCGCCACGCTCGACGATCTCGCGCGCCAGCCGGAACATCGCGGTCGTCTTGCCGCCGCCCCCGACCAGCGCTACGGCGTCGGCGGCGCCGATGCCGAGCGCCTCCGCCAGGGTCAGCGTCAGCCCCGAGCGCCCGCCGCCGCTCGCTCGATCAGCTCCTTGGCGCCGGCCTGGATCCACGGGAAGAAGCTCGTCATCACCAGCCGCACGCCCAGGCGCGCGTAGCGCTCGATGTTGCTGTTGTTGACGAGCGTGCCCGCGACCCGGCCGGAGTGGACGATCTTCTTGATCGCGCCGTCGATCGTCTGCTGCACCTCGGGCTGCGTCATGTTCCCGATGTGTCCCATCGAGGTCGCCAGATCGCTCGGCGCCACGAAGAAGCAATCGATGTGGTCGACCTTGAGGATCTCGTCGAGGCTCCGCACCGCAACGATGTCCTCGATCAGCACGATCAGGAGGCTCTGGTCGTTGGCGGTCTTGAGATAGGCGTCGACGCCGAAGCCCTGGCGGCTCGTGTACATCCCGCGCTTGCCGAGCGGCGCGAACTTGCCGGCCGCCACCACCGCCTCGGCCTCGGCCCGGTTGTTCACGTGCGGGACCACGATGCCCTGGGCACCACGGTCGAGGGTGCGATAGATCGTGGCGTAGTTGTTGTCCATGACGCGAACGACCGAGGTCTTGCCCCAGAGATCGCAGGCGCGGGTCAGGTTGCCCAGGTCGGCGTAGTCGACGCCGCCGTGCTCCCCTTCCAGCCAGATGCCGTCGACGTCGAGCGTGCCGAGCTGATCGATCAGATCCGGTTCGTTGGTGCCGGCGACGATCGTCGCGACCTGGCCGGCGGCGAGCTTTTCCTTGATGCGATTCGGTCGGATGTTCATGGCGCCTCCCTGCCGGATTCTAGCCTAAAAGCTAGGCAGGCGATCCCCGTGCTTCCCCTCCTCTCGCGCTTGTTGTATCGTCACCGAACGATTCGCAAGGAGGCTTCCATGAAGCGTTGGCTACTCGGGCTCACGGCCCTGATGATCGGGGCGCTCGTTGCGCCGACCGGCGCGGCCGCGCAAGGCAAGGACACGCTCACCATCGCTCTTCCGAACCACGCGCCGACCCTCGATCCGCATATGCACTTCGAGCGCGTCGGCGTGCTGGTCAACATCAACATGTTCGACTCGCTGCTGCACCGCTCGGCCAAGCTGGAGTTCGAGCCGTCGCTGGCCACCTCGTGGAAGGCGCTCAACGACACCACCTGGGAATTCAAGCTCCGCAAGGGCGTCAAGTTCCACGATGGCTCCATGATGACGGCCGAGGACGTGAAGTACTCGTTCGACCGCGTGCTGGAGCCGGGCAAGGAGAAGAAGAAGTCGCCCCAGTACGGCAACGTGCGCGCGATCAAGGAAGTGAAGATCGTCGACGCCGACACGGTCCAGCTCATCACCGACAAGCCCTTCCCGCTGCTCCTCGAGCGGCTGGTCTACTTCGGCATCGTGCCGAAGAAGCACATCGAGAAGGTCGGCGAGGAGGCCTTCGGCAGCACGGCGACGTCGGGGACCGGCCCGTGGAAGCTCGTGGAGTGGAAGCGTGACCAGCACATCCGCCTCGAGGCCTTCGATCAGCATTGGCGTGGCAAGCCGGCCTTCAAGTACGTCGTATTCCGGTCGATCCCCGAGGTGGCCACGCAAGTGGCCGAGCTCAAGACCGGGGGCGTCGACATCATCCGGAACGTGAGTCCCGATCTGCTCGGCGACATCAAGGCGCATCCGCTGACGCGGATCAGCACGACGCCGATCCTCCGCGTGCACTACATCTCGCTCGACATGCGCACAGCGCCGTTCGACAAGAAACCGGCGCGCCAGGCCGCCAACTACGCCATCGACAAGCAGTCGATGATCACCAAGATGATGGCCGGGCTCGGCCGGCAGGTGCCGACGGTCGTTCAGCCGCCGGCGTTCGGCTTCGATCCGTCCGTGCAGCCGTATCCCTACGATCCGAAGAAGGCCAAGGAGCTCCTGGCGCAGGCCGGCTATCCCAACGGCGTCGACATCACCTTGCACAGCTCGTCGACCGAGTGGCGGCCGCAGTTCGAAGCCCTGGGCGAGATGCTCACCGAGGTCGGGCTCCGCACGACCACGAAGATGTGGGATCCGGGTCCGGCGTGGAACAAGTTCTTCCAGGCCGAAGGCAAGGGCACTCACGGTCAATACGGCAACTGGGGGAACTACTCGGTCTTCGACGCCGACGCCGTGTTGCACCCGTTCTATCACACGGAACCCGGCGGCTGGATCGGCAAGCACTACGCGCGGGTCGAAGGGCTCGACAAGCTCATCGACGAGGGCCGCTCGACCATCGATCAGGCGCGGCGCAAGCAGATCTACGCACGCATCCAGGCGATGATCAAGGACGAGGCGCCGTCGGTGTTCCTGTGGACGCAGAACGACACGCTCGGCATCTCGAAGAAGGTCGCCTACGA
>Ga0075434_100000108_pt1 | contig 47506 bp, 48 predicted proteins | sample RhiMethybrSRZTD3_FD_75298 | JGI IMG/M metagenome (GOLD analysis project Ga0075434, IMG submission 75298) | Populus rhizosphere microbial communities from Tennessee, USA - Rhizosphere MetaG P. TD hybrid SRZTD3 | ecosystem: Host-associated > Plants > Roots > Rhizosphere > Soil | place: USA...
AACATCAAGATGGTGGTGACGCTGATCACGCCCATCGCCATGGAGCAGGGCCTTCGCTTCGCCATCCGCGAGGGCGGCAAGACCGTCGGCGCCGGCGTCGTCGCCAAGATCATCGAGTAACAATTTTTTGGACAGAAAGCCGCACAGGGGCATAGCTCAATTGGCAGAGCGTCGGTCTCCAAAACCGAAGGTTGGGGGTTCGAGGCCCTCTGCCCCTGCCAGAGCATCGAGATGACGACCGAAAATACGACGTCGATTGCCGACAAGGTCAAGCTGGGCTTGGCTCTCATCCTCGTGGGCGCAGGCATCTGGGCCTACTACTGGCTCGCCGACACCGCGCTGGTGCTGCGGCTGCTCGCCGTGGTGGCCGGGCTTCTCGCCGGCGCGGCGGTGGCGTGGCTGTCCGCGCCCGGAAAGCAGTTCCTCACGTTCGCGCTCGAGTCCTGGGCCGAAGTGAAGAAGGTGGTTTGGCCCACCCGCAAGGAAACGATACAGACGACCGCGGCGGTGTTCGCGTTCGTGCTCGTGATGGCGGTATTCCTATGGATCAGCGACAAGACACTCGAGTGGGTGCTGTACGACCTGCTCCTCGGATGGAAGAAGACATGAACGCGACGACGGGAAATAAGCGTTGGTACGTGGTGCACGCTTATTCCGGCTTCGAGAAGTCGGTGCAGCGCGCACTGGAGGACCGCATCAACCGCGCGGGAATGCAGGACAAGTTCGGCAAGATCCTGGTGCCGGTCGAGGAAGTCGTCGAGATGAAGGGCGGGCAGAAGCACATGTCCGAGCGCAAGTTCTTCCCGGGGTACGTGCTGGTCGAGATGGAGATGGACGACGACACCTGGCACCTCGTCAAGAACACCAACAAGGTGACCGGTTTCGTCGGCGGCACGGCGACCAAGCCGGCGCCGATTCCCGAGAAGGAAGTCGACGCGATCATGCAGCAGATGCGCGAGGGCGTGGAGAAGCCCAAGCCCAAGGTGCTGTTCGAGGTCGGCGAGATGGTGCGCGTGAAGGACGGCCCGTTCACCGACTTCCAGGGAACGGTGGAGGACGTCAACTACGAGAAGAGCCGCCTGCGCGTGGCGGTCACGATTTTCGGCCGCTCGACTCCCGTGGAGCTCGAATTCGGCCAGGTGGAAAAAGCTTAACGCTGTTTGGCGAACGAAGTGAAACCGGGGAGGGCACCGCGCATTTTGCAAACGCGTCGGTGTCCGATTGAACCCACAAAGGAGATTAGGGCATGGCAAAGAAAGTCGTCGGCTTCATCAAGCTTCAGGTGCCGGCCGGGAAGGCGAATCCTTCGCCGCCCATCGGACCGGCGCTCGGCCAGCGCGGCCTCAACATCATGGAGTTCTGCAAGGCCTTCAACGCGCAGACGCAGAAGGTCGAGCCGGGCCTGCCGCTGCCGGTGGTGATCACCGCGTACGCGGACAAGAGCTTCAGCTTCATCATCAAGACGCCGCCGACCACGGTGCTCATCAAGAAGGCCGCGGGCATCGAGTCGGGCAGCGCGCGGCCGCACACCGACAAGGTCGGCAAGATCACCCGCAAGCAGGTCGAGGAGATCGCCAAGCAGAAGCTGCCGGACTTGAACGCCGCGGATCTCGAGGCTGCGATGCGCATCGTCGCCGGCAGCGCGCGCTCGATGGGCGTCATCGTGGAGGGCATGTAGATGCCGCACATTTCCAAGCGCAGGAAGGCGTTCGACAAGAAGGTGGATCGCGCCAAGTCCTATGCCGCGCTCGATGCCATGAAGCTGGTGAAGGAGACGGCGACCGCCAAGTTCGACGAAGCGGTGGATGTGGCGGTGAACCTCGGCATCGACGCGAAGAAGGGCGACCAGACGGTGCGCGGCTCCGTGGTGCTGCCGTCCGGGACCGGCAAGGCGGTGCGCGTCGCCGTGTTCGCGCCCGGCGACAAGGCCGCGGCGGCCAAGGCCGCGGGCGCCGAGATCGTCGGTATGGAAGACCTTGCCGAGCAGGTGAAGGGCGGCAAGATGGACTTCGACGTCGTGATCGCGGCGCCGGAGGCGATGCGGGTGGTCGGCCAGCTCGGCCAGATCCTCGGCCCGCGCGGCCTCATGCCCAACCCGAAGGTCGGCACCGTGACGCCCGACGTGGCGGCTGCGGTCAAGAACGCCAAGGGCGGCCAGGTCCAGTTTCGCGCCGACAAGGCGGGCATCGTCCAGTGCACGATCGGGCGCGCCTCGTTCACGCCGGAGCAGCTGCGCGACAACCTTGCGGCGCTGGTGGACGCGCTGAACAAGGCCAAGCCCGCCGCGACGAAAGGGATATTTCTGAAGAAGCTTTCCGTGTCGAGCACGATGGGCGTCGGCGTCAAGGTCGACCCCGCGTCGCTCTCGGCACAGCAATGACTTTGGCAGTTGTCGTCAAAGACCGCAGGGGCCCCCGATCCAGTCCGGGGCTGAAATTTTTTGCTTGGCCCTGCGCAGACGGCGGTTCCTGGATTCGGGGTCGCCGTTTCTTGTTTGTTGAAGCAGGAAGGAGGTTAGACCTTGGGTCTTAGTCTGGAGCAGAAGCAAGCGATGGTCTCCGAAGTCTCGGCCAAGCTGAAGGGCGCCCAGTCCGTCATCGTCGCGGAGTACCGCGGCCTTGACGTCGGGCGCGTCACACAGCTCAGGTCGAAGGCGCGGAAATCGGGGCTGTACCTGCGGGTGCTGAAAAACACCCTCGCGCGCAGGGCCGTCCAGGGTACGCCGTTCGAGAAGCTGTCCGACCAGATGGTCGGCCCGCTGATATACGGCATTTCCGACGATCCGGTCGCGGGCGCGAAGGTGCTGTCGGAGTTCGCCAAGGACAACGAGCAGTTCGTCATCAAGGCCGGCGCCATGCCCGGGAGCCTGATGTCCGCCAAGGACATCAAGGCGCTCGCGCTGCTGCCCGGCCGCGACGAGTTGCTGGCGAAACTGATGGGCACGATGCAGGCGCCAGTAGCGAAGCTGGTACGCACCATGAACGAGGTGCCGGGCAAGTTCGTCCGCACACTGGCCGCGCTGAAAGAACAGCGGGAAAAGACCGCCGCTTAATCACGAATCAGGAACCTTATTTTTAGAGGAACAAGCGCAATGGAACGAGCACAGATTCTGGAAGAGATCGGCAAGATGACCGTCCTGGAGCTCTCGCAGCTCATCAAGGACATGGAAGAGAAGTTCGGCGTCTCCGCGGCGGCCGCCGTGGCGGTCGCCGGTCCGGCGGGCGGCGGCGCGGCCGCCGCGGCGCCGAAGGAAGAAAAGACCGAGTTCACCGTGATGCTGAACGCCGCCGGCGACAACAAGGTGAACGTCATCAAGGCGGTGCGCGAGGTGACGAGCCTCGGCCTCAAGGAGGCCAAGGACCTGGTCGACGGCGCGCCGAAGCCGGTCAAGGAAGGGGTCTCCAAGGCCGACGCCGAGGCGGTCCTCAAGAAGCTGACCGACGCCGGCGCCAAGGCGGAAATCAAGTAGGAACGGCCCTCTAACGCAGGAACGACGCTGTTACGTAATTCGCTGATGGAACTTCGGAACCCGGGCGGGGTCACACTGACCCCTCCCGTGGATTCCGGACAGACAAAAGACCTTGAAAAAGCAGGGTCTTTTCTCTGTCCCGCGGCCTATTTGGAGCCTTCATGACCTATTCGTTGACCGAGCGTAAACGCATCCGCAAGAGCTTCGCGAAGCGGGCGATCGTCCAGAAGACGCCGTTCCTCATCGCGACCCAGCTCGAGTCCTACACCGGCTTTCTCCAGGCGCACGTGTCGCCGGAGGCGCGCCGGAACGAAGGGCTGCAGGCGGCGTTTACCTCGATCTTCCCGATCGTCAGTCATTCGGGCAACGCGCGGCTCGAGTTCGTCAGCTACTTCCTGGGCGAGCCGCCGTTCGACGTGAAGGAGTGCCAGCAGCGCGGCCTCACCTATGCGAGCCCGCTGCGCGCCAAGGTGCGGCTGGTGATCCTGGACAAGGACGCTCCCAAGCCGACCACCAAGGAGGTGAAGGAGCAGGAGGTCTACATGGGCGAGATCCCGCTCATGACCACCACCGGGTCCTTCATCATCAACGGCACGGAGCGCGTGATCGTCTCGCAGCTGCACCGCTCGCCGGGCGTGTTCTTCGAGCACGACCGCGGCAAGACGCATTCCTCGGGAAAATTGCTTTTTAGTGCAAGGGTCATTCCGTACCGGGGCTCCTGGCTCGACTTCGAATTCGACCCGAAGGACATCGTGTTCTTCCGCGTCGACCGGCGCCGCAAGATGCCGGTCACGATCCTGCTGAAGGCGCTGGGCTACAGCCCGGCGCGCATCCTCGGCGAGTTCTTCGACTTCGACACCTTCCACGTCAAGCCGGCGGGCAGCGAGTTCGAGGTGGTGCCCGAGCGGCTGCGCGGCGAGGTGGCGCGCTTCGACATCAAGGACAAGGCGGGCAACACCATCGTCGCGAAGGACAAGCGCATCACGGTCAAGCACATCCGCGACATGGAGACGGCGGGCGTCAAGCGCATCGGCGCGCCCGACGAGTTCTTCCTCGGCCGCACGCTGGCGCACAACGTGGTCAACCCGGACACCGGCGAGATCATCGCCAACGCGAACGACGAGATCACCGAGACCCTGCTCGCCCAGCTGCGCGAGGCGAAGGTGGGCAAGGTGCAGACGCTGTTCACCAACGATCTCGACCAGGGTCCCTACGTCTCGCAGACGCTGCGCGCGGACGAGACCGCCGACATGCAGGCGGCCCGCGTGGCGATCTACCGCATGATGCGGCCGGGCGAGCCGCCGACGGAGGACGCCGTGGAGGCGCTCTTCAACGGCCTGTTCTTCGCGGAGGAGCGCTACGACCTCTCGGCGGTCGGGCGCATGAAGTTCAACCGCCGCATCGGCGCCCCCGCCGAGACGAGCTGGCAGCTGCGCTTCCGCGGCATCGCGCTCCCCAAGGAGGCCGAGGAAGAGCTGCGCAAGTACTTCAATCACGCGCCCGAGCTCTCGCTCGGCAAGGTGGGGCTCGAGGGAGTCTCGACCGAGGCCGAGGCTCAAGGCCTCGTCGACAAGATGTTCCAGGAGCTCAAGGGCAAGGGCATCGACAAGCAGAAGCTCGAGGTGAAGATCGAGCAGCGCCTGACGCTTTCTCCCAAGGACATCGTCGAGGTGATCCGGATCCTCGTCGAGCTGCGCAACGGCCGCGGCGAGATCGACGACATCGACCACCTCGGCAATCGCCGCGTGCGCTCGGTCGGCGAGCTCGCGGAGAACCAGTTCCGCGCCGGATTGGTCCGGGTCGAGAGAGCGGTCAAGGAAAGGCTGTCCCAGGCGGAATCGGAGAACCTGATGCCGCACGACCTGATCAACGCCAAGCCGATCTCGGCCGCGATCAAGGAGTTCTTCGGCTCGAGCCAGCTGTCGCAGTTCATGGACCAGACCAACCCCCTGTCCGAGATCACCCACAAGCGGCGCGTTTCGGCCCTCGGACCGGGTGGCTTGACCCGGGAAAGAGCCGGATTCGAAGTGCGCGACGTGCACCCGACGCACTACGGTCGCGTGTGCCCGATCGAAACGCCCGAGGGTCCGAACATCGGCCTCATCAATTCGCTCGCGCTGTACGCGCGCACCAACAAGTACGGCTTTCTCGAGACGCCGTATCGCAAGGTGAAGGACAGCAAGCCGACCAACGAGATCACCTTCCTTTCGGCGATCGAGGAAGGCAACTACGTCATCGCGCAGGCGAACGCGACGGTCGACAAGAACGGCAAGCTCACCGATACGCTGGTGTCGTGCCGCTTCAAGAACGAGTTCGAGCTGAAGGCGCCGGAAGAGGTGCAGTACATGGACGTGGCGCCGTCGCAGATCGTGTCGGTCGCGGCCTCGCTCATCCCGTTCCTCGAGCACGACGACGCCAACCGCGCGCTCATGGGCTCCAACATGCAGCGCCAGGCGGTCCCCTGCCTGCGCCCGGAGAAGCCGCTCGTCGGCACCGGCGTCGAGCGCACCGCCGCGGTGGACTCCGGCACGTGCGTGATCGCGCTGCGCGGCGGGGTGGTCGACTACGTCGACGCGAACCGCATGGTGGTGCGCGTCAACGACGACGAGACCGTGGCGGGCGACGTCGGCGTCGACATCTACAAGCTCACCAAGTACACGCGCTCGAACCAGAACACCAACATCAACCAGCGCCCGATCGTGAAGCAGGGCGAGAAGATCGCCCGCGGCGACGTGATCGCCGACGGCGCGTCGACCGATCTCGGTGAGCTCGCGCTCGGCCAGAACATGATGGTCGCATTCATGCCGTGGAACGGCTACAACTTCGAGGACTCGATCCTCATCTCCGAGCGGGTGGTGGGCGAGGACCGTTTCACCTCGATCCACATCGAGGAACTCACCGTGGTGGCGCGCGATACGAAGCTCGGGCCGGAGGAGATCACCCGCGACATCTCTAACCTGTCCGAGGCTCAGCTCGCCAGGCTGGATGAATCGGGCATCGTCTACATCGGCGCCGAGGTCGAGGCCGGCGACGTGCTGGTCGGCAAGGTGACGCCCAAGGGCGAGACCCAGCTCACCCCGGAAGAGAAGCTGCTGCGGGCGATCTTCGGCGAGAAGGCGAGCGACGTGAAGGATACGTCGCTGCGCGTGCCCTCCGGCATCAGCGGCACGGTGATCGACGTGCAGGTGTTCACGCGCGAGGGCATCGAGCGCGACAAGCGCAGCCAGTCGATCATCGAGGACGAGCTCAAGCGCTACAAGACCGACCTCGCCGACCAGATGCGCATTGTCGAGAGCGATACCTTCGAGCGACTGGAGCGCCTGCTGAACGGCAAGACCGCCAACGGCGGCCCCAAGCGCCTCGTCAAGGGCACCAAGGTGACCAAGGAGTACCTGCAGTCGGTCGAGCGCTACGACTGGTTCGACATCCGCCTGGCGGCGGAGGACTCGGCGGCGCAGGTCGAGGGCCTCAAGGAGTCGCTCGCGCAGAAGCGCAGGGAATTCGACGCCATGTTCGAAGCCAAGCGGAAGAAGCTGACGCAGGGCGACGAGCTGCCCCCTGGCGTGCTCAAGATGGTGAAGGTGTACGTCGCGGTGAAGCGCCGCCTGCAGCCCGGCGACAAGATGGCCGGCCGCCACGGCAACAAGGGCGTCATCTCCAAGATCACGCCGGTCGAGGACATGCCCCACATGGCCGACGGCACCCCCGTCGACATCGTGCTCAACCCGCTCGGCGTGCCCTCGCGCATGAACGTCGGCCAGATTCTCGAGACCCACCTCGGCTGGGCGGCGAAGGGCCTGGGGCTTCGCATCGGCGAGCTGGTCAAGGACCAACAGAAGGTCGTGATCGCGGAGGTGAGGAAGATCCTCGAGCGCATCTACAGCGGCAAGGAGGAAGAGGTCTCGAAGCTGACCGACGAAGAGTTGCTGCAGCTCGCGCAGAACCTCAAGGAGGGCGTGCCGTTCGCGACGCCGGTGTTCGACGGCGCGGCCGAGGCCGAGATCAACGGCATGCTGGAAATGGCCGGGCTGCCGCAGTCGGGGCAGGTGCAGCTCTTCGACGGGCGCACCGGTGAGGCCTTCGACCGCAACGTCACCGTCGGCTACATGCACGTGCTGAAGCTGCACCACCTGGTCGACGACAAGATGCACGCGCGCTCGACCGGCCCGTACTCGCTCGTCACCCAGCAGCCTCTCGGCGGCAAGGCGCAGTTCGGCGGCCAGCGCTTCGGCGAGATGGAGGTCTGGGCGCTGGAAGCGTACGGCGCCGCCTACACCCTGCAGGAGATGCTGACGGTGAAGTCCGACGACATCACCGGCCGCACCAAGGTCTACGAGAACATCGTCAAGGGCGATCACAAGATCGACGCCGGCATGCCGGAGTCGTTCAACGTGCTGGTGAAGGAGATCCGCTCCCTTGGCATCGACATCGATCTGGAGAGGTACTGATGAAAGCGTTACTTGAGCTCTTCAAGCAGGTCCAGCAAGACGAGGAGTTCGATGCGATCAAGATCGGGCTCGCCTCGCCCGAGAAGATCCGCTCGTGGTCCTACGGCGAGGTGAAGAAGCCCGAGACCATCAACTACCGCACGTTCAAGCCGGAGCGGGACGGCCTGTTCTGCGCCAAGATCTTCGGGCCGATCAAGGACTACGAGTGCCTGTGCGGCAAGTACAAGCGCCTCAAGCACCGTGGCGTGATCTGCGAGAAGTGCGGGGTGGAAGTGACGCTGGCGAAAGTCCGCCGCGAGCGCATGGGTCACATCGAGCTCGCCAGCCCGACCGCGCACATCTGGTTCCTGAAGTCGTTGCCCTCGCGTCTTGGCCTGGTGCTCGACATGACGCTGCGCGACATCGAGCGCGTGCTCTACTTCGAGGCCTATGTTGTCACCGATCCGGGGCTGACGCCGCTCAAGCGCACCCAGCTCCTCACCGAGGATGACTACCTCGCCAAAGTCGAGGAGTTCGGCGACGACTTTTCGGCCGCGATGGGCGCCGAAGGCATCCGGGCGCTGCTGCGCGCGCTCGACCTCAACAAGGAGATCGATACCCTCAGGAAGGACCTCGAGGCCACCTCGAGCGACGCCAAGATCAAGAAGTACGCCAAGCGGCTGAAGGTGCTCGAGGGCTTCAAGGCCTCGAACATCAAGCCCGACTGGATGATCATGGAAGTGCTGCCGGTGCTGCCGCCCGAGCTTCGGCCTCTCGTTCCCCTGGACGGGGGACGCTTCGCGACTTCCGACCTGAACGATCTGTACCGGCGCGTCATCAACCGGAATAACAGATTAAAAAGATTATTGGAATTGAAGGCTCCGGAAATCATCGTCCGGAACGAGAAGCGCATGCTGCAGGAGGCGGTCGACTCGCTGCTGGACAACGGCCGGCGCGGCAAGGCGATGACCGGGGCGAACAAGCGCCCGCTGAAGTCGCTCGCCGACATGATCAAGGGCAAGGGCGGGCGCTTCCGCCAGAACCTGCTGGGCAAGCGCGTCGACTACTCCGGTCGCTCGGTGATCGTGGTCGGACCGCAGCTCAAGCTCCACCAGTGCGGGCTGCCGAAGAAGATGGCGCTCGAGCTGTTCAAGCCCTTCATCTTCAACAAGCTGGAACTGCTCGGCCTCGCCACCACGATCAAGGCGGCGAAAAGGCTGGTCGAGCAGGAAGTGCCCGAGGTGTGGGACATCCTCGAGGAAGTGATCCGCGAGCACCCGGTGATGCTGAACCGCGCTCCCACGCTGCACCGCCTCGGCATCCAGGCGTTCGAGCCGGTGCTGATCGAGGGCAAGGCGATCCAGCTGCACCCGCTGGTGTGCGCGGCGTTCAACGCCGACTTCGACGGCGACCAGATGGCGGTCCACGTGCCGCTGTCGCTCGAGGCGCAGATGGAAGCGCGCACGCTCATGCTCGCCTCGAACAACGTGCTCTCGCCCGCCAACGGCGAGCCGATCATCGTGCCGTCGCAGGACATCGTGCTCGGGCTGTACTACGCCACGCGAGAAAGGGTAAATGCAAGAGGCGAGGGCATGAGTTTTTCGGATTTGGCCGAGGTGCACCGCGCGTACGACTCCCGGCAGGCGGAGCTCAACGCGCGCGTGTGGGTGCGAATCAAGGAGAAGGAGCTCGCCGAGGACGGCGAGATCCGCGAGAAGATCACGCGCTACGAGACCACCATCGGCCGGGCGCTGCTCTCCGAGATCCTGCCGGTCGGCCTGTCCTTCGAGCTGCTCAACAAGCCGCTCAAGAAGAAGGAGATCTCGCGCCTCATCAACACGGGCTTCCGCCGCTGCGGGCTGCGCGAGACCGTGATCTTCGCCGACAAGCTCATGCAGGCAGGCTTCAGCATCGCCACGCGCGCGGGCATCAGCTTCGGCGTGAACGACATGCAGATCCCGACGCAGAAGCAGCAGCTCATCCGCGACGCAGAGACCGAGGTGAAGGAGATCGAGAACCAGTACACCTCGGGCCTGGTCACCGCCGGCGAGCGCTACAACAAGGTGGTCGACATCTGGTCGCGCTGCGGCGAGCAGGTCGGCAAGGTGATGATGGAGCAGCTCGGCTCCGAGGAAGTCGAGAACCGCCACGGCAAGAGGGTGAAGCAGGAGGCGTTCAACTCGATCTACATGATGGCCGACTCCGGCGCGCGCGGCTCCGCGGCGCAGATCCGGCAGCTCGCCGGCATGCGCGGCCTGATGGCCAAGCCCGACGGCTCGATCATCGAGACGCCGATCACGGCGAACTTCCGCGAAGGCCTGAACGTGCTGCAGTACTTCATCTCGACCCACGGCGCCCGGAAAGGTTTGGCGGATACTGCGCTTAAAACCGCGAACTCGGGCTACCTCACCCGCCGCCTGGTCGACGTGACCCAGGATCTCGTGGTCACCGAAGACGACTGCGAGACGCAGAACGGCGTCTCGATGAAGGCGCTGGTCGAGGGCGGCGAGGTGGTCGAGGCGCTGCGCGAGCGCGTGCTCGGCCGCGTGCTGACCGCGGACCTCGTGCATCCCGAGACCCAGGACGTGCTGTATCCCTCCGGCTCGCTGTTGGACGAGGACGCGGTCGACGCGATCGACAACCACGGCATCGACGAGGTCAAGGTTCGCACCCCGCTTTCCTGCGACACGCGCTGGGGCGTCTGCGCCAAGTGCTATGGGCGCGACCTCGGCCGCGGCTCGCTGGTGAACGTGGGCGAGGCGATCGGCGTGATCGCGGCGCAGTCGATCGGCGAGCCGGGCACGCAGCTCACGATGCGGACCTTCCACATCGGCGGCGCCGCGTCGCGCACCGCGGTGCAGAGCCACGTCGAAGCGAAGTCGGCCGGCACGGTGCGTTTCACGCCGACGATGCGTTATCTGTCGAACGCCAAGGGCGACAAGGTGGTGATCAGCCGCTCGGGCGAAGTCATGATCGCCGACGACAACAACCGCGAGCGTGAGCGTCACAAGGTGCCGTATGGCGCGACTCTGCAAGCTTCGGACGGCGACCAGGTGCGCGCGGGCAAGCAGCTCGCCGTCTGGGACCCGCACCACCGCCCGATCATCACCGAGTACGCGGGCACGGTGAAATTCGAGCACGTCGAGGAAGGCACGACGGTGGCGAAGCAGATCGACGACGTGACCGGCCTCTCGACGCTGGTGGTGATCGACGCCAAGCGGCGCACCACTGCCACGGCGAAGGGGCAGCGTCCCTCGGTCAAGCTGGTGAACGAGGCCGGCGACGAGGTGAAGATCGCGGGTACCGACCACGCCGTGAACATCAGCTTCCCGGTGGGCGCGGTGATCGCAGTGCGCGACGGCCAGCAGGTGCAGGTCGGCGAGGTGCTCGCCCGCATCCCGCAGGAAGTCTCCAAGACCCGCGACATCACGGGCGGCCTGCCGCGCGTGGCGGAGCTGTTCGAGGCGCGCTCGCCGAAGGACGCCGGCATGCTCGCGGAAATCACCGGCACGGTGAGCTTCGGCAAGGACACCAAGGGCAAGCAGCGCCTGGTGATCACCGACCTCGACCACCAGGAGCATGAGTACCTGATCGCCAAGGACAAGCACCTCCTGGTGCACGACGGCCAGGTGGTGAACAAGGGCGAGATGATCGTCGACGGCCCGGTGGATCCGCACGACCTGCTGCGCCTGCTCGGCATCGAGGAGCTGGCGCGCTACATCATCGACGAGGTGCAGGACGTCTACCGCCTCCAGGGCGTGAAGATCAACGACAAGCACATCGAGGTGATCGTGCGGCAGATGCTGCGCCGCATCGAGGTCGACAGCCCGGGCGACACGTCGTTTCTGCAGGGCGAGCAGGTAGAGCGCGCAGAGCTGCTCGAGGAGAACGAGAAGGCGCTGAAGGCAGCCAAGCAGCCGGCCACTTTCCGCAACATCCTGCTCGGCATCACCAAGGCGTCGCTGTCGACGGACTCGTTCATCTCCGCGGCCTCCTTCCAGGAGACCACGCGCGTGCTGACCGAGGCGGCGATCATGGGCAAGCGCGACGAGCTGCGCGGCCTCAAGGAGAACGTGATCGTCGGGCGCCTCATCCCGGCGGGCACCGGACTCGCGTACCACAACATCCGCAAGGCGCAGGCCGCCGAGCCGGTGCTGGCCGAGCTCCCGGCCGCCGCGCCGGAGACGACTCCGGCATCCGAGCCGCAGCCCGCACCCACGGAGCAGGCCGCCGCAGCCGGCAATCCATAGCTTCGCTTTCAGGCAGCTTTCAAAAGGGCGTCCAATGGACGCCCTTTTTTTTGGCCTGCGGTTCTACACCGGGATTCGGGATTGACGTTGCACCGTCGCTTCGGTAGCGTGGCCTGAACCTTCGCACGAAGATACTCGCCCGGGGGAGGGCAAACATGAGCGTTCACTCTGCACGCGCGAAATCCTGGCTCGTCTCGATCCTGCTCGCCTTCGTCGCCTTCGCGCCGGGGCGGGCCGCGGCCGACGGTCCGCACCGGCCGTTCGACCAGATCGTGGTGTTCGGCGACAGCCTGTCCGACCCGGGGAACGCCTTCGCGTTGACCGGTGACCAACTGACGCCACCCAGCTACGGCATGGACACGCCCGAAGAGCTGCTGACGCTCGTTCCGAGCGCTCCGTACGCGAAGGGCGGCCATCATTTCAGCAACGGCCCGACCTGGATCGAGGACCTCGGACAGGCGTTTGGTCTCGGCGCGAGCGTCGGACCGGCTTTCGCCCCTGGGCATCCTAACGCGACGAACTACGCCGTCGGCGGCGCGAGAGCCCGCGCGGACGCATCTTTCAATCTCGACCGTCAAGTTGGCGCATTCCTTTCCGATTTCCCACGCGGTGCGCCTGCGAACACGCTCTTCGTGGTCGCGGTGGGTGGTAACGACGTGCGCGATGCGCTTCAATTCGGCGATCCCACGATCATTGGCGCCGCGGTCAACTCCATCGCGAATCACATCGGCATCCTCTACTTTGCGGGCGCGCGCAAGTTCCTGGTATGGAACTCGCCGAACATCGCAGTCACGCCCGCGGTACGCGCAGTCGCCGCGGTGACCCCGGGTGTCGACGTCCTCGGTGCGGCCACGGCATTGAGCTTCGGCTTCAGGCAGGGTCTCGATGCCGCGCTGGTGCAGTTGCGTGCGGCGCTGCCCGGCATCGACATCGTGCGCTTCGACGCCTTCACCGAGATCAGCAACATCATCGCGAACCCGGCAAGGTTCGGCTTGAACGACGTCACCACCGCGTGCATCAAGCCCAATGTGCCGCCGTTTCAGTGCCAGCAGCCCGACCGCCACCTTTTCTGGGACGGTATCCATCCGACCCGCGCAGGACACGCTATCGCTGCCGTGCTCGTCGGCAAGGCGCTGGTGGTCGAGCTGCTAGACAACTAGATAAATCTGTCGTCGAACTGACGCGGAAGCGCGCTTGTAGTCCGCGCGCTTCGCGCTCAGTATTTTGTTTTCGGGGAGGACAAAATGAAGTTCTCGTCGACCATTGCGGCCGCGGTGGCCTTGCTGCTAGCCGCACTTTCCGTTGCAACGCACGCGCAGGCACCGCTGCCGGCGCCGGTGCTCCAGGCGGTGCAAGTGCCCGTAGCTCGCGCGCGAATCCCGGGAACCGGCAACGGTCCTGTGTTCGTACGCTACATCCTCATCGACCCGGGCAACGCGGATCCCGTTCGCGACGGGTTCACGCCGCTCGAGCGGATCGCCGTCCTTGTGCTCTACATCGGCGGCGACGGGACGCTGAACCTCGGCGCCGGCCAGGTGAATACGGGCTCGCCCAATACCGTGGCGCGCAACCGCTATCACATCGCCGCGGAGGGATTCGTAGTAGCCGTAGTCGACGCAGCAAACGACTTCAACATCAGTCCGATCGGCCTGAGCGGGCGTCGCCTCGGCTCCGCGCACCTCGCCGACCTGCAGGCGGTCATGGCCGACCTGCGCGGGCGCTATCAGGGCCTTCCGATCTGGGGCGTCGGCCACAGCCGCGGCACGCTGTCGGCCGCGGTCACGGCCGTGTCCGTGACGCCTCCCGCCGACGGGCTGGTACTCATGTCCTCGCTGACAGGGGATCGTGCGAACCCGTCCGAGGACCTGAGCCAGATCGACCTCGAGTCGATCACCGGTCCCGCGCTGATCGTAAGCCACCAAAGCGATCTCTGCGCGTTCACCAATCCCGCGGATTCAAAAGCGCTCAGGAGGCGCTTTACCGCGTCGGAGAGAGCGAAGTTTCGCGACTTCAACGGCGGCAGCGCGCCGTTGACAGATCCGTGCGACCCGCTCGCCCCGCACGGTTACTTCGGCATCGACCAGAAGGTGGTCGACGCGATCACGAAGTGGATCAAGCGGCGCGAAGACTAGGCTAGCTCGCCGCCCCGGCCGATGCCGTAGTATTCGGGCGGTGAACGCATTGCTCTCCGGGAACGTACAGAGGCTCGCGCGACTCGACCTGCCGGGGGCCGGGCAGGTTCGCGTCGTAGGCAATTACGCCTACGTCGGACACCTTCCGAACCGCGCGCAGCTCGGAACCTCGATCATCGATGTTTCGGACGCGCGCAAGCCGCGTGTGGTGTCGCAGATTCACCTCGAGGACCCGCGCTCGCACAGCCACAAGGCGCGCATCGTCGGCGACCTGCTGTTCGTGAACAGCGAGCAGAACGGCCCCAATCGGCAGCAGGCCGATCTCCAAGCGACCGCGGAACAGGCCTACGACGGCGGCGGGTTCAGGATTTTCGATGTTTCCGACCGCAGCAAGCCAAGGCTGGTTCATTTTCAGAAAACCGGTGGACGCGGGGTGCACCGCTTCGATGTAGACGAGCGCTACGCCTACATCTCCACCGAGATGGCGGGCTATGTCGGCAATATCCTCGTCATCTACGACCTGCGCGACCCGGCCCGGCCCGAAGAGATCGCCCGCTGGTGGCTGCCGGGGCAGTACGCGGCTGGCGGCGAGAAGCCGCACTGGCCGGGTCGGCGCAATCGCCTGCACCACGCGCTGCGCTTCGGCGATCGGCTGTGGGCCGGCTGCTGGCACGCCGGCCTCCGTGTGATCGACATCTCCGACATTCGCGCGCCGCGCACGGTGGGCGAATACAACTACCACCCGCCCTTCCCGGAGCCCTCGCACACCTTCATGCCGGTGCCGGGCGACGTCGGCGGGCGCTCGATCGCGGTGGCGATCGACGAGGAGGACCACGCGCACAGCGCGGCCGAGATGGAGCGCCGGCGCGGCCGGCCGCACGCTTGCCTCTGGGTTTTGGATGTTACGAACCTAAAGAAAATCGAACCGCTCTCCCTGTTCGAGGTGAGCGAGCTCGACTCGCCCTGGAGCCGCGCGGCGCCGGGCCGCTTCGGCGCGCACCAGTTCCAGGAGCACATGAACGACAGCCTCGTGTATTGCACGTGGTTCTCGGGCGGCCTGCGCATCGTCGACGTCGCCGATCCGCTCGCTCCGCGCGAAGTGGGCCACTTCATTCCCGAGCCGGCGGCGGGCCAATCCGCGCCGCAGACCAACGACGTCGATGTCGACGCGAAGGGACTCGTCTATATCGTCGACCGCGTGAACGGCTTCGACGTGCTGCAGTTTGACCGCTGAGGTTCGAGCGCTCGCTATTCGATACCCGCCGCGACGAACAGCTTCTTGGCGGCAGGCATTCCGAGATAGCGAACGAAGTCCTGTGCGGCTGAGGCGGAGGTCGCCGCGGTCATGACGCTGGCGGCGTAGCTGGTGTAGTTCTGTACTTCTGCAGGCAGCGGCCCGACCAGCTTCAGCCCGTGGTCGCGGTGCTGGAGGATTTCCGTGATGGGCCCGAAGCCAATCTCCCGACCCTTGCCTTTCAGCACGTGATCCATGACTGCGGCGCCGTCGGCATAGCGCGTACTTTTCTTGTCCACCTGGTCGAAGACGCCCATCTTCTTGAGCAGCCCCTCGAAGTAGAGCCCGCTCGAGGCCCGGTTATAGACGATGGAGTCCGCGTCCAAGACTGATTTCTTCAGCGCTTCCGCGCTGGAGATGTCGGGGACTGGCGCACCCGGCCGCACGGCCACGCCCATCCCCACCCGGCCTACGTTGACGTGTTGCGGGGCGAGCTTGCCTGTCTTCGAGAGCTCGTCGATCAGCGCCGGCGGCGCGATGACCACGTCCTGGACTTCTCCGTCGCCAATGCGCTTGCGGATCTGGGGCGCGGTGTTGAACGACAGCTTCACCTCGTGGCCGCTGTCCTTCTGGAAGGCGCTCGCTGCCGCCTTCAGCCCCGGCTCGACTGCGCCGGCGCTCAGGACCTTGATCTCGGCTGCGCCTGCGAATTGGAAAACAGCCACGGCCATCACTGCTCCAGCAAGTTGCTTCGGCTTCATAACCTCGGTCTCCTGGTCACTCGATCCTTGCCCCCGAGTCTCGCACCACCTTGGACCACTTGGGGATCTCGCTGGCGATGTAGTCGGCGAACTCGCGCGGCGTTCCGGCGTGTACCTCGGCGCCGAGCGCGGCGAGACGCTCGCGCAGATCGGGCTGCGCAAGCGCGCCGACGATGTCGCGGTTCAGCCGCTCGACGAGGGGCGCGGGCGTCGCGGCCGGGACCACGACGCCGTGCCAGGTGAGCGCCTCGAAGCCGGGCACGCCCGCCTCGGATACCGTGGGCAGGTCGGGCACGCTGGCGGAGCGCCGCGCGGTGGTGACGGCCAGCGCGCGGAGCTTCCCGGCCTTGATGAACGGAATCACCGACGCCGAAGTGGCGAACATGAGCTGCACTTGGCCCGCGATCACGTCGGTCAGGGCGGGCTGCGCGCCTTTGTAAGGGACGTGCACCAGGTCGACGCCTGCCATGGTCTTGAAGAGCTCACCCGCAAGGTGTGCCGCGGCCCCGGCGCCGGAAGAGGCGTAGTTGAGCTTTCCCGGGCTTTTCTTCGCAAGCTGGATCAGCTCCACGACCGAATGGACCGGCACCTGTGGATTCACCACCAGGATGTTCGGCTGCACCGCCACCAGGGAAACGGGGGCGAAATCCTTCACCGGGTCGTAGCCGAGGCTGCGGTAGAGGCTCTGGTTCGTGGCGAGGATGCTGTTGTTGCCCAGGAGCCAGGTGTAGCCATCGGGCGCGCTCTTCGCCACCGCCTCGGCCGCGACGTTACCGCCGGCGCCCGGACGGTTCTCGATCACCACCTGCTGGCTCCAGCGCTCGCCGAGCTTCTGCCCGAGCGCTCGCGCCAGGATGTCGCTCGGGCCGCCCGGGGTGAATCCGACCACGAAGCGGATCGGCTTCTCGGGAAAACCCTGTGCCAGAGGATGCGTCGCCGCGCAGGCGAGCAGCAACGCCGCCGACGCCAGGCGCAGGGTAGTGAAGACGATCTGTTTCGCCATCTGGGGTGCGCATTTTAGTACCCTAAGGAGATGCCCAGCACCGCAGGAATGACCCCGGGTACCGAATTGGCCGGGAAGGTGGCCCTCGTCACTGGCGCGGCGCGAAACATCGGGCGTGCGATCGCGCGTTCGCTCGCCGCCGGTGGCGCCTCGGTGATGGTGAACGCCCATACCTCGCGCAAGGAAGCCGAAGAGACCCGCGCGACGATCGAATCGGCCGGTGCCCGCGCGGAAGTGCACATCGCCGACGTTACCGATCCCGCAGCGGTCGCGGCGATGGTCGAGGCGACCGTGGCGCGCTTCGGCCGGCTCGACATCCTCGTCAATAACGCCGCGGTGCGCGCCGAGACGCCGTTCGCCGAGATCCGCCTTGAAGACTGGCGTCGCGTGCTTTCGATCGTGCTCGACGGCGCCTTCCTCTGCACGCAGGCTGCGCTTCCACACCTGGTCAGGGCGGGGGGCGGGACGGTCATCAATATCGGCGGCCTTACGGCTCACAAAGGGGCGGATGGCCGCGCACACGTCATCGCTGCGAAGGCGGGGCTCGCCGGCCTGACGCGCGCGCTCGCGATCGACCTTGCGCTCCACCAGATCACGGTCAACTGCGTGGTTCCGGGAACCATCGAAACCCTGCGTGGCCTGCCCGGCGCGCCCGAGCGTCCGCAGCACCGGCGCTCGCTGCCGCCGATCGGCCGCCGCGGCGAGCCCGAGGAGATCGCGGCCATGGTGCGCACGCTGTGCGGGCCCGACATGCGCTACGTGACCGGACAATCGATCCACGTGAACGGCGGCAATCTCATGCCATGAACAGGCAGTCGTTGTCGCCGCTGATGTCGGAGCTGAGCGACTACATTGCGCGGGCGCCGCGCAACGCCTTGCCGCCGGCGGTGGTCGAGAAGACGAAGCACCACATCCTCGACACGCTCGCTGCGATGGTTTCCGGCTCTCGCCTGCTGCCGGGCCGAAAGGCGATTTCGTTCGTGAAGTCGCTCGGCGGAGCGAAGGAGGCCTGCGTGGTCGGCAGCCGCCTCGTCACCAACGCGGTCAACGCGGCCCTCGCCAACGGGATGTGCGCGCATGCCGACGAGACCGACGATTCGCATGCCGCGTCGCTTACCCATCCGGGCTGTGGCGTAGTTCCCGCGGCACTCGCAATGGGCGAGCGCGAGAGGCGCGGCGGGACCGCGCTGCTGCGCGCCGTCGCGCTTGGCTACGACGTCGGGTGCCGCCTGACGCTTTCGCTCGACCCTTACCGTTTTCGCGAGGCGGGTCATTCGACGCACAGCTTCGGCCCCACGTTCGGCGCCGCCGCCGCCTGTGCGGCGCTGACCGGGCTGAAATCGCCCCAGGTGCGCCACGCGCTGTCGTACGCGGCGCAGCAGGTTTCGGGGATCTCGTGCTGGATGCGCGACCCGGAGCACATCGAGAAGGCGTTCGATTTCGGCGGCATGCCGGCGCGCAATGGCGCCACCGCCGCGGCGATGGCAGCGCATGGCCTGTCGGGCGTCGAGGACGTTTTCTCCGGCGAGCGCAGCTTCTTCGTTGCCTATCCCGGCGAGGCCCGGGTGCTCGTCCGCGGCCTGGGAGAGACTTTCGAGATCCTGAACGCGAGCATCAAGCGCTGGTCGGTAGGCTCGCCGATCCAGGCGCCGCTCGACTCGCTGGTCGAACTGATGAAGGAGAACAGCTTTTCAGTGGGGGATGTGAAAAGTGTTTCGGTCCGCGTAGCCCACCAGGGCGCCAACACGGTGGACAATCGCGACATGCCGGATATCTGCATGCAGCACATGTGCGCGGTCATGTTGCTCGACGGCACGGTGAGCTTCAAGTCGTCGCACGATGAGAAGCGCATGCGCGAGCGGCGGGTCCTCGCGGTCAGGCAGAAAGTGCAGCTCCTGGGCGACGACGCCATGTCGGCCGCCATGCCGAGCCGGCAGGGCGTCGTCGAGCTCGAGCTCGCGGATGGACGCCAGCTGCGCCACCACACCCGGGCCGTGCGCGGAACCCCCGATAACCCGATGACCCGGGCCGAGGTCGACGCCAAGAGCTACGACCTGCTGGAGCCCGTGATCGGCCGCGGCAGGGCGCGCAAGCTCTGCGACGCGGTGTGGAACCTGGACCAGATCAAAGACGTGCGGACCCTCCGCCCGTTGCTTTGCGCTTAGAGAGGAGAAGCAATGAATCGCATCGTGCATCTGGCGCTGAAGGTCGACGACCTGGAGCGCACCACCGAGTTCTATCAGAAGGTGTTCGGGTTCAAGGAGATGAACACCGAGAAAGTGCGCGACCACACTTCGCGCCATCTCTCCGACGGCGTGCTCGACGTCGCGCTCATCAAGTACGACGCCGGGACGCAATCGGCGGAATCCAGGGCCTCCGGCGAGGGACCCTGCATCCATCATTTCGCCGTCGAGGTGGATAGCGTCGACGCCGCGACGAAGCAGATCACGTCGTACGGCTGCGAGATCATCAGCGATCCCGGCGTGATTCCCGTGAAGTTCCGCGCCCCGGGCGGCACGGTGTGCGAGCTGGTGCCGAAGGGCAGGTACAAGAAGCCCATCGCCGCGAAGAAAAAGCCGGCGCAGAAGGCGGCGAAGAAAGCAGCGAAGAAGAAGGCCAAAACCAGGCGATGAAGGCGCGCAACGCCGACCTCTGGTCGGGGCTTGCGCTCGTCGCCCTCGCGGCCTACGTCGTCGTCCAGGCCTCGGGCTGGGATTACAGCGGACCCGACGGCCCCGGCGCGGGATTCTTCCCGCTCTGGTATGGCATCGTGATGCTGGTGCTGGCTGCGGCCCTGGTCGCCTCGAGCCTGCTGCACGGCGAACCCAAACGCGTGGACTGGCGCGGCGCCGGCCGGGCGCTTGCCGTCTCGGCGGCGCTCGCCGTGTCGGTGCTCCTCTTCAAGCTGGCGGGTTTCGTGGTCGGCTTCGCCGCGCTCGCGTTCTTCATCGTGTCGGTCATGTACCGGCGGCCATGGCCGCTCGCCGCCGCGGTCGCCATAGGCCTCGCCGGAGGGTTTTACCTGGTCTTCCCGCTCCTTCTCGGCGTGAACCTTCCCTAGGGCATGGACATCCTCACCGGGCTGATGCATGGCTTCGCCGTCGCCTTGCAGCCGGCGAACCTGCTCTGGTGCTTCGTCGGCGTGCTGCTCGGCACGGTGGTGGGCGTCATGCCGGGCCTCGGCCCGCCCGCCACCATCGCGATGCTGCTCCCGCTCACCTTCCTCATGAATCCGGCTGGCGCGATGATCATGCTCGCCGGCATTTACTACGGGGCGAAGTACGGCGGGTCGACCACCTCGATCCTGCTGAACGTCCCCGGTGAATCGGCCTCGGTCGTGACCTGCCTCGACGGGTACGCGATGGCCCGCAAGGGGCGCGCCGGCGCCGCCCTCGGTATCGCGGCGATCGCGTCGTTCGTCGCCGGCACCGTCGGCGTGGTCGGCCTGATGCTCGTCGCGCCGCCGCTCGCCAAGGTGGCGCTCGCGTTCAGCGCGCCGGAGTATTTCTCGCTCATGGCGCTCGGCCTCGCCATGGTGGTGCTGCTCGCCGGACGCTCGATGCTGAAGGCGCTGCTCGCGATGCTGGTGGGACTGTGGATCTCGGGCATCGGCACCGATCCCTTCAGCACCACTTCGCGCTTCACATTCGGACGCCTGGAGCTGCTTTCAGGCATCGACTTCGTGGTCGTCGCCATCGGCGTATTCGCGCTCGGCGAAGTGCTGGCATGCATGGAAACTCGCGCCGAGGGCCAGGCTCTGCCGGTGCCGAGGGGCCTGCGCAACCTCCTGCCCACGGTGCAGGACCTGAAGGACTGCCGCTTCGCGTTCGTGAACGGCTCGGTGCTCGGGTTCCTGATCGGCGTGCTGCCGGGTGCGGGCTCCACCATCGCTTCGTTCATCTCGTATGGCGTGGAGAAGGCGGTGTCGAGGCGCCCGGAGGAATTCGGCAAAGGCGCGGTCGAAGGCGTCGCGGCTCCGGAAGGCGCCAACAATTCCGAGACCGGCGGCGCGCTCGTTCCGTTGCTCACGCTCGGCATCCCCGGCTCCGGGACCACGGCGGTGCTGCTCGCCGCGCTGGTGCTGTGGGGCTTCAAGCCCGGGCCGCTCTTCATCTCGGAGAACCCCGGGCTGTTCTGGGGCCTGGTGGCGAGCATGTATATCGGCAATGTCATGCTGCTCGTGCTCAACCTGCCGCTGGTGCCGCTCTTCGCGCAGGTGTTGCGCACGCCGGGCTACGTCCTGTACCCGCTGATCCTCGGCATCTCGATCGTCGGCGTCTACAGCGTGTCGGGGAGCCTGTTCGACGTGTCGCTCGTGGTGGCGTTCGGCCTGCTCGGCTACGTCATGCGCAAGCTCGACTACCCGGCGGCGCCGCTCATCCTCGGCCTGGTGCTCGGCGGCGGCATGGAGCGGGCGCTGCGCCAGTCGCTCATGATGTCGCAGGGCGATCTCGCGATCCTCGTCACCCGGCCGATCTGCGCCGCGCTGCTCGCGGCTGCGGTGCTGATCCTGTTCGTACCGCTGTTCAACAAGCTCAACGCCTGGCGCTTGCAGGCGCTCGAGTAACCAAAAGGAGGAAGTGCTCGATGAAATTGCGAATCGTATCGGCTGCCGCCGCCCTGCTCGCGGCGCTCGGCGGCCTGCACTCGCCCGCGCAGGGGCAAGGCTTCAAGCCGACGCGTGCGGTGGAGGCGGTGGTGCATACGGGTCCCGGCGGCGGCAGCGACGTCCTGGCGCGCGCGGTGGCGCTGATGATGGAGAAGGAGAAGCTGCTGCCGGTGCGCATGCAGGTCGTGAACAAGCCCGGCGGCAACGGCGCGGTGGCCGCGGCCTACCTCGCCGAGAAGAAGGGCGACCAGAACACGATCGGCTTCTTCACCGGCGTGTGGCTCACGGGGCCGCTCACCAGTTCTGAAGCCAAAGTCACCCTGAGAGACCTGACTCCGATCGCGCGCCTGGTGCTCGAGCCTGCGGTGATCGCGGTCAAGTCCGACGCGCCCTACAAGAGCCTGCAGGACTTCGTCGCCGCGGCGAAGAAGAGCCCCGGGCAGCTCAAGCAGTCGGGCGGCTCGGTCACGAGCCGCGACAACATCGTGCGCCAGCTCCTGCAGAAGCACACCGGCGCGCAGTGGGCGTACATCTCCTTTCCCGGCGGGGGCGAGCGCATCGCCGCGCTGCTGGGCGGCCACGTCAACATGATGGTGATCGAGCCGGCCGAGGCCGGCGAGCACATCCGCGCCGGCAACATGCGCGTGCTGGCGCAGGTTTCCGAAAAGCGCCTGCCCGGCTTCCCCAATGTGCCGACGCTGAAGGAGGCGGGCTTCGATATCCCCGCGGTGCCGCAGGTGCGCGGCGTCGTGGCGCCGCCCGCGATCCCCAAGGAGAACGTCGCCTACTGGGATGACGTGTTCCAGAAGCTCACCAAGACCGCGTCGTGGCAGAAATTCCTCGCCGACAACCAGTTCGAGGACGGCTACCAGAACGCAGCCGACCTCGCCAAGTTCTACGACGAGTTCACCGGGCGCATGCGCGGCATCCTGCAGGAGGCCGGCATAAAACTGGTGCGCTGAGTCGTACGCTGACGCTACTGCGCCTGCACCCCGGCGCGCTTGAGCACCGTTTCCCAGCGCGCGATCTCGGCGCGGATCAACGCGGCGAACTCCTCAGGCGTTGCGGGCGCCGCGAGCGCGCCTTCGCTGTCGAGGCGCGCCCGCAGCTCCGGGGTTTGTATGGCTCGGCCCACCTCGGCGTTGAGCCTTGCCACGATCGCCTGCGGCGTGCCGGCGGGCGCTACCACGCCGTACCAGCCCGAGGCGTCGAATCCGCGCACCCCCGCTTCGTCGAGCGTCGGCACCTGGGGCAGCGCTTCCAGCCGCTTGAGGCTCGTGACCGCGAGCGCGCGCAGCCTGCCGGAATTGACGTGCTGCATGACCGAAGGCGCGCCGTTCAGACCCATGGAGAGCTGCCCGGAGACGAGGTCGGTGAGCATTGGGCCGACCCCCTTATAGGGGACATGGAGGATGTCGGTCCCGGTGACGAGCTTGAAATACTCGGTGGTGAGGTGAGAGGTGCTCCCGTTGCCGGCCGAACCATAGGCCAGCTTTCCGGGGTGCGCCTTGGCGTAGGCGATGAGCTCGGCCGCGCTCGTCACCGGCAGCGACGGGTTGACGACCAGCACGCTCGGCACGATGGCCATGAGCGACACGGGCGCGAAGCTCTTGACCGGATCGTACGGCAGGTTTTTGTAGATGGCCGGGTTCACCGCGAGCGTGCCGAGGTGGCCCATCATGAGGGTGTGGCCGTCGGGCGCCGCGCGCGCCGCGGCTTCGGCGCCGATCGAGCCGGCGGCGCCGGGCCGATTGTCGATCACCACGGGCTGGCCAAGCCCCTGCGCCAGCTTGTCGCCGAGCGCGCGGGCGAGGATGTCGGTCGAGCCTCCTGGCGGGAACGGGACGATCAATCGGATCGGACGCGATGGATAATCCTGGGAGGCCGCCAGCGCGGCGAAGAGCAGCGCGGCGATCGCGGCAACGAATTTCAACATGGGCCAATTCTAGTACCCTGCGACTCATGACCCGCCTGTTCGCCGTTTTCGCTTGTCTTCTTCTCCAGCTTCATCCATTGCCGGCGGTGGGGGCCGAGCCGCAGCGCCTGCGCGTCAATACGTTTCCGAACGCGAAGGCCCTGCCGTTGCATGCCGGAGTCGCGAAGGGCATCTTCGCCCGGCACGACATCGCGCTCGAGCTTTCTTTCACCGAGAACTCGATCCGGCAGCGCGAAGGCCTCGCCGCCGGGACCATCGACATCGCGGTCTCGGCGGTCGACAACGCGGTCGCGATGGTCGAGGTGGCGGGACAGGACGTGATCATCGTCACCGGCGGCGACAGCGGCATGAATGAATTTTTCGTCCAGCCCTACGTCCGCACTTTCGCGGACCTGCGAGGCCGCATCGTCGTGGTCGACGCGCCCGACACGGCGTATGCGCTGCAAGCGAAAAAGATCCTCCTCAAGCACGGCCTCGCCGAGGGCAAGGACTACGTGGTGAAGCCAGTCGGCCGGGGAGAGCTGCGCCTGAAAGCGATGGCGAGCGACAAGGAGAATGCGGCTGCGATCCTCAACCTGCCGTTCACGATCCAGGGCGAGCAGCTCGGGCTGAAGAGCCTGGGCAGCACGGTCGACATGCTCGGACCCTATCAGGCGGGGGGCGCCTTCGTGCAACGCTCGTGGGCGAAAGCCAACGGACCGCTCCTCGAGCGCTTCATCGCCGCGTACGTCGAATCGCTGCGCTGGTCGCTGCAGCCGGCGAACCGCGAAGAATCGGTCCGCCTGCTGATGGACAAGCTCAAGCTCTCGCGCGACATCGGCGAGCGCACCTGGCGCCTGCTCGCCGATCCGGCGCGCGGCTTCACGCCCGACGCGCGCTTCGACCGGCGGGGATTCGACAACATGCTTGCGCTGCGCGCCGAGATGGAGCCCGGCCGCCCGCCCGCGGCGCCGCAGAAGTACTTCGACCTTTCGTACTACGAGCGCGCGCTCGCCCGGCTCTCCAGGTGAGAGCAAAAGCGCAGAATCGACTCGAGCGTATTGCGCCCGTGCTGCCGGTCCGGCAGCACATCCCATAGCTCGGCGTTCGGCATCAGCTCCTTCAGCGCGAGCGACGCCGAGTAGGCGTGCGACGAGTCGTTGCCTGGCAGGATGAACGACGGGGTTTCGATCTTCATCAGCTCCGCGCCGCTCGCTCCGGAGGGCATGGTGTCGTTGAAGAGCGCATCCCGGCTTTGCTCCACGATTTCAAGGTAACGGCGCAAATCTTCTGCCATTAATTTTTTTGCGAATTCGGGGTCGATCGCGGCGGGCGAGCCCCAGGGCCCGATCTCGGGATCGAGCCAGAAGTTCTCGCCCTCGCGCGCTCGGGCCACCACCGCCTTCAGGCCGTTGGCTCGCACGAAGTCGAGGTGGCGCGCAAAGAAGGTATGGCCCTTCATCATCCAGCGGTAGCCGCCGACCGGCCAGTGCAGGAGCAGGCTCTTGCACGCCCTGGGATGGCGTACCGCGAAGGCGAGCGCGAGGCCTGCGCCCATGCAGCTTCCCAGCACGTGAGCTTCCGTTGCGCCGGCGAGGTCGAGGAGTGCGGTCGCCTCCTGGACGTAGAGGTCCCAGGAAAGCGGCTCGATGCGCCCGCCTGAGAGGCCGGACTCGCGCCGGTCGTAGGCGATGCAGGTGAAGTGGCGCGACAGCGCGGCGAGCCCGTCCATCTCCTTCCATTCGCGCTTGCCGCCCTGCGCGGTCCAGCGCGAGATCACCGAGCGGAAGCCGCCCGGAGCGAACATCAGGAGGGGCGGCCCAGATCCCTGGATCTCATGGTGAATCCGGATGCCGTTGATGGTCGCGAACGCCATGGGCTCAGGCTGGATTTTTCCGGGCCTGCATGCCGGCCGCCAGGCACACCGCGCCGAAGAGCGCGTAGCCGAGCGCGACCTGCGGCGAAACCGCCCATCCGAGCTGACCACCGTGGATGAAGCCGAAAAAAGCGAGCACCGCGCCGGCGAGCGCCCAGAGTCCCGCCTCCTTGAGCCGGCGGTCGATGATGAACGCGGCGAGGGCGCCGAGCACGAGCCCCGCGAGCACCGCGCCGCCGCCGAGAAGCTCCATGCCGTGATAGACGAGCCCGGAGCCCGCGAACTTTGCCGCGCCCACTTGAGCGGCCGAGGTGCCGGCCGCATTGAGCGCGCTGTCCACCTGGAGCTGGCCCCACGCCGCGACGTTCGGAATGATGGCGAGCACTACGGCGGGCGCGTGGCTCTGCGGTGAAGCCTGGAAGGCCTGCGCGCCGATCACCAGGCCGATATAGAGCAGGATCGGAAGAATGGCGACCAGCGGCACGACGGCGAGCAGGAGCGCCGTCAGTCCGAGGAAGCACACCAGCCCGATCACCGCGCCCGTCGCGAGCGAGTAGCCGATGCGGCCGCCGACCGCTTTCCAGCCCGGATGGCCGATGTACACGGCCGGCGGGAAGGGGCTGCCGAGCATCGCGCCGGCGATGGCGCCGATGCCGTCGGCGGCCAGGATCTTCCGCAGGTCGTAGGAATCGCCGGCGGCCGAAGCGCTCTCGACGTTGTTCATCGCCTCGGTGAAGTTGTAGATGCCGAGCGGAATGGCGGTGACGAGAAGCGGCGCCACGTCGGCGAGGCCTCGCCAGACCTCTGTGCCGATGAACGGAAGATGCAGGCCGAATTGCGTGAACGAGGCTCTGACCTGCTCGGCCTTCACCACGTCGCTCCAGCCGGCGAAGTATGCGACCCAGCCGACCACGATGCCGACGATCACTGCGGCGAGGCCGCCGGGCAGCCCAAAGGGCAGGCGGGTGTTCGCGGTCCAGCTGATGAGGACGATGGCGAGCGAGATGAACGCGATCCAGGGCACCTCCCACATCTGGAAGGCGGGCCGCAGCGAGATGAACGCGATCGAGATGCCGGCGAGCGTGCCGAGCATCGCGGCGCGCGGCGTGTGCGCCCGGACCCACGGCCCGAAAAAGATGCCCGCGAGCACGATCACGCCGATGATGAACGCCCACGCGAGCCCGGCCTGCCAGGCGAGCACCGGGTCCTTGGTCTTCAGGTACACCGGCAGCATGATCACGAATACGACGATGAACATGTGCGGCACGCTCGGGCCGTACGGCATCGCGGTGACGTCGGCGCGACCCTCCCTCTGCGCGAGCTTGTGGGCGAGGTAGGCGTAGTAAAGGTTCCCGATCGGCAGCGCGATGCCCAGCGCCGGCAGGATGCGGCCGAACACGGTGTCCGCCGGCAGGTTGACCACGCCCAGGCACAGCCCCGTGAGCACGATCACGTTCAGGACCACGTTGGTGAACAACCCGAAAAAGCCGTTCCAGTCGCCGGCGACCCACCACCGGACCTCGCCTGCTGCCGCTCCCCTTGCTGCCGCCGCGTTTGTCATCGTCTCCCCTTTAGAACAAGTCTTGCTACTGATTCAAAGCTGCGAGGAACCGTCCTGAATCACTCACCCAGCCGAAGATGCCGCCCTGGGCCTTGATCATGGCGAGCGCCGCGGCCTGGAACTCGGGGAAATACGACCCGACGCAGTCCTCGAGCACCAGGCAGTCGTAGCCCCGATCGTTCGCCTCGCGCACCGTCGTGTTGACGCACACCTCGGTCGTCACACCGCACACCACCAGGCTGCGAATGCCGCGGTTGCGCAGCATCGAGTCCAGATCGGTGGCGTAGAAGGCGCCCTTGCCGGGCTTGTCGACCACCGGCTCGCCGGGCGCGGGCTTGAGCTCGTCGATGATGTCGTGGCCGTATTCGCCGCGCACCAGGATGCGGCCCATCGGCCCCGGATCGCCGATGCCGTTCTTCAGCCTGCCGCGCAGCTTCTTGCTCGGGGGCAGGTCGGAAAGGTCCGGCCGGTGCCCTTCGCGCGTATGGATGACGAGCATCTCGTGGCGGCGCGCGCCGTCGAGCGCCCTGCGGGTGGGCGCGATCGCCTTGCGCAGCAGCGACACGTCGTTGCCGAGCGCCTCGCCGAACCCGCCCGGATCGACGAAGTCGCGCTGCATGTCGATGATGACGAGCGCCGCGCTTGCCGGCTCGAGCTCGAACTCGTAGGGTTGCGCGTCGACCTTGGCCATTGCCGTATAGTAGGTCAGGAGCGAACAGAGGACACAAGGATGCCCGGACAAGCGAAATACCTGTTTATCGCCAGCATGGACGTCGACCCGGCCAAGGAGGCGCTTTTCAACGAGGTCTACGACACCGAGCACATCCCCGAGCTTCTCAAGGTGCCGGGCGTACTGTCGGTGCGGCGCGGGGTGACCGAGCCGCTCACCATGTTCCTCGGCGGGGAGAAGAAGACCATCGTCGCGGAGGGCGAGCCGCGCTACAGCGCGTACTACGAGCTCGAAAGCGCCGAGGTCCTGACGAGCACGGCCTGGGCGAAGGCGGTCGAGGTCGGCCGCTGGCCCTCCCAGGTCCGGCCGTTTACGCGCAATCGCCGCCACGTACTGCGGAAGCTGCTTAAATAGCGCATGATCGTCAGGCAAGTCTGGACCGGCAACGCCTACCGCAATTTCAACTATCTCATTGCCTGCGCCGAAACCGGCGAGGCGCTTGCGATCGATCCGCTCGATCACCAGAAATGCCTTGCGGCGGCCAAGCACGAGGGCTGGAGCATCACGCAGATCCTGAACACGCACGAGCACCGCGACCATACCGGTGGCAACGCGTCGCTCATGCAGAAGACCGGTGCAAGCGTGCTCGCGCACAAGAACGCCAAGGACAAGATCCCGGAGATGGCGCGCGGCCTGAGCGCGGGCGACGTGATCAAGGTCGGCAGGACGGTGGAGCTCGAGGCGCTCGATACGCCGGGCCACACCATGAGCCATGTGTGCGTCCTCTCTCATACCGATCAACGGGCGCTCTTCTCGGGCGACACCTTGTTCAACGCCGGGGCCGGCAATTGCCACAACGGCGGGCATCCGGAGGAGCTCTACAAGACCTTTTCCCAGCAATTGGCAAAGCTTCCGGAAAACACCCTGATCTATCCGGGACACGACTACATCGAGAACAACCTGCGCTTCACGCTGAGCCGCGAGCCCGACAACCGGAGCGCGCAGGCGATGCTCGAGAAGCTGAAAGGGCAGGATCCGAACCGGGCCTACGTCTCCACGTTGGCCGTGGAACGCGAGATCAACACCTTCTTCCGCCTCACGAGCCCCTCTGTGATCGCCAAGCTGCGCGAAGCCTTTCCGGAACTCCCGGAGAAGCCCGATGCGCGCATGGTGTTTCTCAAGCTGCGCGAGCTGCGAAACAAGTGGTGATCTAGCGGCGCCCCACCAGGGACAGAAATTCCTCGCGCGTCGCGAGATGTTCGCGGAACACACCCAGCACTGAGGACGTGAGCATCGTCGAGTTCTGCTTCTCGACGCCGCGCATCATCATGCAGAGGTGGCGCGCCTCGATCATCACACCGACGCCCTTCGCGTCGACCGATTCCATGATGACCTGCGAGATCTGGTCGGTGAGCCGCTCCTGCAGCTGCAGCCTGCGGGCGTAGACCTCGACGAGGCGCGCGAGCTTGCTCACGCCGAACACCTTGCCGCTCGGAATGTAGCCGATGTGGCAGCGGCCGAAGAACGGCAGCATGTGGTGCTCGCACAGGCTGTAGAGCTCGATGTCCTTCACGATCACCATTCCGCTCGTCGTCTGGGTGAAGAGCGCCTGGTTGATGACTTCCTCGGGCTCCGTGCGGTAGCCGTGCGTCAGGAAGGCGAGCGCTTTGGCGACGCGCAGCGGCGTCTTCACCAGGCCTTCGCGCTCGGGATCTTCGCCCAGCTCCACCAGGAGCTGCCGCACCAGCGATTCGATCTTTTGCGTGTTGGGTTCCATGGCACTATCCGGGTCAGGAGGATAAGAAGTGACTACAACACATATGAGACTGCATAAGCAGGTTTTCGTCCTGCTCTTTGCCGTTCTTGCCTGCGGAGCGCGCGCACAGGACTATCCCAACCGGCCTATCCGCATCCTGGTCCCGAACGCGCCGGGAAGCTCGGTCGACACGATGACCCGGATCCTCACCACCCGCCTCGGCGAAGCGCTGGGCGGGGCGAGCATCGTGGTGGAGGACCGCGACGGCGCCGGCGGCCTGATCGGCATGGACGCCGGCAGGAAAGCCGCCCCCGACGGCTACACGCTGATCACGGTCTCGAACGGCTCCGGCGTGATCGCGCCGCTTCTCAAGAAGGTTCGGCCCTACGACACGGCGCAGGACTTCGAGCTCATCGGCAGCTTCGCCATTACTCCAAATGTGCTGGTCGTAAACCCGCAGCTCCCGGTCAACAGCGTGAAGGAGCTCATCGACTACGCGCGCGCCCACCGCGCCACCATCAACATGGCCTCCGCGGGAATCGGCTCGCAAAGCCACCTCGCCGGCGCGCTGCTCATGACCATGGGGAACTTCGAGTCGCTGCATGTCCCGCATAAGGGCGGAGGGCCTTCGGTGGGTTCCGTCGCGGCCGGCCAGACCCATTGGACGCTTACGCCTGCGCCCGCGGCCATGGCGCAAGTCAAGGCGGGCCGCCTGCGCGCGATCGGGCAGAGCCTGCCGCGGCGCTCCGCGCTCCTCGCGGATTTGCCGGCGATCGCGGAAACCGTGCCCGGCTACGATTTCAACGGCTGGGCCGGGCTCATCGCGCCCAAGGGCACGCCGCGGCCGGTCATCGAGCGGCTGCAGGCTGCGCTGGCGAAGACGCTCTCGGCGCCCGAGGTGCGCGATGGCCTTGCCGGCCAGGGCGCCGATCTCTTCCCCGGCAATACGGAGGAATTCCGCAAGTTCCTCGCGCAGGACGTGGCCAATACCGAGCGCGTCATGAAGGCGGCGCAGCTTCAGCCCGAGTAAGGTCTTTCCCGACTGGCACGGCCATTGCTGCCGCTCCCCTGTCCGCTCATTTTTTCTGGAGGCGATATGGAGAAGCTGCAGCAATGGCGCCGGAAGCAGGAAGGCAAGCTCGGGTACATCCTGTTGTGGGCCCTGGGCGTGCCGATTCCGGTGCTGTTCGCCATCTTCCTGCTGCGCGGCTGCAACTGAGCCGCGGCGGGTCTTTTTTCTTACATCGGAGGATACCGAGATGATTAAGCAACTCGTTGTTCTCGCCTTCGCGCTAGCAGGGCTGACAGCGTGCGGCAGCAATCCGGGCAAAGGCGAAACCATCGGCACGGTGGGCGGCGCCGCCGCCGGCGGTGCGGTCGGATCTGCAGTTACGGGCGGCAGCACCATCGGCACGGTCGGTGGCGCGGTCTTGGGCGGCGTAGTCGGCAACGAAGCCGGCGAGCGCTACGACAAGAACCACCCCCGCTGACGACTCACCCAGCCTGAAAAAAGGGCGCCTCGGCGCCCTTTTAATTTGCCCGTCATTTGGTCGTCTGGCCCGCCTTGTCGAAGCTCTTGAAGGCGACCTTGCCGTTCACGAAGCGCACGGTAATCACGGTGTCGCTTGCCACCCAGCGTGAGGCGGTCCCCGAGACCCCTAATACGTTCACGCTGTTCGACTCGGTCGGCCGGCCGAGAAGCGAGATGACGTCCTGCTCGCTCATCCCCTCCTGGATCTTGAGGAAGTTCTCCTGGTTTACCTTCGAGCAGGCGGCAACAATGAGCGCGAGGAGAAGCGCCGCGACAAGCGCGAGCAGGGTCCGTTTCATCTCCACACTATAATCGACGCATGGGAACGATGGACGAGCTGGAGGTCGCGGCGGCGCGGGTCGACCTTGCGGCGGCCTTCCGCCTCGCGGTGCGCCTCGATCTGCACGAAGGCGTCTGCAATCACTTCAGCTACATGTTTCCGGGTCAGATGCGCGACGGCGTGCGATTTCTTCTGAACCGCTACGGGCTTCGCTGGAGCGAGGTCAGCGCGTCGAACCTGCTCATGCTCGACGCCGACGGCAGGGTGCTGCAGGGCGAGGGCGAGTTCGAGAAGACGGCCTTCTACATCCATTCGCGCATTCATCTCGCCAATCCCGCCGCGGCGTGCGTGCTTCACACCCACATGCCGTACGCGACCGCGCTCACGCTGCTCGAGAACGGCCGCCTCGAGATGGCCGAGCAGAACGCGCTGCGCTTCCACGACGACATCGCCTACGACGACACCTACAACGGCTTGGTCGTCGACAACGCCGAAGGCGATCGCCTTGCCCGTGTGCTTGGGGACAAGCGCGTGATGTTTCTCGCGAGCCACGGTGTCATCGTCGTCGGTCCTTCGATCGCCGAAGCCTTCGACCTCATGTATTACCTCGAGCGTGCCTGCCGGCTCCAGGTGCTCGCGAAGTCGATGGGTGGGAAGCTGCGCGCGGTGCGACCCGAAGTGGTCCGCGAGACCTGCAGGCTCATGCGCGCCGACGCGCCGAAGTACGCGGGCGCGCACTTCAACGCGCTCAAGCGCATCCTCGACCGCGAGGAGCCGGACTATTCTCGCTGAGCTGGCGGAGGTGCGTCCGGCGACGCCGGACGACATCGGCGAGATCCATGCGATCTACGCTCATCATGTCCTCAAGGGGCTCGCCTCGTTCGAGGAAGAGCCGCCGTCCGCGGCCGAGCTGCGCAGGCGCTACGACGACGTGACCGGGCGAGGGCTGCCGTACCTGGTCGCCGATTTCGGCGGCATGGTGGCGGGCTACGCCTACTGCACGCTCTATCGCAGCCGCTCGGCCTACCGCCATTCGCTCGAGGATTCGGTGTACGTGCGCCCCGACGCGCAGGGGCGCGGCATCGGCAGGGCGCTCCTCGACGAGCTCCTGCGCCGCTGCGAAGCGCTCGGCTACCGCCAGATGATCGCGGTGATCGGCGACAGCGCGAACGCCGCCTCGATCGGCCTGCACGCGAGCGCCGGCTTCCTGCGCGTGGGCACGCTGCGTTCGGTCGGATTCAAGTTCGGCCGCTGGGTCGACAGCGTGCTCATGGAGCGCCCCCTGGGCGCCGGGGACGCAACTCCCCCCGACTGATTTATTTCATCGCCCCGCCGGTGATGCCCATGATGAAGCGGTCGAGGAACAGGTTGTAGAGGATCGCGAAGGGGACGCTGGCGATCAGCGCCGCGGCCATCAGGGAGCCCCAGTAGAAGATGTCGCCGCGCACGAGGTCGGTAGCGACGCCGAGGGTCACCGGCACCTGCGACTCGGTGGAGATGAACGTGAGCGCGTAGATGAATTCCTGCATCGTCAGCGTGAACGTGAAGATGACGACCGTGAGGATTCCGGGGAGCGACACCGGCAGGACCACCTTGACGAACGCACCGAGCAGGCTGCAGCCGTCGACGATCGCGGCTTCCTCGATCGCCCGCGGCACCGACTTGAAGAAGCCCATCATGAGCCAGGTGCAGAACGGGATGGTGAAGGTCGGGTAAACCAGCACCAGCGACCAGAGCGAGTCCTGCAGGCCGGCGAGCGAGATCACGCGGGCGAGCGGCAGGAAGAGCAGCGTCGGCGGCACGAGGTAGGTGAGGAAGATGCCGATGCCGAGGCTTTCGGCCTTGCGGCCGCCCATGCGCGCCAGGCTGTACCCCGCCGGCACCGCGGTCACCAGGGTGATCGCCACCACGGCGAGGCCGATGATGAGCGAATTCTCCACCCACCGGACGAACGCGGTCTGGGTGAAGAGCAGGTTGACGTGCTCGAGCGTCGGCGGCTCGTTGAACACGAACGGGTTGAAGTCCAGGTTGTAGAGGTCGCTGTCGCGCTTGAACGCGGTGATCACCATCCAGTAGAACGGAAACGCGGCGAATAGCAGCAGGCCGATGAGCGCGCCGACGAAGCCGCTTTCATGAAACAACTTCCTTAACATCAGATTTCGCGCCGGCGCAGATAGCGCAGCAGGAAGAACGTGGCCACCAGCAGGAACGGGAAGAAGTAGAGCGAGATCGCCGCGCCGCGCCCGACGTCGCCGGACAGGATGCCGACCTGGAAGGCGAGCGAGCCGAGCACCTGGGTGCTGTTGGTCGGGCCGCCCTTGGTGACCAGGTACACCACGCTCATGTCGGTGAAGGTGAACACCAGGCCGAAGAGCATCGCCACCATCATGATCGGCAGGATCACCGGCAGCACGATCTGGAAGGTGCGGCGCCAGTACCCCGCGCCGTCGACGTAGGCTGCGTCGATGATGGTCTTCGGCACCGAGGTGAGACCGGCGAGAAAGATGATCGCGGAGAACGGGAACAGGCGCCAGGCCTGGATCACGATGATGGAGATCATCGCGAGCCCCTCCTCGCCCAGCCAGTTCGGCCAGACGTAGGCGGGGACCAGGTGGGAATGCACCAGGACCCAGTTGATCACGCTGTACATCGAGTCGAGCATCCAGCGCCAGGTAATCGCCGCCAGCGCCACCGGTACGGCCCACGGCAAAATCAGAAGGCACCGCACCACCATGCGGCCGCGGAATTCACGCAGCAGGACGAGCGCCGCGATCTTGCCGAGCACCAGCGCGATGAGGTTGGAGGCGACGGTGAACAGCAGCGTGTTCGCGAGCGAGCGGCGGAAGATCTCGCTTTTCGTCACGGCGATGAAGTTGTCGAGGCCGACGAACGAGAAGCTGAGCGTGCCCATGTTGTACGCGCTCAGGCTGTAGTAGATGGCGAGGAAGAACGGCACCGCCACCAGACAGAGGATGAAGAGGACCGCGGGCGCAACCAGGAGCGAGCCGAGGAAATCGGCGTGGTCGAGCGACCAGCGCACGCGCCTCGCGCTCGGCGGGGCAATGGCGGCGTAGTCGGCGCTCATGCCCGGCCGCCATTGCGAGCCGCGGCCAGACGCTTGCCCGTGGACTTGTCGAAGTACTTCAGGTCCTTGGGGTGGACCGTGAAAGGGTAGGTCCCTCCTTCGCGCAGCACCGGCTCCGAGACGTGCGAGGAGATGCGGGCGGTGTACTCGTGACCGTCAGGCTGTCCCTCGATGAATCCGTACAGCACGCGCTCGTTGCCGAGGTACTCGATGCGCTGCACCTTGAACGAGTAGCGCGCCGGCTCGATTCCCTTTTGCTGCAGGTCCTGGTGCAGGAAGTTCTCCGGCCGGAAGCCCTCGATCAGCTCGCCGCGCTCGAGGAGATTCATCGGCGGCGCGCCGAGGAAGGTGGCGACGAAGGTGTCGGCGGGGTCCTCGTAGATTTGCGACGGCGTGCCCACCTGCCTCAGCTTGCCGTGCTCCAGCACGGCGATGCGGTCGCCGAGGCCCATCGCCTCGACCTGGTCGTGGGTGACGTAGATCGTCGTGGTGCCCACGTCTCGCTGGAACTCCTTGATCTCGTTGCGCGCGCTGGTGCGCAGCTTGGCGTCGAGGTTGGAGAGCGGCTCGTCGAGCAGGAACACGGTCGGCTCGCGCACCAGCGCCCGCGCCAGCGCGACGCGCTGCTGCTCGCCGCCGGAGAGCTGGCGCGGCTTGCGATCGAGCAGCCGGGTGATGCCGAGAATTCCGGCGGCCCAAGCCACCTTCATCTCGATCACGGCGCGCGCCATGCCCTGGGTGCGCAGCGGAAAGGCGATGTTGTCGCGCACCTTGAGGTGCGGGTAGAGGCCGTAGCCCTGGAACACCATCGCGATGCCGCGGCTGCGCGGCGGCAGGCCGTTGACCACGCTGCTGCCGATGACGATGTCGCCGGAAGTCGGCTGCTCGAGGCCGGCGATCATGCGCAGCATCGTGGTCTTGCCGCAGCCGGAGGGACCGAGGAACACCATGAACTCGCCGTCGCGCACCTCGAGATCGATGCCGTCGACCGCGGCAACGTCGCCGAACTCCTTGCGCAAACGCCTTGCTACGACTTGACCCATGGGGCTCGCCTCCGGCCGCTACGCGGCTTCAACCGTGGCCGTGCGCTGCCCACTTCTTGAAGGTCGCCGAGATCTCGTTCTCGGCCCACTTCATGGCTTCCTCGGGAGTCATCTTCCCGGTCGCGGCGTTGGCCATCATGTCGGGAATGATGAAGTTGTTGGCCACCTCGTCGATCGCCGGCGTGTCGGGCCCCGGATAGCCGTAGATGTCGTGCCACTCGATCGCCGTCTGCAGGACCTGCAGCTTGTCGGCGGGGTGTGAGGTCGGGTCGTTCGACAGGATCGGCATCGGCTTCGGCACGAGGTTCTCGAACATGGGATGGTCGTAGCCCTCGCTCGCCTTGAACGCCTCCTGCCAGTGCGCGGCGTAGTGGCGCAGGAACTCCTTCGCCACATCCTGGTTGCGGGAGAACTTCCAGATGACGTACGAATTCGGCTGCCCGGCGGCCAGGCGGCGCACCGGACCCGCGGGCGTCTTCCAGATGTAGACCTTGTCCGCGACCGACGGGTTGGTCTTCTGCGTGGTGCGGTAGGCGGAGATCGGGTTGTGGATGTAACTGGCGCGGCCCGACTGGAGGTAGCGGTTGTTGGACGCGTCGTCCCACGACAGCACCTCGTTCGTCATCGCTTCCTTGTATAGAGCGACGCTGTACTTGATGGCTTCCAGCGTCTCCTTGGAATTGAGCGTGACCTTGGTGCCCGACTTGTCCTGAATCGCGCCGCCGAACGACCAGAGCACGCTGCGCCAGCTCGTGTTCGCGTCCTGATGGTGCGCCATGCCGATACCCACCGGATGGCCCTTCGCCTTCAGCTTGGCGCCGCCCTTGCGCAGATCGTCCCAGGTATCGGGCTTCATGCCGATCTCGTCCCAAAGGTCCTTGCGGTACAGCCCCGGGAAGCTGATGTAGTAGTCGGGGAACGCCGGCCAGCGCTTGGTCTCCGAGTCATAGGCGAGACTGCGGCCGATGGGGGCGACGCTTCCGTATTTCTTCTCGAACTCCGAGATGAGCGCCGACAGGTCGACGACCGAGTCGCGGTACAGATGCGGCCCGAAGCCGTTGATGCCCACCAGATCGTGGCCCGCGTTGGCAGAGAGCTCCGCCGCCATGCGAGCGGCGATCTCGAGGTGCGGAATATGGTCGATGGTCGCGTTCACGCCGTTCGACGCGCCCCAGTCGCGGACGAACTGGTCGATCCACTTGTCGTAGCCGGGAACGAAGTGGCTCCACTGCACGATCTTCAGTTCCTTGTCCGCAGCCTTCGCTTGGCGCACGAAGATGAGCGGCCCTGCACCCACCGACGAGAGGGCGGTGATTCCGGCACCCACTCCGGCTGACTTGAGAAACCTGCGACGCGATGCGCGACGATTGGAAAAAACCTGACTGCTGCCTTTCGAAACTGGCTTGCCCATGACCGCACTCCTCCTCGTTGCAACGCTGATACTGCGTCGCAGCCTGCAACAAGCCGTGTTAAGGGATGCTTAACGAATCGGGGCGGACTATGCAGCCAGCTTGCGACGAAGTGCTAGCTGGAATCGCGCGCGACCACGACCGCCGTTCCATAGCAGAGCACTTCCGTGAGCCCTGCCATCAGCTCGGTGGCGTCGTAGCGCATGGCGATGATCGCATTCGCGCCGTGCTTGTCGGCATGCTCGCACATGAGCCGGTAGGTTTCTTCGCGCGCCTGCTCGCAAAGGTTGGTGTAGATGGTGATGTTGCCGCCGAAGATCGACTGGATGCCGCCGAGGAAATTTCCGACGATCGATCTCGAGCGCACCGTGAGGCCGCGCACCACCCCGAGAGTGCGGACGATCTTGTAGCCCGGAAGCGAGAATGCCGTCGTAACCATCGCGTCTTGCATCGAATCCCCTAGTGAATTCGCAGATCTGGCCGAAAGCGCAGGGCGAGCAACATCAACGCCACCGCCACCGGCAGCCAGTAGAGATCGATCGGCACCGGTCTCGGCCGGGCGAATCGCGGATCGCGCATTGCCTCGCTCAGCGACGCCGGCCGCTCCAGGCGTGCGTAGTCGAAGCCGACTTCCTTCGCGAGCATACGCAGATGGCGCTCGCGCAGCGCGGACAGATGTTCGCGGCTCGCCCCGCCGTCGTCGCTGGCATCGGCCTGCATGACATCCTCGGCGCGCCAGTAGCCGACGACCTTGCCCTCGTCGTTCGTCCGCGGAATCGGCTGCGGCGTGTAGCCGCCGACGCCGATGAGCCATCCGCGCACGTCGCCAGGCTTCACGTCGTCGAACAGCGGGTGCGCGCCGGTGACGAGCGGCGGTGCCTCGTGTCCGTCGCTCAGAAAAATCACGTTCGGCACGCCGCGTGTTTCCTTGGCCGCGCGGATCGCCCAAAGCACGCCCTTCCAAACCTCGCTTGCCTCGCCCCAGCGCATGCGGCCGTCGATCTTGTCGAGCGATGCGAGCAGGTCGCTGTAGTGGGCGCAGACCTCGATCGGCGCGAGCAGGAGCAGGGTGCGGTATTCGGCGAAGGCGCCCCACCCCACTCTGGAACCGCATGGCAGGTCGCGCAGCGCCCGTCGCGTGGCCTCGCGCGCATATGCGAGGCGGCTGGCGGGCGCTTCGCCGAGCTTGTAGTCGGCCACGTTCATGCTCTGCGTGATGTCGAAGACCACGAGGTAGTCGTAGGTCGCGCGTGACTGATTGAAAGCCGGCATCACCCAGGCGAGCAGCAACAACGCGAGCGCCAACGTGATCGAGCGCGAGTGCTTGTCTAATACGGCTGCGACGAGCGCGCTCGCCTTCATGGCAGCTCGATCCTTCCCGGCGCGGTGCTGAACGCGCGTTGCGGCGGTTCCGGTGGCTCGTTCGCCGCCGGCTCTTCGATCTCCGGGGCAAGCCGCAGCGCGCGTTCCAGGTTGTAGCGCGCGTCCCAATCGCCGGGGTCGATACGCAGCAGATCGCGATAGCTCTGTTTCGCGAGCTCGATGAGCGGCAGCGAGCGCGCCGCCTCGTCGCGGCCGCTCTTCATGGCCTCGCGCAGATGCAGGTTGCCCGCGTTGTACAGCGCCGCGCGCTTGAGGTCGGCGCGGCCGCTCTGGATCAACGCCTTGTAGATTTCCAGCGCCGCTCCGGCGTCGCCCGACTCGGCGAGCGCCAACGCGCGCGCGAACCGCGCCTCTCCCACGCTCGCTTCGATGGTCGCGACACCCGCGATGGCGTCGTTCACCCGCTGGGCCCGGTGCAAGCGCAAGCCTTGGTATGCCACAACCACTCCGAGCCCGATAGTCGCGGCAGCGAATGCGACATGGATCGCGCGGCGCTTCACGCCCAGCTCCGGAGCAGCACCGATCGATAGGCGAGCAGCATCAGACAGGCGAGCGCCGCCGCCACCACGAAGTGGCGGCTGTAGTCCTTCCGCGGAATGCGCTCGACGAAATCGAGCGGCAGGTTCTGCTGCTTGCCGACGTCGGCGACGGCCTTCGCCAGGTCCTCTGGGACCTCGGCTTGATAAGCCTGATACGGCGTCGCCAATGTCTGGAAGAAACGGTGCAGCGCGATTTCTGGCACCGCTTCGCTGGCGCGATCTTGTGCATCGAGGGACGGACTGTTGAACGAGCGGATGTAGATCCAATAGAGCGCGATGCGATGGCGCAGCATGCCGGCGCGGATGCGCCGGCGCGTCGGGTCGTCGAGATGGGTGCCGCCGTCGGAGACGAGCAGGATGATCCGGCTGCCAGAGTAGGGGCGCTGCTCGAACTCGCCGATAGCAGCGAGCATCGCCCGACCGACGTCGGTGTCGCCCAGGCCGCGGCCGACTCCGCCCGCCTCGATCGCCGCCTGCACCACTTCGTCGTGCTGGGTGAACGAAACCACATTCAACGGGTTGGTGCTGAAGAACATCACCGCGAATCGATCCATGGGACGCTGATGGACGAACTCCGCCAGCAGGTCGCGCGCCACCTGGGATTTGACCGGTCCGCGGGACCGGACTTGATAGGGCAGGGCGAGCGCATCGATCGTCTGCCAGTCGCTCGGCAGCATCCGCTGGTCCATGCTGCGGCTGCGGTCTATGAGTACGACGATCTCGGCGCCGTACCCGGTGCGCGTCACCTGTGTCTCGGGCCGCCCCGGACCGGCAAGCGCGATCGCCATGCTTGCGATGGCCACCATCGCCAAGGCACGCCAGGAGAATTCGGCGAGCTGCCCCAGGCGATCGCGCGGCAACCATGCGAGATGCGAGAAGGTCAACGTGTCGCGTCTCCGGCGCAGGAGCGGCAGAACGGCCAACGGCAGCAGCAGCAGCGCCCAGGGTTGCAGGAGCTCCAGGCCGAGGGTCATCGCTCGATGCGCCTTTCGATCCGCCGCAGCTGCGCGCACAGGGCGCGCGCCGACATCCGATCGGCCGGCAAGCCGCCACCGAAAAACAACGCCGTCGACTGAGCGAAGAACTGCTCGATCTCCGGGCGCAGCGATTGCAGCTGCGGCACGCGCTCGAACAGTGCGGCAAGCGTCGCCGTATGCACGACACGGCCCGCGGTCCGATCGAAGGCGTGATGCAACGCCCGCCACGCTTCCGGTGCGGTGCCGTCGAGATGCCGCATTTCGTGCAGCGCGTGCGCAAACGGCTGTGCCGCCGCGGCGCGCCAATTGCGCCAGGCGAGCCAGCCGAGCCAAGCGGCAAGAACGAGCAGAAACGCGCTCGACCAAATGGCGATCTGCCGGCGTATCGGTGCAGTGGCGATCGCCGGCGCAGGGCGGTCGGGCCGCAGCTCGCTCGAGCCGTCGGACGTGAGCGCGTTCACGCTGATCGGCCATGCGGCGATCTTCAGCGTCGCACCGTCGGCCGCGCCTTGCAGATCGAAGGCAGGCAGATTCACCGTCGTCAGCGATTGCGGCGCATTGATGACCTGATAGTCGATCGCGAGCCAGCGACGCCCGTCGGGCAGCGACTCGATCCTGGCCGGGCGGCGTTCCAGCCAGAGGTTCACGCGCTGCGCCTTGGGCACCCCGGCGGGCACGAGTTCGCGCCCGTCGATCTCCAGGAGTACGCGCTGCGTCATCACATCGCCGACGACATAGCCAAAGGGGCGCGGTTGTTCGACCAGCGCTGTCGCTGCCGGATAAGCACTGGTCGCGAGGAAGGTCGCGGCCATGGCACACGCGATGCGCGACGCTGTTATCAAGCGCCCGCCTCAAGGAAATACTGCGACATCGCTTCGGCATCGAATGCGCCGACGACGTAGAACGGCCGCATCGCGCGGGGCGCGAACAGCGCATCGAGCTGCGTTCGCCGGCGCGCGACAGCGTCGCGCCACTGGCTGCGCAGCTTGGGACGCAGCCACAGGGTGCGCCGCGCGCCGGACTCCGCGTCGTGCAGCGGCGCGAGCGCATCCAGCGCTGGCGGCTCGATTTCGGCCGGATCCCAGATGATGATCGGCACGACATAGGCGTGCGCGAGCAGATCGAGGATCGCGTTCAGCCGTGCGAGCGGCCAGTGAAAATCCGAGACGAGGAAGATTAGCCCCCGCCGCCCGGCGATGCGCTGCACGGCGGCTTCGAGCCCCTCGAAGCCGCGTGCAGCGGTTTCGGCTCGCCGCAGCACGGACGCCATGAGTGCGCCGATGCCCCGGCGCACTACCGCGGGCACGAACAGGTCGGCTCGCTCCTCGGCGTCAAAGGCGAGCATCCCGACCGCATCGCCGACGCGCCCGGCGCTTTGGCCGAGCGCTTCGACGAAGTCCGCCGCGACTTGCAGCTTGGTCTTGCGCGCCCCGAACGCCATGGATGCCGAGACGTCGACGACCGCTTGCACCGTCACGCTGGCGTGCTGCCGATGCACCCGCACCAGCCAGTCGCCGCTCAAGTCGCGCAGACTTGCGCGCAAGTCGAGCCGGCGCGGGTCCGGGCGAGCGTACAGGCTAATGTGCGAGACGAATTCCTGTCCCGCGCCGAGGCGCGTTCCGGGGTGGGCGCCGGGCCGCCACCCGCCGACGCGGTAGGGAAGCCGGTAGTGGAACTCCTGCGGCGCGTCCATCACTAGCGCGGTGTCGGGACGCGTTCCAGGATCTGCGCTACCAGTGCGTCGGCGATCTGCGAGCGCCGCAGCTCATAGACCGGCGTGAAGAACACGCGATGCCCCAGGACCGAGGGCACGATGCTCCGCACGTCGTCCGGCACGAGATAGGACCGGCCGGCGAGCCAGGCGACGACGCGCGCGGCCCGCGCGAGCGTCATCATGCCGCGCGGGCTGGCGCCGGCGAGAATCAGCTTGTCCATGTCCACGCCGTCGACGCGCACACCGAAGCGCTGCGGCGATTGACTCGCGTCCCAGAGGTCCAGCACGTAGCGCTCGAGCGCTGCGCTTGCCTTGATGCTGCGTTGAATCGCGGCGCCGATCCGGTTGAGCTCCTGCCACGGCAGCACGCCGGGTGCGACGCGCTCCAGCAGCGCGTCGACGTCGTGGAAATCCGGGTTGAACACCAGCGAGCGCCGGACCTCGACTTCGGCCGGTGTGGGCATGCGCAGCTCGAACATGAAGCGGTCGCGCGCGGCCGAGGGCAATTCGAAGGTTTCTTCCTTCTCGACGCGGTTGCGGTCCGCAAACACCAGCATGTGCGGGAAGCGGTATTCGCGGTTGAAGGCCGAGACCGTGCGTTCGGCCATCGCACGCAAGAGCAGCGACTGCACCTGCGGGCGCGCGCGATTGATCTCGTTGAAGAAGAACGTGACGAGCTGCTCCCCATGTCGCAGCAACGGACCGGGCTCGATGCGCGGCTTGCCTTCCGCGTCGACGTAGGTGTGATAGACGAGGTCGGCCGGCATCAAGTCGACCGTGCCTTCGACTCGCTCGAAGCTGCCGCCGACGGCGCGGGAGAAGGCGCGCAGCACCGTGGTCTTGCCGATGCCGACGTCGCCTTCGAGCAGTACGTGCCCGCGGGCGAACAGCGCCACGCTGATGAGCCGCAGCGTGCCTTGCTGGCCGATGACCGCCTTGGCGACTTCCTCTTCCATGCGCAAGGCGCGGCTGCGCCAGTCTTGCAGCAGCTCTTCGGACGCGATCGGATGCGCTCGATCCTGGGGTGCGGAGGAATGATCGATCGGTGCTCGCATTGTGGCTTCGGCGGTTCAGGACCGGCTGCCGCCTCAGTATATCGACGCTGTCACCCGGGCGGGAGGACAATTCGGCCAACAAGAGAACCCCATGCTCTTCGATCCGACCCGCCACGAGCCCCTGCGCACTGCGCCCTGGAGCGAAGCACGCGCGCGCGCGGCGATCGAACGCATCGTGCGCGACACCGAGGCCAGGTTCTCCGCCGAGAAGTTCTGGCCGCCGCATCCTAAAGACTCCGATTCCAGTGAACCGTCGTACACGCTTTACTTCGGCGCCTGCGGCGTGATCTGGGCATTGCGCTACCTGCACGCCGCCGGCGCCATTGATCGGACGCGCGACTACGCGCCGCACCTCGGCACGATCCTCGAGCGCAACCGTGCATGGCTCGCCTCGTTCGGCACGGAATATGCGTCGTACCTGATGGGCGAAACGAGCATTCTGTTGCTGAAGCAATGGTTCGAGCCCGATGCATCGACGCTCGAAAGTCTCGAGCAACTGATCGCCGGCAATCTGGATCACCCGACGCGTGAGCTGATGTGGGGGTCGCCCGGCACATTGCTCGCGGCGCTGTTCCTGCACGAGTGGACCGGCGAGACGCGCTGGGCGGATCTTTATCGCGAGACCACGCGCAAGCTGCGGTCGCAGCTGCTCTGGTCCGACAAGCACCAGTGCCACTACTGGACGCAGGACATGTACCGCCGCACCAGCACGTACATCGATGCTGTGCACGGATTCGCCGGGACTGCGTCCGCGCTCATCCGCGGCCGGCACTTGATGGCGCCGGACGAATGGGATGAGTGGCTGCCCGTGATCATCAACACCGTCACGCGCACCGTTACGCGGCAAGGGTCAACGGCTAACTGGTGGCCGTCGCTGTACGCCATCGAAACCCGGGCGGGGCCGATGCTCATGCAGTACTGCCACGGCGCGCCCGGTTTCGCGGTCTGCCTGGCGGACTTGCCCGGCACCGAGATGCGCGAACTCCTGATCGCCGGCGGCGAGGCGACGTGGGCTGCCGGGCCGCTGACCAAGGGCTCCAACCTGTGCCACGGCACCGGCGGCAACGGCTACGCGTTCCTGAAGCTTTATCAGCTCACGCAGGACGAGATGTGGCTGGAGCGGGCGCGCGCCTTTGCCACGCACGGCATCGAACAGACCCTGGCCGACGCAGCTCAGTACGGCCACATGCGTTACTCGCTTTGGACCGGTGATCCGGGATTCGCAATCTACCTCTGGGATTGCATACGCGGGCGCGGCGCGTTCCCGACGCTCGACGTTTTTTTTAGCCGCTCGTCAGCACGAGCTTGCCCTTGACCTGCCGTGCGGCCATGAGCTTGAGGGCGTCGGCTGCTTTGTGTAGCGGAAAGGTCTGCGACACGTGGGGACGGAGCTTTCCCTCGCGGAACCAGGCGCCGAGCTGGCGCACGCTCGCGGCGAACTCGCGCGGCTCGCGCCGGGCAAAGTCGCCCCAGAACACGCCGACGACCGCGGCGCCCTTGAGGAGCGCGAGATTGAGCGGCAGCTTCGGAATTTCGCCGGCGGCGAAGCCCACGACCAGCAGCCGGCCGCGCCAGGCGAGCGAGCGGAACGCCGGCTCGGTGTAGGGGCCGCCGACCGCGTCGTACACCACGTCGACCCCGCGGCCTTCGGTGAGCGCCTTGATGCGCTCGCGCAGATCCTCCTTCGCGTAGTCGATGCCGGCGTCGGCCCCGTGGCTCCTGCACACGGCGAGCTTCTCCTCGCTCGACGCGCAGGCGATGACGCGCGCGCCGAGCGCCTTGCCGATTTCGATCGCGGCAAGCCCGACGCCGCCGGCCGCACCCAGGACGAGCAGCGTTTCGCCGGGCTTGAGCCCGCCGCGGTCGCGCAGCGCGTGGTCCGAGGTGCCGTAGGTGAGGAGGAAGGCGGCGCCGCTCGCGAAATCCATCCCTTCGGGCAGCGGCAGTAGCCGCCCGGCTTCGGTCTTGACCTCCTCGGCAAAGGCGCCGTAGGTCGTGAAAGCGATGACCTTGTCGCCCGGCTTGAACGCGGTCACGCCGGAGCCCACCTCCTTGACCACGCCCGCGAGCTCGCTCCCCGGCGAGAACGGCAGCGGAGGCTTGAACTGGTACTTGTTCTGGATGATGAGCACGTCGGGGAAATTGACGCTGGCGGCCTTCACGGCCACGACCACCTCGCCGGCTCCCGCCCGGGGAGAGGGCAACTCTTCGAACGTGAGCGAATCCGGCGGTCCGTACTGCTTGCAGAGAACGGCTTTCATCGCCATAGAATGCCACATGCCCAAGCTCGCCACGGACGACGGCGTCCAGCTTTACTACGAGGAGGCCGGCGCCGGCGCGCCGGTCGTGTTCGTTCACGAGTTCGGCGGCGACCTCCGCAGCTGGGAGCCGCAGGTGCGCTACTTCTCGCGCCGTTACCGCTGCATCGCCTACAACGCGCGCGGCTACCCGCCCTCGGACGTGCCGGAGGATTTCGAGCGCTATTCGCAGGCGCGGGCGCGGGACGATATCCGCGCCGTGCTCGATGCGCTCAAGATCGACAAGGCGCATGTCGTCGGCCTTTCGATGGGCGCGTTCGCTACGTTGCACTTCGGTATGGCATACGCAAACCGCGCGCTCTCCATCACGGTCGCAGGCGGCGGTTACGGCTCCCACCCCGCGCAGTACCGCCAGTTCCAGGCGGACTCGAAGAAGAACGCCGAGGTGCTCCTCAGCCAGGGCATGAAGCACTTCGTGGCCACTTATGGCCATGGCCCGCAACGCGTGCAGCTCGAGGCCAAGGACCCGCGCGGCTTCGCCGAATACGTGCGCCAGTTCGAGGGGCACTCGCCGCTCGGCGCCGCCAACACCCTGCGCGGGGTGCAGAACCGGCGGCCGTCGTTCTACGACCTGACCGCCGAAATGGCGCGCATGAGCGTGCCGACGCTCGTCATGTCGGGCGACGAGGAGGAGCCCTGCCTCGAGGTGAACCTGCTCATGAAGCGCGCCATCCCGACCGCCGCGCTCGCCATCCTTCCGCGCAGCGGCCATGCCATCAACCTCGAGGAGCCTGCGCTCTTCAACCAGCTCGTGGAGAGCTTCTTCCACCAGGTCGAAGCCGGCCGCTGGGGTCCGCGCGATCCGCGCTCGACCGTGCCCTCGATCTACGGGCCCTCCGGAAAGCCATGAGCCTGGTCGTCGAGAAGCGCGGCGCGGTCGGCTGGATCGTGTTCAACCAGCCGGCGAAGCACAACGCCATCAACGGCGCCATGTGGCGCGGCATCCCGCAGGCGATGGCGCAGTACGACGCCGACCCCGAGGTGCGCTGCGTCGCGTTTCGCGGCGCCGGAACCAAGGCGTTCGCCTCCGGCGCCGACATCTCCGAGTTCGAGGAGATCCGCGCGCAGAAGTCGTCGGTCGCCGACTACGACGGGCTGCTCGACCAGGTGCTGCATTCGATCCAGGACTCGCGCAAGCCGTCGCTGGCGATGATCTACGGCTTCTGCATGGGCGGCGGCCTCGAGGTCGCGCTCGCCTGCGACCTGCGCTATTGCGCCCGCTCGGCGCAGTTCGGCATCCCTGCGGCGAAGCTCGGCCTCGCCTACAACGTCGAAGGGCATAAGCGCCTCGTCGAGACGGTCGGGCACGCCCGCGCGCGCGAGATCATGTTTCTCGGCCGGCGCTACAGCGCAGAAGAAGGATTCGCCATGGGCCTCGTCAACCAGGTGTTCCACGACGGCGAGCTGGAGAGCGAAGTCGGCAGGATCATCGCGCAATTGTGCGAAAACGCGCCGCTCTCGATCGCCAATTCCAAGACCATCATCGAGGAGTATGTGAAGGCCGCTGGCGCCCCGGACGAGGCGAACATGACGGCGGCGATCGAGCGCTGCGCGAAGAGCGGCGATTACCAGGAAGGGCGACGCGCGTTCATGGAGAAGCGCAAGCCCGCCTTCAAAGGCAAATAGGGCAAATGGCGAACCTCAGGATCCGCAGCATCCGCGTGCGGGCAGTGGCCGCGCCGATCAGGCGGCCCCTCGTCACAAGCATCGCGACGGTGAGCGCGGCGCCGCTTCTGCTCATCGACCTGGAGACCGACGGCGGCATCGTCGGACGCTCGTATCTGTTCGCGGTCGGCAGGCACAATCTCGCGCCGCTCGCGAAGCTGGTGGAGGCGATGGCCGAGATGGTGAAAGGCGATCCTGTCGTGCCCTACGAGGTCGAGCGCAAGCTGCGCACGAAATACGCGCTGCTTGGCGTGCACAACATCGTGCTCTTCGCCATCTCGGGCATCGACATGGCGGCCTGGGACGCACTCGGCCAGTCGCTTGGCCAGCCGCTGGTGCAACTTCTCGGCGGCGCGCCGCGCCCGATGCCCGCCTACAACTCGAATGGCTTGGGCCTGGCACCGGTTGCCGCGTTGGCGAAGGAAGCGGAGGAGCTACTCGGCGAGGGTTTTCGCGCGGTCAAGCTCCGGATGGGACGGCCGCGTGCCGCGGAAGACCTCGAAGCGCTGCGCGTGGTAAAGAAGGCGATCGGTCCCGGCGTCACGCTGATGGTCGATTTCAACCAGGGACTCACCGTCGCGGAGGCGCTCGAGCGCGGCCGCATGATCGACGATGAAGGCGGCGTGCTCTGGATCGAGGAGCCCATCCGCGCTGACGATTTTTCGGGGTGTAGGAGAATAAAAGATGAAATTCGCACGCCGATCCAGATCGGCGAGAACTTCATGGGCCCGGAGCAGATGGCGCAGGCGCTCGCGGCCGGCGCGAGCGACTACGTCATGCCCGACGCGGAGCGCATCGGCGGCGTGACCGGGTGGATGCGCGCGGCGGCGCTGGCGCAAGCCGC
>Ga0075434_100000111_pt1 | contig 46866 bp, 43 predicted proteins | sample RhiMethybrSRZTD3_FD_75298 | JGI IMG/M metagenome (GOLD analysis project Ga0075434, IMG submission 75298) | Populus rhizosphere microbial communities from Tennessee, USA - Rhizosphere MetaG P. TD hybrid SRZTD3 | ecosystem: Host-associated > Plants > Roots > Rhizosphere > Soil | place: USA...
TATGCGGCCAATGCGATGTTGGCAACGCGGATCTCGTTCATGAACGAGATTGCGAACGTGTGTGAGCAGGTTGGCGCCGACGTCGACCTGGTTCGCAAGGGCGTCGGGTCCGACAGTCGGATTGGATCGTCCTTCCTGTTTCCGGGACCTGGCTATGGCGGCTCGTGCTTTCCCAAAGACGTGAGGGCGCTGCTTTGCACCGCTCGCCAACACGGCGAGAGCTTGGGCGTCCTCGAGGCGGCCGAGGAAGCGAACCGGCGACAACGCGACCGCCTCTTCGATAAGCTGCACTCGGCGCTGAATGGCAGCCTCGGCGGCGCACACATCGCGGTCTGGGGGCTCGCGTTCAAGCCCAACACCGATGACATGCGAGAAGCGCCCTCGCTGACGCTGATCGAGGCGCTCCTTGGCGCAGGTGCGACGGTGAGCGTCCACGATCCGGCCGCGATGCCTGAGGCGAAGCGCAGAATCGGCGATGCGGTTCGATACGCCGAGTCGAACTACGACGCGCTTGACGGCGCCGATGCACTGGTGATCGTGACCGACTGGAACGAATATCGACACCCGGACTTCCATCGCATGAAGAAGGCGCTTCGGCGGCCGGTGATTATCGATGGGCGCAATCTGTACGGCACCGCGAAGATGGCGTCGCTTGGATTCTTCTACGACTCGATCGGCCGCCCGCACGCAACGGTCGTGTCCGTGCGAGCCGAGCTCGGTGGCCAGCGGTCGATGGCCGACGCCCAGTCGGTCCTCAGCTGATACCTCCAATCACTCTCTTCTGTGACAGGCCAGTCGTGACCTCACGTGACGTCGGCGCCATCGTGCTCGGCGGGGAATTCCACGGATTGGGAATCGCGCGCAGTCTGGGAAGGCACGGAATCCCCGTCTGTGTGATCGACGACGAACATTCGATCTCGCGCTTTTCGCGCTATGTGACCCACGCGGTCCGCGTGCCGGATCTGCGCGACGAATCGAAGACCATCGACGCGTTGCTGGATGTCGGCCGCTCCAAGGGTCTGGCGGGATGGGTGCTGTATCCCGTTCGAGATGAAATCGTGGCAGCTCTGTCTCGGTACCGACACACGCTCGAGCCTGTGTTCCGCGTACCGACGCCGCCGTGGCGCAGCATTCAGAGCGTCTGGGATAAGCGAAACACATATCGGTTGGCGACAGAGCTTGGCATCCCCACGCCGCGCACGTGGTATCCGCGCCATGTCGACGAGCTCGGAGACATCGATGGTGAACCGCCGATGGCGGTCAAGCCAGCGATCAAGGAGCACTTCATCTACGCGACCAAGGCCAAGGCCTGGCGAGCCGACGATCGCAGCGAGCTCCAGACGCGATTCCTCGAGGCCGCCGCACTGGTTCCACCCGGCGAGGTCATGGTCCAGGAGCTGATTCCGGGTGATGGCCGTCAACAATACGCGTACTGTGCGTTCTTCAAGGACGGCCAGGCGGTCGGCAGCATGACCGTGCGTCGGCGACGCCAGCATCCTCCGGAATTCGGACGGGCCAGCACCTTCGTCGAAACCGTGGACGTGCCGCAGCTCGCGGAGGTGTCCGCGCGCTTCCTTCGAGCCATCGACTACTACGGCCTGGTCGAACTCGAGTACAAGCTCGACCCGCGCGACGGTGTGTTCAAGCTTCTCGACGTCAACGCACGCGCGTGGGGATACCACACACTGGGGTTCCGCGCAGGTGTCGATTTCCCTTATCTGCAGTTCCTCGACCAATTGGGGTTGCCCGTTCCCGTGTGCCACACACCACCTGGAGTCCGCTGGATCCGTCTGGTGACCGACCTGCCCACATCGGTGATCGAAATGCTCGGTGGTCGCCTGGCCTGGCGAGAGTTCCTCCGGTCTGTGAGCAGCGCTCAGATCGAATCGGTGTTCTGCAAAGAGGATCTGCTGCCCGGGCTCGTCGAGTTGGCGCTGATCCCGTACCTCTATTTCAAGCGAGGTTTTTAACGGATGGTCCGATCCATCCTGCTGGCGACGACGCTCTCGCTGGTGACAACCCTGCCCCTTGCGTGGAAGTGGCAATTGGGCATGCGTCGCACGGCCGTGGCCGTGGCCGGCCTCAGTGTGCTTGCAGGCCTGGTGATCGAACGGATTCTGTGGTCGCTCCGGGCGCCGATCGGCATTGAGAGCACGGTCGTCCTCACCTGGTTGCTCACGCTCGGTGCGGCGCTCGGCCTGCTGCTGTACCGGTTCTTTCGCGATCCCGAGCGCACGGTTCCTCTCACCCGCGGCGTCATCGTCAGCCCGGCCGACGGAGAAGTGGTGTACGTGCGGCAGTCGCAGAACGGGATGCTGCCGGTCTCGACCAAGCAAGGCCGCCGTTTCGGCCTCTCCGAGCTCACCAAGACGCCACTCCAGATGAACGACGCCATCGTGATTGGCATCGGCATGAGCTTCCTGGACGTCCATGTCAACCGCGCACCCATTGCCGGCCGCATTCTGATGAAGCGGCATTTCTCGGGTCTCTTCGGTTCGCTGAGACAGCCACCCATGGTCTTCTCGAACGAGCGGATGACGACGATCATCCAGCACGCCTCGATGCAGGTGGCGGTGGTTCAAATCGCGTCCCGGCTGGTGCGGCAAATCGTGTCGTACGTCGCCGAGGGGCAGCAGGTCGAGCGTGGGCAGCGTATCGGCGTGATTCGTTTTGGGTCGCAGGTCGATCTCGTATTGCCGCGCAGACCGGATATGCGGGTGACCGTCGAACCCGGCGACAGAGTTACGGCCGGCGAGTCGATCGTGGCCGTCTACGCATCGATGGGGAAGCGCATCCCTGTGACCAAGCCCTACGGACCCGATCTCGATGACGCGCTCGTGTCGTCGACGTCGGCGACGAATCCAGACCAACCATGACACAGCTTCTCCAGGATTTCGTGACCGAGCAGGCCGAGACGCGGCCGTACGCGAGGGCCGTCGTCTATGGCTCTTCCAGTATGAGCTACGGTGATCTGGAGTCGCGTTCGAACCGCCTGGCCCGGGCGCTGCAGGAGGGCGGATGCCAGCCCGGCGATCGCGTGGCGCTGCTCATGCCCAAGTGCCCGATGGCGATCGTGGCATTACTCGGTGTGTACAAGGCCGGCGCGATCTACGTACCGCTCGATCCGACAAGTCCCGCAACCCGCCTCAAGAAGATTCTCGAGTCGTGCGAGAACCGATGGGTGCTGGCGGGCGGACCAGTTGTCACCGTGCTCGACGAGATTCTTCAGGATCCGCGCTGGCAGGAGCGGCTGTCGATCGGGTGGCTGGACGACTCGCGCAGTGCGCCCGACGCGCGGTACATCGACGTCACGCGCGAGACGCTGGTCGGATACTCCGACGGGCCGGTGCCATGTCCGCGAGTGCCGCAGGATCCGGCGCACATTCTGTTCACGTCGGGATCGACCGGCATTCCCAAAGGCGTGGTGATCTCCCACGCCAACGTCATTCACCTTGTGCAGTGGGCGACCCGACACTTTTCCATGCGCGCGTCGGACCGGATGTCCGGGCATCCGCCGCTGTACTTCGACATGTCCTTCCTCGACCTGTTCGGAGCGGCCGCGGTTGGCGCCGAATTGCACCTGATTCCGCCAGAGCTCAGCACGCTGCCGAACAAGCTGGCGGACTTCATCCGTGAGTCGGGGCTCACACAGTGGTTCTCGGTCCCGGCGGTCCTGAATTACATGGCGAAGTTCGATGTGGTCGGATTCGATGACTTTCCCGCGCTGCGACGGGTGATGTGGGCCGGCGATGTGCTGCCGACGTCGGCGCTGATCTACTGGATGAAGCGCCTGCCTCACGCCGCGTTCACGAATCTGTACGGTCCTACTGAAACGACCGTCGTGAGCAGTCACCATACTGTTCCGTGTTGTCCGCGTGACGCACAGTCGGTCATTCCGATCGGGAGCGCCTGCGAGGGAGAACAGCTGCTCGTACTGGACGAGTTGATGCGACCACTGCCGCGCGGCGTGGTCGGCGAGCTCTATATCGCCGGCGTTGGCGTTGCCGCTGGCTATTGGCGCGACGAGGAGCGCACGAACGCGGCATTCGTCCACCATCCGTATGTCCCGACGGAACGACTCTACAAGACCGGCGATCTCGCGAAGGTCGGCGATGATGGCCTCGTCTACTTCCTCGGCCGGAGCGATTCACAAATCAAGAGCCGCGGGTATCGCATCGAGCTGGGTGAGGTCGAGGCGGCGGTCGGCGGGCTCGACGGCATTCGAGAGTGCGCCGTTGTCGCCGTGCATGTCGGCGGGTTCGAGAGTGTCGCGATCTGTTGCGCCTATGCGGCGACGGCGAACGGCACGACGCCGGCCGTGGTCAGGCGCGAGTTGAGCCGGTTGATTCCTGGCTACATGCTGCCGGCGCACTGGCTGGCGCTCGATGCGTTGCCGACTAACGCCAACGGCAAGATCGATCGTCGAAGAGTGCAGGACCTCTTCGAAGCCAGCGTGTCCACGCCTGCCGCCACCCTCGATACGGCGGTGCACTCGTGAAGCCCGCTACCGGAATCCGCGTGCTGATGCTGGTCGAGAACTGCACCTACCCGGAGGACCGGCGCGTCATGGCGGAGGCGACCGCGTTGGTGCAGGCGGGCTACCGCGTCGCCGTGATCGCGCCCGCCCGGCGGACACAACCGGCGTACGAGGTCGTGGACCATGTCGATGTCTATCGCTATCCTGCCGCCCCGGCGCTCGGCGGCGCGCTCGGCTTCGTCTGCGAGTACAGCTATTCGATGGTGATGAGCTTCGTGCTCTCACTTGTCGTGTTCGTCACACGTCGCTTCGACGTCGTACACGCCCACAATCCGCCCGATCTCTTCGTCTTCATCGCGGCGTGCTACAAGCCGTTCGGCGTGAAGTTCGTGTTCGATCATCACGATCTCTCGCCGGAGATGTACTGCGCGAGGTTCGGCGCGAGCAGTCGCACGGCGATCTATCGCATGCTCGTCTGGCTCGAGCGGCTTTCCTGTCGTCTTGCCGATCGTGTGATCGCCACCAACGAATCCCATGCGGCAATCGAAACACAACGAGCCGGTGTGCCTCCGGATCGAATCACCGTGGTGCGCAATGGCCCCGATCTGAGCCTGCGGTCCGTCAACCCGGACCCGGACCTGCGGCGCAGAGCGAGCACCATCATCGGGTTCGTCGGGGCCATGAACGCTGGAGATGGTGTCGACTACTTTCTCAGGGCGCTGCGACACCTCGTCCACGATCTACAGAGAAGGGACGTCTTCTGCGTGCTTGTTGGCGGCGGCGATGCGTGGCCGGACTTGCAGGCTCTTGCCGCTGATCTCGATCTGACCCGATACGTCTGGTTCACCGGTCCGCTGGCGCGTTCGGCGTGGTTGCCGTATCTGTCCGCCGCCGATATCTGCGTCGAGCCAGCGCCGTCGAACGCGTACAACGATCGGTCGACGACTCTCAAATTGGCGGAGTACATGGCGCTGGGGAAGCCGATCGTGGCGTTCGATCTCTCGGAGCATCGCGTGACAGCCGCCGATTCGGCGGACTACATCCAGCCGAACGACGAGCGGCAGTTCGCTCGCGCGTTAGCGCAATTGATGGACGACGCGATGCGGAGAGACATGATGGGCGCGTACGGGCGCCGTCGCATCGAGTCGATGCGGGCGTGGCCGTATTCGGTGCCGCATTTGTTGCGGGCCTATGGGACGTTGTGGCCGCCGACGACCGCGGCGTCATCGAAGACCGTAGAGGCGCCAGTTGGATCGCGCTGGCGTCGGTGGGCGTGGTGGCTCCGCGAACGGAGCGTCGGCTACCTGATGTTGCGCGTCATTGCCCTGTTGAAGCGCTACGGCATCACATCTCGGAAGGCCGAACGGCGCGTGGTCGCCTGCGTCAGGCAGCTTGCTACGCACGACTGCCACCCCACCTTTCCAATTCCCGGATGGATCCTGCGCCGATACTCCGAGTTCAGCCGCACGCTGCAGGCGATGGGCGCCGAGCTCGCGATCCATGGCTACCAGCACGTCGACTTCCGTAGCTTGTCGTTGCCGGAAGCGGGCCAGCAGTTTGCCGATGCCGCCGCCGCGTTTCGAGAATGCGGCATTCAGGCTGACGGTTACCGGTGTCCCTATCTGAGCGCGACCGAAGATCTGAAGACAGCTATACCCAACGGACTGGTTCATTACAGCAGCAACCGCGCCATTTGGTGGGGAGATATCCTGCCGTCTGGCCTCGACGCGACGCCCGTCTTCGCCAATCTCAAACAGTTTTACCGTGCCGAGTCCTCGCATGCGGTGGTGTCGACCCCGCGGCTCTCGAGCGGCCTGATCGAGATTCCTTGTTCGCTGCCTGACGATCTCCAGCTTGTCGATGGCTTGAGCCTCGGGCGCGAAGCCATGCAGCAGGTGTGGACCGGCATGCTGCGGCGGATCCACGAGCGCGGCGAGTTGTTCGTCGTGCTCTTTCACCCCGAGTCATACGAGCAGTGCAAGGGGGCGCTCGAGAACCTCCTCCACGAGGCCAGGCGGATGGAGCCTGGTGTTTGGATCGCGCAGCTGCGGGAGGTGAGCCGCTGGTGGCAGGAGAAGTCGGGGTTCACTGTCGACGTGCGGCCGACAGGGTCCGCCGGGATCCAAGTCCGCTTCAACTGCTCCGAGAGAGGCACTGTCCTGGTGCGCGGCCTCGATGCGGTGAATCTCGAGCCGTGGAACGGTGTGTATCACGTGCTGAGCGGGCGGATGCTCGATGTGGCCGGCGACGTGCGGCCGTTCGTGGGTCTGGCGCCCGATGTTCCCTTGCGGGTTGCCTCGTTCCTGGAGGAGCAGGGATACATCCTCGAATGCGGCGACACGGCGTCGCACTGCGGCATCTATCTCACGGGTCATTCGGCGAGCCGGTACGCGAGCGAAGTGCAGCTCATCGATCACATCGAGTCGTCGTCAGCGCCGCTGGTCCGCTTCTGGCGCTGGCCCTCGAACGCCCGCAGCGCGCTCTGTCTCACCGGCGATCTCGACGCCCTGAGTCTGACCGATTACCTCGCTCGCGTCTTCGCACTCTGACGGCTGGCCTGCCGTCCGCGTCCCACGCTCGTCCCTCCAGTAGGAGATCACGATGAAGTCCGATCCTTCAATTGAGGTGTTCTCCACCTGCCCGCCATCGAGTCGGGTCCCCCAGGATCAGTATCTCGACCGGCTGATCGACATTGCCCAGTGGAGCGAATCGGCCGGTTGCACCGGCATGCTCGTCTTCTCGGACAACAGCGTCCTGGATCCATGGGCGCTCTCGCATCTGATCATTCAGCACACGAAGACACTGTGTCCGCTCGTGGCGATTCAACCCGTGTACATGCACCCGTACTGGGTAGCGAAGCAGATCACGACGCTCAGCTACCTGTACGGCCGCCGCCTCTATCTCAACATGGTGGCAGGTGGATTCAAGAACGACTTGGAGGCGTTGAACGATCCGACGCCGCACGATAAGCGCTACGACCGTCTCATCGAGTACACGGCGATTATCACGCGCCTGCTCGCCAACGGCGAGTCGGTCACGTTCGACGGCGAGTTCCATCGGGTCTCGAAGCTGAAGCTGCACCCGCCATTGCCAACGGAGCTCCTCCCCGACGTCTTCGTATCGGGGTCGTCGGACGCCGGACTGGCGGCCGCGCAGAGTCTCGGGGCGCTGGCCATCAAGTACCCCAAGCCGGCTGGGGAAGAACTCTCGCCGCCCCAGGGTGTGCGACTCGGCATCCGGGTCGGCATCATCGCGCGGCCCCACGAGGCCGACGCGTGGGATGTCGCCCGCGCCCGCTTCCAGGACGATCGCAGAGGACAGTTGACGCGCCGCTTGGCGGAGAAGGTTTCGGACTCCGTCTGGCACAAGCAGCTGGCTGCGATGGGTCGGCAGGAAGAAGGGGGCGTGTACTGGATGGCGCCGTTTCAGAACTATCAAGCGATGTGCCCTTACTTGGTTGGGAGTTACAGCCAGGTCGCCGAGGAGCTTGCGCGGTATTTCTCCGTTGGCTACCGCACGGTGATTCTCGACATCCCTCCCGACCCTGACGACCTGGCGCATACGTTCGAGGCTTTTGCTGCCGCAGTACAGCCGGCGCACTGATGTCACTCGGGGAGGTATCGATTCATGCAGCTCTTACCGCTCGACTCACCTGAACGTCTTCACCTGGCCGAACGCTGGCTCTCCCAGAAGGAGAACTACCAGTGGCTGGATTTCGGCGACGGCCGTCAGCGAGTCAGTCCTGAATGGCTCAAGATCGCGATGCAGCGGGGAAGTTATGTGCTCCGGCTCTTCACCGCCGACATCGATTCCACACCGATTGGAATCGTGGGACTCGGCAACATCAACCCGCATTTCAAGACCGCCAACATCTGGGTCGTGGTCGGGGAGAAATCGTTCAAGGCCCGGGGCTATGCCACGCGGGCGTCCTCCAAGATGCTGACGCTGGGGTTCACGGAACTGGGACTCCAGGCGATCCACACCTGGATCGTGGAGAGCAACCCCTCGATCCGCATGACGACACGGCTCAAGTTCCGCTTGATCGGCCGGCAGCGGCACTGTCACTACATCGACGGCCGCGCGTACGACCGCCTGTGGTTCGATCTGCTGAACTCGGAGCATGAGGAGATTCTCGATGTCACAGAACGACGCTCTGCATGAGCGCATTACCCGCCTGTTTGCCCAACACCTCAACGTCGAGATTGCTTCGGCCGAGACCGATCTCTTCGACACTGGCGTGCTGGACTCGCTCGGTTTCGTCGAGCTGCTCGTTGCGCTGGAACGGGAGTTCGGCCTCGCCGCCGCGGTGGACGACCTGGAGGTCTGCAACTTCAAATCCATCGCCCGGATTGCCGAGTTCGTGACCGCACGCGCGACCGACGGCCGCAGTGCATCCGAGGTCACGATGAAGCCGGTCGTGTGAGGTTCGCCCCGCGTACCCGTTCGAAGTTCTCTCCAAGACATCATCAGGCATGCACACTCTCAACTCAATCGAGGATCAGTACGCGCTGTCGCCGATGCAGCAGGGAATGCTGTTTCACACGCTGTTGGATCGAAGCGAGGGCCTGTACGTTGACCACGCGATTTTCGATCTTCCAGGCCACGATCTGAACGTCGGCGCGTTCCGTCGGGCGTGGGAATACGTGGTGGCCAGGCATCACAGCTTGAGAACCAGCTTTCACTGGCACGGCCTCGCCGCGCCGGTTCAGCACGTCCATGCGAGTGTCGACCTGCCGTTTCACGTCGAGGACTGGCGACGGCTGTCCCCGGCCGATCAACACGCCCGCCTCGAAGCGTACGTGAGATCGGATCGGCGACGGGGGTTCACGCTGACGGAACCGCCACTGACTCGGTTGATGGTCCTCCGCGTCGGCGACGCCCATTACCGATGTGTGTGGACGATCCATCATCTGGTGGCGGATGGTCGATCGGCCATCGTCATCCTGAAGGAAGTCGCCGCGCTGTACGAGGCCTTCTCGAACAGGAAGTCCCTCCACCTGCCGCCCGCGCGCCCTTATCGCGCCTACATCGACTGGCTCGAAAAACAGGATCGATCCGCGTCGGAGAGGTTCTGGCGACGCACGCTGCAAGGGTTCACAGCGCCGACGCCGCTCGTCGTCGACCGTCCGGCTGGATCGGCAGCCGATGGCGGGTCGGCGCACGCGGACATCGGGCTTCAGGAGATCACACTCGAGGCGGGCACGACTGCGGCGATCCAGGCGCTCGCCGCCCGTCATCTCCTGAGCATGAATACATTCGTTCAGGGCGCCTGGGCATTGCTGCTCAGCCGGTACAGCGGTGAAGACGATGTCGTCTTCGGCGAGGTCCGGGCAGGCCGGCGGTCCACTGTCGAAGAGGCCGATGAAATTGTCGGCGTGTTCATGAATACCGTCGCGGTGAGGACGCGAGTGCTCCCGGACGTCTCGCTCGTTCAGTGGCTGAAGGGACTTCGACTCCAGCAGGCAGCGATGTTCAAATACGAGCACGCACCGCTTGTCGACGTGCAGCGCTGGGGTGAGCTCCCTCACGGAACGCCGCTGTTCGGGAGCATCCTCGATTTCACCGATTTCTCACTCACGGGCACGTTGCGCGGACTCGGAAGCCATTGGCAGAAGGCCACGCTCCAGATTCGCGAGAAGACCAACTACCCGCTCATGGTCTATGCGGCAGCCGACCCCGAGCTGCGGCTGAAGGTCGCGTACGACCCGCGTCGGTTCGACGAGGACGCGATTCAGCGCATGCTTGGACACTTCGCGACCCTGCTGCAAGGCATGGCCGCGAACCCAGATCAGCGCGTCAGGGACGTGCCGCTGCTGACCGAGCGCGAGCAGCGGCGCCTCCTCGTCGAGTTGAACCAGACGGCCGTTGAATACCCGCAGCAAACGTGCGTGCACGAGCTCTTCGAGGCGCAGGTCACCCGTACGCCGGACGCGCCGGCTGTCTGCTTCGAGCAGCGGGCGCTCTCGTATCGGGAGCTGAACGCGCGCGCGAACCAGGTGGCTCGTTATCTTGCCGAAGTGGGCGTACGTCCGGGCGCCAGGGTCGGGATCTGCTTGGAGCGCTCGCTCGAGATGATGGTGGGATTGTTGGGCGTGCTGAAGGCAGGGGCGGCGTACGTCCCGTTGGACCCGTCGTATCCGATCGAGCGTCTGGCCTTCATCGTCGACGATGCCGGAGCGGAAGCGATTGTCACCGAGGAGCGGCTCGCCAGGAACCTCGCGCGCCCGGGCTCGACGACGATTTGCCTCGACACGACCTGGCCAGCAATTTCGCAGCAGTCCGCCGACAATCCCGAACCGCACATCTCCTCTGACGATCTCGCATACGTCATGTACACCTCGGGCTCGACGGGACGGCCGAAGGGCGTGAGGGTTCGCCATCGGAACGTCGTGAACTTCTTTACCGGAATGGACCAGACGGTCGGCGGCGATGATCCAGGGGTCTGGCTGGCCGTCACCAGCATTTCGTTCGACATCTCCGTCCTGGAATTGTTCTGGTCGTTGTCGCGTGGCTTCAAGGTGATTCTGCAGCCTCGCGAAGAGACGGTGGACTCCGCCAAGGCCGTGCCCGTTGCTGCCGCGCGAGCGTCGGACGCGAGGAGGAAGCCGACCGAGTTCAGCTTGTTCTACTTCGCGAGCAGCGATCCTTCGACCGGCTCAGGGTCGTCCAGAGCAAAGTATCAGTTGCTCCTGGAAGGGGCGCGATTCGCCGATGCGCACGGGTTCTCCGCGGTCTGGACGCCGGAGCGGCACTTTCACGTATTCGGCGGGCTGTATCCGAACCCGTCGGTCACCGGTGCCGCGCTCGCCGCGATCACGAAACGGATTCAGATCCGCGCCGGGAGCGTCGTCCTGCCCCTGCAAGATCCCATTCGCGTCGCGGAAGAGTGGGCAGTCGTCGACAACATCTCCGCGGGACGAGCAGGAGTGTCGTTCGCATCGGGATGGCATGTGAACGACTTCGTGCTCGCGCCAGAGAACTTCTCCGATCGAAAGGGGATCACGTTCCGGGGAGTCGAGACCGTGCGTCGACTATGGCGAGGCGAGTCAGTGACCGTCGCCAACGGCGCGGGCCGCGACGTTGACGTGCGAGTCCATCCTCGACCGATCCAGCCCGAGCTGCCTGTATGGATCACGGCCGCCAGCGATCCGGAGACGTTTCGCGCCGCGGGTGCGATGGGCGCGAATCTGCTCACCCATCTCCTGGGTTCGACCGTCGAGTCGCTGGCCCACAAGATCGCAATCTATCGCGAGGCCTGGCGCGAGCACGGGCACGCCGGCAACGGGCGCGAAGGCATCGTCTCGCTCATGCTGCACACCTTCGTGGACGAGGATCTCGATCGCGTTCGCGAAAAGGTTCGCCAGCCGCTGCTCGACTACCTGCAGTCGGCCTCGGACCTGGCCCGCCAGCTTGCGGGGAGCCTCGAACACGATCGCGCCCTGACGCAGCTCTCCGATGCCGAGATGAAAGAGCTGCATGAGCGCGCGTTCGAACGCTTCTTCCGGACGGGCGGTCTGCTGGGCACGCCCGAGACCTGTCTGGCGATGATCGAACGGCTCGAAGCGATCGGTGTCGACGAGATCGCGTGCCTCATCGATTTCGGCGTCGATGCCGACTCGGTCATGGCGAGCCTGCATCTGCTGAATCGTGTTCGGGACGTGAATCGCACGAAGGTTCTCAGGCAAGGCGACTACTCGATTCCCGCCCAACTTGCGACGCATGGCGTGACGCACTTCCAGTGCACGCCGTCCATGGCCCGCATGCTGGCAGCAAAGCCGAAGGCGCTCGCCGCGTTGAAGCAGCTGCGGAAGATGTTGATCGGCGGCGAAGCGCTTCCCGATTCGCTGGCCGATCAGCTGTCGGACGTCGTATCAGGCGACGTGCTCAACATGTACGGCCCGACGGAGACGACCGTCTGGTCGACCGTCTCGGCGGTGGATCGAGAACGACGTCCCGTTCCCATCGGCCGGCCGATCGCCAACACACAGATATACATCCTCGATCGATTGCGTCGACCGATGCCCATTGGCGTTCCAGGCGAGCTCTTCATCGGCGGAGACGGGGTCGCCGCCGGGTACCACAACCGTCCCGAGCTGACGGCCGATCGGTTCATCGACGATCCGTTCTCGCAGGGCGCCGGCCGCCAGCTGTATCGCACCGGTGACGTGGCTCGCTATCGCGCCGACGGCGCGATCGAGTTCCTCGGTCGCGTGGATCACCAGGTCAAGATCCGCGGCCATCGGATCGAGCTTGGCGAGATTGAGACAGTGCTGCAGCAATGCCCAGGTGTCCGCGAGGCCGTCGTGGTGGCTCGCGAGGATCAGCCCGGAGATCAGCGCCTGGTCGCGTATGTCGTTCCGGGGCTCGGACACACGGTCATCGTCGACGACGTGCGTGAGTACTTGAGAACCAAGCTACCCAAAGAGATGCTTCCTTCGGCGTTCGTCGCGCTTCCGGCGATGCCACACACACCGAACGGCAAGCTCGATCGACGCGCGCTCCCGGCGCCAGATCGCATCCGGCCGGAGTCAGAGCGGCCGTTCGTGGCGCCGCGCAATGCGGTGGAGATGGAACTGACCCGACTCTGGGAAAAGGTCCTGCACCTGCACCCGATTGGTCTGACCGACAACTTCTTCGAGCTCGGAGGCCATTCTCTACTGGCCGTGAGCTTGTTCGCGCAGATCGAGAAGCGGTTCGGCAAGAGCCTGCCGCTCGCGACGCTCTTCCGGGGTCCGACGATCGAGCAACTGGCGAGGATTCTCCAGCAGGACGAACCTTCGCCCGACTGGTCGCCGCTCGTTGCCATTCAGCCGCACGGTACGAAACCGCCGCTCTTCTTCATGCACGCCGAGGGCGGCAACGTGCTGGAGTACTACCCGCTGGCGCGGAGTCTCGGGTCCGACCAGCCGTTCTATGGCCTGCAGTCCCCGCTGTTGAACGGACATGGTTGCATACCGACGCAACAGCTCGACGATCTGGCGGATCAATACATCCGTGAAATCAGGCGCGTTCAGCCGGTCGGACCGTACTTCATCGGCGGCTGGTGCCTCGGCGGCTACATCGCGTACGAAGTGGCGCAGCAGCTGCACGCGCAGGGCGACGACGTGGCCCTGCTGGTGATGGTTCAAACGCCCGCGCCTGACTATCCCCGAATGCGTCCCGACGTGTCGTTCGTGCGTCGGCTTCTCACGCGTGCAGGCAAACGGCTGGATTTGGAGTGGAGCAACGTCAAGGCGCTCCACGGCAAGGCGCGGATCAACTACGTCGGAGCACGCGCGAAGCGACTCGCGACCATTGCGCAATTGAAGGCCGAGAGACGAATCGATCCCTGGCTCGCTCGGCTCAGTCTCTCTGACTGGCATTCGCTCGCCCACAAGCTCGAGGCGATCGGCAAGCGTCACGTGCAGCTGGCGATGCGCTACTCGGTCAAGCCCTATTCGGGCGGGAGAGTTGCGCTGTTCCGCGCCCTCAAGCAACCGCCGGGTATCGTGCCCGATCGGACGATGGGCTGGGGAACTGTGTTGGACGGCAAGCTGGAGGTGCACGACGTCCACGCTCATCATCAGAACATTCTGATCGAGCCGGCCGTGCGATCGCTCGCACAACAGTTGACAGCCTGTCTCGATCACGCGTGCAGCAGGAGCAACGAGGAATCTCTGCTCGCCGGGGAGAGGGCGTCCTGAGCGAGGACGGGTTATTCATCCGCGATCTCGCGATCCGCGAGCAGTCGGTCCACGTCGACGAATAAGCTTCCGGGGAAAGTCAACTAGCGCCGCCGCCCTCTGAAGTTGCTCCCCTCTCCAACGCAGATTCGACGCAACTGATAGACATCCATTTGTCGACCCGACCTGGGTCGCACGTCTCCCCTACGTTGGCGGAGCACACCGAAGGAGATCATGTCCATGAAAAGACGCTGCCCTCTGATGACCGCCGCTCTCGTGTTGGTGGTGGGGTTCCTGGCTCAGAGTGCGTCCGTGCGCGCACAACTGCGCCTTCCTTCGCCGAGTGTTCTTCCTGCTCCGGGTCCGCTCACGAATCAAGTCGACCCGGCTCTTCGTCAGCGGCTGGCAACCGCTGCGTCGAGCCAACTTGTCGAAGCAGTCGTCACCTTCTACCGTCGTCCGACGGCCGTGGAGCTGGCGCCGATCCAGTCCTTGGGGCTGCAACTCCTTCGCTTCGACGTGCTGCCGATGGTCGGCGTGCGTGGCACGGCCGCCCAGATCGCGAGTCTCTTGGGTCTTCCTGGACTGAGCGGTGTGCGTTCCATTTATCTCAACAGTCAGCTCTCGTACTTCCTCAAGGACAGCGTGCCTCTGATTGGGGCTGACCGGGTCTGGAACCAGCTGGGTATCACCGGCCGGGGAGTAGGGATCGCCATCATCGACTCCGGCATCGATGGGACGCACCCGGATCTGACCTTCGGCTCGAAGGTCGTCCAGAACGTGAAGGTCGTGTCCGACTGGGTCGGCTTGGGACACGGAACGTTTATCGAGAACCAGTCCCAGACCGACACGACGAGCGGCCACGGGACGCACGTGGCGTCGACTGCTGCAGGCACCGGAGCCGCGCTCGCGGGCAAGTATAGAGGCGTCGCGGTGGGAGGGAACCTGATTGGTCTGGGCGCCGGGGAAGTGATGCAGATGTTGGCAGGCCTCGAGGCTTTCGACTGGGTGCTGAGGAATCACGCCGCGTACAACATTCGGGTCATCTCAAACAGTTGGGGCACGACCGGCCCATTCAACCCTGACGCACCGATCAACGTGGCGAGCCGCATGGCGCACGACGCCGGGATGGTGGTCGTGTGGGCGGCCGCGAATTCCGGACCCGGAACGAACACGCTCAATCCGTACTGTGTGGCGCCGTGGGCGATCTGTGTCGCTGCCGGGCTGAAGGACGGCAGAACGCTGGCTGACTTTTCCTCCCGAGGAATCGCGGGCGATTCGCTCTATCATCCGACGCTCACCGCTCCCGGCGTCGACATCGTCGCCGCGCGCACGGCCACCGGCATCTACATCAACACGTTCTTTGCGGTTGATCTGATCAACATCGGCACTGACGCCGTCTATTACGCCGCCGCGAGCGGGACCAGCATGGCGACGCCTCACGTATCAGGCACGGTGGCGTTGATGCTGGAAGCCAACCCCTCGCTCACTCCCGATCAGGTCAAGTCCTTGTTGCAGACAACGGCGACGCCGATGCCCGGCTACGCGGTTCACGAAGTCGGCGCCGGGTATCTGAACGCGTATCAGGCCGTGCTGACCGCGATGACGTCGCAAACGAGCTCACAAGCGAGCGGGACACGGGCGCGATGAGGCATACCGCTCTGACGCGATGAGGTTATGCGGCACAGTGATCATGACGGGCGGATTGGATGCACCGGCGTCTGTCTTACGCATGGTTCGTCAGTCGGTTGCGCGACGACGGTGTGCGCGGTTCGCTCGCGGCGGCCGTTCCCTTCATCACGAAGATGGTCAGGCTCTGGTGGTGGGACAGAAGGCACAACGTCTCCACGCGTCATCGCGTGCTGAAGGCGGACCTCGGGGTCGTCGGTCGGAGCGCCGACCACGCTAGCGCGTACGAAGCGACCGATACCACCGTCCTGTCTCGCGTGCTCGCGCAGCTGAACATCGGCTACGGCGACTACACGTTCCTCGACCTGGGGGCCGGGAAGGGGCAGGCGCTGTTTCTTGCTGCGGAGTTCCCCTTCAGACGAATCGTTGGCGTGGAGCTCTCTCCCGCGTTATGCGCGATTGCGTCGGAGAACTGCAGGACGTTCAGAAGCAGTACGCAGGCGTGCAAGGCCATCGCCGTGACGAGCGGGGATGCAGCAGACCTTGTGTTTCCGCTCGAGCCGCTCGTCATCTATCTGTTCCACTCGTTCGATGACATCGTGCTCCGACGAGTCGTGGCTCATCTCGTTGAATCCCTCGTCGTGCGTCCTCGCGATGTATGGCTCATCTATCACAATCCGGTGCATCGTGACGTCATCGAGGCGTCTGGCGCGTTCCAGCGGCTCTTCACTGGCACCGACGAGCGCGACTTCAGGAAGCTGACGTACGACCTGTTCCACGTGCTGCCCATGACGCAGGCCGCGGTAAAGCAGGCCGCCGAACCGTGACGTCGTTTCTAATTGCTTCCCACGATGCGCAGGTTGGACGGCGCCAAAGGAAGCTGGCTCGAGATCACACCGAATTCGTTGGCGCCGATATCGGGGGCTCCACCCTGAGGCACCGGCTTGCCCGTGAAGTCCGCTGTATACCCGAGGCTCGTACCCGCGTCGATCGCAGGACTCAGCGCCTGCAGCGTGAGATCGCGTACGCTGATGTTGACGAACAGCGGATTGCCCGTGCGCTCTCCCGAGCCGAGGCTGTACCCGACACCCGAGCCGCTCACCATGTTGTAGAGATTGTTCGTGTGGGTGAAGCTGCCGGTGCTCGCGATCTGGGCATCGCTGTAGAAGATGTTATTGCGTACGGTCATGAACGACAGGTTCGACGTGCAGCCGAAAAGCCTCCAGATGCCGCCGTCGCCGGTTTGCTGATAGACGGTATTGTTGTCGAAGACGAAGTTCGAAACGGTGATGGTGAAGCTGGCCTGATTGAAACAAAACGCCGTCGACGGTTGAGCGGCGTCGGCGTGCGAGTTCACGAACACGTTGTAGGCAAACCTGACGTTGACCGCCGTTCCGCCGCTACTCGCTCCTGCCTCGAAGAAGCCGCCGGCGTTCTCGGCATAGTTATGGTGCACGTAGAGGTTGTCGCCGTTGTTGAAAATCTCAACGAACTTCCCGTTGATGTCGAAGAACGGATCGGCCGCTCGGCAATTGATGGCGCGATTGTAGGAGAGCTCGTTGCCGCCGCTGCCGGCTTGCTGGAAAAAGAAGCAGCCTGCCCCGTAGTTCCCCCCGCCCGCGTTGGTGACAATCATGTGCAAGTCATGCGCGTAATTCTGGGTGACGAGATTGAACTGCCCGTAGACCGCGGTTCCATAACCCGTGGCGGTGATTTCGTTGTTCTGGATCACGTTGTGATTGGCCGTGGTGTTCAGGAATACCCCGGCCTCGTGGGCGTTGGTGATCAGGAAGTTCTGAAAAACGATCCAGCTGCCGTTGATCACGACGGTGCGCGTCATCCCGCCGCTCTCCGGGGCGGTCGCGCGTCGAAGGAGCGGAGCGTTCCCGGTGCCGTAGGCCTGGAAGGTGACTGGATTGCCGGAGACGCCGCTGCTGGATATCGTCAGCGTACCCGTCCACGTCCCTCCGCGCTTGAAGTTGACCACGTCGCCCGGCTGGAACGTGACGCTGTTCACTTTCCCGAGCGACTGCCACGGAGCGGACGTCGACGTCCCGCTATTCCCGTCGGAACCGGCGGCGTTGTCCACGTAGTAAGTGGCGGCATCCACTGCCTGCGCGCAACCCAACACCACGAGAGCGGCAGCCAACGCTCTACCAAGTATGTGAACGTCGCGACCCCACAATGGCATTCCTTGACCCCTTCGTTCCAGGTTTCGTTCCCGCGAGCGTGTGCGGCAAACGGAGAACACACGCCCGACCGTGCGAATTCGAATCCTTCGTCTATCTCCAGGCGAGATCGGCCTACCGGCGAACGCTGGGGGAGGTTTCCGTAGAAGCTGCGGCCTTAGACGAAGCCGTCTGACCGACGCGGTTCGCAAGCAGCGTGCCGTCAGGTAAAAACCTGAGCCAACCTCTGCACGTTTTGCACGGACGTACCGGTATTAGTCCCGCTCGTGCAACCCACAGCCGCGAGGCGTGACGCCTCTTTTCGATGCTGTGACGGCCTGGCAGATACGCGGGAATATCGTTTGATCTAGCTGGTTCCTCTGAGCAGGCGTCTTGACCGTTGACCCGCAGTGGAGCGCATCGTTATTGAGCGAAAGTCCGATGAGTAGGTGGCGCTAATAGCACTTTGGGCGCGTTGATCGCACGCGGGTCTCGTATGGATTGCCCCGGTCGTAGACCCGATCGGAGATCCGTCGTGACGACCGCAGCGGTACGTGCCGCGACAAAAACTTCACGGCGATCACAGCTTTGTCAGTCGTATGGGACGGCCGGCTCGACATCTTCGGATCGTTCTCGTTCAGGACAGACCGGGGGCCTCTGCGCGCCTGAAGGGCCAACTGGAGAGCTTGGGTCACGAGTTGATCGGCCTGGCGAGGAGCCGTCGCGAGGCCATCCAGAAGGTTCGAGGACTGAGTCCTGATCTAGTCATCATCGACCTGCGACTCAACGGAATCGGTGGAGTCGCCGCTGCCAGAACGATCTTCGCGACCCATCCCGTACCGATCATCCTTCTCGTTGGTCACGATGCCACGGAGTTCGTGTCGCGCGCCCGCGAAGCCGGAGTCATGGCCCTTCTCGTCACACCCGCCGACACCGCGCGGCTGGCCCCGATCATCGACCTTGCCCTCGAGCGCTATCGGGAGTTTCAAGCGATCCGTGCCGACAGCGCCGATATCCAGCACGCACTGACCATTCGAAACGACATCGAGCAGGCGAAGAGAATCCTCATGCGGTGCCTGCAGATTTCCGAGCCCGAGGCGTTCAGGCGATTGTGGCGATCGAGGACCGCAGTCTCCAGCTTGGGTGAGCTCGCTGATGCGATCGTGAGATCACATAGGTTGCTGAGAGATGGCCGCCTGGTCATCCGCAGCCACAACGCGCATCTCGAGGAGGGGCTTCGACGGCTCGGGAATCTCACCGTCATCGTCGACGGACGCAATCGTGAACGTCGCGCCGACCGTGCGCGTGTGCCCGTCGAGCGACGGCATGCCCATCGGCGCGGCTGAAGTCACTTCGTTCGAGCCTACCTACGACAACGGGTGTTCGGCGATCAGCAGATCCTGAACCACCCGCCCGCCTATCAGGTGTTCCTGGATGATCCGCTCGAGCGCGGGCGGATCGCACTCGCGATACCACGCACCCTCCGGATAGACCACCGCGATCGGACCGCCTTCGCAGATGCGCAAGCAATTGGCTTTGCTGCGCAGGATGCCGCCTTGCTCCGACAGACCGAGCTCCTTCAATCGACGCTTGAGAAACTCCCACGCCGCCACGCCGCGCTCCATGTCGCAGCACTTCGGCTTGGTCTGCTCGGCGCAGAGAAAAATATGGCGCCGCGCCACCGGGATGCCGATGGTCGAGGCTTTCAGCTGGAGAGGATCGTCGGACATAAGTGGAAAAGTGGAAAAGTGGAAAAGTGGAAAGTGGAAAAGTGAAAGTCGTTACGTTGGGAAGTGGAAAGTAAGCACTTTCACTTTTCCACTTTTCCACTTTCTACTTTTCCACTTATTTCCGCGGCTGCGAAGTTCCCGGTGGCAGCCACAGCTTGATGCGGCCTTCCCACAGCGACTTGTTGTTCTCCTCGCACGAGTACTCGAGCAGATCGCCCTTGGCCACCGTGAACGTGCGCTCGTTGGTCCACGGCTTGGAGTAGTAGACCGGATCGTCGATCGTCATGGTGTAGGTGATGCGCCCGGCATCGGCGCGCTTCAGCGTCTGCACGAGGTGCAGCTTGTCGCTGTGCGGGTGGCCGATGGTGTCGAGCCGTGTGAAGCCGTTGAAGCCGACGGTATCGATCACCAGCGCGTCACCGTCCCACTTGGCGATCGACTCGCCGAACCAGGTCGGGTTCGGCTCCTTCGAATGCGCGGCCTTGAAGGGCACGACATGGAACCACGTGCTCTGCTCGAAGAGGATGGCGACGTACTTGTCGTTCTGCATGATCTGGAACGGATACGGTGCGTTCACCGAACGCACCAGGCCGAAGGGCATGCACATGCCGGTGTAGTCGCCGTCGCGTTCGGGGTTGTAACTCTTGAAGTTCTCGAGCCCTGCAGGCGTGAACGGGAGCTCGCCGGGACCCTTCTGAAGGCCGCCGCGAGCGTTCGACAGCGTCATGTCGGGCACGTAGGCGTGATCCCACACGCCGCTGAAATCAGGGTGACCGTTCGGGAGCCGGGGCGCCGGCCCGCTCGGCGTGCCGCCGCGTCCTTGCGCCGTCGATTCTCCAGCCGCGCCCGTGCCGATGGTGCCGAGGTTCTGCGCGAGAAGCGCTCGCGATGCGAGGGCGAGCGTCGCGACGAGGGCGAGGCCGATGAGGATGAGGCGATGGAGGCGGCTTGTCATTTGCGCCAATTATAGCCGCTCCGCCTTGCCAGCAACTGTCAAGCTGCCATAAGATAAGGGTTTGCGCGCGTCGGCTCTGGCGCGTCCGATCGAGACCCGATAAGCCAGTTCACCCATGTTCGAATCCATCAGCAACCGGATTCAGGATGCGTTCAAAGGCCTCCGCGGCGAGGTCCGGCTGACCGATGCGCACATCGAGAACGCGCTGAGCGAGATCCGTCTCGCGCTGCTCGAAGCCGACGTCAATCTGGCGGTTGTCAAAGCCTTCATCGATCGCGTTCGCGACAAGGCGACCGACCAGACGGTTCTCAAGAGCCTCAGTCCGGTTCAGCAGGTCGTCAAGATCGTTCGCGACGAGCTGCTCGCGCTCTTCGGCGACGCGGAAGGTGGACTCCAGAAACAGGCATCGACTCCTCGCGTCGTCCTGCTCCTCGGCCTTCAGGGATCGGGCAAGACCACGACATCGGGCAAGCTCGGACACTGGCTGACGCGGCAAGGCCGGCATCCGTTGATGGTCTCGACCGACGTTCGTCGTCCCGCGGCCATTCAGCAGCTCTCGGTCGTGGGCGAGCAGGCCAACGTTCGCGTGTATGCGCCCGAGACGATGGACCCGGTTGCGCGTGCATCAGGGGCATTGGCCGAAGCCAAGGCCAAGGGATTCGACACGGTGATCGTCGACACCGCGGGGCGACTGCACATTGACGACGATCTGATGACCGAGCTGCAGGCGATCAAGGATGCAGTGCATCCGTCGGATCTCCTGTATGTCGCCGATGCGATGACCGGCCAGGATGCCATCAAGAGCGCCGGCGAATTCAATCGCCGCGTCGGCGTCACCGGCGTGGTGCTCACCAAGCTCGATGGCGATGCACGCGGCGGCGCGGCGCTGTCGGTGGTATCGGTGGTCGGCGTGCCGATCGCGTTTGTCGGCAGCGGCGAGCGCATCGAAGACCTCGAGCTCTTTCATCCCGATCGGATCGTGTCGCGCATGCTCGGCATGGGCGACGTCCTCTCGCTCATCGAGAAGGCCGAACAGGCAATGGAGGAGGGCGAGGCCGAGAAGCTGGAAGAGCGGCTTCGCAAGAATCAGTTTTCGTTGGACGACTTCGCCAAACAGCTGCGCACGATCAAGCGCATGGGCCCGCTCGAGAGCGTGCTGGGGATGATTCCCGGCCTCGGCGGATTGAAAGAGCTGGCGCAGAACCGGCCCGACGACAAGCAGCTCGCGCGGGTCGAAGCGATCATCTCGTCGATGACGCCGCAGGAGCGCCACAACGATTCGATCATCAACGGCAGCCGGCGCAAGCGGATTGCGGCGGGCAGCGGCACGAAGGTCGAAGACGTCAACCGTCTGCTGAACCAGTTTGGCGAGATGAAGAAAGTGATCAAGATGATCGGCCAGGGCGGCCCCGCGGCGCTGCGTCAGGCCAAGGGAATGCCGAAGCTGGCTGCCGGTCAGCAGGGTTTCGGCCCGGGTGGCGGGAAGAAACGGAAAAAGGGCGGCCCGTGGGGATTGATCAAGTCGCGATAGGAGAGAGTTGAATGCTGGTAATTCGAATGAGACGTGTGGGAACGACGAAGAAGCCGTACTTCCGCGTCGTGGTGACCGAGGCGCGGGCGGCGCGCGAGAGCAGCTTCGTGGAAAACGTCGGCACCTACAATCCACGCACGAAGCCGGCGACCGTCGAGATCAACAAGACCCGCATCGAGCATTGGCTCAAGCGCGGGGCGAAGCCATCGGACTCGGTGCGCACGCTGCTCGCCAAGTACGTCACGAAAGATCTCTCGGCGGTGGTCGAGACGCCCGCGGCCCAGTAATGGCGCAGGAAGAAGGGCAGGCGCCGGCGAAGTCGAGCCCGCTGACCGCGGTGGTCGAAGTCGTCGCGCGGGCGCTCGTCGATCACCCCGACGCGGTGAAGGTGCGCGAGTCGGTGCGCCGCGGCATGACGATCCTCGAATTGACGACGGCACCGGGCGATATGGGGAAGATCATCGGGCGACAGGGGCGCACGGCCGCCGCATTGCGGACGCTCGTCGCCGTGGCTGCGGAGAAGCACGGCGTACGGGCGCAGCTCGATATCAGGGATTGAGCGTGGACGCGTGGGCCGAGATGGTGCTCGTCGGCCGCATCGCGCGCACGCACGGCCTCCGCGGTCAGGTCGTGGTCGCGCCTGAAACCGATTTCGTCGAGGAACGGTTTCACGAGGGTGCCACCGTGTGGTGCCGGACCGCGCGCCGTGATGAGCAGCTGGACGAGCAGCTGACGGTTGCGAGCATGCGCGTGCAAAAGGGCCGCCCCATCGTCGGCTTCGACGGGTTCACGTCGATCGAGGACGTCGAGCGTCTGATCGGTACGGAGCTGCGGATTCCCGAGGAGGCCTTGCAGCCGCTGAGTGGTGGGACGTATTACCACCATCAGCTGATTGGATGCGCAGTGGACACGGTCGGGGGCGAGCGCGTCGGGGAAGTCGTGCGAGTCGGAGGCGGATCGTCGGGAAGCCTCCTCGAGATTGAAGGGCCTCGCGGGCAGGTGCTGGTGCCGCTGGCCGCGGAGATCTGCGTCGACATCGACGTGCGCGGCAAGCGGATTCGAATCGATCCGCCCGAAGGTCTGCTCGACGTGAACGCGTGAAATTCGACATCGTCACGATCTTCCCGAAGATGGTCGACGCCGGGTTGTCAGAGGGCGTCGTCGCGCGGGGGATCGCGAGCGGCGTGCTGGATGTGCAGGTGCACGACCTGCGCGACTTCACGACCGACCGGCATCGCAGCGTCGACGATGTGCCGTATGGCGGCGGACCGGGAATGGTGATGAAGCCCGAGCCGCTGATGAAAGCGGTGGCGCACATCGCAGCCACCCGCGGCACGCCGGCGGCGGTGGTGCTGCTGTCGCCGCAGGGCCGCACGTTTACGCAGGCCGAAGCGGCACGGCTGGCGGTGCTGGGTCATGTGGCGCTGCTGTGCGGTCGATACGAAGGCATGGACGAGCGCGTCCGTGAGCTTGTTGCGACCGAGGAACTGTCGATCGGCGATTACGTGTTGAGCGGTGGCGAACTGCCGGCGCTGGTCGTGGTCGACGCGGTGAGCCGGCTGGTGCCGGGTGTGGTAGGCGATGAGCAGTCGGTCGCGGAGGAATCGTTCTCCAGCGGTCTGCTCGATTACCCGCACTACACTCGGCCCGCGGACGTGGACGGCCGGCGGGTGCCGGACGTGCTGCTCTCCGGACATCATGCCGAGGTGCGGCGATGGAGACGGAAGGCGGCGCTGGCCCGAACGCTGGAGCGTCGGCCGGAACTGCTTGCGAACGCAGCGCTCGATGAGGATGATCGAAGGCTGCTCGAAGAGATCAAGAAGGAGATCGAATCATGAGCGCGATTGAGCTGGTCGAGAAGTCGCAGATGACGGAACGGCCGGACATGAAATCTGGAGACACCGTTCGCGTCCACGTGAAAGTGCGCGAGGGCGACAAGGAACGCATCCAGATTTTCGAAGGCATCGTCATCGGGATGCACCGCGGCGGCACACGCGCGTCGTTCACGGTCCGCAAGGTGTCGTTCGGCCAGGGCGTCGAGCGCATTTTCCCGCTGCATTCGCCGACGATCGCCAAGGTCGACGTCGTGCGATCGGCGCGCGTCCGCCGCGCCAAGCTGTACTTCCTGCGCGATCTCAAGGGCAAGGCCGCCAGAATGAAAGAGTCCAAGAGAACCTAGTCAATTCTCAACTCCCAACTCCCAACCTCCACCTCCCACGTCCCGGGCAGCTCGTTGCTTTGGGAGGTGGGATTTGGGCGTTGGGCGTTATCCTCCTGATCATGGTTCGTGTACGTGCGATGAGGACCCTCGAGAACGCCGCACGGCGGTGGGGGTTCTATCGCGTCGCCGGGTGCGACGAGGTCGGGCGCGGCTGTCTCGCCGGGCCCGTGGTTGCCGGTGCCGTGATTCTCGATCCCGAGGTGCACATCGCCGGCCTTGCCGACTCAAAGATGATCACCGCGCTCGAGCGCGAGCGCTTGCACGACGAGATCACGCGGAAAGCGCTGGCCTGGTCTGTGGCCGCGTGCGACCCGGCAGAAATCGACGCCATCAACATTCATCGCGCGTCGCTCGAGGCGATGCGGCGGGCGCTGCTGGCGATTGCGCCGCTGCCAGACCTGGTCCTCGTGGATGCGTTCCGCATTCCCGATCTCTACTTCGCCCAGCGCGCCGTGCTGCATGGCGATCGGCGCTGCGCGGCCATCGCCGCGGCCTCGATCGTCGCGAAGGTCACCCGCGATCGCCAGATGCTGGTGTGGCACGAGCAGGATCCACGCTACGGATACGATCGGCACAAGGGCTACGCCACGGCCGAGCACCGCGCCGCAGTCGAGCGCTTCGGGTACTCGGCGCTGCATCGCCGTTCCTTCCGTCCGCAAGCTGGCCTGTTTGATACGATGGACTGAATGCTCCAGCGTCCCCCCTCAGGTATCTGTGCCCAGCACGCGTGACGCGACCCTGAAAAAGGCGGAACAGCTGCTCCGGCAAGGCAAGCTCGCCGGGGCGATCGCAGAGTACGTGCGGCTGGTCGAGGAGTTGCCCAAGGATTGGAACTCGATCAACGCGCTCGGCGACCTCTACGTCCGTGCTGGCGATGTCGACCGCGCGGTCGCGCAGTTCACCGCTGTTGCCGATCACCTCTACGACGAGGGATTCTTTCCAAAGGCGTCCGCGCTGTACAAGAAGGCGTTGAAGACGAAGAGCAACCACGAGCACTCGCTTGCGCGTTTGCTCGACATCGCGCGCTTGCAGGGATTGACCGCGGAAGCCAAAACGTATCAGCAGGCGTTGTGGCACGTGCGCGGGGTTGACGAGGAAGCGCCTGCACCGGCAGACGAGGTCACTGTCGAGGAGATTCGCGTCGAGCCGGCGGCCTTCGATGATGCCGACACGCTCCCAGCACTGGCAGCACCGATCGAGGACAAGCCGACGCCGTCCTACCTCGTCGAAGACGAAGATTCCGACGATCGCTTCGTGGTGACCCCGGTCGATCTCTCGGGCGGCGAAGCGATGCTGCACGAGGGCGCCGATGAAGCCGCCCCGTCGCCTGACGGCACCATCGTGATCGATCAGCCCGATATCGACATCGGCGAAACGCTGGCGGCGCTGCGCGCGCATGCGCTGGTGTTGCCGCCGATGCCGGTTGCGGGCGAGGCGCCAGGCGGGGCCCCGACGCTCGAAGCCGTCTTCGGTGAGATGCATGCTCGCGTGGCCGGCGACCAGGAAGCCAAAGCGACCGAGCAGTACGAATGCGGCATGCGCCACCTCGAAGAGGGGCGGGTGGTCGATGCGCTCGACGAGCTGCAGCGGGCGGCGCGCGCACCGGCGATGCGCTTCATGGCCGCCGGGAGCCTCGGACGTTTTCTCGCGTCTCGAGGCGATTACAAGGACGCTGTCGAGTGGATGGAGCGCGCGATCGAAGCGCCGCCGCCATCGGTGGACGAGGGGCGAGCGCTGCTCTACGAGTTGGCCGATGCCCTCGAACACCTCGAGGAGCACGGACGGGCGATGGCGATTCTCCTCGAAGTGCAGGCCGACGCCGGCGCCTATCGAGACGCAGATGCGCGTATCGAGCGGCTGAAAGGCGTGTTGCAGGGGAGTCACCGCGCGTGATGCGACTGCTGCTCACGGTGTTCTTCTTCGAGGCCGGTCTGGTGCTCCTGTTCCTGCCATGGTCCTCGTATTGGGAACGCAACTACTTCGCGCAGCTGCTGCCGCCCTTGCAGACATTTCTCGTCAACGACTTCGTCCGCGGCGGCGTGTCGGGCCTCGGGCTCGTGAACGTGCTGGCCGGCGTCGCGGAAATCTGGTCGTTTCTCTCCGGTCGTCATCTCAGCGATCCCGTGGTGTCGATCAGGCGCACCGCATCTGAGGAGTAGACCGCCACACGTGCGCCCGGTTGTCTGCATGATTTCCGACCGGCGCCGATTCCCCGAGGCAGGCCCGGGGCAGGCCGCGGATGCGCTGGTCGCAGCTGTTGCAGCGGCGGCGCGTGCGGGGATCGATCTGGTACAGGTACGCGAGCGCGATCTCGATGGCGGTGCGCTGGTGCGTCTGGTGGCGCGCTGCCTCGACGCGTCGAGGCACACGCACACACGCGTGCTTGTCAACGATCGCGTCGACGTGGCAATGGCGGCCGGTGCGCACGGTGTGCACCTGCGCGGCGATTCGGTGCCGGCGCCGCGCGTTCGCGCGCTCGTGCCTCCCGGCTTTCTGATCGGCCGCTCGATACACAGTCGAGAAGAGGCCGAACGGGTCTCTGCCGAAGGCGGTGTCGACTATTTGATCTTCGGCGCCGTGTTCTCGACCCCATCGAAGCCCGGTGTTGCCGCAGCCGGAATCCAGGCACTCGCTGATGTCGTCGACGCGTCGCCGCTGCCGGTGCTGGCCGTCGGCGGCATCACGCTCGAGACCGCGCGCGGCCTGGGGCGCACCGGGGCCGCGGGCCTTGCCGCCATCGGGGTTTTTACGGACACGGCGGCAGGAGAGTTGCCGCGTACAATCGCGGAGCTCACGCGGACATTTCAGGACACCGACTGATGGAAAGCGGGTTCCGAACCCCACTGCTCGATTTCTTCCGGCGCGGCGACGTGGCGCGCGACGTCAAGCTCGTGGCCGCGCAGGGCGCGCTCGCGCCGCGGGCCCACGAGCAGCTGGGTCTGCTCGTCCTGCTCGTGAGCGACGACGATCCGGAGATTGCCACCACCGCTGAATTCACGCTGGCCGCGATCCCTCGCGCATCGTTGGCGGCGTTTCTCGCCCGCTCGGACGCGCCCGCCGAGCTCGTCGAATTCTTCCGCAAGCGCGGGATCGAACCCGCCGACACGCCGGCGCCAAGCGCCGACGAGCCCATGATCGACACCGACCCCGAGCCCGCGGCGACGGAAGACCAGGAAGAAGATTCGCAGTCGGTGATGCAGCGGCTCGCGCAGATGAACGTGCCGCAGCGTCTCAAGCGCGCGACGAAAGGGACGCGCGAGGAACGCGCCGTCCTGATTCGCGATCCGAACAAGATCATCGCCACCGCGGTGCTGAGCAGCCCGAAGCTGACGTCGAGCGAGGTCGAGTCGATCGCGAAGATGACCAGTGTCTCGGACGAGATTCTCCGCATCATCGCGATGAACCGGGCCTGGATCAAGAACTACAACGTCGTGTGGGCACTGGCGAAAAATCCAAAGACACCGGTGCAACTGTCGATGAATCTGCTGTCGCGACTTGCCGAGAAGGACGTTCGCACGCTGTCGACCGACCGCAACGTCCCCGAGGTACTTCGCCTCACGGCTCGGAAGAAACTTGTGATAGACAAGTAGCGGCCGTTCGGGCCGTGACGCCAAAGAGGAGGGCCAACATGAAGTGGTTCACTGCGGCGGCGTTGATGGTGATCGTCGCGGCGACGTCGACGCTCTCGGCACAATGGCCCCTGCATCCGGACGACATCCCTAAAGGTCCTGACGGAAGACCCGCGCTCACTGCTCCCACGCCTCGGACCGCTGACGGCAAGCCGGATTTTTCAGGGGTGTGGATGATCGCCGCCAGTCCAGACACCAGAAGCCTGCCGTTTCAGCCATGGGCAGCGGACCTTCAGAAGAAACGCGCCGCGGAAAACGGATTGAATGACCCGGACGGCTTGTGCATGCCGCAGGGTCCCCTGCAGTACCACGTCGACCCGCAGCCGCTGAAGATGGTCCAGACGCCGAAGCAGATCGTCATCATTTACGAATCCAACTATGGTCTGCGAACGATCTACATGGATGGCCGCACGCTGCCGCCGCTCGGCGGGCCGCAGCCGTTCTGGCATGGATACTCGATAGGGCGGTGGGACGGCGATACGCTGGTGGTCGAGTCGAACAACTTCCACGGCGTCGATCCGAAGCAGTTGCGCGGCGCCGAGCCTGACAGCTTCCATGGCGTCGGATGGCTCGACCATCGCGGAAGTCCGTACACCGAGGCGATGACGCTGACCGAACGGTTTCGCCGTGTGAACTATGGGCAGCTCGAGATTGACATGACGGTCGACGATCCCGTGGCGTATACCAAGCCGTTCACGCTGAGGGTCACGCAGCGAATCGTTGCCGACGGCTCGGAGATGATCGAGTTCATCTGCCACGAGAACCAGATGTTCCTGAAGCTGACGGGGCGGGCGCCGCGATAAGCATCGCGGAAAGCGACGATTCGAACTAGACTCTCACAGCCGTAGGCATTTGAGCAGTGGAAGCATCGAGTGTTCGGAGGTGACTATGCGTAGAGTGCTGGCTCCCGTCGTCATCATCGGTGTAGCGGTCCTGATCACGGCTAGCGTGCGCGCGGCCAGCGAGCCTCCGGGCTGGGCCTACGCGATTCCTCCGGCGGCGCCGGCGGCAGCCGCGCCAGCAGGCGGTGGTGCACCTGGCGGGCAGCCGCCGGCACCCGATCCCACGCCGCGCACGCTGCCTGGAAGCACGCTCAGCTTCCCCTTGGCGAATATTCGCGACGCCTTCGGTCCGGCCGACTGGTTCCCCGGCGATCATCCGACGATGCCCGAGGTGGTGGCGAAAGGCCGCAGACCGGACGTGCGTGCGTGCAGCTTGTGCCATTACCCCAACGGCAAGGGCCGTCCCGAGAATGCCGGCGTGGCCGGACTGCCGGTGTCGTACTTCATCCAGCAGATGAACGATTTCCGCGGCGATGTGCGCAAGAGCGCTGAAGCGCGGAAGGCCAACACCAACGTGATGATCCAGATCGCGAAGGGCATGACGCCAGAAGAGATCAAAGCTGCCGCCGACTACTTCGCGGCGATGAAGTGGTCGCCCTGGATCAAGGTGATGGAAACCAAGACCGTTCCGAAGACGCGCATTCAGGGCGGCATGTACCTGCGGCTCGAAGGCAACGAGACCGAGCCGATCGGCATGCGCATCATCGAGACGCCGGAGAACGTCGAGCACACCGAGACGCTGCGCGATCCACGTTCGGGTTTCATCGCCTACGTGCCGATGGGCAGCATCAAGAAGGGTGAGTCGCTCGTCACCACCGGCGGCAACGGCAAGACGGTGCAATGCAGCCTGTGCCACGGCGCGGATCTCAAGGGCCTCGGTCCAGTGCCCGGCCTCGCCGGTCGATCGCCGAGCTACATGGTGCGCCAGATGTACGACATGCAGGCCGGTGCGCGGCACGGTGTGTGGACCGAGCTGATGAAGCCGGTCGTCGCGAAGCTCACCGACGAAGACTTCGTGGCCATCGCGGCCTACGTGTCCTCGAGGACACCCTAGCGACGGCAAGTGGAAAAGTGGAAGAAGTGGAATAAGTGGAAGAAGTGAAAGTGGAGAAGTGGTCAAGTCGAGGAAGTAGATCCGGGCGATTCAACGGGTCCGGCCGATTCGGCCGGTTGCACTTCCTTTACTTCGTCACTTTCGTCACTTTCACTTTTTCCACTTCTTCCACTTTTTCCACTTCTTCCACTTCCTCCGACTGGCCTCTCCATAACCTGGATCTCGCCGGGTCCCGCTTTTCTCCGCTCGACCGCATCACACCGTCGAACGTTGCGACGTTGACACCGCGCTGGCTCTTTCAGCACGGCGTCATCGACGGCGTCAGCAATCAGACCACTCCGGTCATCGTCGACGGAACGATGTTCGTGACCGATTCGCGAGGCAGCGTCTATGCCGTCGACGCCGCAGACGGCCATCTGATCTGGTCGTACGACGTCACCAATCTCCTCGGCGGAGGTCGCGCGGAAGGCTACGTCTTCCGCAATCGCGGCGTGTGCTACGACAGCGGTGTCGTCTACGTTGCCGGCGGATCGTTTCTCTTTGCGCTCGACGCGAAGACGGGAAAGCCGATCCAGACGTTTGGCAAAGACGGTCAGGCGAGCGTCATTCTCGACGTACTGAAGCAGCGATACCCCGAGGCCAAGACGGCGATCAGCATGGGGTATTGGTTCACCACTGCCCCTCAGATCTACAAAGGCGTGCTCTACATCGGCAGCACGCGCAGCGAGAGCCACATTCCTGGCGGACACGTGTTTGCCGTCGACGCCAAGACCGGCAAAGTGTTGTGGCACTTCAACACCGTGCCGCAGGACGAGAAGGATCGAGGCTGGGAGATTGCGGGCCCGACGTGGGTGGGCGGGGAACGCAACGGCGGCGGCATCTGGGAAACCCCCGCGATCGATCCCGAGCTCGGCTTGTTGTACGTCGCGGTCGGCAATCCCTTCGGCGACAGCCGCAAGCGTACGGGGACGAACCTGTTCAGCGATTCGATCATCGCGCTGCGCCTCGAGAGCGGTGCGCTGGCGTGGTACTTCCAGCAGACGCACCACGATGTGTGGGACTACGACTCTGGTGGTCCGCCGATTCTCTTCGACATGCAAGTGCGCGGGCAGCGCGTGAAGGCGGTGGCCGAGGCCAGCAAGAACGGCTATCTCTACATCCTCGATCGTGAGACGGGCAAGCCGGTTCACGAGATCAGAGAAGTGCCAGTGCCGCAGGAAGGGGCGCTGGCGGGCGAGCAGCCGTCGCCCACACAGCCGATCCCGTACACCGCGTCGGGAAAACCGATGGCTCCGGTATCGCCTGTGTATCCCGAGGACATTCCCAAAGAACGCCTCGGCAAATTCAAGATCGTTCCTGCGTTCACGCCCGCGGGTCCGAATCTGATCATCGCCCCCGGCATGGGCGGCGGCGCGAACTACGGATCGCTCTCATACAGCCCGCGAACCGGATTCCTCTACGTCAACGCGATCGACGATCCCACCAACTCGGGCCGTCCGCCGAAGGGATATTTTTCCGCCTACGATCCCGCGACCGGCGAGTTGAAGTGGCGCCATGTTTACGAAGGCTACGGTCAAGCGGGATCGGCGGCGACCGCGAGTGGTCTGGTGTTCGTTGGCAGCGGCAGCAACGTGGCCGGCTATTTCTTCGCGTTCGATGCGAAGAACGGCAAGCTGTTGTGGAAGTTCAACACCGGCGCGGGCGTGTTTGGATCGCCCGCGGTCTACAGTGTGAACGGCGAGCAGTTCGTCGCCGTCGCGTCCGGCGGAGGAGATCGAGGACGACGGGGCGGCGACCTGATTCTCAGCTTCGCGCTGCCACGCTGAGCGCCTGCTCCTTCCATCGCTGCTCGTTCACGCCCATCACCAGCAGCCACAAGCAGAGCACCACTTCCGCGAGCCCAGACACCATCAGCACGGCGAGCACCGTCGATGCGATCTCGGGCGCGACGAAATTGGCGAAACTGTTCACCAGATAGCAGACGCCTTCGATCACCAGCAGCAGCCCGATGAATCGCGGCACGAAGCGGGCGTGAAGGATCAACACCCCGCGCGAGAGCATCGTGCCGCCGAAGAAGGCGAGCCCGATGGCGTAGCCGATGCCTTGCAGTTGGAGGGCCATGTAGGTCTGCGCCTGCAGCAGTTCGAGGCTGACGCCGAGGGTCTGTCCGCGTTTCAGGAGCACCAGCGGCGCGAAGTGGCCAAGCAGCGCCGTGGCTTGGATCGCCGTCCCGATCAGCGAGAAGAACAGCGCCAGCAGCGCCATGCGCCGGTCGATGACCTTGAAGATCTCGAAGAGCAGCAGGATCAGTGGTACCACGCACAGAACGCCCATGACGTCCGCGGCAAATCCCCAGCGGAACAGCTGTTCGTGCGCGAGGATGTTCTGGGCCGTTGCGACCGCATTGCCATTGACCACCAGCCGGCTGCGGACGCCGATCTCCGCAAAGCCGCCCGCCACGATCACGACCAGGTACAGCGCGCCCGCGATTCGGGCACTGGTGCGCGGCGACGCTGCAGCGATCTGTTCCGCCGTCACTTATCCGACTTCTTCACTTTCCGACTTCTACTTCTTCCACTTTTTCCACTTCTTCCACTTTTTCCACTTCCTGGTCCCCAGTCCTTCCGCATCTGCGCGATACCTTCCATATAAACCGTCGCGCGCTCGCGTTGTTCCTCGGTGGGCAGAGACTTCAGCAGCTCGATGGCGTGCGCGAAGTCGTGCTCGATCGTCAGCCGGGTGGTCTTGAAGTAGATGCGTCGGATCTCGGCAATCGCCGCCTCCGCATCGGGAGAACCCTGCTTGAGCGTGGTGAGCGAGACGAAGCCGTCTGAAGATTTGGCCACTCACCGGCTCCGGTTTCTTCGCAGGCGTGCGCGAAGCGCATCGAGCGGCAGCGTGTTGAGCACGTCGGCTGCCCGCGCCCACGCGCGGCGCGCCATCGTCACGCCCCATTGCAATCGGTGCAGGGCGGCGGTGGAGTGTGCATCGGTCGAGATCACCAGAGCGGCGCCGTGCTCGAGGGCGAGGCGCGCGTGCGTGTCGCTGAGATCGAGGCGCTCGGGCTGACAATTGATCTCGAGCACCACGCCGTGGCGTACCGCGGATGCGATCACCGCGGCCATATCGAGGCTGATCGGTTCGCGCTTGAGCAGCCGCCGTCCGGTCGGGTGTCCGAGTACGTCGACCCACGGGCATTCGAGCGCCTTCAGTACGCGGTCGGTCATCTGCGGCTGATCCTGTGAGAACTGAGAGTGCACCGACGCCACCACGAGATCGAGCTGGGCCAGACAATCATCGGCGAGATCGAGTGAGCCATCAGAAAGAATGTCGCATTCGATGCCGGCCAGCACGGTGAGGCCTTCGAAGCGCCCGTTCAACGCGCGGACCCTTGCCGCGTGTTCGAGCGCGCGCTTCTCGTCGAGGCCGTTGGCCATCGCCAGCGCTTTGCTGTGATCGGTGATGGCGATGTACTGGTGGCCGAGTCGCTGCGCTTCGGCGGCCATCGCCGTGATCTCATCGCGTCCGTCGGTTGCGGTGGAGTGCATGTGCAAGTCGCCGCGCAGATCGGCGACCGAGAGCAGAACGGGCAGCGAATCGGAGACAGCGGCTTCGATTTCGCCGCGCAGCTCGCGCAGCTCGGGCGCCACCCACGACATGCCGAGCGCCTGGTAAATCCCTTCTTCCGTGTCTCCCGCGAGGCGCGTCTCATCGTCGGCTCGGAAGAGTCCGTACTCATTCAGCTTCAGGCCTCGCTGCACGGCGCGATCGCGCACGGCGATGTTGTGGGCTTTCGAGCCGGTGAAGTACTGCATGGCGGCGCCGCGGCTCTCGCGCGGCACCAGGCGCAGATCGGCCTGATAGCCGCCGGTGAGGCGGACGCTCGATTTGGTATCGCCGTGCCCGAGGACGCGCTCGACACGCGGATGCGCGCTGAAGACATCCATCAGGCCTTCGTCGCCGCCGACCGCGAGGATGTCGATGTCGCCGCAGGTCTCGCACCCGCGCCGCAGACTTCCGACCGGAATGAACTCGACGTCGGGCGCGCGCTCCTGCAGATACGAGACGAGTTCTTTGGCTGTGGTCGCGGTATCGGTCAGCAGGTGGCGTCCTTCATCTTTGGCCCGTTCGGCAATCGCCTTGAGGATGAGTGCTTCCTTCTTTGCACCCATGCCCTTCAACGAGCGCAGCCGTCCATCTTTTGCCGCCGTCGCAAGTTCGTCGACGGTACGGATGTTGAGCTCCGAGTACAGAGTCGCTACCGTTTTCGGTCCCACGCCTTGCAGCCGGAGCAGATCGAGAATCGTCGGCGGGAACTGCGCGAGCAGCTCCTGGTGGTACGTCAGTGTACCGGTGGTGGCGAGCTCCTTGATTCGCGCGGCGAGATCTTTGCCGATGCCGGGAATCCCGCGCAATCCCTGGTCATCGAGGCTGGCAACGGCCTGCGGCCAGGTGGCGATCGTTTCCGCAGCGGTGCGATAGGCGCGGACCTTGAACGCGTTCTCGTCTTTGATTTCGAGCAGGTCGGCGATCTGCGCCAGCACCTGCGCTACCTGCTTGTTATCCACGCGATAGTCCGTGCCGCTCGAACGTGAAGTCGAGAATGCGCGCGCGTCCGGCGGCAAGCGCGGCTCGGATGGCGTCGCGCGCCTCGGGCGGTCCGTAGCAGAAGAGGCACCCGCCGCCGCCGGCGCCGCACACCTTTGCCGCCGTGGCGCCCTGCGCCGTTGCACGCGCGATCAGATCGTCGATCGCCGGCGTCGTCACGCCGGGGGCCAGCCGCTTGCGATTGTCCCATTCCTCTGCGATTGATCGGCCGACGCCGTCCCAATCGCTCTTCTCGAGCGATGCGCGCATCGACACGGCCGTATCGCGGATCCGCTCGAAGCAGTCGAAGACATGGCGGTCGCCGTCGATATGCTTCTTCATGATCTCCCAGTTGTTCGTGCCCGAGTTGCGCGGCTCGCCCGTGTAGCACAGCACGATGCGTCGCTGCAGCTCGGCGAGATCGACGTGGAGTGGGACACGCCGCACGCCGTCGACGTCGAGCTCGACCGCCGCCAGGCCGCCGTAGAGGGCGGGGCGATAGTCCTGAAGGCCGGTGGGCACATTGATGCACTGCGCTTCGACGTTCATCGCCACCTGCAACAACCCTTCAGGGTCGTAGTGCATCCGCTTCCAGTCGGCGAGCGCGGCACAGACGGCGACATTCAACGCCGACGATCCGGCGATGCCGGCGCCAGCAGGCGATTGCGACGACGTCGTCAAGGTGATGCCGCGCACCTGGAAGAAGTGCACGAGCAGCGAGAGCAGCCGCAGGTCCTTGGCGTTCCACAGATCGCGCCAGTCTGCGGCTTCAACCGTTGCGCCTGTATCCTCCGATCGAATAACAATCCGCGAATCATTGCGCGGCTCGACGCGCGCGGTCGCCCGCAGGCTGATCGCCGCGTTCAGCGTCTGTGCACCCGGATGAAAGAGGTAGAGCGGCCAGATGTCGATGGTCCCGCCGGCGAGGTCGATGCGGGTTGGAGCAGAGGTCTGGATGCGCACCCGTGGATTCTATAGAAAGTTCACTTTCTTCCAACGATATCGATGAGTGCGGGTCCTATCAGCAGTGACGTTGGCTTGCGCCCATTCGCGATCCATTGACGTGCGAGGCTCGTCGCAGTTGCGGGCGTGAGCGGTCGGTGGCGACCGAGTTGATCCATCACCCCGAGAAAGTACGACGACAGCCAGTTCCACACCGCCGATCCGGGATGGCCGGTCTTGATCGTCGGGGTGATGTCGATGAGGTCGAGGCCGGCGCCTTGGAACATCTGTGGCAATCGGCCGGCGATGCTGGCATCACCGCCCTGCGTAGCGAAGAACGCCGCGTCCGCGGCCATGAACGCCGCCCATTCGGGCGGACACGGAATCATCGACAACGTCTCGCGCCGATAGTCTTCGATTGCCAGGACGCCACCAGGCTTGAGCGCGGACACGAGCTGCCGGACGTGCCGTTCCGGGTCGGGGAGGAAGAGGAACACCCATCGCGCAAAGATCAAATCGTAGGTCGCGCGGGGCAGCGACGCGTCCGCCAGCAGCGTGTCCCACATCGTGCCAAGGCCGAACCCGTCGCGCGACGCGAGCTGCTGCAGACGACGACGGAAGATGGCGGATGGCTCTACGGCATCGACCGGTCGGCGGACGCGCCTCCGCAGCTCGCCGTGCAGCGAGCCCTGACCCGGCCCGATCTCGAGCACGCGCCAGCCGCGCCGCACGCCGATGCGATCGAAGAGCGCGAATGCTGTCGGATCCCAAAGCCTCGCCTGCGCACGCAATCGCGCCACCTCGCGACGATGGTCGCCGAGGAGGTATCGATAGGAGCGGGGGGAACGCGAGCGGCTCATCCAGACAGCGTAGCTAAATCGCAGAGACGGTTGTGATACGGACATGTCGTTCGAGGTTCGAGGTTCGAGGTTCGAGAGTTCCACGTTCGCGGTTCGAACGGCGAACGAGGAACGCAGGAACCCTAGAACATCGAACGTCGAACATCGAACCTTGAACCGCAGGTTCTATAATCTCCATGTGCCGCGCACGATTCGCCGCGAGATCGGTCAGCTCCTCATCGGAAGCCTTCCCGGAACCACCATCACACCGGAAATCCGATCGCTCGCGAAGGAGTTCTCGCTGGGCGGCATCATTCTATTCTCGCGCAACATCGAGGTGCCGGAGCAGGTTGCGGAGCTCTCACGAGATGTGCAGGAGCTGGCGTCGGAGCTGCCGCTCTGGGTCAGCGTGGATCAGGAAGGCGGCCGCGTCGCGCGTCTCAAGGAGCCGTTCACGCGGTGGCCGCCGATGGCGACGCTCGGGCGGAGCGGCAGCGTGGAGCTCGCCGCGCGCTTCGGTGCCGCGCTTGCCACGGAGCTGAAAGCCGTCGGCATCACGCTCGATTACGCGCCCGTGCTCGACATCCACACCAATCCGAAGAATCCGGTGATCGGCGATCGCGCCCTGGCGGAAGACGCGGACAGCGTCGCGCGGCTTGGCGCAGCGATCATTCGTGGCCTTCAGGAGAACGGTGTCGCCGCCTGCGGCAAGCACTTCCCGGGACACGGCGATACCTCGGTCGATTCGCACCTGGCGCTACCGCTGGTCGAGCATCCGCCCGATCGGATTCGTCGCGTCGAGTGCGTGCCGTTTCGCGAGGCGATCCGCACCGGCGTCGCGTTCATCATGACCGCACATGTGCTCGTACCGTCGCTCGACGAAGAGAAGCCGGCGACGCTCTCTCCGCGAATCGTGCGCGCGATGCTGCGAGACGAACTGGGCTACCAGGGCGTCATCCTCAGCGACGATCTCGAGATGAAGGCGATCGCGGCCGCGTACCGCGTGCCCGACGCCGCAGTCGAAGCGATCGGCGCCGGCTGCGACGCGCTGTTGATCTGCAGCGGAGAGCCCCAGGTGCAGGCGGCAACCCTCGAAGCCCTTGTGCACGCAGTCGAACAAGACCGTATTCCATACAAACAGCTCGAGGCATCGCTGGCCCGGCTGCGGCGCACCAAAGAGCGCTTCTTGGCCGCTCCGGTTGCCACCGGACGTCCCTCGCCGCTCAGTCACGTGCTCGGCTGCGATGCGCACCTGCGCATCGTCGACGAGATGTCGCGCTTCGCCTGATCATGATCAAGCCACGTGCTCTGAAGCATGGCGACCGGATCGCGGTCGTCGCGCCCGCGAGTTCTTTTGCGCGTGACGAGTTCGATCGCGGCATCCGCGAGCTGGCGCGTCTGGGCTTCGAGCCGGTATTCGACGATCGCGTGTTCTCGACCGAATCGGGGTATCTCGCCGGGTCGGCTGACGTGAGGGCCGCGAACTTCATGGCCTATTGGGACGATCCACGTGTCGCGGCACTGATGGCCGTGCGTGGCGGGTTCGGCAGCGTGCACATCCTGCCGATGTTGGACGGGTCGCACCTCAAGACCAACCCGAAGCTGTTCATCGCCTACAGCGACAACACATCGCTGCTGTCCTGGCTGACGTGTGCGTGCGGCATCACGGCGCTTCACGGGCCGATGCTGGAAGGTCGACTCGCCGGCGGTGCCGCGAAGTACGACGAGCGATCGCTGCTGGCCCTGACACAGGACGGGCGGGGCCTGGAACTGCGTCCCGAGGGATTGACGACGCTCCGCGATGGTGAAGCCACAGGCCCATTGTTTGGTGGAACGATCGCCAACCTCGTGGCCTCTTTGGGAACGCCGTATGCCTTCGATCCGCCGGACGGGTGTGTGCTGTTCCTCGAAGATGTGAACGAGCGGCCGTTCCGGATCGATCGCATGCTGATGCAATTGCGCTTGAGTGGGGTGCTCGGCCGCGCGCGCGCGCTCGTGTTCGGGGAGATGCGAGGCTGCGACGAGCCGGGTGGCGCGGTTACGGCGCGACAGGTGATCGAACGGTTGACGGCCGATACTCGCGGTCCCGTGCTTTACGGTTTTCCGTCGGGCCATACGACAGGTCCATGCTGGACGCTGCCCCTCGGCGTGTCAGTTCGAGTGACGACGCGTCCGAAGCCGATGCTGGTGGTGGAGGAGGCTGCGGTTCGATGAGTTGTGCAATACAGAATTCAGGATGCAGAATTCAGACACGGTTTCCTCTGTTGCGAAGGTGTGAAAGCCAAACGCTTTCACTCCAGCGCTGCGAACCATTCTTTGTCTGCATTCTGCATTCTGCATTCTGAATTACTGACCGCTAACGATGCACATTCACCTAATCGGCGTCTGCGGTACGGCGATGGCCACGCTCGCGGCCTTGCTCAAGAGTCGCGGTCATGACGTGCGCGGATCGGATCAGCACGTCTACCCGCCGATGAGCGATTTCCTCGTCGCCGAGGGCATCACGACGATGAGCGGGTATCTGCCGGAGCACATTACGAGCGACATCGATCTGGTGGTGGTGGGCAATGCGATCTCGCGCGGCAATCCCGAGCTCGAGGTGGTGCTCGAGCGCAAGATCCGCCACTGCTCGCTGCCCGAAGCCATTCGCGATCACTTCCTGTGGGACGCTCGTTCCATCGTGCTCGCTGGCACGCACGGCAAGACCACGACCACGTCGTTGACGGCATGGCTGCTGACGCATGGCGGTCTGGATCCGTCGATGCTGGTCGGCGGCATTGCGCTGAACTTCGGCGAGCACGGCTCGAGCTATCGAGTGGGCAAGGGGCGCGACTTCGTCATCGAAGGCGACGAGTACGACAGCGCCTTCTTCGACAAGACCGCGAAGTTCCTGAAGTACCTGCCGGATGTCGCCGTCATCAACAACATCGAGTTCGATCACGCCGACATCTACGTCGACCTCGACGACGTGCTGCTGGCGTTCCGTCGACTGGTGCGCCTGGTGCCGCGCAACGGTCTGCTGCTGCTCGGCGCCGACAGTCCGCACGCGCACGCGTTGGCGCCCACCGCGGTCAGCCCGGTCGAGACCTTCGGGCTGATGGATGGCGCCACGTGGCGGGCCGACGAGATCGAGCACCGCGATGGCCTCACGCATTTCACCGTCCGCCGGAAGGGCGACAGCGTCGGCCGGTTCGAGTCGCCGCTCCTCGGTGTGCACAACGTTCGGAACGCGCTGGCGGCGATTGCCGTCGGCACTCACGTCGGTCTCGCGCCTGACGTTCTCGCCGCAGGTCTTCGTCGCTTCAGCGGCATCAAACGTCGTCTGGAGACGGTTGGCAGCGCACGCGGCGTGATTGTGCTGGACGATTTCGCGCATCACCCGACGGCGGTTCTCGAGACGTTGTCGGCACTGAAGTACGGCTATCCCGGCCGACGCGTCTGGGCGGTGTTCGAGCCGCGCTCGGCCTCGTCGTGCCGGCGCGTGTTTCAAGATGACTTCGCGCGCGCGTTCGGGGCGGCCGATGAAGTCGTCATTGCGGCGGTGTTCCGATCGAATCTTCCCGAATCGGAACGTCTCTCAGCCGAACAGCTCGTCGACGATCTGCATGCAGGCGGGCACCGCGCCCGGCACATCCCGGAGATCGACGACATCGTTGCGACGATTGCCGCCGAAGCGAGAGGTGGTGATGTCGTGGTGCTGATGTCGAATGGCGGCTTCGGCGGAATACACCAGAAGCTGCTGAAAGCGCTGGCGGCGTGACCCCGTGTGTCATCCGTGAGGCGGGCGACTCGGGTTTGCTGCTCGAGTTGGAAGAGGTCATCGACGAGCGCGTCAATGCTCGGACGATCGCCATCGCGGCCATGCTTCGGCGCGAGCCGCCCACGGGTGTGAGGGACGTGGTCTCGACCTATCGGACCGTTGCTGTGCACTTCGATCCGTTGAGCGTGGATCTGGATGTCGTGCGCGCGGCGATGGAGCGTGCGTCGGCGGCGCCGGCGGCCGACGTCAAGGGCAAGAAGGTGGACGTTGCGGTGCAGTACGGTGGAGACGCTGGACCCGATCTCGCCGAGGTCGCTGAATTCGCCGGCGTCAGTCCGAAAACTGCAGCCGCGCTCCATAGCGACGCCACGTATCGCGTGTTCATGCTCGGATTCCTGCCCGGCTTTGCCTACATGGGGACCGTCGACTCGACGATCGCCATGCCGCGGCGTGAGACGCCTCGCGTTCGTGTACCGGCAGGATCTGTCGGCATCGCCGGCTTGCAGACCGGCGTGTATCCGCGAGAGTCGCCAGGAGGATGGCGGCTGATCGGCCGCACGAATGCACGCGTGTTCGATGCGAGTCGAGCCGAGACCTGTCTCTTCGCTCCGGGTGATCGCGTACGATTCACCTCACGCGATCGGCTGAACTTCGACCAGCCGCCCTCGACGGGCGCAGCGCGGGCCGCACGGGGTAGCGATCACGCCAGCCGTCACGTGACCGTCGTACGGCCTGGCCTCTTCACGACGATTCAGGATCGGGGCCGCTGGGGGCATCAATCAGAAGGTGTCCCGGTGGGCGGTGCACTCGACAGGCTGTCTCACAGTGCCGCCAACGCGCTCGTCGGCAACGATGCGGCGGCGGCGACGCTCGAGGTCACGCTGCTCGGCCCGGAAATCCGCTTCGAATCGGATGCAGTGATTGCGATTGCCGGCGCCGATCTCGGCGCGCGGCTCGACGGCTCGGACGTCAGGGTGAATGCGCCGATGATGTGTCGAAGCGGCGCGGTGCTTCGTTTTGGCGAGCGCCGATCGGGCTCGCGGGCGTACGTCGCGATCGATGGAGGCGTCGCCGTCGAAGCGGTGCTCGGCAGTCGCGCCACCAGCGTGCTCTGTGGTCTCGGCGGAGTTGATGGGCGTGCGCTGGCAGCGGGAGATCGATTGCCGCTCGGCGCACCGACGCGACCCAATCGAGTCCGCCGCGCGATCGACGCTCCTTCGATGCCGAAGGGTGGGGCGCGGCTTCGCGTGCTGCCGGGCCCGCATCAGGACTTCTTTCCGAACCACGCGTTCGACGAGCTGCAGCGCACGCGTTTCATGGTCACACCGCGATCGGATCGAATGGGATACCGTTTGGAGGGTGCACGGATTCCTCGCCAGCAGGGACGCGAGATGATCTCGGATGCGGCGTTCGCCGGGGGTATCCAGGTGCCTTCCTCCGGCGAGCCGATTCTGTTGATGGCCGATCGGCAGACGACCGGCGGCTACCCGCAGATCGCCACCGTCATCACCGCCGACCTCCCACTGGCCGGTCAGCTCGCGCCCGGCGATTGGATCGAGTTCGAAGTCTGCAGTCGGCGAGAGGCTTTGTCCGCGCTCGTGGCGCAGGAGGGAAGACTCCTTGCCATCGGGTAGTGCCGTGGTGCCGCGCGAGTACGTGGCGCTGCAGTCGTTCAGCACGATCGGCGTGGGCGGCCCCGCGCGCTGGTTCGTCTCCGTCGAGCGGATGGAGGAGATCGCGGCCGCTCAACGTTGGGCAGACGAGCATCGCGCGCCGATCTTCATCCTCGGGGGCGGCAGCAACCTGGTGATCGCGGACGAGGGCTTCAACGGCCTGGTCATCCACATCGCCATGTTTGGAATCGACCAGACGCCGCGCTCCGCTGACACGCTCGTTGCCGCCGCAGCTGCCGAGTCGTGGGATCGGCTCGTCGAGCTGACGGTGACGAACGGACTGGCTGGTCTCGAGTGTCTGTCGGGTATCCCGGGGACGGTAGGCGGAACGCCGATTCAGAACGTCGGCGCCTACGGGCAGGAGGTCTCGCAGACGATCGATCGGGTGATCGTGTACGACATGGTGGAACGACGAACACGAAGCCTCGCGTCGGGCGACTGCGGCTTCTCGTATCGCATGAGCCGATTCAAGGCGACCGATGCCGGCCGGTTCGTGGTGTGCGGCGTGGCGTTTCGCCTCCGTCAAGGGCCGCCGACGACGACGTATGCTGACGTCGGAGCGTATCTGACGCGCCACAACATTTCTGCGCCAACGCTCGCCGACGTGCGGCGTGCAGTGCTCGAGGTTCGCCGCTCGAAAGGCATGGTGCTCGACACCGCCGATCCGGATACGCGAAGCGTCGGCTCGTTCTTCATGAATCCGGTCATCGCGGTCGACGTGCGCGATCGCATCGCGGCTGCGACCGGTGACAGCGTGCCGGGCTTCGCGAGCGGCGCCTCACACATCAAGATTCCAGCCGCGTGGCTCATCGAGCGCGCCGGCTTTCACAAGGGGTACGGCACGGGGGCGGTTGGCATCTCGACCAAGCATCCGTTGGCGATCGTGAATCGTGGCGGCGCCACCGCCCGCGACATCGTGCGGTTTGCGACGATGGTCAAGCGGACGGTCGTCGATCGATTCGGCGTCTGGCTGCGGCCGGAACCTGTGTTCGTCGGCTTCGATGCCGACCCCGACGTCGCGTACCTGAAGCGAGCAGAGCCCTGATGTCTACGTTACTGATCGAAGGCGGCCATCGGCTCGAGGGCCGAGTGGCCGTCGAAGGCAACAAGAACGCGGCGCTGCCGTTGCTCGCGGCCTGTCTCCTCACCGAAGAGGAGTGCGTGCTCTCCAACGTGCCGCGGATCGGCGACGTCGAGGTGATGGCGCGGCTGCTTCTCGATCTCGGTGCCGAAGTCGACGGCATTGGCACGACGACCCTGCGCATTCGAGTGCCAAAGATCACCACCGACACACCCGATCGCTCGCTCGTCGGACGCCTGCGTGGTTCGGTGCTGCTGCTCGGCCCCCTGCTGGCGCGTTGCGGCAGGGCACACATCGCCCCCCCAGGCGGTGACTTTCCGGCGCGGCGCACGATTGCGACGCACATGGAGGCGCTACGCGCCCTTGGTGCACGGGAGGGCAGGAGCTCTGATCACGTGCTCGAGACGCCGAATGGGCTGACGGGCGCATCGATGTATCTGTTCGAGGCGTCGGTCACGGGCACGGAGACCGCGTTGCTTGCGGCCGCGTCGGCGAAGGGCGTGACCGAGATCCGTCACGCGGCCACCGAGCCGCACGTCGTCGAGTTGTGCGAGTTTCTCGCCAAGATGGGGGCAGGGATCTCAGGAATCGGCAGCTCGAATATCCGCGTCGAAGGCGTGCCGACGCTTCATGGCGCGTCGCATCGGCTCGGGGGCGATTACATCGAGGCGGGGAGTTGGGCCGTCGTCGGCGCGATCACCGGCGGTGAGATGGCGATCGACGGCGCGCGGGAAGAGGACATCGAAGTCGTTGCGGCGGTGCTGCAGCGGATGAACGTGCAGTGCGGGATGCGCGATGGCGTGTTCGAAGTGAAGCCATCGACGCCAGTGGCGATTCGCAAGATCACGACCGGACTGTGGCCGTCGTTCCCGAGTGATCTCGTGAGCCTGGTCACCGTACTGGCGACGCAAGCCGCCGGGCGCACGCTCGTGCACGACTGGATGTACGAGCTGCGTCTGTTCGCACTCGAGCAGATGAGTGGCATGGGCGCCGATCTGTTCCTGGCCGATGCCCACCGCATCATCGTCACCGGACCGACCAAGCTGCGCGGCGGGCGCACGCTCGACAGCCGCGATCTGCGATCGGGGATGTCGCTGATTGCGGCGGGACTCGCGGCGGAGGGACAGACGCGCGTCGCTCCGCTCGAGACCGTCGAGCGCGGCTACAGTCAGCTCGTCGATCGATTGCAAAGCCTCGGAGCGAAGGTCGCCAAGGTGGAGTAGGGCCGCTTACGTAGGGGCCGCCTTACGTAGGGGCCGCCTTACGTAGGGGCCGCCTTACGTAGGGGCCGCCTTCAGGCGGCCCTAGTCGATTGGAGATTTGACGATCTTTGATTATTGATTCGTTGTTGATTGGTGATTGGTGATCGTTGATTGAAGACGCGGTCGGTCGATTCGCGATGCCGACTTGTCGTTCGTAACGCGGACGCGGCTCATTTGAACCGTTAGGCCTCAACTCGCGACAACTCCGAGTTGCCGTATCGCGAGATTCTGTTGGAACTGAAGGCTTCGATCTCCCGTCACGAGGACTGTGAAAATCGAGCAGAACGCGCACGCGCGGTTGCCGCTTCATGGGCTGCTTCCAATGCAGCGACAACCTGCTCCCTTGACACGGTCGGAAACGCATCCAAGAATTCGTCGAGGCTGTGATTGCAATCGAGGTAGTCGATCAGGTTCCTGAACGGCACCCGCGTGCCGACAAACACCGGCGTTCCGCCGAGGATTTCAGGATCGCTGTGAATCACGGCCACGCTGCTTGGCATGTGGTGCCTCTGAAATGATCTGACGATGCCGTTGCCGTTGAGGCCTAACACGGTTTGCAACCGACGGCGGCCGGTGCAACCATGAGCCGCCGCGGCTGAAACCTGGCCCTTGGGCGGACGAAGCGATTTTAGGAGACGAAACCATGCCGATTCGGAACGCAGGAGACGAAGTCCGGGCGGTCCAGGCCCAACTTGGCGAGGCGCTCAAACGGAAGGACTTGGATCGAGCGCTTTCACTCATGACTGTCGATGTCACGTTTCTTACGGCCAAGGGGCCGCCGGTGATTGGCCATGAAGCCGTCCGCAGGCTGTATGCCGACCTCTTTGCCACGTTCGAGATCACAGTCGCCGATGCCGAGTGCGCCGTGGACGTTCTTGGTGACGTGGCGGTGGTCGTGGGGCAGCAAACCACGACGTTGGGGGCTATGCGCAGCGGCCGGGCGGTAACGCTCGTCAACCGGACGGTCGCGATCTATCGACGGGAAAGTGGTTCTTGGAGGCTCGCTCGGGCGCTCAGCGTGGTGGCGGCGAAGGGATCGGCGAGCGGCACTCCCGCAGTCAGACACGTATCGGAGCTACTGAGGCGAGCTCAAGCCGAGCCCGGACGCATGATCTACCCGGAAGTTGCCTGAAGACTCCGGTTTCAAGATCCACGTGGCCGCCCAACAAGCGAATGGAGCCGTCGCTCGGAGTCGCACGAATCGTGTCGGCGGAGCGCGCGGCTCATTCGCAAGCGTTAGCCAGACATGGATCAACACGAGATCGCCGACCTCTTGGAAGCTCGAATGGAAGCCGCAGTTTGGTGCGAGCATGAGGGGAAGCGAGCGTCATTCCGTACTCCTGCCCTTCGACCAGACCTACTGGAGTGGCCAACCCAGGCCCAACTTGATGCGGCCTTGAGCGTTTTGCGCACGCGTCGGCGCGAGCTTCTGGGCGACCGTCGGTTGGATCGAATGTCACCGGGACGACTGTTGGTGTGCGAGATCAACGAATCAGTTTCCAGCGGTGAGTCTGAGGCCGAAACGTTGGGATTCTTTGATATCGATGACCGTCCGGCGTGGGACACGTGGGTGTGGCGCCTCAAACGTGACGGTGACCAAGTCACGCTGCTTAGCTGGGTACCCCAAGAGTTCGAGGCGGTCGTCACTCGGGGAATCGAGGTCAACCCGTACGCCTGCATCTACTGGCTGACGGACATGCATCTGACTGGGAAGAAGCATCGGGAAACGGTTCAAGCTTTGGTGTCAGCCGGCATTCGGTAGCTGCTGGCTAACATCCAAATCGAGCCGACGCCTGACCGTCCGTGCGATCATGTCGTCGTGGCGCGCGGCTCATTTGGCGCGTTAGCCGGACAACGCGTGTGAGCCCTCAACAGGCATGGTCAAAAGTTCCCTCATTGCGCCCTGTTCAATCCAGCGGAAGCACGTCGCTGCGATTGTGGTTACGACTTCGCGTCGAAGATGAACAGAGCGTCGTATCTCGGAGAAAGCATCGTTCGACCCACGGTGGCGAGGCCACAACAGTCGGAGCAAGGTCTCGCACGAAGAGTCGCCGCTCCTGCAGGAATAGGATTGATCCTCAGCGGCCTGGCACTCAGGTTCCGCTGGCCGGGTCGCTTTAGTAACGGCTTTAGTAAGGGACTGGTTGTAGGTTAACCGGAGGCAGATCGACTCTCCTGGCCAGCGAGACGACATGATGAACGGATCGCGCTACACCGGGGGCCGCGGGCACGTTCATGCCGGGCATCACATGTCGATCATGTTGGCCGTGTGTTTAGGTGCAAGCCTGGCAAATGTGACGCCGGCCCTGGCTCAGACTCCGCCGCGTCGCGAGACGCCCATCTTCCTACTTGGGTTCGAAGGGCATTACGGTGCGCCGCAGCGCACCGGAGCCGGCGTCGAACTGTTCCTGCCGATGCAGAAATGGCATTGCGACGATGGGCTGTGCGGCGGACACGGCGTCGAGGTTCAGGCCAGCACCGCCATGGGCGGATGGTGCGTCGGCGGTGGGCCGGTGCTCATGGCATATCCTTTGTGGTTCGACCTCCTGGTCACGTTGACTCGCACCTCGGCGACGCCTCGCGGCGCCGACCCCGAGTCGAGCTACGTGGGCGTCGAGGGAGGATTCTCATTTCCTGTCTACGCGAATCGCAAGCGATATATCAACCTCCGACCGAGTCTCGGCGTTGCTCGCCGCGTGAACGGTGTCGCAGGACCTGAGCAGACGACGTTGATCTGGAGCGTGGGCGTGCATTACGTTTGGCCGAAGTTCTAAGGTGTCCACTATACGCGCGGAGTGGACGATGCCGGCTTGCCACATGGGCC
>Ga0075434_100000113_pt1 | contig 46622 bp, 46 predicted proteins | sample RhiMethybrSRZTD3_FD_75298 | JGI IMG/M metagenome (GOLD analysis project Ga0075434, IMG submission 75298) | Populus rhizosphere microbial communities from Tennessee, USA - Rhizosphere MetaG P. TD hybrid SRZTD3 | ecosystem: Host-associated > Plants > Roots > Rhizosphere > Soil | place: USA...
TGGACGAGCTGCGCGGGCGTTTGCGCTCCAAGGAAGACCTGGTGGTCTTCAATGAAAAGAATCTGGCCTACAAAAGACTGCAAGGGGCACTTCCAAGCCCTTGAGCGGTCAACTATAATGCTCGGTTCTTTTTTTCACGCAGTTTGCGGGTAAACGTCGGGGGACGGATGGCGCAGCGCAAGGGCAAGGCTAAAGTCAAGAAGGTTCATGCCGCGAAGAAAAAAGCCAGGGCCGTCAGGGCCCTGAAGCGGCACGCGCCCAAGGCCCGGCCGCGCAAGCTCCTCAAGCAGAAGCCGCATCCCAAGCTGCGGAAGGCCGCAGCGGCTGCAAAAGTCGCGCCCGCACACCATGGAAAAGGCCCGGCCGCCGGCAAGCCCGAGGCCGCGGGCAAGGCCAAGGGCTCGATCAAGAGCGCGAAGCAGGCGCTCGAGCTCCTCGAAGCCAAGGTCAACGAGGTCAAGGCCAAGGGCAAGCGCGGCCGCGGCGGACGGCGCGGCGGCAAGGACGCCTGGCTGATCCCGGCGGAGCTGCCCAAGGAGGACGCCGAGACCCGGCGCACCCGCCTCAAGAACCTGATCAAGCTCGGCAAGGAGCGCGGCTTCCTCACCTACTCGGAGATCAACGACCACCTGCCCGACGATCTGGTCGACGCCGAGCAGATCGAGGCCATCATCTCGACCTTCGGCGACATGGGCATCCAGGTCTACGACCAGGCGCCCGACCAGGAGCAGCTGCTGATCGCCGCCGACGCCGCGCCGGTGGCGCAGACCGACGAGGACGTGGAGGAGCAGGCCGAGGCCGCCCTTTCCACCGTCGACTCCGAGTTTGGCCGCACCACCGACCCGGTGCGCATGTACATGCGCGAGATGGGCTCAGTGGAACTCCTCACTCGCGAAGGCGAGATCGAGATCGCCAAGCGCATCGAGGACGGCCTGCGCCACATGATCCTTGCGATCAGCGCCTGCCCGACCACGGTGCGCGAGATCCTCGAGCTCGCCGACAAGGTCGAGAAGGACGAGATGCGCATCGACGAGGTGGTCGACGGGCTGATCGATCCCAACGCCAAGGACGATTTCGATCCGAAGAAAGCCGCGCCGTCCCCCGAGGAAGAAGAGGCGCAGATCGAAGAGGAAGAAGGCGAAGAAGACGAGGAAGCGGCCGAGGCGGCGCAGTCGGCGAGCCTGCTCAAGCTCAAGGGCGAGGCGATGGAGAAGTTCGCCCGCATCCGCCGCCTCTACGAGAAGCTCCTCAAGGCGTTAGAGAACAAGGGCTCCAAGGACAAGGACTATCTGCGCGTGCGCGACCAGATCTCGCACGAGCTGATGACGTTCCGCTTCACCGCGCGCACCGTCGAGCGCCTTTCCGACAGCGTGCGCAGCCTGGTCGACGAGATCCGCCGCCACGAGCGCGAGATCCACGACATCTCGGTCGACAAGGCGCAGATGCCGCGCCAGCACTTCATCAAGATCTTCGCCGGCACCGAGGGCTCCAAGCGCTGGCTGTCGGCCGAGCTGAACGCGGGCAACCCGTGGACCGAGTCGCTCACGCGCGTCGAGCCGTCGATCCTGGAGCTGCTCTCCAAGATCCAGGCCGTGCAGCAGAAGATCGGCATCTCGATCAAGGACCTGAAAGAGATCAACAAGCAGATGTCGACGGGCGAGGCCAAGGCGCGGCGCGCCAAGCGCGAGATGACCGAGGCCAACCTGCGCCTGGTGATCTCGATCGCGAAGAAATACACCAACCGCGGCCTGCAGTTCCTCGACCTGATCCAGGAAGGCAACATCGGCCTGATGAAGGCGGTCGACAAGTTCGAATACCGCCGCGGCTACAAGTTCTCGACCTACGCCACGTGGTGGATCCGCCAGGCGATCACGCGCTCGATCGCCGACCAGGCGCGCACCATCCGCATCCCGGTGCACATGATCGAGACCATCAACAAGATGAACCGCATCTCGCGCCAGATCCTGCAGGAGACCGGGCAGGAGCCCGATCCGGCGACCCTCGCGCAGAGGATGGAGATGCCGGAGGAGAAGATCCGCAAGATCCTGAAGATCTCCAAGGAGCCGATCTCGATGGAGACGCCGATCGGCGACGACGACGACTCGCACCTGGGCGATTTCATCGAGGACCAGTCGACGCTCGCGCCGTCGGATGCGGCAACTTTTGCCTCGCTGCGCGACGTGACGAAGGAAGTGCTCGACACGCTCACTCCGCGCGAGGCCAAGGTGCTGCGCATGCGCTTCGGCATCGAGATGTCGACCGACCACACGCTGGAGGAAGTGGGCAAGCAGTTCGACGTCACCCGCGAGCGCATACGGCAGATCGAGGCCAAGGCGCTGCGCAAGCTGCGCCACCCGTCCAGGTCGGAGCGGCTGAAGAGCTTCCTGGACCAGGAAGGCTAAAACCGGGGCCGCAAGAGCGGCCCTTTTAGTTTCAGATGGGAGGCATCATGAAATTTCGCATCGCAGTCGCAACCCTGGTCATCGCAGCCGCGGGCTGCTCCACGCTGTTCATGGATCCGCTCGAGCAATTCCGTGCCGACAACAAGCAGAACCTCGCCAAGATCGCGGTCGGCATGACGCGCATGGAGGTCGAGGGCGTGATGGGCAACGCGCGCGCCGGCGGCGGCCTGCCCGAGGTGGCGTTCGGCCGCGTGCAGTATCTCGCGGTCCGTAACCCGATGCGCGTCGAGAACGTGATGGCCTCCGACGGCAGCGAGTACGTGGTGCTCTTCTACTACACCGACGTGCGAACGCGCGACGACAAGGTTACCGACGACGAGCTGACCCCGGTCGCGATGCGCGACAACAAGGTGGCCGGCATAGGCTATGGCTTCCTTGGCAAGCGCGCGCCGAAGTACGCGCAGTACGCCCAGCAGTAAGCTCAAGCCCGACGGGCCGGTAGCTCAGCCGGTCAGAGCAGGGGACTCATAATCCCTTGGTCGTTGGTTCGAATCCAACCCGGCCCACTGAGGAAGTCCCTTGCCCGCACTGCGCGAGCCGCGTGGCGATGCTGAAGCTTAGGAGCGGTTCGGCGAGCGCGGTTCGCCCGGGGCGCTGAAGGAGAGCTGCGCCTCGACGGCGCGGCGCATCGCTTCCAGGCTGTAGAGGCGGCTGTGGAACGAGTCGAGCGCCTTCAGGATCTGCAGGCGCAGGAACTCGTTGCCCGAGAGCGATTCGGACTCGTACTTGCGCGCGGCTCCTTGCGAGAAGAGCTCGGCGGCGTAGCCGGCGACGATCGCCATTTCCTGCCGGCAGTATTCGTCGCTCACCGCGCTTGCGGCCTGCGCGCACAGGTTCTCCACCTTGCGCAGCTCCTGGATGTTGGAGAGGTCGATGGCGCGCAGGAAAAGCGCGTGCAGCGCGCCGTGGTGACTGCGCGCCTCGTTAAGGTCGGGATAAGTCATGGCGCGCCGATTCTGGGCGGCGCCATGTTGCATTTCAACCGCGGCTACGCGGTGCGCCGCGCCGCCTTGCGGTCGAGCACGCGGCCGAAATTCTCCAATGACAGCAGGTGGATATACACGCGTGCCAGGATTCCCTTGCGCATCAGGTTCTTGATCTGCGCGGCGTTCAGGTTCTCGAGGTTCTTCTCGGCGACGCGGTGCATGCCGGTCATCTGCAGGGGCTGGGCGCCCGGCTCGGCCTTCAGGGTCGCCTGCATCGTGAAGGGCTCGAGCAGGCCATAGTCGAACAGGATCGCGCACATCTCGCGGCTGCGCTCGAGGTCGGTCTCGTACTCGCCGAGCAGCTGCTCCAGGTTTTTCCACTTCTCGCTCGGCTTGCCGTCGTTGAACAGCGCTTCGCCCGCCTCGTCGATGAACGACTTCTCGACGCAGATCAGGCGCTCCTTCTGCTCGACGCGGTTGACGTTGACCCTGGACATGCAAAACGGGAAGCGCCGCGCGTACGCCGGCGTGTAGACGTTGCTGACCCACTGGCCTTCCTCGCAATACACGTTCTCGCCGTAAGCGAGGCCCAGCACCGCAACCGGCACGAAGCTCTGCCCGCCCTCGCTTGCGCTGAACACGATCGGATAGTCGCGCGCCACCACGCGGAATTCCGTCATGCTGATCGGGATCGCGTTGCTCGTCCGCGCGAACTCGGGCACTTCGCCCGGGGCGAGCAGGCGCACCTTGTGGTTCTTGAGGAACGGTACGACTTCCTTGTAGCCGAAAGGCGGCGTGATCTGCATTGGAAGTCCTTCGGAATTACCTGATCGGAATGGCGCGATGATAGCCCCGGCGCGCGGGCTGCGGTAAAATCCGCGCCTCGCCGACGGGGTGGTAGCTCAGCTGGGAGAGCGTCGCGTTCGCAATGCGAAGGTCGGGAGTTCGATCCTCCTCCACTCCACAGATTTCAAAGCCTGAAACGAAACGGGCCGCTTGCGCGGCCCGTTTGCTTTGCGGCGGCTGACGCCGTTTACTTCGTCGACGGAGCCGGGGCCGGGGCTGGCGCCGCGGGGCTCGAGCCCATGCCGCTCGAGGAGCCGCTGGTGCCCGCGCCGCTCGTGCTCGAGCCGCCCGTGCTGGAGCCCGCGCCTGAGCCGACGCTGCCCGGGGTGCTCGACGAGCTGCCCGAGGTGCTGCCCGCGCTCGAGGAGCTGCCGGCATCTTTCAGGCACTTCTCTTTTTCCAGGCCGGTGAGCGTGTCGCAGCGCGCGGCAGTGGTGCTCGAAGCGCTGCTGGAGGTCGAGGGCGACGCGCTCGGCGTGGTCGCCGAGGGGGTGCTCGACGAGCTGGAGCCTGCGGCGGGGCTGGAGCTTGAGCCGCTCGAGGTCTGTGCGAACGACGCGGCCGACATCGCGAACAGCGCGGCAGCGGTTGCCGTGACAAGAAGTTTCAACGTCATGGGCTTCTCTCCTGTGGTGAGGTGGAAGAAAACGAGGTTGCCGCCCTTGGGCAGCAAGGCGCGTGCCGTTCAGCGCGGCGTAGTGCCGCCAGCGGCCGCGCCGGCGGAAGCAGGACCCGCCGACGCTTCGCCCTTGGCGACTTCGCGCACCTCGAGGAGGCAGCGCCCGCGCGCGGCGCCGTGCAGCTTGTCGCAGGCGCTAGCGTCGAGCGGCTTGCGCGCTGCTCTTGCGTCATCCGCCGCGCGCGGCGGCGGGCCGGCAGGCCGCAGCGGTGGCGACCCGATCAGGAGACGGCTGCCCGGGCCCTGGCCGAGCGCTGCGCTCGCCGCTGCGGCGAAGGCCATGCCCGTCAGGAAGCGCGCCAGCGTCATCGGGCTCATCGCGTGCCGGCGGCCGTGCTCGGGACGCCCATGTTGCCCGCGCCCAGGCCCGAGCCGCCCGGCGCATGCGATCCCCCGGCGCCCGACGCGCGGCCGGTGTCCCGCGCGCGCGGGTTTTGTCCGGCGGCGTTACCCAGTTGCGGGTCGGGCGTGGTCTGCGTGTGCGTGCACGCGGACGCCAGGACGACGAATGCGAGAACGATTGCGAGAATGCCGCGCACGAGGGGCGCGTTGCAATTGGCGTGCCCGGCGGAGGAGGGCGATCAGCGACGCCTCCTCGGTGCGGCCGCCCGATGCCCGCTGCAGGCGTCCGTCCATATAGGCTTCGATCACCGTCGGGTGGACATAGCACTTGCGACAGACAGCGGCGGTGTTGCGCAGCTCGTGCGCGGTCGCGGCTACCGCCTGTGCGACCGCGCTGCGCGCCGCGGCTGCGCTCGCCGGCAACTCGAGCCCGCGCAATGCGCGCGCGCAGAGCAGCGTGCCGGCCCAGGTGCGGAAGTCCTTGCTGGTGAACTCATCGCCGGCCGCGGCTTTCAGGTAGGCGTTGACGTCGGAGGACTCGACTGCGCGGCTCTCGCCCGCGTCGTCGACGTAGCGGAACAGCTCCTCGCCGGGCAGGTCCTGCATGCGGCGCACGATGCGCGCGAGGCGCCGGTCGGTGAGCTCGAGCGCATGCGGTACTCCGCTCTTGCCCCGGAAGCGGAAGGTGAGCCGCGAGCCGTGCACGCGCACCTGGTGCTCGCGCAGCGTGGTCAGGCCGAAGGATTCGTTCTCGCGGGCGTACTCCTCGTTGCCGACGCGCACGAAGGTCGCCTCGAGCAGGCGCACCAGGACCGCGAGGACCTTCTCGCGCGGCAGCCCGGAACGCGCCAGATCGCGCGCGACGCGGCGGCGGATCCGCGGCAGCGCCTCGCCGAATGCCGCGAGGCGATCGTATTTTGTTTCGTCCCGTACCTCGCGCCAGCGCGGGTGGTAGCGGTACTGCTTGCGTCCGCGCGCGTCGCGCCCGGTAGCCTGCAGGTGGCCGTCGGGTACAGGGCAGATCCAGACGTCCTGCCACGCGGGTGGAATCGCGAGCGAGCGGATGCGCTGCAGGACGCTCCGGTCGCGCAGCGTCCTTCCGTCCGGCTTTATGTACTGAAACCCGTTGCCGGCGCGCCGCCGCTCGATGCCGCGCGAGGCATCGTCCACGTGGCGCAGCCCGGCCGCGCGCGCCGACTCGGCCGGCAAAAGCGGCAGGGCCTTGTAAGAGCTTCCGTTGGCGCGGCGGTGCACGGCCTGCGCCTTCGCAATGTGCGTGCCGGGGTACCATTCGGCCGCCGATGTTCGATCTGCGCTTCTTCGCCGCGAAGCTCCAGCAGCTCGTCGACCGGATCGATCCGCAGGCCGGCCGCTACCGGATGCTGTTCGAATCCAGCCCGCTGCCGATGTGGGTGCTCGATGACGAAAGCAAGCGCTTTCTCGCGGTGAACGATGCGGCGCTGCACCTCTACGGCTATGGCCGCGACGAGTTCCTGGCCATGAACGCCGCCGACCTGCGGCGTCCGGACGAGCGGCGCGAATTCCTGCGCAACGAGCCGGGCGGCAACGTCTACCGTGGCCTGTTCCGCCACGCGCGCAAGAACGGCCAGCCGCTCGACATCGACGGCGTCGGCCACCTGGTCGGCTGGCGCGGTCGCCGCGCGCGCCTGGTCGTGATCAATGACATCACCGAGCGCCTGCGCACGCAGGAGGCGCTCGAGCGCGTCAACAAGGAGGTCGAGCTCTCGCACGAGCGCCTGCGCGCGCTGTCGCGCCGCCTGCTGGAAGTGCAGGAGGAGGAGCGCGGCCGCCTGGCGCGCGATCTGCACGACGACATCGGCCAGGCGCTCACGGCGCTGAAGATCCAGCTGGAGTCGCTGCAGCTCGCCGCCGACCCGGTGCTGCACCGGCGTGTCGCGGAAGGCGTCGAGACCGTTCAGCACACGCTCGAGCGCGTGCGCCACCTGTCGCTAAGCTTGCGCCCGCCGCAACTCGACGACCTCGGGCTCGTGCCGGCGCTGCGCTCGCACCTCGACCGCCAGGCGGGCGTAGCCGGCCTCGCGCCCCACTTCGACGCCGCCGAGGCGCCGCAGGACATCGAGCCCGACACCGAGACCGCCTGCTTCCGCGTCGCGCAGGAGGCCATTACCAACGTGGTGCGCCATGCCCAGGCGCGCAACCTCTGGCTGCGTCTCTTTACCGCCGCCGGGCGGCTCGCCCTCTCGGTGCGCGACGACGGCCGCGGCTTCGACCTGGACGCGGCGCGCGGCCGCGCCGCGAGCGGCGCGAGCCTGGGTCTGGTCGGCATGGAGGAGCGTATCGCGCTCGTCGGCGGCTCCCTCGAGTTGCGCGCCGTGCCCGGGCAGGGCACCGTAGTGCTCGCCACCTTCCCGCTCGAACGATGATCCGCGTCCTGCTCGCCGATGATCATGCCCTGGTGCGCGCGGGCATTCGCTCCCTGCTCGGCGCGATGGCGGAGGTGAGCGTTGTCGGTGAAGCGGCGAGCGGTGAGGAAGCGCTCACCTTGGTCGGACGAGAGCAGCCGGATGTGGTGCTGATGGACATCGCCATGAAGGGGATAACGGGCCTCGAGACCGCGGCCCTGATGCGCGAGCGCTATCCCCAGGTACGCGTGGTGATCCTCTCTATGCACGCGGGCGAGGAATACGTGCTGCAGGCCCTGCGGGCCGGCGCGGCCGGCTACCTCCTGAAGGACGCGGCCACGGGCGAGCTCGAACTGGCGCTGCGCAGCGTAATGCGCGGCGAGAGCTGGCTCAGTCCGGCCGTGTCGCGCCAGGTGGTGGAAGGCTATGTGCAACGCACCGGGGGCGACGCCGCGCCCGACGTCCTCACCGCGCGCCAGCGCGAGGTCCTGCGCCTGGTCGCCGGCGGCAAGAGCACCAAGGAGATCGCCTTCCTGCTCAACCTGTCGGTGAAGACGGTGGAGACGCACCGCGCGCAGATCATGGAGCGCCTGGGCATTCGCGACCTCGCGGGCCTCGTGCGCTATGCGCTGCGCACCGGGCTCGTGCCGCCCGACGGCTGACAAGTTCTGACACCGCATCCGGGGCAATCAGGAATTTCGTCACGCGCGCTCGGGGACACCCCTATGGCAGGCGCAGCGCGCGCGACCTCATACTCGCGCCATGCAGGAAACGAAGCCGCGCAAGGTGGCGATCGCCGATGACAGCCCGGCGTTCCTCGCCGCCGCGGCGACGTACGTCGCCAGCCTCCCCGGGTTCATGCTTGCAGGGATCGCCAGCACCGCGCCGCAGGCGATCGCGCTCGTAGAAGCGTCCAGCCCCGACGTGCTGCTGCTCGATCTGGGCCTCGGCCCCAAGCGCGGCCTCGAGCTGGTTCAGCGCGTGAAGTCGGTGCCGGGGGCGCCTGCGGTGGTGGCGCTCGCGCTCTTCGACACCCCCGAGGCGGCCGCGGCGGCCAAGCGCGCCGGGGCCGACGAGCTGGTCGGCAAGGAGCGCTTCATCGCCGGTCTTTCCCAGGCGCTCGAGCGGCTTTTTCCAGCCGCTTCATAAACACCGTCATCTCCTTCTCCGCCTGGCGGTCGCCCTTGGCGCGCGCCGCTTCAATGCCGCGCCGGTAGGCCTCAAGCGCCTCGTCGCTCGAGCCTGACTCCTGCAGCGCTTTGCCGAGCGCCTTCCATGCGGCCGAGTACGAAGCATCGCGTGCCACCGCGTCGCGCAGGTATTGCGCGGCCCGCGTGTGATCGCCGGTCTTCGCGTATTCGATGCCGAGCGAGTAGCGCAGCAGCGCGCCGTCGCGCGCGGTCCCGAGCAGCTTCTCTAGGCTGGAAATCATTGGGCTAAGATACCCGCCGTGAAGACCCCGATCCAGACGCGCGACGCGCCCGAGGCGATCGGCACGTATTCGCAGGCGGTGCGCGCTGGGAATACGGTGTATCTGTCCGGGCAGATCGGGCTCGACCCGGCGACGATGCAGCTCGCCGAGGGCATCGAGGGCCAGACCCACCGCGTGTTCCGCAACCTCTCGGCGGTGGCTGTCGCCGCCGGCCTCGGCCTCGACCACTGCGTGCGCATGACGGTATACCTTACCGACCTCGCGCACTTCGCGCGCGTGAACGAGATCATGGCGCAGTACGTCCGCGAGCCCTATCCTGCGCGCGCCGCGGTAGGCGTCGCCGGCCTGCCGCGCGGCGCGCTGGTCGAGATCGACGCCATCCTGCACGCGGGGTGAGTAGCGCGCGGCTCGATAAGCTCGGGCTGCGAAGCCGCCTCGATTTCGTCCTGCACCTGCCGCTGCGCTACGAGGACGAGACCACGGTATTCGGCCCCCGGGACGCACCGCTTGGCCGCGATGTTGCGGTTGACGCCCGAATAGAGCGTGCGCAAATCGCTTACCGCGGCACTCGCCAGCTCATCGTCCATGCCGACGGGGTGGTGCTCAAGTTCTTTCACCCCTTTCCTTTTCAATTGCCTGCGTTCAAGGCGGCAATAGAGCAGGGCAAGCATGTCCGCGCGTTCGGTGAAATCCGGCGCGGACTGCTGGGCGCGGAGATGACACATCCGCGATACCGCTTTGTCGAGCCCGGTTCGCCGCCTGCCGATACCTTGACGCCGGTCTACCCCAGCACCGCGAAGGTCAGTCAGCAGATGCTGCGCGCGAAGGTGCTCGAGGCGCTCGATGCCGGGCCGCTCGCGGACACCGTGCCGCCGGCGCTCCTCGAGCGCTACGCGCTGCCCGAGTTCGGCGAGTCGGCGAAGCTGCTGCACCGCCCGCCTCCGGGGATCGAGATGGCTTCGCTCGCGGGACGAACCCATCCGGCATGGCGGCGCATGAAGTTCGACGAGCTGCTCGCGCAGCAGCTGTCGATGCGCTTCGCTTATCGCAAGCGCCGCAGCCGGCGCGCGCCCGAGCTTCGCCCTGGATCGCTGACCGGCACGTTCCTGCGCAAGCTGCCGTTCAAGCTCACCGCTGCCCAGACGCGTGCGATGCACGAGGTGGTGAATGACCTGGGAGAACGTCACCCGATGCAGCGCCTGCTGCAGGGCGACGTCGGCAGCGGCAAGACCGTCGTCGCCGCGATCGCCTGCCTCGCCGCCGTCGACTCGGGGATGCAGGCGGCGGTAATGGCGCCCACGGAGATTCTTTCCGAGCAGCACTTCCGCAAGTTCAGCGAGTGGCTCGGCGCGCTCGGCGTGCGCGTCGCGTGGCTGCACGGCGGCCTGAGCGCGCGCGAGAAAAAGCAGGCGCGCGCCGCGATCGCCTCGGGAGAGGCGCAGATCGTGATCGGCACGCACGCGCTGGTGCAGAAGAGCGTCGAGTTCGCGCGCCTCGGTCTCGCGGTGGTCGACGAGCAGCATCGCTTCGGCGTGCAGCAGCGCCTGACGCTGCGCAAGAAGGGCGATGCCAGCGTGCCGCACCAGCTGATGATGAGCGCCACGCCGATCCCGCGCACGCTGTCGATGACCTACTTCGCCGACCTGGACGTGTCCGTGATCGACGAGATGCCGCCGGGCCGGGGCCGCGTCGCGACGCGGCTTTTCGCTGCGGAGAAGCGCGGCGAGGTCCTGATGCGCATCCGTGCCGCGTGCGCCGCGGGCCAGCAGGCCTACTGGGTGTGCCCGGTGATCGAGGAATCGAATGAGGGCGTGCAGACCGCGGTGGATACCTATGCGCGACTGTCCGCCGAGCTGAAGGACCTGCGCGTCGGCCTGCTTCACGGCCGGATGGACGCGGCGGAGAAAGCCGCGACGATGGCGCGGTTCGTGTCCGGCAAGCTGCCGCTGCTCGTGTGCACGACCGTGATCGAGGTCGGCGTCGATGTGGCGAATGCGTCGCTGATGGTGATCGAGAGCGCGGAGCGCTTCGGCCTCGCGCAGCTGCATCAGCTGCGCGGCCGCATCGGCCGCGGCGCGCGCGAGAGCGTCTGCATCCTGCTGTTTGGCGAGCCGCTCGCCGATACGGCGCGCCAGCGCCTGAAGGTCATTTACGAAAACAGCAATGGCTTCGCGATCGCGGAGGAAGATTTGCGGCAGCGCGGACCCGGCGAATACCTCGGCGAGCGCCAGAGTGGCGAGCCGTTGCTGCGCTTCGCCGATCTGGATCGCGATGGCGATCTGGTCGAAATGGCCGTTGCTGCGGCTGAGGAGATGATCGAGCGCTATCCGGCGGCGGCGCAGGCGCATGTCGAGCGCTGGCTCGGAGGCCGCAAGGACTTGCTCCATACGTAAAGGCACAAAGGCGGCGTGAGTTATCCTTCGGCCGTGGATCTCGCCTTCATCGCAAGGCGCCTCGACGCCTATGAGCGTCTCATCCGCCTCGACAAGCCGATCGGCACGCTGCTGCTGCTGTGGCCGACGCTGTGGGCGGTGTGGCTTGCCGCCGACGGCGCGCCGGGCGCGAAGGTGGTGGCGATCTTCGTTGTCGGCACGCTGCTGATGCGCTCGGCGGGCTGCGCGATGAACGACTTCGCCGACCGCGACTTCGATGCGCACGTCAAGCGCACGCAACGGCGGCCGCTCGCCGCGCGCGAGATAGCGCCCTGGGAGGCGCTCGGCGTCGGCGCACTGCTCGCCGCCGGCGCCTTCGCGCTGGTGCTGCACCTGAACCGCTTCGCGGTGGGGCTTTCGTTCGTTGCCCTCGCGATCGCGCTCACTTATCCGTTCAGCAAGCGCTTCGTCGCTCTGCCGCAGGTGTACCTCGGCGTGGCGTTCGGCTTCGGCATCCCGATGGCTTACGCGGCGATTCAGGATCAGCTGCCGCTCGAAAGCTGGCTGCTCTTTACCGCCAACGTGTTCTACGGCTTCGCCTACGACACCGAGTACGCGATGGTCGATCGCGACGACGACGCGAAGCTCGGCATCCGCACCTCCGCGCTCACGCTCGGCCGCTGGGACGTCGCCGCGGTGATGCTGAGCTATGCGCTGATGCTCGCGCTGCTCGCGCTGGCCGGCGCGCTGCGCGGGATCGCGTGGCCGTACTACGCGGGCCTCACGGCGGCGGGTGCGATGATGCTCTACCACTGGTCGCTGATCCGCGGTCGCACGCGCGAGGGCTGCTTCCGGGCATTCATGCACAACAATTGGGTCGGGGGCGCGGTGTTCGCCGGCATCGTGGCGAGCTTCGCACTGTGAACACCGTCGCCGAGCACGCCAAGGAGACCGCGCTTGCGCGCTTCGAGTTCACGAGCGGGCTGCAGCGCGGCTCGCAACTCCTCCTCTACCCGCGCTGCCTGGTGCACCGCAGCGAGACGCACCTGGAGACGCTGCCGCTCGCGCGGGTGAGCGCGCTCAAGGTGGCCTTCGAGCGCGACCCGCGGCAGCTCGGCTGGGGCATTGCGCTGATCATGGTCGCGCTGATCCTGCTCGCGCTCGCCGGGCCGCTCGGCGCCCTCGCCAGCCATGCGGCTGCGGATGTCGCGTCCAGCCAGCAGGGCGTCGCGCGCGCCCTGTACAGCCTGTTGCGCGTCGTCGAGGGCTTTGCGGCCGTCCTGCCGGCGCTGGCGCTCGTCGTCGCGCTCGGCGGCGCAGCGCTCGCCACTCTCGGCTGGCGCGGCTCGAGCACGCTGACGGTCGGCGTCGGCGGTGCCGACCGCGTCTATACGGTGCGCGGCCGCAATACGCAGCTGCTCGACTTCGCCGAGATGGCGAGCGAGCGGCTGATGGCGAACGCCAAGTGATCTACGCCGACCTGCGCGAGTTTCTCTCACGCCTCGAGCAGCAGGGCGAGCTCAGGCGAATCACCGCGGAAGTGTCGCCGCGGCTCGAGATGACCGAGATCTGCGACCGCGTGCTGCGCGCAGGCGGGCCGGCGCTGCTCTTCGAGCGGCCTTCTGGATACGACATGCCGGTGCTCGCCAACCTGTTCGGCACGGTGAAGCGCGTGGCAGCCGCCATGGGGGCGGACGGGCCTGCCGAGCTGCGCAAGCTCGGCGAGCTGCTGGCCTATCTCAAGGAGCCCGAGCCGCCGAGCGGGCTGCGCGATCTGTTCGCCAAGTTTCCGCTCTTCAAGCGGGTGCTCGACATGGCGCCCAAGGAGCGCTCCTCGCCCGCGTGCCAGGAGGTGGTGCGCGAGGGCCGCGACGTCGATCTCGGCAGGCTGCCGGTGCAGACGTGCTGGCCGGGGGACGCCGGGCCGCTCATCACCTGGGGCCTGACGGTCACGCGCGGGCCGCGCAAGAAGCGACAGAACCTGGGCATCTACCGCCAGCAGGTGATCGGCCCCAACCGCGTGATCATGCGCTGGCTCGCGCACCGCGGCGGCGCGCTCGATTTCCGGGATCACCGCAAGGCTTCGGCCGAGCCATTTCCGGTGGCGATCGCGCTCGGCGCCGATCCGGCGACCATGCTCGCCGCGGTGACACCGATCCCGGATACGCTCGGCGAGTACCAGTTCGCGGGCCTGCTGCGCGGCGCGCGCACCGAGGTGGCGAAATGCCTGGGCAGCGAGCTGCAGGTGCCGGCGAGCGCCGAAATCGTCCTGGAAGGGACGCTCGGCGGGGAAACCGCGGAGGAAGGTCCGCATGCCGATCACACCGGCTACTACAACGACGTCGAGCGCTTTCCCGTGATGACGGTAGAGCGCATCACGCAGCGTCGCGCGCCGATCTATCACTCGACGTATACGGGCAAGCCGCCCGACGAGCCGGCGATCCTCGGCCTCGCGCTGAACGAGCTGTTCGTGCCGCTGCTCGCCAAGCAGTTCCCGGAGATCGTCGACTTCTACCTGCCGCCGGAGGCGTGCTCGTACCGCCTGGCGGTGGTGCGCATGCGCAAGGAGTATCCGGGGCACGCGAAGCGCGTGATGATGGGAGTTTGGAGCACTCTGCGGCAGTTCATGTACACCAAGTTCGTCATCGTCTGCGACGACGACATCGACGTGCGCGACTGGAAGGAAGTGATCTGGGCGGTGAGCACGCGCGTCGACCCGGCGCGCGACTGCACCGTGGTTGAGCGAACGCCGATCGACTACCTCGACTTCGCCAGCCCGGTGGCCGGCCTCGGCTCGAAGATGGGCATCGACGCGACCCACAAGTGGCCCGGCGAGACCGAGCGCGACTGGGGCCGGCCGGTGGTCATGGCCCCCGAGGTGACGCGCCGCGTGGACCAGCTGTGGAAGGAGCTAGGCCTCTAGCGCCGTCGTAGACCCATTCGAGCAGCGCGTCGATCGCCGCATCGGCCTCGGGCGCGCGCGGATGATTGACCAGCATCACCACCACCCAGCGCCGGCCGCTGCGGTCGAGCACGTAGCCGGCGATCGAGCGCGCGTCCGAAAGCAGCCCGGTCTTGATATGCGCCTGCCCGGCGACGCGCTCGCCGCGCAGCCGCTTGCGCATGGTGCCGTCGGCGGCGACCACCGGCAGCGAAGACACGAACTCGGGCATGACCGCGCTGCCCCACGCCGCCTGCAGCAGCTGCGCGAGGTGCGCCGGGCTGATGCGCTCGATGCGCGAGAGCCCCGAGCCGTTCTCGAGCTCGAGCTCCGGCGCGCGGATCTTCTTGTCGGCAACCCATTGCTTGATGACCTGCGCCGCCTTCTGCGCCTGGCCGGGCGAGCCGCCGAGCTCGGCGCCGAGCGTTAGGAACAGCTGGCGCGCCATCACGTTGTTGGAGAACTTGTTGATGTCGCGCACGATCTCGGTGAGCGGCTCGGATTCGTGCACGTAGAGGAGTCGCGCGTCAGGCGAGGCGACGCCCTCGCGCACCGACCCCGTCCAGCGCCCGCCCACCTCGGTCCAGAGCTGGCGCATGATGCCGGCGAAGTAGTCGGCCGGGTCGTGCAGTGCGACGTTGAGCTCGCGCTCGCCGCAGGAAATCGGATAGATGCCGGAGAAGCTGGCGCGCGGCGGCCGCGGCTGAAACTCGGCTCGGATCAGCTCACGGAAGGCGCGATTGCCGTCAGGGCACGCGGCCTCGCTGCTGGGCTTGAGGGTGTTCGAGATCTCCAGCCCCATCGCCGGCTCGGCGTAGATGCGGACCGTGCCGCCGGACTCGGGCACGAAGACGAAGCGCAGAGCCTTGAAATTGACGAGCAGCGCGTCGGGCGCGACGTTGTAGGGCCGGTAGATGTCGCTGTCGAAGGGCGCGTACTGGGCCCCCGCGTCGAAGAAGCTGCGGTCGAGCACCACGTCGCCGCGCAGCTCCCGCAAACCGCGGCCGCGCAGGTTGCGCAACAGCATCCAGAAACTCTCGTAGTTGAGCTTCGGGTCGCCGTAGCCGCGCAGCACCAGGTTCTCGCCGTCGAGGTAGGCCTCGGTTTTCCAGCGATAGGCCGGACCGAGCAGCTCGAGCGCCGCGTAGGTGGTCACGAGCTTCATGACCGATGCGGGGTTCATGACCGCATTGGCGTTGAGGGCGAGCGCGGTGCGGTTTCCCCCTGCCTCCTGCACCACCACGCCAACCGCCGATGGGGGCACGCCGGCGGAACGGAGCCCCTGCTGGACGAGCTTTGGCAGATCGACCGCGGCGGCCTTGAAACTAAGCGCCGCAGCCGCTATTATTAGCACTCGCATGAGGTGAGTGCTAAGCAAGCGCCGCCTCACAACCCATTGTAATACATCGATTTTCTAAACTGGAACTGGGAGTGAGCATGAAGATCCGTCCATTGCATGACCGCGTGATCGTCAAGCGCATCGAGGAAGAGCGCAAGTCCGCAGGCGGCATCGTGATTCCTGACACCGCCGCCGAGAAGCCCGACCAGGGCGAGATCGTCGCCGTGGGCAAGGGCAAGAAGGATGAGAACGGCAAATTGATTCCGATCGACGTCAAGGTCGGCGACCGCGTGCTGTTCGGCAAGTACTCCGGGCAGACGGTGAAGGTCAAGGGCGATGAGCTCCTCGTCATGCGCGAGGAAGACATCATGGGCGTCATCGAAGGCAACTGATCCAGATTCAAGACCAGGAGAAACCGCAATGCCAGCCAAAGAAGTCAGATTCCACGAGGGCGCCCGCGCCAGGATGGTTCACGGCCTGAACATCCTTGCCGACGCCGTCAAGGTCACGCTCGGCCCCAAGGGCCGCAACGTGGTGCTCGAGCGTTCGTTCGGCGCGCCGACGGTCACCAAGGACGGCGTCTCGGTCGCCAAGGAGATCGAGCTCAAGGACAAGTTCGAGAACATGGGCGCGCAGATGGTGAAGGAAGTCGCGTCCAAGACCTCGGATGTCGCGGGCGACGGCACCACCACCGCCACCGTCCTGGCGCAAGCCATCGTGCGCGAGGGCATGAAGTTCGTCGCGTCCGGCATGAACCCCATGGACCTCAAGCGCGGCATCGACAAGGCGGTCATCGCCGTCGTCGACGAGCTGAAGAAGGTCTCGAAGCCCTGCTCGAGCTCCAAGGAGATCGCGCAGGTCGGCTCGATCTCGGCCAATGCCGACTCCGACATCGGCAAGATCATCTCCGATGCGATGGACAAGGTCGGCAAGGAGGGCGTGATCACGGTCGAGGACGGCAAGTCGCTGCAGAACGAGCTCGACCTGGTCGAGGGCATGCAGTTCGACCGCGGCTACCTCTCGCCGTACTTCATCAACAACCCGGAGAAGCAGATCGCGGTGCTCGAGGACCCCTACATCCTCCTGCACGACAAGAAGATCTCGTCGATCCGTGAGCTGCTGCCGATCCTCGAGCAGGTGGCGAAAGCCGGCAAGCCGCTCCTGATCATCGCCGAGGAAGTCGAGGGCGAAGCGCTCGCCACGCTGGTGGTGAACAACATCCGCGGCATCCTCAAGACCGTCGCGGTCAAGGCGCCGGGCTTCGGCGACCGCCGCAAGGCGATGCTGGAGGACATGGCGATCCTCGCCGGCGGCACGGTGATCAGCGAAGAGCTGGGCCTCAAGCTGGAGAACGCCACCCTCAAGGATCTCGGCAAGGCGAAGAAGGTGGAGTCCGCCAAGGAGAACACCACCATCATCGACGGCGCCGGCAACAAGAAGGACATCGAGGGCCGGGTGAAGCAGATCCGCGTGCAGATCGACGAAGCTACCAGCGACTACGACAAGGAGAAGCTGCAGGAGCGCGTGGCGAAGCTCGCCGGCGGCGTGGCGGTGATCAAGGTCGGCGCGGCCACCGAAGTCGAGATGAAGGAGAAGAAGGCGCGCGTCGAGGACGCGTTGCACGCGACCCGCGCCGCGGTGGAAGAGGGCATCGTCCCGGGCGGCGGCGTGGCGTTCCTGCGCGCAAAGCAGGCGCTCGGCGGCAAGCTGAAAGGCGACAACGAAGACCAGGACGCCGGCATCAAGATCGTGATGAAGGCGCTGGAAGAGCCGCTGCGCATCATCGTCGACAACGCCGGCGCGGAGCCGTCGGTGGTGCTCAACAAGGTGCTCGAGAACAAGGGCAACTACGGCTTCAACGCGCAGACCGAGGAGTTCGGCGATCTCGTGCAGCAGGGCGTGATCGACCCGACCAAGGTGACGCGCACCGCGCTGCAGAACGCGGCGTCGGTCGCCGGCCTGATGCTCACCACCGACGCCATGGTCGCGGAGCTGGTGGAGGAGAAGAAGGGCGGCGGCGGCGGGCACTCCCATGGCATGCCCGACATGGGCGGCATGGGCGGCATGGACATGTAAGGCAGGAGTCCAGGCGGCAATGGAAGGGGCCCAGCGATGGGCCCTTTTCATTTTCACGCCCGGTATAATCCGCGCCTTCCCCGCGGCACCCCGACGGCCAAGTAGCTCAGTTGGTAGAGCAGCGGACTGAAAATCCGTGTGTCGCTGGTTCGATTCCGGCCTTGGCCACCATTCTCTGTTTTCTGGCGGGCTGCGCGGCGCCGCCGCCCCCCGCGCCAATCGATCCGGCGGTGCATCGCCGCTGCATCAACGAGATGTACGCCGAGCGCGCGACGCGCGGGCGGGGGGCGCCGAGCTGGCAGATCTACGATTACTGCGTGAAGCGCTCGGCGACGAGGACCACGTTCGAGCCGCCGAAGGCGAAGGAGTTCGACATCACCGCGCGCGGCGGCTCGGTGCGCTCGGCGCGCAGCGGCACGTGACGCAGCTTGCACGCGGGGTCGGGTTGCTCTAGGAACGCGGTCGGCGGCAGCCAGCCGCGCTCTAGCGGCAGCAGCGCGGCGGCGAACTCGAGCGCGCCCGCGCCGCCGAGCAGGTGCCCGTGCAGCGACTTGGTCGAGCTGACGGGAATGCGCTCGGCCGCTTCGCCGAACACCACGTTGATCGCTTCGGCCTCGACCACGTCCCCCACCGTCGTGGCGGTGCCGTGCGCGTTGATGTAGCCGATCGCCTCGGGCGCGAGGCGCGCCTCGGCGAGCGCCTCGCGCATTGCGCGCACTTGTCCGTCGCGGTCGGGACGCGACATGTGGGTCGCGTCGCACGAATTGCCGTAGCCGCTGAGGCGCGCGAGGATCGGCGCGCCGCGCGCCAAGGCACGCGCCTCCTCCTCGAGCACGAAAGCCGCCGCGCCCTCCCCGAGCACCAGGCCGCCGCGGCGCTTGTCGAACGGCTTGCAGCTAGCCGCCGGGTCGGCCGCATCGGCCGGCGCGAGCGTGCGCAGCGCCTGCCACGCCGCAAGCGTGCCGGGCGTAAGCAGCGATTCCGAGCCCCCGGCGACGATGGCGTCGGCGCGGCCGGCGGCGATGGTGCGCATCGCCTCGCCCAGCGCCATCGCCGAGGACGAGCACGCGGTAGAGAAGTTGGCGAACGGCCCGCGCAGGCCGTGGCGCACGGCGACATTGGAGCCGGCGGCGTTGCTCATCGCCATCACCACCGTCAGCGGCCGCAGCCGCCACTCGTTCTTGCCATAGACCGTCTTGTAGGATTCCTCGAGCGTGCGCGAGCCGCCGAGGCCGGTGCCCCAGTAGACGCCGACGCGCTCGGGCGCGGCGCGCGCGTCGAGCCCGCTTGCGGCGAGCGCCTGCGCCACGGCGCCGAGCGCGAACTGCGACACGCGGTCGAGGTTCGCCGCCTCGCCTTCGCGCAGGAGCGTGCCCGCGTTCCAGTCGACCAGCGCGCCGATCTGCACGCCGGAGCCCTGCGCGATCTCGGCGGGCAGGCGGCGGATTCCGGGACGCGCATCGCACAGCGCGCGGTGGAAGTCCTCGAGGGTGCAGCCGAGCGGCGAGACCATGCCCGCCCCGGTTACCGCGACGCGGCGCTCAGGCATGCGCGAAGCTCAGGCCTTGCCGGCGGCGACGAGTGCGGAGGCGACGTGGCGCTCGAGGTCGCCGAGGGTGCGGATGCTCTTCAGGTCCTCGTCCGACACGCTGACGCCGAACTCCTCCTCGACCTTGAACATGAACTCGATGAAGCTGAGCGAATCGATGCCGAGCGAATCGAGCGGCGCCGCCGGGTCGAGCGCGCTCGGGTTGAGCGAGAACTCGCGCGCGGCGAGATCGCGGATGCGGTCGAGCGTTTCCATCGGGGAAATTATAGACTCCGTTTCATGGCCATCCGCATGTCCGCGGTGCTCGGCTTGCAGAAGGTCGACTTGTTCAAGGGCCTTGACAGTGCGACCCTGCGAGAGATCGCCGGCCAGTGCAAGTGGCTGCGGCGCAAGCGCAACGAGCCGGTGATCGGCCGCGGCGACGCCGACCGCGACGTGTACTTCGTGATCGCCGGGCAGGTGCGCATCGCCGCCGCGGCAGGGCGCGGCCGGCGCATCATCCTGCGCGACGTCGGCGCGGGCGAGCTGTTCGGCGAGCACTCGGCGCTCGACGGCAAGCGCGGCTTCGCCGACGTGGTGGCGGTGCGCGAGTCGCTGCTCGCGTCGATGTCGCCCGAGGCGTTCCGCGCGCTGGTGGCGAGCCACGCCACGGTGCGCGAGCGGCTGCTGCGCCGCCTTGCCGGCTCGGTGCGCGAGCTCGCCGCGCGGCTGCTCGACTTCGGCGCGCGCCGCGTGCAGGCGCGCGTCTGGGCCGAGCTGCTGCGCCTGGCGCGTGCCGCGGGGGTCGAAGGCAATACCGCGCGCATCGAGCGCGCGCCGACGCACAACGAGATCGCGAGCCGCGTCGGCACCTCGCGCGAGGAAGTGACGCGCGAGCTGTCGCGACTCGCGCGCCAGGGGCTGTTCAAGCGCACCGGCCGCGTGCTTGAGCTGCACGACGTGCGCGCGCTCGAGGCGCTGGTGGCCGAGGCCGCGCCCGAGGAGGCCGAGGCGCCGCTCGCCGCGCCCGACGAATGGCGCGAGTTCGTCGCGCCCGGCAGCTCGCGCCAGCGCCGTGCGATCCTGGTCGCCGACGTGCTCGACTCGGCGAGCCTGATGGAGCGCGACGAGGAGCGCACGCTGCAGCGCTGGCGCGCGTTCTTCGCGCAGGCCACGTCGGAGGTGATCCCGACCCACGCCGGGCGCAGCCTGAGCAAGCTGCTGGGCGACGGCTTCCTCGCCGAGTTCCCCGACGCCGCGCACGCGGTGAAGTGCGCGTTCGAGCTGCACCAGGGCCTGGCGCGGCTGAACGCGGCCGCCACCGGGCTGGCGCTCGGCATGCGCGTCGGCATCCATGTCGCCGACGTGATCGTCGAGACCTTCAGCGTCTCGGGCGACGGCGTGCAGGTCGCCGCGCGGCTCGCCGAGCTCGCCAACGCCGGCGAGACGATCGCTTCGGCCGCGGCGCGCGACCAGCTGGCAAGCGGGGTGGATGCGCTGATCGAGGACCTCGGCGAGCAGCGCCTGCGCGCCCGCGAGCGCGCGGTGCGCGCCTTCCGCGTCTGGCCGCGCGCGCCGCAGCTCTCGATCGCGCCGAGCGCGGCGGCACGCACCCACGGGCGGCCGTCGATCGCCGTGATCCCCTTCCAGCTGCGCTCCGAGGACGCGCGCTTCGCGTTCATCGGCGACGGCCTTGCCGACGAGACCATCGCCGCGCTGTCGCGCGTCGCCGACTTCTTCGTCGTCTCGCGCCTGTCCACGATGGCGTTCCGCCGCGCGCCGCTCGGCTTGCGCACCATCGGCGAGATGCTCGGCGTGCAGTACGTGCTCTCGGGCAGCGTGCAGACCGCGCACCCGCAGGTGATGTTCGTCGCCGAGCTCGCCGACGCGCGCGACGGCCGCATCGTCTGGAGCGAGCGCTTCCACGGCGACCTGGTCGACGTGTTCGCGATGCAGGCCGAGCTCGCGCGCAAGGTGGTCGAGAGCGTCGCGCCGGTGGTGCGCTCCATCGAGCTGCGCCGCGCGCGCATCACGAATTTCGACGAGCTCGACGCCTACGGCATCACGCTGCGCGGCGTGGAGCTGATGCACCGCCTCTCGCCCGAGGACTTCCTCGCCGCGCGCCTGGCGTTCGAGGCGGCGATCGCGCGCAATCCGGTGTCGCCCGCGCCGCATGCCTGGCTCGCCAAGTGGCACGTGATGCGCGTTGCATTGGGCACGAGCGACGACGCGGCGCACGACAGCGCCGCTGCGACGGCGAGCGCGGAGCGCGCGCTCACCTGCGATCCCGACGACGCGCTCGCCCTGGCGGTGGATGCGCACGTCTCGGCCTGGTCGCGGCACGACCTCGATGGCGCCGACCGGCGCCTCGCCCAGGCGCTGGCGGCGAACCCCAACGAGCCGCTGGCGTGGCTCTGGAGCGCCATCACCCACGCCTGGCGCGGGCACCGCGAGGAAGCCGTGCAGCGCGCCGAGCATGCGTTATCGCTCTCGCCGCTTGATCCGATGATCTACTACTTCAATTCCCTGGCCGGCACGGCGAACCTGGTCGCTGAGCGCTACGAGCGCGCGATCGAGCTTTCGACGCGCTCGATGCGCGAGAACCGGCTGCATACGCCAACGCTGCGCACTCTCGCGGCGGCGCTCGCCCTCTCGGGTCGCCTGGCTGAGGCGCGCGAGACGGTCGCCGCCCTGCGCGTCATCGAGCCGGGGCTCACCGCGACTTCGTTGCGAGCGCGCTACCCCGGGCGCGACAGCCCCGACGCCGGGCGCATGATCGGCGCGCTGGTGGACGCAGGGCTGCCGCCGTAGCCCGAAGCGGCGATCGAAACCCCCGCCGAAATCGCCAGGATCGCCGCGATCTCCGCCCCGGAGGGGACCTCGCCGAGGAAGATGAGCGCGAAAATCGCGGTCAGGGCGGGCACCAACGCGACCATCGCGCTCGAGCGCTCGGCGCCGAGGCGCGCGATCGCGTGGTTCAGCGCGACGAGCGCCACGCAGCCGATCAGCACGCCCTGCCACAGCGTCTGCCAAAGCAGCTCGAGCGGCGCCGCGCGCCACAACGGTTCGGCCGCGCAGCACAGGCGCCAGGGGACGACGACCGCGGCCGAATACACCGAGACGATGGCGGCCGCCTGGATCGCACTGCCTCCCCACTGGCGCAACTGCAATACGTAGAGCGCACCGAGCGCCGAGGCAGCGAGGAACATGCCGTCGCCGACCAGCACCATCGGGGCCTCCCTGACGGTGCTCCAGCCGGTCAGCGCAAGCACGCCGAGCGCGCAGAGCGTTCCTCCGACCACGATGCGTGCCGACGGCCGCCGCGCGAAAACCAGAAATCCAAGCAGCGCCACCCATGCGGGCGATACCCCCGGACCCAGGGCCGCCTGATGGTTTGCAGGCGCGAACTGCAAACCGCCGATCACCAGCGCGCCCATCCCCGCGCCCTGGAACAGCGCGAGCAGGAGGCCCCGCAGCCACGTACGGCGACCGATGGTGCGAAAGCGCAGCAAGAGGTAGGGCAGGAAGAGCAGCGCGCCGACACCGAAGCGCAGGGCCACCAAGTCCTCCACGGCGAAGGAGCCGGTCACGCCGGCGCGCGTCGCCACGGGGTACGCAGCGCAGATGCAGACTGCGAGCGCAGCGGCCAGATAGCCGTTCATCCGGTGATTCTCAGGCCGCGTGTACCGGGCAGCCGCTCCTGCGCCGGCGGCGCACTTCGGCGGCGTAGGCGCCGGCCGGACGCGCGGGGTCGCGGTTCGGCGCGACGATGGTCGCCTCGTAGCGCGCCCACGCTTCGGCGGAAAAGTCGGCGAGGCCGCCGACCATGCCGAAGCGGTTCGATACTTCCTCCGCGTACGTGCTCCGGTGCAGCGGCTGCACCTGCACCAGGGGCGTCTCGGTGCTGAAGTGGATAGGCACGTCGGTCTTGATCAGCCGCAGGTTCGTAAACAGCGGCCCGAACCAGCGATCGGTCTCGACGATGCCTTCGTAAAGGTCGTAGGCGAGGCTGCGCGGCAGGTTCGCCGGCGGACGCACGAGGATGCTCCAGTCCCGGGCACTGCCGATGAACAGGCCGGTCCAGACCTGCACGATGCCGGGCTCCGGCACGGCGGTCAGGAACGGCGGCGCGAAGCCGCGCAGGCGCTTCGGCGCGCGGCGGTCGAACTCGGCGGAGAAGGCCGGGAACTGCGCGCTGAGCAGCGGGTACCAGGCGCGCGCGCCGTGGTAGGTCCAGAGAATCTGCGATCCGTCCCATTGCAGCGTGAAGTCGATCGGTGGAAACACGTACCAGCCGAAGGACGAAGCCGCCCGCAGCGCTTCGCAGTACTGGAAGCCGCGCGCGGGCAGGGTCCCGAGCACCGCGGCATCGGCGCGCATCGGCGCGCGTACGCCGGGCACTGCCCCGTAAAAAGTCACCGCGGGGCTCGGCTGGGGTGTTCCGTTCACGACGCGCCGCCTACTTCCTGAGCGCGGCGGGCGTGAAGCCGCTGCCGAAGCGGATCGCGCGCGAGTCGCGAGTCGCGGCGTCGGTGGCACGCACCACGCGGGGCGCGAAACCGGATCCGTAGCGCACGCGACGGGAATCGGCGATCTTCTTGGACTGTTTGCGGACGACGGGCTTCTTCGACATGAGTCTCTCCTGAGCGTGTTGTCCGCGCTGCGAATGCAGCGCGCGCCGCGATTGCCGCAGAAACCGCGCCCCTTCATCAAACGCGCTCGCGCCGGAAAGAATGAAAGGTTTCGCCGCGGGCGCCTCTGAGCGCCATGCCATGGCGCGTAACGTCGTGGCGTGGCGCGCTGCCGGCACGGCAAGGGGCATTTTTCACGGCGCTCCTGCCGGTTTAGCCGCAAATCTGTGCGTAAACGCACATCCCGAAGCGGGTTAGCTGACGAACTCTTGCAGCACGTAAGGGATCACCTTACGTAGAGGTGTTTATCCTTTGAAACGGAATGAAAACTTTCTCTGGAGTCCTTAGGGAAGCGCCCATTCCGCAGTCGGGGGACACGAGAGAAGTCCTCCGGCGCGAAAGAGTATTGCCTCGCGCGGCACAAAGCGTGGGCTTCATTACCACGCTGCCGGTTGCGCCCGGCGACCAGCGCCGCGCCGCGGCCGTCGTCGGGGTGTCCGCGGCGTTGTTTGTCGCCTTGCTCCCCTTCGCCCAGCAGCAGCTGCCGCAAGTCTGGGCCTTCATCCCTGCGTATCAGTCGGCGCTCGTGGTTTGCGACCTGGTCACGGCCGCGCTGCTGTTCGGCCAGGTCAGGTTTTCGCGCTCGGCGCCGCTCTTCGTCCTGGCGCTCGCCTATCTTTTCAGCGCGGCGCTCGCGGTGATCCACGCGCTGAGCTTTCCCGGCCTCTTCGCCCCGGGCGGCGTGCTTGGCGGCGGCGCGCAGAGCACCGCCTGGCTGTACATGTTCTGGCATGCAGGATTCCCGCTACTCGTGATGGCCTACGCGCTCATGCCCGAGCGCAGCCTCGGCAGCGGGTTCGCGAGCGGCGTCGGCGCGCTCGCCGCGGCGATCGCCGCGCTCGGCTGGCTCGCCACCGCGGGCGAGGCCTGGCTGCCGGCGATCATGCGCGGCAACCGCTACACGCCGGTGATGGTCTTGATTGTCGGCAGCGTGTGGGTGTTGAGCGCCGCGGCGCTCGCCGCGCTGTGGCGCCGGCGCCGCGGCACGGTGCTCGATCTGTGGCTGATGGCCGTAATGTGCGCATGGCTTTTCGATATCGGTCTCGCCGCGGTGTTCAACGCCGGGCGCTTCGATCTCGGGTTCTACGCGGGGCGCATCTACGGCCTCGCCGCGGCGAGCGTCGTGCTGGTGATCCTGCTGCTGGAAAACGGCGCGCTGCACGCCGGCCTCGCGGCGGCGCACGAGCGCGACCGGCGCGCGCTGGCACGCCACGAGGAGCGCCTGCGCATCCTGCACGCTATCGACCGTGCGATGGCCGCGGAGCAGCCGGCGGCGGCGATCGCCGCCGCCGTGATCCAGCCGCTGCGCGAGCTGCTCGGCGTGCCGCGCGCGATCGTGAACCGCTTCGATCACGCGGCCGGCGAGGTCGAATGGGTCGCGGCGGCCGGCCGCCGGCGCACGCATGTCGGCGCCGGCGTGCGCTATCCGCTCGCCCTGATGGGCGACCTCGAGGCGCTGCGACGCGGCGAGCCTCAGCTGATCGAGGTGCGCGCGCTGCCGCCCGGCCCGCATACCGAGGCGCTGCTCGCCTCGGGCGTCAAATGGTACCTGGCGGTGCCGATGTCTGCGGGCGGCGAGCTGATCGGCGCCATCAGCTTCGGCGGCGAGAACGACGTTTTCCCGCGCGAGCAGGTCAACATCGCGCGCGAGGTGGCGACGCAGCTCGCCATCGCCACCATGCAGACGCGGTTGCTCGAGCGCGTCAAGGCACACGCGGACGAGCTGGAGGACAAGGTGCGCAGCCGCACCGCGGCGCTCGAGGCGGCCAACGGCGAGCTGGAGAGCTTCAGCTATTCGGTATCACACGATCTGCGCGCGCCGCTGCGCGCTATCGACGGCTACGCGCGCATGCTCGACGAGGACTACGCCGGCCGGCTGGACGCCGAGGCGCAGCGCCTGATCGGCGTGGTGCGCTCCAGCGCGATGCGCATGGGCCGGCTGATCGACGAGCTGCTCGCCTTCTCTCGCCTCGGGCGCCAGGAGCCGGCGCGCACGCGCGTCGACATGGCCGCGCTGGCGTGTGAAGTCGCGGACGAGGTGCGGGCCGGCAGGAGCGCGACGCTCGAGCTCGGCGAGCTGCCCCCGGCGAGCGCCGATGCCTCGCTCGTGCGCCAGGTGTGGACCAACCTGATCGGCAACGCGTTCAAGTACAGCGCGAAGAGCGCCAGCCCGCGCGTGGAGATTGGCGGCCGCGAGGAAGGCACCGAGCTCCATTACTGGGTGCGCGACAACGGCGTCGGCTTCGACATGCGCTACGCCGACAAGCTGTTCGGCGTATTCCAGCGCCTGCACCGTGCCGAGGAGTTCGAGGGCACGGGCGTGGGGCTCGCGATCGTGCAGCGCGTCGTCGCGCGCCACGGCGGCCGCGTCTGGGCCGAAAGCTCGCCGGGCGCGGGCGCCTGCTTCCACTTCTCGCTGCCTAAGGACCGTGCCGATGGATGAGCGGATCGAGATCCTGCTCGCCGAGGACAACCCCGAGGACGCGGAGATGACCATGCGCGCGTTGCGCCGCAGCCACGTCGCCAACCCGATGCACTGGGTCAGGGACGGCGCCGAGGCGCTGGACTTTCTCCTCTCGGGGCGAAACCGCCCGCCGCGGCTGGTGCTGCTCGACATCAAGATGCCCAAGGTCGACGGCCTTGAGGTGCTGCGCCGTCTCAAGGCGGAACCGACCACGCGCGCGATCCCGGTGGTGGTGATGACCTCGTCGAACGAGGAGCGCGACGTGGTCGAGACCTACCGCCTCGGCGTCAACAGTTACATCGTCAAGCCGGTGCAGTTCGAGGCCTTCCTCGACACCGTGTCCAAGCTCGGCCTCTACTGGATGCTGCTCAACCGTGTCCCCCACTGAGCTCGCCACCCGCGCGCCGACCGTGCGCGTGCTGCTGACCGAGGACGTCGCGTCCGACGCCGAGCTCGAGGTGCGCGAGCTCAAGCGCGCCGGCATGCGCGTCACGCACCGCATCGTCGACACCGAGGAGTCGTTCTTGCAGGCGCTGCGCGAGTTCTCTCCCGACGTGATCCTGTCGGACTTCTCGATGCCGGCTTTCGACGGCATGTCGGCGCTCGCCGTCGCGCGCGAGCAGAGCCCGGACACCCCGTTCATCTTCGTCTCGGGGACCATCGGCGAGGAGTACGCGATCCGCGCGCTGAAGAACGGCGCCACGGATTACGTACTGAAGAGCAACCTGGTGCGCCTGCCCGCCGCGGTCGAGCGTGCGCTGAGCGAGGCCAAGGAGCGTCGTGCGCGCCGCAAGGTCGAGACCGAGCTCGAGCTGGTGCGTGGACGCCTCACCGGCATCATCGATTCGCTGCCTGACATGCTCTGGTCGGTGCAGCTGCCCAGCGAGGACATCATCTACGTCGGGCCGACCGCCCGCGAGATCTTCGGCCGCGAAGCGCAGGACTTCCTCAACGATCCGCAGCTCTGGATCAACGTGGTGCATCCCGACGACCGGCAGGCCATGCTGCAGGCGTGGCACGCTCTCGTGGCCGAGGGACGCCCGTTCGACGTCGAGTACCGCGTGCTGCGCCCCGATGGCGCCGAGCGCTGGATCAGTGACCGCGGCCACGTGGTGCGCAACGCCGAGGGCCGGCCGGAGCGCATCGACGGCGTGACGCGCGACATCACCGAGCAGGTCGGCCACCGCCGGCGCATCGAGCGCCTGAGCCGGATCCGCGAGCTGCTCGGCACGCTGAACGCCGCGATCGTGCGGATCCGCGAGCGCGGCGCGCTGTTCGACGAGTTCTGCCGCATCGCTGTGGCGCGCGGCGGCTTCGTCCTGGCGCGCATCCTCGAGATCGCGGAGGGCCGGGTGCGCATCGCCGCGACGACCGAGTCGGACTCGAGCGCGTTCCAGACCCTGATCGACGCCTACCACGAGGACCCGTCGCGGAACGAGACCCTCTTCGCGCGCGCATTGCGCACCGGCGAGACCGTAATCTCCAACGACGTGCAGGCAGACGTGCGCACCTCGGTGCGCGGCGCGCTCACCGCGCTGGGCAATTACTCGGTGGCGCTGCTGCCGCTGAACGTCGACGGCCGCCTCGCCGGGCTGGTCGTGCTGCGCGCGCGCGAGGTCGGGTTCTTCGACCAGGAGGAACTGCGCCTGCTCACCGAGATGGTCTCGAACATGGCGTTCGCGCTCGAGCTGATGGCCAAGCAGGAGCACATCAGCTACCTCGCGCTCTACGATGCGCTGACGGGCCTTCCCAACCGTACGCTGTTCCACGAGCGGCTCAGCGAGGCCATCGAGGTCGCGCGGCGCGACAAAGGCCAGCTCGCGCTGCTGGTCACCGACCTGGAGCGCTTCAAGGCGATCAACGACACCCTCGGCCACCAGGTCGGCGACCGGCTGCTGAAGGCCGTGGCGCAGCGTCTGCGCGACGCCGCGGGCGAGATCGGGCGCGCCGCGCGCCTTGGCAGCAACACGTTCACGGTGGTGTTCCCGAACATCCGCAGTGCGCAGAACGTGGCGCGAGGGCTCGAGGCGAGCAATGTGCTGGGCGCCCCCTTCGACATCGACGGGCGCGAGATCCGGGTTGCCGCCAAGACTGGCATCGCCGTGTTCCCGGACGACGGCGACGATGCCGACGCGCTGTTCCGCAACGCCGAGGCGGCGCTGAAGCGCGCCAAGGAAACCGGCGAGCGCTACCTCTTCTACGCGCCGAGCATCAATGCGCGCGTCTCCGAGCAGGTCGAGCTCGAGAACCAGCTGCGCCGCGCGGTCGAGCGCGGCGAGCTGTTCCTGCATTTCCAGCCCAAGGTGGATCTCGCCAACGGGGCGATCATTGGCCTGGAGGCGCTGATGCGCTGGCAGGGGCCCGACGGCGCGCTGGTCTCGCCCGTGCGCTTCGTGCCGGTGCTGGAGCAGACCGGGCTCATCTTCGAGGCCGGGCAGCAGGCGCTGGCCTCGGCCCGGCGCCATTACGGCGAATGGCGGGCGCGCGGGCTCGACACGCCGCGCATCGCCGTGAACGTCTCGGCGGTGCAGCTGCGTCGCAAGGGCTTCGTGCAGGACGTGCGCGCGGCCCTCGGCGACGTCGGCAACGACGGCGGCGGCGTCGACCTGGAGATCACCGAGAGCCTGCTGATGACCGAGGTCGACGAGAGCATCCGCAAGCTGCGCGAGCTGCGCGACATGGGACTGCACATGGCGCTGGATGATTTCGGCACCGGCTACTCGTCGCTCGCCTACCTCAGCCAGCTGCCGCTCGACACGCTCAAGATCGACCGCAGCTTCGTGCACGGCATGACGGAGCACGCTGACAACACCAGCATCGTCTCGGCGATCATTTCCCTCGCGCAGGCGCTGCGCCTCAAGGTGGTCGCCGAGGGCGTCGAGACCGAGCAGCAGGCGCAGCTGCTGCGGCTCCTGCGCTGCGAGCAGGCGCAGGGCTATCTTTTCAGCCGGCCGCTCCCCGCGGCGGACCTCGAGAAGCTGCTAAAAGCCATATAATCTGCGGCCTTAGCGCCGCATGCTCTACACCCTGGGACTGAATCATCAGACCGCGCCGCTCGCGGTGCGCGAGCGCGTGGTGTTCCACGTCGAGCGGCTGTGCGAGGCGCTCGCCGAGCTCAAGCGCCGCTTCGCGCGCGAGGCGGCGATCCTGTCGACCTGCAACCGCACCGAGCTTTACATAGCGGCGGAGGAGCCGGCGGCGGTGGCGCAGTGGCTCGCGCAGTACCATCGCTTCGAGCCCGCGGGGCTGCAGCCTTACCTCTACACGCTGGCGCGCGAGCAGGCGGTCCGGCACGCTTTCCGCGTCGCTGCCGGCCTTGACTCGATGGTGCTGGGCGAGCCGCAGATCCTCGGCCAGATGAAGGAGGCGGCGCGCGCCGCCGAGTCGGCGGGCACGCTCGGCACCGTGCTGCACAAGCTGTTCCAGCGCTCGTTCGCGGTCGCCAAGGAAGTGCGCTCGACTACCCAGGTCGGCGCGGCGAGCGTGTCGATGGCGGCGGCGTCGGTCAAGCTCGCGGCGCGCATCTTCCCGAGCCTCAAGGACCAGAGCGTGCTGCTGATCGGCGCGGGCGAGATGATCGAGCTGGTCGCCACGCATTTCGCCGCCCAAGGCCCGGCGCGCATGACCGTCGCCAACCGCACGCTCGAGCGCGCCGAGCGGCTGGCGACGCGCTTCAACGCGCGTGCGATCGAGCTGAAATCGCTCGCCGGCCAGCTGCACGAGTACGACATCGTCGTGTCGTGCACCGCCTCGTCGCTGCCGATCCTCGGCAAGGGACTGGTCGAGCGCGCGCTGCGCGCGCGGCGGCGGCGGCCGATCTTCATGGTGGACCTGGCGGTGCCGCGCGACATCGAGCAGGAGGCGGGGGAACTCGACGACGTCTTCCTCTACACGGTCGACGACCTCGCCGGCATCGTCTCGGCCAACCTCGACGCGCGGCGCTCGGCGCTGGTGCAGGCCGAGGCGATCATCGACACCCAGGTCGGGCAGTTCATGCACTGGATGCAGGTGCGCGAGCGCGTGCCGCTGATCCGCGAGCTGCGCAGCCAGGCCGAGGAGGCGCGCCGCGAGGAGCTCGAGCGCGCGCTGAAGGCGCTCGCGCGCGGCGAGGACGCGGCCGCGGTGCTGGAGTCGCTGTCGCAGAGCCTCACCAACAAGCTGCTGCACGCACCGACGCAGGCGCTGAAGAAGCCCAAGTGAAGGCGACGCTGCGCAGCAAGCTCGACAGCCTGGTCGGGCGCCTCGAGCAGCTGAACGGCCTGCTCGCCGCCGAAGGCGCGACGCGCGACCTCGAGCAGTTCAGGAAGCTCTCGCGCGAGCACTCCGAGCTCTCGGGCATCGTCGCGCTCTACAACGACTACCGCAAGGCGGAGGGCGACACCGAGGCGGCGCGGGAGCTGGACCTGGCCGATGAGCTCAAGTCGGCGCGTGCCGCCACCGAGCGGCTCGAGGGCGAGCTGCAGAAGGCGCTGCTGCCCAAGGATCCCAACGACGAGCGCAACATCTTCCTCGAGATCCGCGCCGGCACCGGCGGCGACGAGTCGGCGCTCTTCGCCGGCGATCTGTTCCGCATGTACACGCGCTACGCCGAGCGGCAGCGCTGGCAGGTGGAGGTCATCTCGGAGAGCGCCGCCGAGATCGGCGGCTACAAGGAAGTGATCGCGCGCATCGTCGGGCAGGGCGCGTACTCGCGACTGAAGTTCGAGTCGGGCGGCCATCGCGTGCAGCGCGTCCCCGAGACCGAGGCGCAGGGCCGCATCCATACCTCGGCCTGCACGGTGGCGGTGCTGCCCGAGGCCGACGCGGTCCACGAGGTGGTGCTCAACCCGGCCGAGCTGCGCATCGACACTTTCCGGGCCTCGGGCGCCGGCGGCCAGCACGTCAACAAGACCGAGTCGGCGATCCGCGTCACGCACCTGCCCACGGGCATCGTAGTCGAGTGCCAGGACTCGCGCTCGCAGCACAAGAACCGGGAGAAAGCGCTCGGCGTGCTTGCGGCGCGCATCCGCGACAAGCAGGTGTCGGAGCAGCAGGCGAAGACCGCCTCGACGCGCAAGCTGCTGATCGGCTCGGGGGACCGCTCGCAGCGCATCCGCACCTACAACTTCCCGCAGGGGCGCGTCACCGACCACCGCATCAACCTCACGCTGCACAAGATCGACCGCATCATGGACGGCGAGCTCGACGAGCTGCTCGGCGCGCTCGCCGCCGAGCACCAGACCGAGCAGCTCTCGGCGCTCGCCGAAGAAGCGGCGTGACCATCGCGGAGGCGCTGCGCACGAGTGGCATCGACGCTCGCGAGGCGCGTCTTCTTCTCGCCAATGCGACCGGTTTCAGCGAAGCGGCAGTCATCGCCCACCCTGGAAGGGGGCTTCCTTCCGACACGGAGAGGAGATTCCTGGAATACGCCGCGCGGCGCCGGGGCGGCGAGCCGGTCGCGTACATCCTCGGGCGCAAGGAGTTCTACGGCCTCGAGCTCGTCGTGACGCCCGCGGTCCTGATCCCGCGCCCGGAGACCGAGCTGCTGGTCGAGCTGTCGTTAAAGCACGATTTTTCCTGTGCAGTGGACCTGGGTACCGGCAGCGGCGCGGTCGCGCTGGCGCTCAAGCGCGAACGTCCGCGGGCGCGCATAGTCGCGGTCGAGTCGAGCGCCGCGGCGCTCGAGGTCGCAAAGAGGAACAGCGTGCGCCTGAATCTCGAGATCGAGCCGCGCCACGGGCGCTGGTTCGCGCCGCTCGTGACAGGAGGCAAGGCGGAGCGCTTCGACCTGGTCGTCGCCAACCCGCCCTACGTGGCCGCCGGCGACCCTCATCTGGATGACCTGCGCTACGAACCGGCGAGTGCCCTGGTGTCCGGCGCCGACGGCCTCGACGCCCTGCGCGAAATCGCGGCCGCGGCGCCGTCGCATCTCGAGCGAGGAGGGTGGCTCTTCGTCGAGCACGGCATGGGGCAGGACGCGGCGGTGCGGCGCTTGCTGGAGCAAAGCGGGCTTGAAGAAGTGGCCAGCTGGCCCGATCTGGCGGGCATACCCCGGGTGTCCGGAGGAAGGCGGTAAAATCGCACCATGGATACTAAACAGCGCATCAAGGAGCAGGTGACGGGCGCGCCCGTCGTGCTCTACATGAAGGGCACGCCGCAGGCCCCGCAATGCGGCTTCTCGGCGCTCGCCGTGCAGGTGCTCAACGCCTGCGGCGTGAGCGAGTTCCAGAGCTTCAACGTGCTCGCCGACGCGGAGATCCGCCAGGGCATCAAGGAGTACGCCAACTGGCCGACCATCCCGCAGCTCTACGTCAACGGCGAGTTCGTCGGTGGCTCCGACATCATGCGCGAGATGTACCAGTCGGGCGAGCTGCAGAAGCTACTCGAATCGGCGGCGCAGAAGGCCTAGCGTCGCCTCGACCTGCGCGCGGTAGGCGCCGCCGAACAGGTTGAGGTGGTTCAGCAGGTGATAGAGGTTGTACAAGTGCTTGCGCCAGGCATAGCCCTCGCCCAGCGGTAGTTCCCGCTGATAGGCGGTGTAGAACTCGGGCGCGAATCCCCCGAAGAGCTCGGTCATCGCCAGGTCGGCCTCCCGATCGCCGTAGTACACCGCCGGGTCGAAGACCACCGGGCCCTCGTCGATGAAGCCCGCGTTGCCGCTCCACAGGTCGCCATGCAGCAGCGCGGGCGCCGGGCGATGGTCTTCAAGGGCGTGCCTCAGGAATTCGGCACGCAAGCCGGCGCGCTCGAGCTGCGGCGCGAGGCGCCGTGACCACCAGAACTCGTTCCAGTCCTCCGCCCAGCCGTTCGCCTGCGGCGAGAGGCCGATGTAGTTGTCGCGGTGCCAGCCGTAGCGCGGCCCGCGCTGCCTGTGCAACCCGGCGAGCATTCGCCCAAGCGCGGCCCAATCGCCGTCTCGCCTGAGCTCGAGGCTCTCGAGCAGAACGAAATCCGCGCCGTGATCGAGGATCCGCGGGACGCGGATCACCGCGCCGAGCGCCCGCAGGCCGTCCACCTCCGCGTCCGCGGCAGGACCCCGCTTCAGAAATCCTCTAGGCAGACGCCAGCCGGCTGTTGGCGAGGTTGAGGCGCTCGACCAGCACGCCGAGGAAGGCGCGGTCGAACTTGCTGCGGCAGGCGAGGGTCGCGCGCTCGAGGTCGGCGACGCGGATGCGCAGGATGCGCGTCTCGGCGCCGGCGCTCACCGTCGCGCCGCGCTCGCGCCCGTTCATCGACAGGTAGGCCATCTCGCCGAAGCACTCGCCCGGTCCGAGCACGCTGAGCAGCTTCTTGTTCTTGGTGACGCGTACCTGGCCATCGATCAGCAGGCAGAAGAAGTCGCCCGGATCGCCCTCGCGCAGCAGATCCACGCCGGTGCGCACCCGCTCCCAGAGCCCGAGCTCGATCACCTCCCAAAGCTCCGCGTCGGCGAACGGCTTGAAGAAGCGCATCGAGCGCAACGCGGTGAACTTGTCGGCGTCGCCGAACACCTCCTCGGCCTGGCCAAGGCCGGCGCGCAGCGCCTCGATCAGGTCCTCGGCGAACTCATCGCCGCTGGCGTAGCGCTTGGCCGCCTCCTTCTGCATGGCGCGACGCACGATGCGATCGAGCGACGCCGGCACCTCGCGGCGCAGCGCCGAGGGCGGCGGCGGGTCGTACTGCGTGATCTGGTAGATCATGCTGAACTTGTTGGTGCCGCGGAACGGCAGCTGCCCGGTGAGCAGCTGGTACATCACCACGCCGAGCGAGTAGAGGTCGGTGCGGTGGTCGACCAGCTCCTCGCGGATCTGCTCGGGCGACATGTAGGCGGGCGAGCCCACTCCGGTGATCTGCGTAGTCTCCGCGCCGATGTTGAGCGCGAGGCCGAAGTCGCCAATGCGCACGTCGGCCGGCGTCGCCGCGTAGAGGATGTTGCCGGGCTTGATGTCGCGGTGCGTGACGCCCTGCATGTGCGCGTAGGCGAGCGCGCGCGTGCACTTGAAGACGATGTCGACGACCTGCTCGATCGGCAGCACGTTCTCGGGCGCGCAGAAGCGCTCCATCGTGCCGCCGGGGACGAATTCCATGACGATATAGCCCGAGTCCTCCCCTACGCCGGCGTCGTAGATCTGCGCGATGTGGGGGTGCTGCAGCTTGCCGGCGAGCGAGGCCTCGGTGAAGAACAGCTTGCGGAACAGCCGCCCGCGCACCGGGTCGCGCAGCGCCTCGGGGAAGATGCGCTTGACCGCCACCTCGCGGTTGCGGAACGTGTCCTGGCAGAGGAACACCTCCGAGGTCGCGCCCTCGCCCAGCTTGCGCACGATCGGATAGTTGGCGACGTGGTCCATCGGCCTTGCGCCTACGTGCGGCGTGCGAGCCGTCGTGCCGCTTCCGCCACGGCCTTGCGCACCTGCTCGGGCGCGGTGCCGCCCGGATGGCGTCGCGAGGCCACCGAGCCTTCGACGGTTAGCACGCGCTTCACGTCCGCGGCGATCTTCGGCGAGAAGCGCTTCAGCGTCGCGAGCGGCAGCCGCGCGAGGTCGGTACCGGCGCGCTCGGCCTCGCGCACCGCGCGCGCCACTACCTCATGGGCGTCGCGGAAGGCGATGCCTTTGCGCACCAGGTAGTCGGCGAGGTCGGTCGCGGTGGCGTGGCCCTCGGCGAGCGCGGCGCGCATCGCGCGCGGCACGGGAGCGAGCCCAGCCACCAGCCCGGCGAACACCGCCAGGCAGTCCTTGACCGTGTCGACGGCGTCGAACAGCGGCTGCTTGTCCTCCTGGTTGTCCTTGTTGTAGGCGAGCGGCTGCGCCTTCATCAGCGTGAGCAGCGCCACCAGGCTGCCGATGACGCGCGCGCTCTTGCCGCGCACCAGCTCGGGCACGTCGGGGTTCCGCTTCTGCGGCATGATCGAGGAGCCGGTCGCGTATGCCTCGGGCAGGCGCACGAAGCCGAAGCGCGGGCTCGACCACAGCACCAGCTCCTCGGCGAAGCGCGACAGGTGCACCATGATCAGCGACGCGCAGGCGCAGAACTCGATGGCGAAGTCGCGATCCGAGACCGCGTCGAGCGAATTGCGCGAGAGGCCCGCGAAGCCGAGCTCGCGGGCAACCCGCTCGCGGTCGATCGGAAAGCTGGTGCCGGCGAGCGCCGCGGCGCCGAGCGGCAGCTGGTTGACGCGCGCTCGGCACTCGCGCAGCCGCCCGCGGTCGCGCTCGAGCATCTCGAAATAGGCGAGCAAGTGGTGGCCGAAGGTGACCGGCTGCGCCACCTGCAGGTGGGTGAAGCCCGGCATCACCAGCGCGGCGTGGCGCCGCGCCTGGTTGACGAGCACGCGCATCAGGCCGCCGAGCAGGCCGTCGATCGCGTCGATCTCCTCGCGCAGCCACAGGCGTACATCGGTCGCGACCTGGTCGTTGCGCGAGCGCGCGGTGTGCAGCCGCTTGCCCGCCTCGCCGGCCAGCGCGGTCAGGCGCCGCTCGATGTTGAGGTGCACGTCCTCGTCGTCGAGCGACCAGGCAAAGCGCCCGGAGGCGACCTCGCGCGCGATGCGAGCGAGGCCGCGCTCGATGGCCGTAAGATCGCGCCTTCCGATGATCCGCGTCGCGGCAAGCATGCGCGCATGGGCCAGCGAGGCGGCGATGTCCTGCTTCGCCAGGCGGCGGTCGAAGCCCACCGACGCGCTGAAGCGCTTCACCCGCTCGTCGAGCGGTTTCGCGAAGCGGCCGGACCAGGGCCGTGGCTTGCCTGCCATGGCAGAATTCGCTTTTCGAATGCGGTTTAAGAGTTGTTCGTAACCATGCCAAGTATAAGGCAAAACGCCTATCCAGACCTGCTGCCGGATTTCCGCAACCTGGGTGTGATGGCGCGCGTGCTGGTGGCAGTGAACGCCGTGGCGCTGGTCGGCGCCCTGTACGAAACGAGCGGCTTCGCCGCCGCGTTCGAGCGTTTCATGCAGGTCGCGGCGTTCCTCGAGCCGCTGCTGCTCGTCGATCTGATCGCGCTATCGGCGCTCTCGACATTGCTCGCGCGCCTGCCCTACTGGCCGGGTGCCCTGGTCGTGGTGGCGCTCGCCATGCTGCTCGCCGGGGGCTACCAGGCGCTGGTGCTCGCGCTGGCGCCGCCGGCGGCGCCGGGCCTCGAGCGCACCCTGGTCCTCGCCGCGCTGCTCGCCGCGGCGCTGCTCGCCTACTTCAGGCTGCATACCAAGGCGTTCTCACCAGCACTGGCCGAAGCGCGCCTGCAGGCGCTGCAGGCGCGCATCCGGCCGCACTTCCTGTTCAACAGCCTGAATGCGGTGCTGGCGCTGATCCGCCGCGACCCCAGGCGGGCCGAGCGCTCGCTCGAGGACCTGGCGGATCTCTTCCGCACCCTGATGGCCGACGCGCGCGACTTCGTGCGCCTCGCCGACGAGATCGCGCTGCTCGAGCGCTACGCCGACATCGAGCAGCTGCGCCTGGGGGAGCGGCTGCGGGTGATCTGGGAGCTCGACGCCGCGCCTTCCGACGCGCTGCTGCCGCCGATGGTGCTGCAGCCGCTGCTCGAGAATGCGGTCTACCATGGCATCGAGCCCGGCACCGAGCCGGGCGAGATCCTGGTGCGCATCGAGCGGCGCGGCGAGCGGGTGCACGCGGTGATCGACAACCCGCACCGCGAGCAGGCCAACCAGCGCGCCGGCAACCGGATGGCGCTCGACAACATCCGCGAGCGCCTGGCGCTGTTCTTCGATGCCGAGGCGCGGCTCGAGACGCGCGCCGCCGGGGGCCGCTACCGGGTGGAGATCGAGATCCCGTATAGAAGAAAATGACAGAGTGATCCAGGTCTTCATCGTCGATGACGAAGAGCCGGCGCGCGAGCGGCTGAAGGAGCTGCTCGGCGACATCGCCGCGGAGGTGCCGACGCGCATCGCGGGCGAGGCGCGCAACGGTCTCGAGGCGCTCGAGCGCCTGCCGACGAGCGGCGCGCAGGTGCTGCTCGCCGACATCCGCATGCCCGGGATGGACGGCCTCGAGCTCGCGCGCCACGTCGCCGGGATGGAGAACGCCCCTGCGGTGGTGTTCGTCACCGCACACGATCAGCACGCCATCGAGGCCTTCGAGCTGAACGCGCTCGACTACCTCCTCAAGCCGGTGCGCGCCACGCGGCTCGCAGCGGCGCTGCGCAAGGCGGCCGCCGCGGGCGCGCCGCGCGCCGAGCAGCTCTCTCGCGCCGCCGCCTCGCCGCGAGAGTATCTGTCGGTGGCCGAGCGCCACCGCATCGTGCTGGTGCCGGTGCGCGAGATCGTGTTCCTGCGGGCCGAGCAGAAGTACGTCACGGTGCGCACGCGCGCGCGCGAGCACCTCATCGAAGAGTCGCTGATCGCGCTGGAGCGCGAGTTCGCGAAGTCGTTCGTGCGCATCCACCGCAACTGCCTGGTGGCGCGCGCCGCGATCCGCGGCTTCGAGCGCTCGGGCGGCGCCGAGGAGGAGGCGCACTGGCAGGTGGTGCTCGACGGCGTGAGCGAGCGGCTGCCCGTCAGCCGGCGGCAGTGGCCGGGGTTGCGCGAGCTGATCGCCGACAACAACTCCAAATGAGCCTGCGGCGGCTGGTGATCGCGACGCGCAGGAGCCGGCTCGCGCTGTGGCAGGCTAACCACGTCCGGCAGCGACTCGAGTCGGTTCACGCCGGTCTCGCGGTGGAGCTGCTGCCGCTCAGCACGCGCGGCGACGAGCTCCTTGATCAGCGCCTCGACCAGGCCGGCGGCAAGGGCTTGTTCGTCAGGGAGCTCGAGACCGCGATGGCCGAAGGGCGCGCCGACCTCGCGGTGCACTCGATGAAGGACGTGCCGGCGGAGCTGCCGCCGGGCTTCGTGCTCGCGGCGATTACCCGGCGCGAGGACCCGCGCGATGCCTTCCTCTCCACCAAGCACGCCAGCCTGGCGCAGATGCCCGCCGGTGCCGTCCTGGGGACTTCCAGCTTGCGGCGCGCCGCGCAGGTGCTCGAGCGCCATCCGCGGCTCGAAATAAGGCTGTTGCGCGGCAACGTCGAGACGCGCATCGCCAAGCTCGACCGCGGCGAGTATGACGCCATAGTGCTGGCGGCGGCCGGGCTCGAGCGCCTCGGCCTCGTCGCGCGCATCCGCGCGCGCCTCGCGCTCGACGAAAGCCTCCCCGCGCCCGGCCAGGGCGCGCTCGGCATCGAGTGCCGCGAGATGAACGCCGAGCTGATCCGGCTCCTCGCGCCCCTGGCCGATGTCGCGACCGCGGCCTGCGTGCGGGCTGAGCGAACCGTCAGCCGGGCGCTTGGCGGGAGCTGCGCGCTTCCGCTTGCCGCTTATGCCGCCATGGAAACCGGCAGCCTCAGGCTGCGCGCTCTGGTCGCCTCGGGCGACGGGCGGCGCATCGTGCGCGCCGAGCAGTCGGGCAGCGACCCGGAGGCCGTGGGCGCGGCGGTCGCCGCAGAGCTGCGCGCGGGCGGCGCCGACGCCCTTCTCAAGCCGTGAGCTTCGCCGGACGCGGCGTGCTGGTGACGCGGCCGCGCGAGCTCGCGCAGCCGCTCGCCGAGCTGATCGAGCGCCACGGCGCGCGCGCCATCGCCTTTCCCGCGATCGAGATCGAGCCGCTGCCGGCGCCCGCGGCGCTCGCTCGCCTGCGCGAGTTCGACCTGGTGATCTTCGTCAGCCCGAGCGCGGTGCGCGCGGCGGGCGAGCTGCCGCGCGGGCTGCCCGCGGCAGCGGTCGGCGCCGGCACCGCGCGCGAGCTGGAAAAGGCCGGCGTGCGCCAGATCGTCGTGCCGGCCTCGGGAGCCGACAGCGAGGCGCTGCTCGCCGCCCCGCAGCTGCAGCGCCTGCGTGGCAAGCGCGTGCTGATCGTGCGCGGCGCAGGCGGGCGCGCGCTGCTGGGCGACACGCTCGCGGCGCGCGGCGCGACGCTCGAGTACGCCGAATGCTATCGCCGGCGAAGGCCCGACATCGACCCGGCGCCGATCCTTTCCGCCTGGAAGGGTGGGGGGCTTGATGCCGTGACCGCGTCCTCGGCGGAGGTGCTCGACAACCTGATCGCGCTCCTGGGCGCGGAGCTTGTGGCGCGCGTGCCGCTGTTCGTGCCGCACGCGCGCATCGCCGATCACGCGCGCGGCCGCGGCGTGCAAGAAATCGTCGTCGCGGGCAGCGCCGACGACGCGATGATCGAGCGGCTGGTAGCATATTTTGATGAGCGAGCCTGAGACGACCCCGGTGGCCGCGCGCGTGCCGCGCGCGCTGCTGCTCACGCTCGCTGCCGTGGTTCTCGCGGTGGCCATCGCGGCGCTCTTCTGGCTCGACGCGCGCCAGCGCATCGGCGCCACGCAGGACGAAGTCGCGCGCCGCCTGCGCGACATCGAGGCCGACGCGCGCGACGCGCGCTCGGGCGCGCGCCAGGCGCAGGAGGCGCTGCGCGAGGCGCTCGGCCGCGTCGCACAGCTCGAGGCGAAGCTCGCCGAGTCGCAGAGCCAGCAGCTCGCGCTCGAGGCGCTCTACCAGGAGCTGTCGCGCAACCGCGACGAGTGGCAGCTCGCCGAGATCGAGCAGGTGCTGGCGATCGCTTCGCAGCAGCTGCAGCTCGCGGGCAATGTGCGCGCCGCGCTGCTCGCGCTGCAGCTCGCCGAGGCGCGCCTCGCGCGCGCCGACCGCCCGCAGTTCGTGCCGATCCGGCGCGCGCTGGCGCGCGATATCGAGCGGTTGAAGGCCGCGCCGACGGTCGATTTCCCCGCCACCTCGGTGCGCATCGACGCGCTCATCGCCGCCATCGACGCGCTGCCGCTTGCCTTCGAGGAGCGCGCCGAGCGGCCGGCGAAAGAGGCGGCGCCGGCGTCCGCCGAGCGCGGCTTTCTCTCGCGGCTCGGCGCGGAGCTGTGGAGCGAGTTGTCGCAGCTGGTCGTGGTGCGCCGCATCGGCCCGGTCGAGCCGCCGCTGCTGCCGCCGTCGCAGGCCTACTTCGTTCGGGAGAACCTGCGCCTGCGGCTGCTGAACGCGCGCGCCTCGCTTCTCGCGCGCGACGAGGCGGGCTACCGCGAGGACCTGCGCGCCTCGGCCGCATGGATCGCGCGATATTTCGACCCGCGCTCGAAGCGCACCGCGGATGCGGCTGCGCAGCTGAAGCAGCTCTCGGCGGTATCGATCAGCTTCGAGATGCCGACCATCTCGGAAAGCCTCGAGGCGGTGCGCGGCTACAAGTCGCGGCGCGACCGCGCCCCGGGCTGATGCGCTCGCTCTTCTGGCTGCTCGCGGTGTTCGCCGCCGCGGTCGCGCTGGTGATCATCGGCCGGCTCGACGCGGGTTACGTGCTCTTCGTCTACCCACCCTGGCGCATCGAGGTGACGATGCTGTTTTTCGCGCTCGCGGCCGCCGCGGGCTTCGTGGTTCTCTACTGGGGGGTACGCCTGCTCGGCCAGGCGGTCTCGCTGCCCTCGATCGTGGGCGCGTTCCGCGCGCGTCGCCGCCGCGAGCGGGCGCACGCCGCGCTGGCCGCGGCGCTGCAGGCCTACTACGAGGGCCGCTACGCGCGCGCCGAGAAAGAGGCCGCCGCCGCATTCGATGGCGGCCCGGCGCCGGGCGTCGCGGCGCTGCTCGCCGCGCGGGCCGCGCACCAGATGCGCGACTTCGAGCGGCGCGAGCGCTGGCTCGAGCGTGCCGACGCCTCTGGGGAGCACCTGCAGGTCGCGCGCCTGGTCAGTCGCGCCGAGATCGCGCTGGAAGAGCGCGACTTCCCGGCGGCGCGCGACGCGCTGCGCAGACTGCAGCAGGGCGGCCCGCGCCACATCGCCACCGCGCGCCTGCTCCTGCGCGCCGAGCGCGGCGCCGGCGCGTGGGACGAAGTGCTGCGCCTCGCCGGGCAGCTCCTCAAGCGCGACGCGATTGCGCCGGCGCTCGCCGAGGAATACCGCACCCAGGCCAACGTCGAGCTGCTCGGCCGCTCGGCCGACGACGCCGGGGCGCTCGAGCGGCGCTGGCGCGCGATCGCGCCGCGCGACCAGCTGCAGCCGCGCGTCGCCGCCGCCGCGGCGCGCCACGCTACAGCGCTCGGCCGCGTCGAGCTGGCGCGCGAGATCCTCGAGCAGGCCCTGGCGGCGGACTGGAGCTCGAAGCTGGTGGTGCTCTACGGCGAGCTGCCGGCGAAGGCCGATCCGGCGCGGCGTATCGAAGAGGCGCGCGTGCGCATCGAGCGCGCCGAGGGCTGGCTGCGCGAGCGCAGCCGCGACCCGGAGCTGCTCGCCACGCTCGGGCGCCTGTGCGCGCACGCGGAGCTGTGGGGCAAGGCGAAGAGCTTTCTCGAAGCGAGCCTGTCGTTCGAGGAGACGCGCGCCGCGCACCTCGAGCTCGCGCGCCTCACCGAGCGCCTGGGCGAGGCGCAGGACGCGCAGCGCCACTACCGCCGCGCGGCGGAGCTGGCCTAGACCCAGTCCCTGGGTTTCAGAAAGTCGCTGTAGAGCTTTTCTTCAGCCGAGCCGGGCTCGGGCTTCCAGTCGTAGCGCCACGCGGCCGTGGGCGGCATTGAGACGAGGATCGACTCGGTGCGTCCCCCCGACTGCAGGCCGAACAGCGTGCCGCGGTCGTACACCAGGTTGAACTCGACGTAGCGTGCGCGCCGGTATGCCTGGAACGATCTCTCCCGTTCACCGAACGGGTGGTTTTTTCGGCGCTCGATGATCGGCAGATACGCCGGCAGGAAATGCTCGCCGACCGAGCGCGCGAGCGAGAAGGAGAAGTCGAAGTCGCGCTCGGCGAGGTCGTCGAAGAAGATGCCGCCCACGCCTCGCGGCTCGCCGCGGTGGCGCAGGAGGAAGTACTCGTCGCACCAGCGCTTGTAGCGCGGGTAATGCTCCGCGCCGAACGGTTCCAGGGCCGATTTGCAGGCGAGATGAAAATGGCGCGCGTCCTCGGCGAACCCGTAGTACGGCGTGAGGTCCATGCCGCCGCCGAACCACCACGCGTCGCCGGCGCTGAAGAAGCGCAGGTTCACGTGCACTGTGGGGCAGTAGGGGTTGCGCGGATGCAGCACGAGCGAGAGGCCCATTGCCTCATAGGCGCGGCCGGCGAGGGCGGGGCGCGCCGCGCTCGCCGACGGGGGCAGCGACGCGCCGCGCACGCGCGAGAAGTTGACGCCGGCGCGCTCGAGCACGGCGCCGTCCTCGAGCACGCGCGTCAGGCCGCCGCCGCCCTCGGGACGGGTCCAAGCGTCGCGCCCGAACGCGCCGCCGTCGAGCGCCTCGAGCGCCGCGACGATGCGCTCCTGCAGCCCGCCCAGGAAATCATGAACGGCTTGCACGGCTTTTCTTCAGCGCCCGATGCCCGATGTCGCGGCGGTATTGCATCCCCTCGAAGCGAATCGCGTCGACCGTCTCGTAGGCGCGCGAGCGCGCGATGCGCAGCGCGTCGCCCAGCGCCGTGACGCACAGCACGCGCCCGCCGTTGGTGAGCAGGGTCTTGCCCTCGCGCCGCGTGCCGGCGTGGAACACGTGGCAGTCGGCTTCGGCCGGCGGCACGCCCTCGATGCGGTCGCCCTTGCGCGGCTCCTCGGGATAGCCGGCGGCGGCGAGCACCACGCCGAGCGCGCAGCGCCGGTCCCAGTCCGCCTCGGCGCGATCGAGCGTGCCTGCGAGGGCATGATCGAGGAGGTCGAGCAGGTCGGATTTAAGGCGCAGGATGATCGGCTGCGTCTCGGGGTCGCCCATCCGGCAGTTGAATTCCACCGTGCGCGGCTTGCCGGCCGCGTCGATCATCAGGCCGGCGTAGAGGAAGCCGGTGAAGGGCGCCCCGTCGGCGGCCATGCCATGCACCGCGGGCAGGATGATCTCGCGCATCACGCGCGCGTGGACCTTCGGCGTGACCAGCGGCGCGGGCGAATAGGCGCCCATGCCGCCGGTGTTCGGCCCCTTGTCGCCATCCAGCAGCCGCTTGTGGTCCTGGCTGGTGGCGAGCGGCAGCACGTGCGTGCCGTCGCACATGACGATGAAGCTCGCTTCCTCGCCCTCGAGAAATTCCTCGATCACCACGCGCGCGCCCGAGGCGCCGAGGCGCTTCTCGGTGAGCATGGCGTCGATCGCGGCATGCGCCTCCTCCTTCGTCGCCGCGACCACCACGCCCTTGCCCGCCGCGAGACCGTCGGCCTTGATCACGATCGGCGCGCCCTGCTGCTCTACGTAGGCGCGCGCCTCGCGCGCCGACTCGAAGGTGCGGTGGCGCGCGGTGGGCAGGCCGTGCCGCGCCATGAACCGCTTGGCGAAGTCCTTCGACGACTCGAGCTGCGCCGCGGCGCGAGTCGGCCCGAAGATCTTCAGGCCTGCATCGCGGAACCGGTCGACGACGCCGGCGGCGAGCGGCGCCTCGGGGCCGACCACGGTCAGGTGGATCTTCTCCTTCTTCGCGAAGTCGATCAGCTGCCCGAACTCCTGCAGTGCGACGTTCTCGACGCCGGCCTCCGTCGCGGTGCCGCCATTGCCCGGCGCGACGAACACCTTCTGCACGCGCGGGCTTGCCGCGAGCCTCCAGGCGAGCGCGTGCTCGCGGCCGCCTGCGCCGATGACGAGGAGCTTCATCTAGTGGCGGAAGTGGCGCACGCCGGTGAAGACCATGGCGATCCCGTGCTCGTCGGCCGCGGCGATGACCTCCTCGTCGCGCACGCTGCCGCCGGGCTGGATCACCGCACCGGCGCCGGCCTCGGCGAGCGCGTCGAGCCCGTCGCGGAACGGGAAGAAGGCATCGGAGGCGACCGCCGAGCCCTTGAGCGAGAGCCGGGCCGAGGCCGCCTTGGCGGCGGCGATGCGCACGCTGTCGACGCGGCTCATTTGCCCCGCGCCGACCCCGAGCGTGGCGCCGCCGCCGCAGAACACGATGGCGTTCGACTTCACGAACTTCGCCACGCGCCAGGCGAAGAGCAGGTCGCTCCACTGCGCCTCGGCGGGCTGCCGGCGCGTGACGACGCGGCATTCGGCCTTTTCCATGACCTTCGCATCCGAGCCCTGTACCAGCAGGCCGCCGCCGACGCGCTTGAAATCGTGCGCCTGCACGTCGTGGGCGAGCGGCACCTCGAGCACGCGCAGGTTGGCCCTGGCCGAGAAGACGTGAAGCGCATCGGGCAGGACCCGCGGCGCGATCACCACTTCCGCGAACTGCTTCACCACCGCCTCGGCGGCGGTGCGATCGAGCGCGCGGTTGAAGGCGAGGATGCCGCCGAACGCGGACACCGGGTCGGTGGCGAACGCCCTGGCGTAGGCCTCGTCGGGGCCTTGCGCGAGCGCGACGCCGCAGGGATTGGCATGCTTGACGATGACGCACGCCGGCTCGGCGAACTGCTTTACGCACTCCCACGCCGCGTCGGCGTCGGCGATGTTGTTGTAGGAGAGCTCCTTGCCCTGCACCTGCCGATAGGCGGCGAGCGAACCGGCGAGGGGGCGCTCGTCGCGGTAGAACGCGGCGCTCTGGTGCGGGTTCTCGCCGTAGCGCAGGTCCTGCAGCTTGCGGAATTGCAGCGTCAGCACCTCGGGGTATTCGCCGCGGCGCCGTGCGGCGTCGAGCGAGGTGAGGTAGTTGGCGATCGCGCCGTCGTAAGCCGCGGTGTGCGCGAATACTTTCTTCGCCAGGGTCAAGCGCGTCTCATCGGCGACGCGCCCACTTTGCTGGATTTCGGCCAGCACGCGCGGGTAGTCGGCCGGGTCGACAATCGCCGCCACCGAGCCGTGGTTCTTCGCCGCGGCGCGCAGCATCGCCGGCCCGCCGATGTCGATGTTCTCGACCGCGTCGTCGAAGCGGCACTGCGGGTCGGCGACCGTCGACTGGAACGGATAGAGGTTCACCGCCAGCAGGCCGATCGGCTCGATGCCCGCGCCGCGCATCGCTTTCTGATGCGCGGGATCATCGCCGCGTCCGAGGAGCCCGCCGTGGATCTTCGGGTGCAGGGTCTTGACGCGGCCGTCGAGCATCTCGGGAAAGCCGGTATAGGCCGAGACCTCGGTCACCGCCACGCCCTCGCGCGAGAGCAGCGCGGCGGTGCCGCCAGTCGACAGGATGCGCACGCCGCAGGCCGCGAGCCCGCGGGCGAATTCGACGATCCCCGACTTGTCCGAAACGCTGAGGAGCGCCCGCTCGATCTTCACCCTTTGATCCGCAGCTGCTGCATTTTCTTGCGCAGCGTGTTGCGGTTGATGCCCAGCATCTGCGCCGCGAGGGACTGGTTGCCCTCGGCGTGGCCGAGCACGGTCTCGATCATCGGCTTCTCGATATTCCTGAGCACCATGTCGTAGATCGAGGTCGGCTGCTCGCCGTCCATGTCCTTGAAGTAGCGCTCGAGCGAGCGCTTCACGGCGTCGTGGAGCTCGTTGCTGCGGGTCATGCGGCGAGCCTCTCGAAATAGTCGTTGACCGCCGAGCGCTGTGCCTCGGCGACCTGAAGCGAGTTGACCTGGCTGCGCAGCGCTTCCCCGCCGGGCAGCGCGCGCACCGTCCAGCCGATGTGCTTGCGTGCCACGCGCACGCCCTGCTCGGGGCCGTACAGGTCGTACAGGCCGTCGAGGTGGTCGAGCAGCACCGCGCCGACCTCCGAGGCCGGCGGCGCGGCGAGCCGCTCGCCGGTGGCGAGGTAGTGCGCGATCTCGCGGAACAGCCATGGCCGGCCCTGCGCCGCGCGGCCGATCATCACGCCGTCGGCGCCGGTGAGCTCGAGCACGCGCCGCGCCTCCTCGGGGGTGGCGATGTCGCCGTTAGCGATCACGGGAATGCGCAGCCGTGACTTGACCTCGGCGATGGTGTCGTACTCGGCGCGCCCCTCGAACATGCAGGCGCGCGTACGGCCGTGGATGGCGAGGAGCTGCGCGCCGGCCGCCTCGACGATGCGCGCCACGCGCACCGCGTTGCGCCGCTCGGGGCTCGGCCCGGTGCGGATCTTGACCGTGACCGGCACCGGCACCGCCGCGACCACGGCCTCGACGATGCGCGCCACGAGGTTCTCGTCCGACAGGAGCGCGGAGCCGGCGGCGACGTTGCATACCTTCTTCGCCGGGCAGCCCATGTTGATGTCGATGATCTCGGCGCCCAGCTCGACGTTGGCGCGCGCGGCGTTGGCAAGCAGAGCCGGGTCGGCGCCCGCGATCTGCACCGAGACCGGGCCGGGCTCGCCGGCGTGGTCGAGGCGCAGGCGCGTCTTGCGGGAGGCCGCGAGCTCGGGCCGCGCCGA
>Ga0075434_100000115_pt1 | contig 46245 bp, 31 predicted proteins | sample RhiMethybrSRZTD3_FD_75298 | JGI IMG/M metagenome (GOLD analysis project Ga0075434, IMG submission 75298) | Populus rhizosphere microbial communities from Tennessee, USA - Rhizosphere MetaG P. TD hybrid SRZTD3 | ecosystem: Host-associated > Plants > Roots > Rhizosphere > Soil | place: USA...
CGCGTATACCCGTCGGAGTTCGTGTAGATGATCGTGAACGACTGGCTCGCGCTGCCGTCCGGGTTGAAGGTGGTCCAGAACTGGGTCATCGGATTCGACGCCGAGTTCGTGATCGTGATCCATTGCGGCTCGAACTGGGGCGGCGCCCACTTCTCACCGAAGACGTAGATGAAGTCGCTGTTGTCGTCGTCCCACCATCCGAAGTCCCGGTTCCACCAGTCGTACCAGACACGATAGGTGTTGTTCTCCGTGATCGCCCGCTGCCGCGCCACGCGGAGCTTCGAGGCGGTGACCTGGACCTGGTTGTTGATATCCAGGGCCCGCATGAACTTGTTGAAGCCGGGAAGGGCGATGGCGGTCATGATCCCGAAGATCACGAGCACGACCATGAGCTCCATCAACGTGAAGCCTGAGTCGTTGCTTCGAACCGTTCCCGTCTTGACGCGGGACTCGAACATGGACAAACGCCTCCTGACCCGGGACAAGTTCCCTGACCTCATGGAAGGCAAGGGATATGCCAGCGGTCAAGTCGCGCTCCGATCCGCGTCTACGGCGGTCCAAGCCTTCCCGCGCGTGGCTTTCACCAGCCCGATGGCTCCTTCGAGCCACGCGCTCTCCCTCGGGGCGGCGGAAACGTCGTGCAAGATGCAGCGTGTTCAGGGCAGGAATGATCGATACAGTCGGAAGAGCGAGTCCCCGTAGAGGCAGAGCGCGATCGCGGCGGGCGCGAGGAACGTTCCGAACGGGATCGCCGTGCGGCGCGAGCCCTTGCCGCGCGCGATGAGCAGCAGGCCGAACACCGAGCCGGTGAGCGAGGCGAGGAAGATCGCGCCGAACACGCCGCCGACGCCGAGGAAGGCGCCCATCATGGCGGCGAGCTTCACGTCGCCCCCGCCCATGCCAGGGACGCCCGTGGCCTTCTCGTACAGGGCGCCTACGAGCCAGAGGCTCACCCCGCCGCAGAGAGCGCCGAGGATCGCGCCGGCCAGGCCGGGAGGCGCGAACAGGCTCGCCGCGAGGCCCAGGCCCACGCCCGGGATCGTGACGGCGTCTGGAATCGTCCGCGTATCGAGATCGATCCACGCCACCGCGAGGAGCGCCAGGAGGAACGCGCCTTGCGGCACGAGGAGGACCGGATTCTCGACGCGCCGCACGAGGAGGAGGAGCAGGACGCCGGAGAGCAGCTCCACGATGGGATAGCGCCAGGAGATCGCGCGGCGGCAGCTGCGACAGCGTCCGCGGAGCACGAGGAACGAGAGCACGGGGATGTTGTCCCAGGGGCGAATCCGGACCTTGCACCGCGGGCACCGGGACGGAGGGCTCACGATCGACTCGCCCCGGGGGAGACGCGCGATCACCACGTTGAGGAAGCTCCCGAGGACGAGCCCCAGGGCGAAGGCCGCGACCTGGACGAGGGCGTCGGTCCCCATCACCTCACCCCGAGCCGCTGGAGCTCCCGCTTCGCGACTTCCTGCATGTACTCGTTCCCCGTGGCCAGGACCTGCTTCCACAGCAAGATGGCCATGCCCGTGTTCCCGGCGCGCTGGCTCGCGAACGCGGCGAAGCGCTCGACGTAGGGCTCGTGGTCCGGCATCCGGCTCGCCCACGTGAAGTATCGGGACGCGGACACGTAGTCGTGGCGGCAGACGTAGTGGAGAAAGCCGACCTCGAACGCGAGCCGCCAGTTCGTGGGGTTGGCCCGCATCCCGCGCTCGAGGAGATCGAGGCCGCGCTCGGTCTCCTTCATCTCCTGCGCCATCACGAACGCCCCGAAGACGTACGGCTGCACGAACGACGGATCGAGCTCCGTGACGATATCCATGACATGACCGATGAGATCGTACTTCTGATCCGTGAGCCGGTGCTCCCCGTAGTACTGGATACCGCGAAGCCACGCAAGGTCGGCCGCCGCCGTCTCGTATCCCATCGCCGCTCCGCGCACCGCGTATCCGGAAGGATAATAGAGGAGCTCCTCCTCGCGGATCGCCGTGAGCTTCCGGCGCTCCAGGAGCTCGCTTCGCGCCGCCCCCCAGAAGAAGAGCGAAGCGAGGAGCAGGCCCGTGAGGAGATCGCGATCGATCCTCGCCATCAGCGGAACTCGCGGCGCCGGAACACGGCGGCGGCCAGGACCATGAGGCCGATGATGTAGAGCCCCCCGTACGTCGTCGCGAAGAGCATCCGCTCGGGCTCCACGGCGGTTCCATGGACCGCGAGCCCTCGAGCGTTGAAGACGCTCAGGTGAGGAAGCGCCCAGTATACCGATTCGGTGATCCAGCGGACCACGACCGGCGCGCCGTGCGAGGCGAAGTAGCGCAGGTCCTCCGCGAAATGGCCGACGACCACGGCGGAGATCCCGAAGAAGGCGGTCAGCGCGGGCGTCGTGAACGAGGAGAAGAGGACCACGACGGCGGTCACGATCCCGAGCTCCACCGCGCTCAGCCCGACCGCTCCGAAGATCGCCCAGGGCGTCTCGCCGTACCCGACGGTCACCACCAGGGCCAGGATCCCGGCCATCGCGAGGAGCAGGGCGGCCGTCGTGAACCAGAGACCCAGGAACTTGCCCAGGAGGAATTCCTCGCGCCAGATCGGCTTGGCCAGGATGGAATAGATCGTCCGGCGCTCCAGCTCCTTGTGGAGGAGGCTCGAGCCCAGAAAGACCGCGAGGAGGGTCGCGAGCATCATGGATCCCGCGAGCCCGAAATCGATCACGACCTTCTGACCTTCGCCGAGCGCGAGCGGAGCGAGCGCCTGCGATCCGATCAGGAGCGCGAAGCCGAAGAGACCGAGCACGAGCATGAGACGCTCCCGCACGGCTTCACGGACCGTGTTCCTCGCGATGGCCAGAACGCGGATCACGACGCGCTCTCGATCGTCCGCACGAAGTGCTCCTCGAGGCTCGGGCGCCGGGGCTCGACCGAATGGATGAAGACGTTGTCCTGTCCGAAGGCGCGCAGGAGGCGTTGCAGCTCGCCCCCCTCGCGGACCCGGATGACGCGCCGGCCCGCGATCGTGTCCACGGCGTGGCCCTCCGTCCGCAGCCGCTCCGCGACCGAGTCCGGGAGCCCTTCCACCGTGACTTCCCACTCCATCACGCCCGTCCCCAGGAGGCCCTTCACCTCGCCCATCTCGAGCACGCGGCCCCGATGCAGGATGGCCACGCGGTCGCAGAGGCTCTCCGTCTCGGCCAGCACGTGGGAGCTCATGAGCACGGTGGCGCCTCGCCGTCGCTCCTCGCGAAGGATCTGCTTCACGTCCGCGCGGCCGATCGGATCGAGCCCCGACATCGGCTCGTCCAGGATCAGGAGATCCGGCTGGTTCAGGAGCGCCTGGCAGATTCCCAGACGCTGGATCATGCCCTTCGAGAACTTGCGGAGCGGCTTCCTGCCTTCGTCCTTCAGCCCCAGGCGCGCCAGGAGCTCGTCCGCGCGCCGGCGCGAGATCGCGGCGCCGAGGTCGAACAGCGATCCGACCAGGGACAGGTACTCGCGGGCGGTGAGGTGGTCGTAGAAGCTCGGGTTCTCGGGCAAGTAGCCCAGGCGCGTCCGCGCGGCCCGGTCTCGGGGCTCCCGTCCCCAGATCCGGATCATGCCCGACGTGGGCTTGGCGAGGCCCAGGATCATCTTGATCGTCGTCGTCTTCCCGGCGCCGTTGGGACCGAGGAGCCCGAAGATCTCGCCCCGGCGGAGCGAGAGCGATACGCCCTCGACCGCCGTGAACGGCTTCAGGGTCATCGGGTCGCGGTACACCTTCCTCACGGCGCTGAGCTCGAGGATGGGAAGCGGCGCGACCTCCTGCATCGGGCCCTGGCGCAGGAATTCGGCGTTCCACGACGGACGCCCGCGCGAATCGTCTCGCTCCTGGCTCATCGGATTCCTGTCCCCCGGGAATGTGGCGACTCCACGCCGCGCACAGCGACCGCAAGTCCTATGCCAGCGTTAAATCCAGTAAAAAAGAAGGGCGGCAGCCGCGTTGGTACGCGATCTGCCGCCCGGTACTTGATCGGCGATTAGCCGTTGGTCAACGTCAAGGTCAGAAGAGCGCTCTTGCCGTAACCCTTGATCGTGTAGCCCGTCGTCGTGGCCGGGTTCGCGCCGAAGACGCCCTGCGCGGCCGGATCCGCGTTCCACGTGCACGCGCTGTTGGCGCCCGTGAACGGATTCTTGGGCCACGCGCCACTCGGGAAGTTCGCCAGCACGGCGGCGTTGTCCGCGGCCACCGGGTACGTACCGGTGTTCTTCACCGCGAAGTCTTCGATCGCCAGCTGGAAGCTGTGCATGTTGGCCTTCACGCTCGACTCACGAGCGCGGTCCTGCATCGCGATGAAGTTCGGAATCGCGATCGCCGCCAGAATCCCGATGATCACAACCACGATCATCAACTCGATCAGGGTGAAGCCTTTCTGATTGCGGAACATAGGTTCCTCCAGGGTTTGGTTCGATCAACCGTTGGTCAACGTCAGCGAGAGAAGGGCCGTCTTGCCGTAGCCCTTGATCGTATAACCGGTCGTCGTGGCCGGGTTCGCGCCGATGATGCCCGACGCTCCCGGATCCGCGTTCCACGTCCATGCGTCGTTGGCGCCCGAGAAGGGGTTCTTCGGATACGCGCCACCCGGCATGTTCGCCTGCACCGCAGCATTGTCTGCGGCCACCGGATACGTCCCGGTGTTCTTGACCGCGAAATCCTCCACCGCCAGCTGGAAGCTGTGCATGTTCGCCTTCACGCTCGCTTCGCGTGCCCGGTCCTGCATGGCGATGAAGTTCGGAATCGCGATTGCCGCGAGAATCCCGATGATCACGACCACGATCATCAGCTCGATGAGGGTAAAGCCCTGCGAATTCCTCATGGGTGTTGCACCTCCTCTCGTCCTGTCTCCCTGACATACTCTTCGTCCAACGAAATTCGAGTCGACGCGGTTCACTGCAACGGACATGCCATGGAGAGGGCCGCCGCCCGAGAGGTCCTTCCCGCATGGACTTCCACGCGTCGCAGGGAGGGGACGGAGTGCCGGAGGTGCGGGTTTCGCGCAGGATGCATCGTGACACCCGTCCATTCTGCATATTGCATTGTTCAACAGTCCGGCGGTCAAAATGCGACCGTCGTCACTCCGTCAGCATGCCCGCGCTTTCCTTGAGGAGACCGTAGGAGATCAGCTTCCGGTAGAGGGTCGAGGGGTTGATGCCCAGGATTTCGGAGGCTCGTTTCTTCTGTCCTCCCGTGTGATGGAGAACCTTGAGGATGTACTCCCGCTCCAGCTCCTCGAGCGTGAGATTCGGGTTGTCGATGACGAGGCTGCCGCGGCCCTTGCCGCCCTGGACGACCCGCTCGGGCAGGTCCTCCGGGGCGATGACGCCGTCGTCGGTCAGGATGACCGCGCGCTCGATCACGTTCTCCAGCTCGCGCACGTTCCCGGGCCAGTCGTACGCCATGAGACAGTCCCGCGCCTCCTTGGAGATCGTCTTGATCTCCTTGGGGCCGGCGAGCTTTTTCAGGAAGTGCTCCACCATCTCCTCGATGTCTTCCTTCCGCTCGCGCAGCGCCGGAAGGCGGATCTGGATGACGTTGAGGCGGTAGAAGAGGTCGGCGCGGAAGCGTCCCTCCGAGACCGCCCGCTCCAGATCGGCGTTCGTGGCGGCGATGAGCCGGACGTCGATCTTGCGCGGCTTCGTTCCGCCGACCGGGATGATCTCCCTTTCTTGCAGTGCGCGCAGGAGCTTCACCTGGGTGGCGGGCAGGGTCTCCCCGACTTCGTCGAGGAAGAAGGAGCCTCCGCCGGCGACCGCCATGAGCCCTTCCTGGTCGCGCACGGCGCCCGTGAAGGATCCCTTCACGTGGCCGAAGAGGTTGGACTCGAGGAGGTCCTTGGGGAGCGCGCCGCAGTTGATGGATACGAACGGACCGTCCGTCCGCTTGCTCATGTAGTGGATGCGCTTCGCGATCAGCTCCTTTCCGGTGCCGCTGTCCCCGACGATGAGGATGGTGGAATCCGAGTCCGCCACCTTCTCGACCAGCTTCAGCACCTTCTGGATCTGCTCGCTGTGCCCGATGATCTCCTTGGCGTCGTCCGTCCGCTTGAGCTGACGCTTCAGGTAGACGTTCTCGGACTGGACCCGCCGCATGGCGATCGCGTTCTTGATGACGAGGCGGATCTCGTCGTTCTTGGCGCTCTTCTCGAGGTACTGGTAGGCGCCCCGGTTCAGCGCCTCGATGGCGGACTTCTGCGACGCGAACGCGGTCCGGATCACGACCGGAATGCTGGGATCCAGCTTCTTGATTCCGGAGAGGACGCCCAGGCCGTCGATCTCGCCGGGCATCTTGATGTCCGTCACGACGACGTCGAAGTTCTCCTCCTCGGCCTTCTGGAGCGCGTCCCGGCCCGAGGTGGCCACATGCACCTCGTACCCTTCCTTGGAGAGAAGGATGGAGAGGAACTGGACCATGCTCTCTTCGTCATCGACGACCAGGATCTTTTCGCCGCTCACCTCTGTACCTCGCTCGATTTCGGGGTTACGCCGCGTGGGCGACGGTCTTTGCCGTGCTCGTGCTGCGCGGGACCCACACCCTCATCGTGGTGCCCGCCCCAAGACGGCTCTCCACCTCCAGGACGCCTCCATGGCGCTCCACGATCCGGTTGGCGATCGCAAGTCCCAGCCCGGTGCCGCCCCGCTTCGTGGAGTAGAACGGCTCGAAAATCAGCTCGATCTCCGGCGCCGCGATACCGATTCCGTTGTCCTGCACTTCCGCGCACACCCAGGTGCGTCCCGGCGCCGCGACCGCGCCGGGTCGGTCGCGTCGCGCCCCGATCCGCACGTCCACCTGCCCCTCCCCCTCCACCGCCTCCAGCGCGTTCAGGACCAGGTTCATGAGCACCTGGCGCATCTGCTCCGAGTCCACGTGCACCATCACGTCGTCGCCGCCTCCGCTGAATCGCAGCACCTTCCCTTCGGCGCTGGGATGGCGCTGCGCCACGTCCACCAGATCCCGTACCAGGCTCGTGAGATCCAGCGTCTCGCACTTGAGCGGCCGCTCGCGCGCGTAGTCGAGAAGCTCGCGGATGAAGTTGTCCAGACGCTCGGACTCCCGGACGATGAGGTCGAGAAGCCGTGCGTTCTCCCCCTTTACTTTCAGCTCCCGCTGCAGCACTTCGACCGACCCGCTGATCGGGTTCAGGCAATTCCGGATCTCGTGCGCGATCCCGGCCGAGAGCTCTCCGATCGCAGCCAGCGTCTCGCGGCGGCGGATGCGCTCCTCGAGCGCCCGTACCTCGGAGAGGTCCTGGAAGAGGCCGATCACGCCCCGCCGGTGCCCTTCCGGGTCCCGTAAGAGACTCGTCGAGAGGCCGAGCGGCATCCGCGTGCCGTCCGGCTTCTCGATGGTGATCTCCGCTCGGTTGGACTGGACGCCGCGCTCCAGCGCGTCCCGCATCCGTTCGGTGAACTCCTTCAGGCCCGGCCCGAAGGCGTCCACGTACGGACGCTCGCGGACGGACTCGACGGCGCATCCCGCGATCTCGGACGCGGCGCGGTTCCAGTGCCGCACGATTCCGTCCGCATCGACCGTCACGAGTCCGCTCGACAGGTTTTCCAAGATCCTCTCCGTATCGAACAGCGCGCGGTTCAGCTCGGCGCGCGCGGTCTCCAGCTGCCGGCGGTCTTCCTTCAGCCGCCGCCCCAGATAGCCCCCGATGATCCCGACGATGAACAGGAGCGGCACGTAGAGCAGCATGCGCAGGAGGAGCGCCGCGTCCCCCAGCCCCTGCATGAGCCCGTACGGCGTGGTCGGCATCAGGCCCTGCACCCCGGCCACGTAGAACCCGGCGTACGCCATCGAGGACAGAGCCGCCAGGAGGACCCCTCCCCCGACCGAGAGGAAGACACCCCCGAGGAGCGGTGAGAGCAGGTACAGCGGCACGAACTGGCTCTCCGCTCCCCCCGTGAAGAACACGAGGTACGACGTCGTGGCCACGTCCACCAGGAACTGCGTGGCCAGCAGGTTCCTCAGGTCCCCGCCGGTCTTCAGCACGCGGTGGTAGGCCAGGGCCAGCACCACCACCGTGAACAGGAAGAAGCCGAACGGGAATTGCCGCTCGACTCCCAGCGCGCTGCCCGAGAACGCCAGGGCCATCAGCGTGACCAGGACCAGCAGGGCGACCCGTCCCAGGATCACCGCCTGGACTGCGAGGCCGAGTTGGGGATCCCGCTCGACCCCTTCGTCTGGGCGGTGCACGGTCATGTACGCTCCTCTATTTACCGCCCGCGACGACGTTGATCAGCTTGAACATCGGCAGGTACATCGCGATCACCATGCCGCCCACGATCGAGCCCATGACCACGATCATGATCGGCTCGATGAGCGAGGTGAGCGAATCCACCGCCGTGTCGACTTCGTCGTCATAGAAGTCGGCGATGCGCGTGAGCATGTCGTCCAGGGCGCCCGTCTCCTCGCCGACGGAGATCATCTGCACCACCATCGGCGGGAACACCGACGACTGGCGCAACGGCGCCGAGATCGTCTCGCCCTCCCGGATGCTGGACCGCGCGGCCATGATCGCGTTCTGGATGACCCGGTTTCCCGACGTGCGCGCGGTGATCTCGAGCCCGTTCAAGATCGGAACGCCCGAGGAGATGAGGGTCGCGAGCGTGCGCGTGAACCGGGCCACGGCTCCCTTCCGGAGCACGTCTCCCAGGACGGGCACCTTCAACAAGAATGTGTCGATCTGCAGATGGCCCTTCTCGGTCTTGTAGTAGCGCTGGATGCTCACCACGATCGCGATGCCGATGGCGATCATCGCCCACCAGTACGCGCGCAGGAACGAGCTCAGCCCCATGACGATCTTCGTGGGAAGCGGCAGCTCGGCGCCGAAGCCCGTGAACATGCGGGCGAAGGTCGGGATGATGAAGATGAGCATGAAGGACGTGGCCAGGACGGCGACCGAGAGCACGACGGCCGGGTAGACCATCGCGCCCTTGATCTTCCGCTTCAACGCCTCGGCCTTCTCGATGTAGGTCGCGAGGCGCTGGAGGATGTTGTCCAGGATACCGCCGGCCTCGCCCGCCTCGACCATGTTGACGAAGAGCTCGTCGAACACCTTGCTGTGGTCCTTCTTCCCGAGCGCCTCGGCCAGGGTGGTTCCGGCCTCCACATCCCGCATCACCTGCGCGATGGTGGAGCGAAACGCCTCCTTCTCCGTCTGCTTGGAGAGGATGTCGAGGCACTGAACGAGCGGGAGCCCTGCGTTGATCATGGTGGCGAACTGGCGCGTGAAGATGGCGAGGTCGCGGGTGGAGACGGTGGCGCCGAACTTGGGGAGCGCCATCTTCATCTCCGCCTTCTTCTCGCGGACGGAGGAAATGATGATCCGGCGCTTGCGGAGCGCCGAAAGCGCTTCCTCCTGGCTCTCCAGGGTCAGCTCGCCGGTCTGGATCTCCCCCCCGACCGTGCGGCCTTTCCATACGTAAACGGGCACCGCGTTCCCCCTTGTTCGAGCGCCGCGCTAGGCGGCGACGTGGACCCCGACCTTCTCCAGCATCTGCTCGAGCTCCTTCGCGTCGGAGCTCCGACCCAGCGCCTCGTCCAGGGAGATCTGCTTCCCGACGTAGGCCTGGAACAGCGCCTGGTTCATGGTTTGCATGCCGTGCTTCGTCCCGGCCTGCATCAAGCTGTAGATCTGGTGCGTCTTCCGCTCCCGGATGACCGCGCGCACGGCGGGAGTGCAGATCAGCACCTCCGGGACCATGACCCGGCCCGGCCCCTTGGCTTTCGGGATGAGCTGCTGCGTGACCACGCCTTCGAGGACGAAGGCCAGCTGGGACAGCACCTGCTGCTGCTGGGTGCTGGGGAAGGCGTCCACGATGCGGTTGATCGACTCATAGGCGGAGTTGGTGTGCAGCGTGGCCAGCACGAGGTGCCCCGTCTCGGCGATCGTGAGCGCGGCCGCCATCGTCTCGAGATCCCGCATTTCCCCGATCAGGATCACGTCCGGATCCTGGCGCAGCACGTACTTGAGCGCCGTCACGAACGTGGTCGTGTCGGCGTTGATCTCGCGCTGGTGGACGATGCACTTCTTGTGGTGGTGGACGTATTCGATGGGATCCTCGATCGTGATGATGTGCCCGGCCCGGGTGGTGTTGATGAGATCGATCATGGTCGCGAGCGTGGTCGACTTGCCGCTTCCGGTCGGCCCCGTGACGAGGACGAGCCCTTTCTGCTTCGTGGTGAAATCCCGGATGACCTTGGAGAGCCCGAGCTGCTCGAAGGAGAGGATCTCGTAGGGAATCTGTCGGATGGCCATCGAGGTGACGCCTCGCTGCACGTAGACGTTCGCCCGGAAGCGGCTCAGCCCCGGCACGCCGAAGGAGAGGTCCAGCTCGCGGGTCGTCTCGAAGCGCTTCCGCTGCTCCTCCGTCAGCACGCTGTAGGCCAGCTGCTGCGTGAGGGTGGGCGTGAGCGGCGGATGCTGCATGGGCGTGATGGAGCCATCGATCCGCACCTGAGGCGGAACGCCCGCGGAAATGTGCAGATCCGAGGCTCTCAACTTGATCATCTCGTCGAGCAGCTGGCGCAGCGAAACCATAGTCTCCCTCCGTGGCGGCTACCGGTCGGCCGCAGTCTCCTTCAGGACCTCTTCGGCCGTCGTAATTCCCTTCTTTAATTTCATTAACCCGTCCATGCGGAGAGTGAGCATTCCATCCGCCACGGCCTGCTTCTTGATCGCGGCCGTGGAGGCACGGTCCAGAATCTGATCGCGAATGACCGCGGTGAGCGGGAACACCTCGTAGACGCCGCAGCGCCCCTTGTATCCGGTGTTGTTGCAGTCGACACAGCCCTTGCCCTCGAAGAAGCCCCCTTCCTTCACGTCCGCTTCCATGAGTCCCAGCTCCCGCACCACTTCGGGGTGCAGCTTGATCTCGGTCTTGCACGACTGGCACACCTTGCGGAGGAGCCGCTGCGCGCAGATGAGATTGACCGAGGAGGCGACCAGAAACGGCTCGATCCCCATGTCCACGATTCGGTTGACCGTGCTGGGAGCGTCGTTCGTGTGAAGCGTCGAGAGCACGAGGTGGCCGGTCAACGCGGCCTTGATCGCGATCGCCGCGGTCTCGAGGTCGCGGATCTCGCCCACCATGATGATGTTCGGATCTTGTCTCAGGAACGCCTTGAGGGCCGCCGCGAAGGTGAGTCCCACTTCCTCGTGGATCAGCACCTGGTTGATCCCCTCGAGGTTGTACTCGACGGGATCCTCGGCGGTCATGATGTTGGTCTCGGGCACGTTGATCTTCGAGATGGCCGAATAGAGCGACGTGGTCTTACCGCTTCCGGTCGGCCCCGTGACCAGCACCATCCCGTAGGGCTGCGCGATGGCGTAGGTGAAGTCCCGGAGCGCCTGCTCCTGGAACCCCAGCTTGTTCATGTCAATATTCAGGTTGCTCTTGTCCAGGATACGCATCACGACCTTCTCGCCGAAGATGGTGGGCAGGCTCGAGACGCGGAGGTCGATCGTGCGCCCGAGGAGGCGGAGCTTGATGCGCCCGTCCTGGGGTACCCGGCGCTCCGCGATGTCGAGCTCGGCCATGATCTTGAGGCGGGAGATGATCGCGGCCTTCATGCGGAACGGCGGCGCCATCATCTCGTAGAGCGTCCCGTCGATCCGGAAGCGGACGCGCAGGGTCTTTTCGTAGGGCTCGATGTGGATGTCGCTCGCGCCCTTCCGCACGGCGTCGGTGATGAGGGAGTTCACCAGCTTGACGACCGGGGCCTGCTCCGCTTCCCCGAGGAGGGTGACGTCGGGCGTCGTGTCCTCTTCCTCCTCGATGACCTCGATGTCGTCTTCCATCCCCTTCATCACGTTCTCGAACGACGCCACCGAATCGTAGGCCTTGTCGATGGCCTTCTTGATGGCGGCCTCGGTCGCGACCACGGGGGCCACCTCGAAGCCGGTGATGAACTTGATGTCGTCGATCGCGAAGATGTTGGAGGGGTTGGCCATGGCGACGGTGAGCCGCCGGCCGCTGCGGCTGAGCGGCACGATCTGGAACTTGTTGGCGACGTCGCCCGGGATGAGCTTCGTGACGCTGGGATCGGGAGTGAAGTTGCCCAGGTCCACGCTCGGAACCGCGTAGAGCTCGGAGAGGAACTTGGCCAGGCCCTCCTCGCTGATGGCGCCCAGCTTCACGAGTGCCTGGGTGATGCTTCCGCCCCCGGTCTTGATCTGCAGCTGCGCCTTCTGAAGCGCGTCAGGCGGGATGAGCTTGGCTTCGAGCAGTTTCAGGCCGACGTTTTCCTGCTGCACGGTCGCGATCCCCTACCTGTGTTTTGGCTCTCGGGACTTCGGTGGGCTCCCGCGCTCGTGCGCGCGGGACGGGCGGGAAGGACATCCGCAAGTCCGGTGCCAGGATGGGATCGGCAGAGCGAAACGGCGGGAGGGCGCGAGGAGTCAAGGAATTGCGGGAAGGGATTGCGCCGCTGGGGATCACGCGGAGCGTGCGCGCGGCACGCACCGGTGCAAAATGCATCGATCAAAAGGCGGTCAGTGAATCACCTCCGCTCGCGGCGGGAAAGGAGAGGTATCCGCGAATCCGCGCCAGGATCTTCGGGCCGATCCCCGGCACGCGAAGCAGCGCTTCCGCGGAGGGGTACGCGCCCCTCCGGTCGCGATCGGCCACGATCCGGCCCGCCAGCGTGGGTCCGATCCCCGGGAGGCGGATCAGCTCCGACGCCGTCGCGCGGTTGGGGTCGATCCGCCCGACGGGAACCTCGCGCGGGGCGCTCGGGACCCGCGGCGAGACCGCCACGGCCGAGTCGGGGAGCACCGGCGCCGAGGTGGTCCGCGTCCGGGCGTCGCTCGATTCCAGCTCCTCCACCAGATCCTGGAATCGCTTCGGATGGCCTCGCCGCCACTCGCGGAATCCCTGCCCGATCAGGAGCGCCGCGATCACGAACACGAGGCCTGCGCGCATCTCCCTTCCCCACACCGCCGCCTCCGGGCCTCAGTCCAGGAGATTCCAGACCAGGCCGAGATGGACCATCCGGCCCGGCATGGGAGCGCCGGTCGGAACCGTGGGATCCCAGATCGCGCTCCCCGGCCCGCGGTCGAACACGTCCTGGACGCGCAGGAACGCGCCCGCGGATCCGAAATCCGCGGAGAGCGTTCCATCCCACGTCACCAGCCCCGGTTCGCGGATCAACCCGCGGCGGGGCCCTCGCGCGTGCGATTCCACGCCGAAGCGAAGCGGCAGGTCTCCCTGGAAGAGGACGACCCGAAGCTCCATCGCGGCATCCAGAGCGCGCCCTGGTGGAGACCCGTTCCGAGGCGAGAGCGAGTCGGAGCCGCCGCGAACCCATCCCACGCCGCGCGAGCGGATGGGTCCACGCCGGTAGTCCCAGCCGATCGCCGCGTGCGAGAGCCATCCCGAGCCTCGCTCCCGGGCGACCGAGGTCACGCGGAAGATGCCGCCGACCGTATCCGCGCTCACGTCCCATCCGAAATCGTCGGTCACCCGTCGGTAGGAGCCGGAGAAGTCCAGATCCAGTCCTCGGAGGAGCGTCACACGGACGAATCCCAGGGGCCCCGTCAAGCGGCGAGGGCGCAAGTTGGGATTCCCGGACCGGCTCAGCTCCTCGGTCGAGAAGAAGACGGGCGAGAAGAAAGGATGGAGCGTGGCGGGCGTGAGGAGGTCCGTCCAGGAAGGGCGCTGATGCGCGGATTCCATGTCGAGTCTTCCACGCGCGCGCGCCGTGCTTCCCCAGAGAGAGGCGCGCGCGTCCCAGAGTCCGGACTCGGTCTCCCTCAGGTCGTACGCCGCGTCGAATCCGGCGCCCACCGAAGAGCCTGGCGCGAGACGGGTCCCGAGACGCACGCGCGCCTCCCCGCGACGGGGCTCGAACGCCGGCAAGGAGTCGGTGCGGTAGACGATCTTCCGGGACGCGGCTTCCACCGAGGCGACCCAGGTGAGCGCGTCCCCGGACCGGACCGAGACCGAGCCTTCCGCGGAGACGGTCGGGAATTCCCACCGCTCACGCCCTCCGGGCTCTCCCGAGAGGTTGAAGTCCTCGCTGATGACCCATGTTTCCTTTCCCGAGCCGGCACGCACGCGCCACGCGTCGCTCGAGCGGGATCCCTCGCGCGCGGCGCGGAGCGCCAGATGGCGGCGGCCCCACTCGTTCCTTCCGCCGGAGGAGTCCTGGATCGAGCGCTCGGCGAGGACCCCGTCCACCTCGAATCGATGCGAGGCCCATCGGCCGAGCTCCGCGCGCAGGGCGTAGCGCGAGAACTCCGATTCCCGGAGCGGCGACCCGCCGTTCCCCGCGTTCCGCGTGTACGACGCGTCGATTCGCCGGTGGAACACCCCGGTCTGGAAGCGGGCCCCGGTGAGCTCCGCGTCTCCGCTGCCCCGGCGGTAGACGAGGGTCGTCTTCGAGACCCCGGACCGGACGGTGTCTCCGGGCGCCGACGGGGTCGCCGGTCCCCGCGAAAGCGGCCGCGTCAGCGCTTCGCCCGGCGCCCGGAATTCCCCGGGCTCCACCGGAAGCTCGACGGAATCGAGATCCAGCGCCTCCGCCGCGTCGACCCGGGGATCGTCCAGCGCGAAGGCGAGCCACGGCGCCCCCCAGCCGAGCGAGACCGATCCTACGAGCGACTCGTCGGTCGTGGCCTCTCCCGCGTGGATCCACGCATCGGGCCGCACCGGACCGCCCCCGTCCGGCAGGTCGACCGCGCCCTGCGTCGGGCCATAGAGTGGGAGCGGAGCGACGAGCACCGCCCGCCAGAGGGGCAGGAGCTCCTCGAGGGTGAGGACGCCCGACTTCCGTTCGGCGGCGACGTCGATACCCCCGGCGCGAACGCCGGCGGTGTCCGCGACCGCGGGCGCGGTCACGATGACGCGACCGCGACCCGTGATCAGAACGCGCTTGCCCAGGGTGTCCGCCGGCGACATCAGGGTCGTATCGGGCGGCGCCGCGAAGGTCGTGTCCGGCGGAGCCCCGGCGCGCGCCGGTGCCGGCGCCTGGAGGAGCACCGCCGCGGCCAGGGCAGCCGCGACCCGGACCGCGGCCTCAGCGCGCATGCCGGGCCGCCATGGGGTGAAGCCGGAGCCATGGGATCGCCAGATTTCCCACGACCGCGAAGATCACGAGGTTCGACGCGAGGTGCTGCAGGGCCGGGATCGCCCCCAGAGCGAGGGTGAGGGTCCAGGAGCCGTACGCGAGGTACTGCGCGGCGTTGGTGAGGACGTCGTAGAACGTCGTCGCGACGAAGCCGCAGACGAGGAGGATCGCGACGCGACGCCGCGAGGCGCCGGAGGCGTCCGAGCCGTGGAAGAGCCACGGTCGCGCGACCCCGCCCAGGAGGCCCACGAGCGCGGCCCCGATCACCTGCGCGACGAGGATCCAGGGGTGCGGCGGACCGTACGGATTCGCGATGCTGAACGTGAGCCTTGCCACGCCGCCGATCCAGAGACCCCAGGCGGGTCCCGCGAGCACCCCGGACAGGAATACGGCCACCGTGAACAACTCCACGAAGAAGAGATACGGGAACAGGAGAAGCTTCGCGTAGCCACACGCGATGGAAAACGCGATGAGGGAGGAGCTCAGAACGATGGTTCGCATCGTGAGGAGGCAGGGAGAGGCTATCAGACGGCGAGGCGGAAGGGAAGCTAGCGCGAGCGGACGGGGCGGCGGGTCTTCAGCGCGGCGTCGAGCGGACCGAGGATCTCGTCGGGTACCGCCACGCATCCGATCACGACGCCGGGCGTGCGCTCCCCGTGATAGTCCGATCCGCCGGTCATCAGGAGTCCGTGGAGGTGGGCGTAGCCGCGATACCGTTCCACGGCCGCGGCATCGTGCTTGGAGTGCCAGACCTCGATCCCGTCCAGGCCGCGCCGGGCCCATGCCGGAATCAGGTGGTCCCGGTTCAGCGTCCCGGGGTGGGCGAGGATCGTGACGCCCCCCGCCTCGCGCACGATGGAAGTCGCTTCCTCGAGCGCGACCTTTGGCTTGGGCACGTACGCGGGAGCGTGGTGTCCCAGGTAGCGCTGGAACGCCTCGTTGAAGGTCTCGACGTGTCCCGCGCGAAGGAGCGCCTCGGCCACGTGGGGGCGGCCGAGCGCGCCCCCGCTCGCGATCTCCTCCACTTCCTCGAGGGAGATCCGGATGCCGAGCCCCTTCAGCCGGGACAGGATCTTGCGCGTCCGCTCCCGTCGTCCCTCGCGGTACCGGCGAACGGCGGCCACGAGCGAGGGGTCCCGGTCGTCGAAGCCGTAGGCGAGGAGATGGACGTCCATTCCCTCCTCGGAGACCGAGAGCTCGACGCCGGGGATGAGCCGGATCCCCGCCCGGCTCGCGCAGGCTCCCGCGGCGGGCAGGCCGTCCAGGGTGTCGTGGTCGGTGAGGGCGAACACCTCGACTCCGTTGCCGGCGGCCATGCCCGCCACCTCCTCGGGCGTGAAGGAGCCGTCGGAGGCGTTGGAGTGCATGTGGAGGTCGATGCGCCCCACGTCACCCTTCCGCCTTCGCGAGGCGCTGCTTCAGCTCCTTCACCTTGCTGGCCACCTTCAGGAAGTCGACGTTCAGGAGATAGACCTCTTCGAAGTGCTGCAGGGCCCGGTCCAGGTTGCCCAGCCGCTCGTTCGCCACCGCCAGATTGTAGCGGATGCTGATGGTTTCCTCCGGGCCGTACCCGGGCAGCTCCAGCGCCCGGCTCAGCTCGCGGGCCGCGGCCGCCGGCTCGTTCTTCTCGAGGAAGCAGAGCGCGATCATCTCGAGGCACTTCACTTCCATCGGGCTTCCTTTCGAGGCCACCTGGAACTCGCCGATCGCCTCGTCGTACAGCCCCATCTCCATGTAGGCCATGCCGAGGTCGTAGTGGCTCTCGTGATCCTCGCCCGAGATCCGCTCGCTCACCCCCGCCTTGAACTCGTCGATGATCTCCTCGAGATCGATGAGGGCGTCGCCGCCCTGCGGCTGCTCGTCGCGCACGCGGACGCTCGCCGCCGGGCGCTCGTCCGGCAAGGAATCGAGATCCACCGGCTGGCCGCCGGGCTCCCTCCCGTTCACCAGCGCGTCGAGGCGCTGGACGCGGCTCCGCGCGCGGTCGTTCGTGGGGTCGAGCTCAAGGCAGCGCATGAACTCGGCCCGGGACAGGTCCCATTCCTCGTGCGCCAGATAGACCTCGGCGAGGTCGAAGCGGGCCCTGGCCTCGGCGGGAGCGTCCCCCGACTGCGAGGTGAGGTCCACCAGACGACGGAGCGCCGCCTCGTGCGTGGGGTCGGCGCCGAGGAGACTGGTCAGGAGCTCGCGGGCGCGAACCGCGTCGCCGCGGAAGAACGCGAGCTCGCTCGCCTTCCAGAACTCCTCGGCGGCGAGGTCCTTGTGCCCGGCCTTGAGGTACGTGCGCGCCAGATCCTCGTGCTCCGGCTCCACCGGAGCCTCGGGCGCCTTCTCCGCGGGAGCCGGAGCCTCGGGCTCCACGACGGGGGTGCGGTCGATCGCGCGCGAGGAGGGCTCGTAGACGTGGTCCAGCGGCCCGCCGCCGTAGGTCGGCGTCGCTCCGCTTCGCGCCGCGGCGGCGTCGGCCGCGGCGGCTCGATCGGCGTCCGCCACAGGATTCGTCGGGGACGCGGCGTGCACCGGAGCGGCGTGGGAGGACGTGAGCAGCCCCGGCGCCAGCGTCGAGACGCGCTCGCGAATCTGCTCCGCCTCGTCCGTGCGTCCCAGCTGCTTCGCCCGCTCCGCGCGGCGCAGGAGCTCCTTCCCGGCGCGCTCCGGCTGGTCGGCGCGCATCGCGATCTCGACGTATTTCTCGGAGAGGTCGAAATTGTCCGCGGAGAGCTTGATCACCTCGTCCAGGACGTCGAGCGCGGCGTCGTGCTCCTGGCGGCGGATCGAGCCCTCGGCGAACTCGAGGTAGTGGATCTGCGCGTCGCCGTAGAGCCCTTCCTTGCCGTACAGCTCGCCGAGCGAGCGATGGATGGCCAGATCCTCCTTGGAGATGCGGAGGATCTTCTTGCAGACGGCGATGGCGTTCTTGTAGAGCTCGGTCTTGGCGTACTCGTCGATGGCCTGGCGGTACCGCCGCACGGCCTCCTGCATGGAGCCGCGCTTGGCCAGGAGGTCCGCCACGACGATGAAGTCGTAGGGATCCTTGTCGCCGCCCTCGAAGAGCTTCTCGTATTCGGCGATGGCGCCGTTCACGTCGCCCTTCTGGACCAGCCCTTGGGCCTTCTTCTTGATCGCGGCGCTACGATCCACGCAGAGCCTCGCTCCTGGTCGCCAACCGAATCACCCTCCTGCCTCCCGCATCCGCCGGTCGACCTGGGAGACGCAGGACGCGTGAAGCTCCTTCGCCTGGGCGAGGGAACGCTCGATCCGCGACTCGAAGTCGGCGCGCTCGGCCTCGGGCACGTCCGCCAGATTGATCCGAACGTTCAGGGCCGCGCCTTCGGCGCCCCCGCGCGCCAGCCAGGCGGCGACCCCTGCGTCGCTCACCGCGTTCGGATTTCCGTACGTCGCCGCCTCGAGCGCGACCTCGAGCGCCCGCACGCAGGCCTCCACCGTGTGGAGCGGCACCCGGGTCGCGTTCCGCGCGGCGTCGGCCAGCGCGCGCTCCCGAAGCGCCACTTCCTCGGGCGTGCGCTGGGACATCCGGGACGCGCTCCGGAACCCCTCGTAGGCCCGAGCGTCTTCCGCTACCAGATCGAAGAGCTCGCGCCGCAGCGCCTCGGCCTTCGCCTCGGCCTCGCGCATGCGGGCATCGTGCTCCGCGTATTTCTGCTTCCCGATCGTGAGGCGCGCGACCATGGTCGCGAGCGCCGAGCCGAGCGAGCCGGCCAGCGCCGAGACGCTTCCGCCTCCCGGCGTCGGCGCCGCGGACGCCACCTCCTCCAGGAACTCCGCCACGCTCTGCTCCGTCGCGCCGATGCGGCGCGCGAGGCGGTTCTCCAGAATCTGATCGCGCGAGAAGTTTTCGATTTTCAGATAGTGCTCGGCGACGTCGATCAGCGCGTCCTGAACGACCAGCCCGACGACCTCGCTGCCCACGATCGGGACGCCGTGCCGGTCCGCCTCGTCCCGGATCAGCGCGAAGACGCGCTGGATCGGCGTGCCCCACGTGTTCACGAGATTCATCGAGATCTGGACGATCCCGCGTTCCTTGAGCTCGAATCCGAGCGCCTTCACGTAGCGAAGCCCGCCCGACTGGAAGCGGATCGCTTTCGCGATCTTCTTCGCGACGTCCACGTCCTTCGTGCCCAGATTGACGTTGAACGCGAGGAGCGGCATGCGCGCGCCCACCGCGATCGCTCCGGCGCTCGTATGGATCGCCGCCGGGCCGAAATCGGGGGCGCGCTCGGGATTCGTCCCGATCTCGCGCCCGAGCCCCTCGTATTCGCCTCGCCGCACGTCGGCCAGGTTCTGGCGCGACGGCCGCGTGGCCGCCGCTTCGTACAGATAGACCGGGATCCCGAGCTCGGACCCGATGCGCTCCCCCGCGCGCCGGGCCAGCTCCACGCAGCGCTCCAGCTTCGTCGTTCCGACCGGGACGAACGGGAGGACGTCGGTGGCACCCATCCGGGGGTGCTCCCCACGATGACGGCGCAAATCGATCAGCTCGGTCGCCTTCCTGACGCCCCTCAGCGCCGCCTCCACCACGGCTTCAGCCTCCCCGACAAAGGTGATCACACACCGGTTGTGGTCGGCGTTCATTTCCTGGTCCAAAAGCCGGACCGACCGATCGCTCGAAATTTCGGCAGCGATGCTCCGAACTACAGATAAATTTCGGCCCTCACTGAAGTTGGGGACGCACTCCACAAGCTCACTCATGCCCTCTCCTTACGGGGATCGAGGCTCCCGCCGCGACCAGGATCGGAACCTCGAACGAACGTGTTTCCTGGGACTTGGGACGTACGGATCACGCGCTTTCGCAAGTCTCGGCGCGATCCATCACCGGTACAGCCTTCTTGATCACCATGCGGACGTGCTCTTCGGCGTAGTGATACGGGATGTGGCGGTGGTCCGAGGCGTCGAAGAGGGTGAGGTCGGCATCGTATCCGGCCTGGATCCGGCCGAGCCGGCTCCCTTCCCCCAGCGCGCACGCCGCGTTCACGGTCGCCGCCATCCACGCCTCGGCGGGCGTGAGCTTCATCTGGGTCACCGCGAGGGTCATCGCCATGGGCATGGAGGAGGACATGTTGCTTCCGGGATTGAAGTCGGTCGCGAGCGCGACGGCGAGTCCCATCTCGACCATGACCCGCGCCCGGGCGTACGGAAGGCCGAGCGTGAACGCGGTGCCGGGCAGGAGGACCGCGACGACGCCGGCTGCGGCCATCGCGCGCAGTCCTTCCGGAGATGCATGGAGGAGATGATCCGCGGACACCGCTCGAAGCTCGGCGGCCAGGGAGGCGGCGCCGACGTCGGCCAGCTCGTCCGCGTGAAGCTTGATCTTGAGCCCGCATTCCCGCCCCCGGAGCAGGATCCGGCGAGCTTCCTCCACCGTGAAGACGCCCTCATCGCAGAACACGTCACAGAAGCGCGCCAGCCCTTCCTTCGCGATCTCGGGGATCATGGATTCGGTGAGGAGCGAGACGTAGTCCTCGCGCCGGTCGCGGTGCTCGTCCGGAACCTCGTGTGCGCCCAGGAAGGTCGGGACGATCGTGAGCGGCGAGGCCGCCGCGGCGCGCTTCAGAGCCCGGAGCTGCTTCCGCTCCTCTTCGAGGGAGAGCCCGTAGCCGCTCTTCGCTTCCACCGTGGTCGTCCCCTGGGCGAGCAGCCGGCGCAGGCGTTCCACGATCCGGTCGGCCAGGGTCTCCTCCGAGACCGCGCGCAGCTGACGGACGCTCGAGCGGATTCCTCCGCCGCGCGCCGCGATCGCCGCGTAGGTCTCGCCCCGCGCGCGCGCGTCGAACTCCATCTCGCGCGTTCCGGCGAATGGAAGGTGGGTGTGGGCGTCGACGAATCCGGGAGCGAGGACAAGTCCGCGCGCGTCCACGACCCGTCCGGCCTCGCGCTCCGGATAGCCCGCGGCCACCTCGGAGGTCGTCCCGACCGCCACGACCTTCCCGCCGACGCAGGCGACGGCGGCGTCCTCGATCACGACCGGGCGATCGAGGTCCGGTCCGAGCAGGGGCCCCTGGCCGGGAGGCGCGGTGATGAGCTGGGAGGCCGAGACGACCAGGAGGTCGCTGTTCACGAACGGCCGTCCCTCATCGATCCCGAGGGGTCACGGATCGGTCGGAATGGGAAGCTTGTGGCGGCGCGCCATGGCGCGCGCCTGGTCGTAGCCGGCGTCCGCGTGACGCCAGATTCCGGTCGCGGGATCGTTCGTGAGCACGCGCCGGAGTCGCGCGAGCCCCGCGGGCGTTCCGTCGGCCACCATCACCACGCCCGCGTGGATCGAGTTTCCTATCCCGACTCCCCCGCCGTGGTGCACCGAGACCCAGGAAGCCCCGGACACGGCGTTCAGCAGCGCGTTCAGGATCGGCCAGTCGGCGATCGCGTCGCTGCCGTCCTTCATGGCTTCGGTCTCACGGTACGGGGAGGCCACCGAGCCGCAATCCAGGTGGTCGCGGCCGATCACGATGGGCGCTTCGACCTCGCCGCGCTCCACCAGGCGGTGGAGCGCCTCTCCGAATCGCGCCCGCTCTCCCATGCCCAGCCAGCAGATGCGTGCGGGAAGACCCTGGAACTTCACGCGCTCGGAGGCCAGACGGATCCAGCGGCGGAGCGCCTCGTTCTCGGGAAAGAGATCCAGCACGGCGCGGTCGGTGGCCGCGATATCGGCAGGATTCCCCGAGAGCGCGACCCAGCGGAACGGTCCCTTCCCCTCGCAGAAGAGGGGCCGGATGAATTCCGGCACGAAGCCCGGGATGTCGAAGGCGTTCTTCACGCCCGCCTTGACCGCCTGGCCCCGGATGTTGTTCCCGTAGTCGAAGGTGATCGCGCCCAGGGTCCGGAACCGAAGCATCGCGGCGACGTGGATCCCCATCGATTCCACCGCGCGCCGCGCGTACTCCTTAGGATCGGAGCGCCGGAGCGCGGCGGCCTCGGAGAGCGGGAGCCCCGCGGGGACGTATCCGTTCAGCTCGTCATGCGCCGAGGTCTGGTCGGTGACGAGATCCGGCCGGGCGCCGCGGCGCGCCAGCTCGGGCAGCGCCTCGGCGGCGTTGGCCACGAGGCCGATCGAGACCGCCTCCTCCTTGGAGACCGCTTCCTCGACCCAGCGGAGCGCCTCTTCGAGGGAGCTCGTGCTCTTGTCCAGATAGCGGGTCTCCACGCGACGACGCACGCGCTCCGGATCCACCTCGACGGCGAGGCAGACCCCCTCGTTCATCGTGACCGCCAGGGGCTGCGCGCCTCCCATCCCGCCGAGTCCCGCCGTGAGGGTCCACCGGCCGCGCAGCGATCCTCCGAAGTGCCGCCGCGCCGCCTCAGCGAAGGTCTCGTAGGTGCCCTGCAAGATCCCCTGCGTCCCGATGTAGATCCAGGATCCGGCCGTCATCTGCCCGTACATCGTGAGCCCCTTCGCCTCGAGGCGCCGGAACTCGTCCCACGTGGCCCACGCGGGCACGAGGAGCGAGTTCGCGATCAGGACCCGGGGAGCATCGGGATGGGTCTTCGCGATCCCGACCGGCTTGCCGGACTGCACGAGGAGGGTCTCGTCGTTCTCGAGCGAGCGGAGCGAGCGGACGATGGCGTGGAAGGCGTCCCAGCTTCGCGCCGCCTTTCCGGTCCCGCCGTAGACGACGAGATCCTGCCAGCGCTCCGCGACGTCCGGATCCAGGTTGTTCATCAGCATCCGGAGCGCCGCCTCCTGGTGCCAGCCCGGACAGGAGCGGTTCGGCCCGCGCGGCGCGCGCACGATCTCGAGGGGCGGCGTTCCCGGCATCACGTCGGAGCGCGCCATCAGAAGGCGCCCACGCCCGCGAGGTCCGCGGGTCCGCCCGAGGCGATCCACTCGTCCACCCGCGCGAGGTCCTGGTCCTGGCGCCGGTCCACCGTGAGCGGCGGAACGCTCTCCCGGAGTCCCGCCACGACGCGCTCCAGGGGCTCGCTGGTGCGGAGGGGGCGAAGCAGGTGGATCCCCTGCGCGGCGCACAGGAGCTCCGCGGCCACGATGCGCCGGACGTTCCGCACGAGCGCGAGCGCTTTGATCGCGGCGTGCATCCCCATGCTGACGTGATCCTCCTGGCCCGCCGAGGTGGGAATGCTGTCGACGCTCGCGGGCTGGGCGAGCATCTTGTTCTCCGAGACGAGGGCCGCCTGCAGGTACTGGACGATCATGAGCCCGCTCTGGACGCCGGCACTCTCGACGAGGAAGGGCGGAAGCCCGCTCTTGGCGCTGTCGAGGAGGAGGAACGTGCGGCGCTCCGCGATCGACCCCACCTCGGCCATGCCGATCGCCAGGTAGTCGAGCGCCTGGGCCACGGGCTCGCCGTGGAAGTTCCCCGCCGAGACGACCTCGCCCGTGTCCGCGAAGCAGAGCGGGTTGTCGCTCACGCTGTTGACCTCGGTGACCACCGTCTCGCGCGCGCGGCGGAAGGAATCGATGGAAGCGCCCAGAACTTGTGGAGCGCATCGGAGCGAGTAGGGATCCTGCACCTTGCCACAATCCTGGTGCGACGCCACGATGGCGCTCTTGTCGAGGAGCGCCCACAGCGCCGCGGCCGAGTCCTTCTGCCCGGGGTGCGGGCGGATCGCGTGCACGCGCGGGTCGAAGGGCTTGACGCTGCCGCGCGCCGCCTCCACCGAGAGGGCGCACGCGACGTGCGCGGCCCGGAGCACCTCCGAGGCCTCGAGGAGCGCCAGGGTCCCGACCGCGGTCATCCCCTGGGTCCCGTTGATGAGCGCCAGCCCCTCTTTCGCCTGGAGCGAGAGCGGCGCCATGCCGTTTCCGCGCATCAGATCCGCCGCGGGCGCGATGCGTCCCTCGATCCGGACCTCCCCCTCGCCGATCAGGCCGAGCGCCAGGTGCGCGAGCGGGATCAGGTCGCCGCTCGCGCCCAGCGAGCCGCGGCTCGGAACGATGGGGAGGATCTCCGCCTCGATCATGCGCACGATGTGCTCGAGGAGCGTCAGCCGCACGCCGCTGTAGCCCAGCGCCAGCGAGTGGGCGCGGAGCGCGAGCATCAGGCGCACGGCCTTGGGCTCGAGCTCGGGTCCCGACCCTGAGGCGTGGCTCCGGATCAGGTTGAGCTGGAGGTGCTCCACGTCCCGGTCGGAGACGCGCACCGACTTCAGCTGTCCGAACCCCGTGTTCACGCCGTAGACCGTGCTCCCCTCCTTCAAGACGCGCTCGATCAGCGCGCGGGAGGGCGCGACGCGCGCCGGGACTTCCGGGGAAAGGGAGACGCGCGCGCCGGCGTCGATCAGGCGCAGATCCTCGAACCGGAGCGGCGCCCCGCCGATCGCCACCCGCCCTTTCGCGGCGGCCTTCACGGTCAGGCTGGGCATGGGGCCTCCGTCGTGGAGAACCAGGCGCCCACCTGTTCGAGCAGCTCCGCCGAGGACGACGTGACGAGGGGCCGGGACGGGAGCACGGCCTCGAAGCGCCTCCCGTAGGAGGAGCGCGTGACCCGCGGGTCCGCGACCACGACGACGCCTCGATCCTCGGCGGTGCGGATCAAACGACCGATCCCCTGCCGGAAGCGAAGGATCGCCTCGGGCAGCGCGAGATCCCGGAACGGATCGCCTCCCTGGGCCTCGATCTCCTCGGACCGCGCCGTGAGGAGCGGATCGGTCGGGACCCCGAAGGGCAAGCGGGCGATGAAGAGCACCTCGAGGGCGGCGCCCGGAAAGTCCACGCCTTCCCAGAACGAGGTCGTCCCGAGGAGGACCGACCCTTCCCCGGCTCGAAACTCGGCGGCGAGCGGCGCGGCGGCTTCTCCGGGGACCTGGCGGAGGAGCGGGATTCCCTCGCGCTCGAGCGGACCGGAGCAATGCGCGGCGACCTGGTCGAGCATCTGGTACGAGGTGAGCAGCACGAGGGTGTTCCGGCGAAAGCGCGTCGCCAGCGCCGCGACCAGACGCGCGAGCTGCTCGGCGTAGTCGGGATCCCCGGGGCGGCTTCCGTCCCAGACCGCGGAGAGCACTTGACGCTCGAGCGGGAAGGGGGACGGCAACGCCACCGTGTGGGCCTCGTCTCGATCGAGGCCCAATGCCTCGAGCAGCGGGTCGAAATCCTCCCCGGCCGACAGGGTCGCGGAGGTGAGGAGCACGCGGTCGCAGATCGAGAACACGCTCGCGCGAAGCGCGCCCCCCACGCGCAGGGGACGTCGGTTCAGCCGCGGCACGCCACGGTCGTCGCGATCGACGAAGAAGGCAACGCCCTTCTCCTCGAGCGCGACCACCGCGCGAAGGGCGCGCTCGATCTCGGTCCAGGCGAGGGAGCGGGCGCGCACTTCCTCGATCGCCTCGATCCCCTCCGGCTTCATCGCCGCTTCCCCCTCGGATGCGGCCGCGTCGGCCAGATCCTCGAGCGACCGCGCCAGGGTCCCCAGCGCGGCCAGGAGCCCGTCGAGGGCGGCCGGGCTGAGCGACGCGAGGTCCATGTCGCGGGTGATCCGCGCGGAAGCCGCTCCCTTCGGGAGCCAGCGCTCCAGATCCCGCGCGAGCGCGGAAGCGTTCTGGAGCACCGGTCGGATGGACGCTTCCGCGTCGCGCAGCCTCTCCCCGAGCGCCTCGCCGCGGCCGCGACGGAGCGAGCGCTTGACGGCGCGGAGGATTCCGGTGCGCGCGTCGGTGCGTCCCGCCAGTCTCAGGAAATCGTGGTAGCCCAGCGTCACGCCCAGCTGCTCGCGCGCGATCCGCTCCACGTGGTGCGCCTCGTCCAGCACCAGCGCGCCGGCCTCGGCCAGGAGCGTGGCGCGGAGCCCCGGATCGGAGAGAAGGAGCGCGTGGTTCACCAGCACCACGTCCGCGCGAAGCGCCTGAAGGCGCGCGCGCTTCGCGAAACATCCGCTCGAAGCCTCGCACGCCGAGGATCCGGCGCAGAGCAACGGATCCGAAGCGATCTCGAGCAGGAACGCGGAAGGCAGCTCCAATCCCATCGAGACCAGCTCTTCCAGCTCGCCGGTCGCCGTTCGCTCGGTCCAGGCGCGGACCTCCTCGAGGACGGCCTCGTCGATCCCGTCCCCGCCGGGAAGGAGCAGGGAACGCTGGCTCAGCCTCGCGTCGGCGCGCCGGCGGCAGAGATAGTTCTGCCTTCCCTTGAGCGTGACGACGCGAAGCGGGCGGCCGATGGCGCGACAGGCGAGCGGGACGTCACGCCGATGCAGCTGGTCTTGGAGGGCCTTCGTGCAGGTGCTGACGACGATCGGCCCGGAGCCGCGCACGCGGCGCAGGAGCGCGGGCAGGAGATAGGCGAGCGACTTTCCGATCCCGGTGGGCGCCTCGACCACGAGCGTGCCCCCGAGCACGAGCGTCTCGGACCAGAGCCGGGCCATCTCGCGCTGCCCGGGACGGTCCTCCCAGCCCCGTTCGCGCAGGCTCAGCCCATCGAGGGCCGAACCCAGCAAGTCATTGGAATGTCGTTCGGTAGTCGCCATGGGATTGGACGCGTCGGGTCCAATCCCAAGCTACGGGACTTGGGGGGAGAAGTCAACGCGAGGCGGGCGCGACTCCTGCCTTCCGGAGCGCCGTGAGAAGCCGGGCCTCGTCCCAGACTTCCACCCCGAGCGATCGAGCCTTGTCGAGCTTCGATCCCGGATCCGATCCCGCGATGACGGCGTCCGTCTTGGAGCTCACGGAGGAGGTCACCTTGCCCCCCGCTTCCTGGATGAGGCGCCCCGCTTCCTCGCGCGACAGCTCCTCGAGCCCCCCCGTCAGCACGAAGGTCTTGCCCGCGAACGGTCCGCCTTCGGCCGCGCGCCGCGCGGGCGGCGCCTCCGGCTTGATGCCGGCCTCCCGAAGCCGGCGGACGAAATCGCGGCCTCCCTTCGAGGAGAAGAACCGGGCGACGCTGCTGGCGATCTCCGGGCCGATCATGTCTACGGCCAGGAGCGCTTCCTCGTCAGCCTGGGCCAGCGCTTCGAGCGACCGGAAATGATTCGCGAGGACGTTCGCGAGGGTGGCGCCGACGTGGGGAATCCCGATCGCGTGGAGCAGGCGCGCCAGGGGCGCCCTCTTGCTCCGCTCGATGCCCGCGAGGAGGTTGGAGACGGACTTCTCCCCCAGGCGCTCGATCTCCACGAGCTCGGACTTGCGCTCGTGGAGGTGATAGAGATCGGCGGCGTCCTTCACCAGTCCCGCGTCCACGAGCCAGTCGACCGTCTTCCACCCGAGCCCTTCGATGTCCAGGGCGCCGCGCCTCGCGAAATGGACGATGCGGTTCCTCACCTGCGCGGGACAGACCGGATTCTCGCAGCGCACCGCGGCCATCTCGGGATCGCGCACCAGCGGGGACCCGCAGACCGGGCACTTGGTGGGCATGACGTACTTCGGGCCGCGACGGCCGCTCGAAGGAACCACCCGCACGACCTTGGGGATGACCTCGCCTCCCTTCTCGACCACCACACGATCTCCGACGCGGAAGTCCTTCCGCTCGATCTCGTCCTGGTTGTGGAGCGTCGCGCGGGCCACCACCGTGCCGAGAAGAGTCACGGGATCCAGATGCGCCACCGGGGTGACCACGCCGGTCCGTCCCACCTGCCACTCGATCCCGAGCAGCGTGGTCTCGGCCTCGTGCGAGCCGAACTTGTAGGCGATGCCCCAGCGCGGGCTCTTGGCCGTGAACCCCAGCGCGTCCTGCTCGCGGAAGGAATTCACCTTGATGACCAGACCGTCCGTTCCGTAGGGCAGCTTTTCCCGCTTCGTCTCCCACCGCTCGGCCGTCCGCCGCAACGCCGCGAAGCCCCGGGCGCTCGAATTGTCCGGGTTCACGCGAAGGCCCAGCTCCTGCATCCACGCCAGCGCCTCCATTTGGGTCTTGAGGCCGTGGCGCTCGGGCCGGACCACCGAGAAGAGGAAGATCTTGAGCGGCCGCTTCGCCACCTCCGAGGTGTCGAACATCTTGAGGCTCCCCGTGGTCGCGTTGCGCGGGTTCATGAACGCGTTCAGGCCGGCGGCGACCCGGCGCTCGTTCATCTTCTCGAAGGGCTTCGTCTCCATGAAGACTTCCCCGCGGACCTCGAGCTCCCGCGGCGCCTCCTTGGTCCTGAGCCGGAGGGGGATCGATCGGAGCGTCCGGAGATTGGCGGTGATGTCGTCCCCCTCGGCGCCGTTCCCTCGCGTCAGGCCCAGGGTGAACCGTCCCTCCACGAAGCGGAGCGCCACCGCGACGCCGTCCACTTTGGGCTCCACGACGTACTCCACCTCGTCCTTCTCGAGGAGCCGCCGGACGCGCGCGTCGAATTCCTCGAGCTCCTCCAGGGAATAGGTGTTGTCGAGGCTCAGCATAGGAGCCGAGTGGCGCGCGGACTTGAACCCGGGGAGGAGGCCATGGGCCACGCGCTGGGTGGGAGAATCGGGATCCCGATATTCCGGGTTCGCCTCCTCCAGCTCGGCGAGCTCTTTCAGGAGGCGGTCGTAGTCCCGGTCGGTAATCTCCGCCTCGCCCACGACGTAGTACAGATGGTCGTGGCGCTCGATCTGCCGGCGGAGGCTCTCGATTTTCCGTTGGGCGGTCTGGCTCACCAGTCGGTCGAATAGCGAAGGTGGAGCTTGGTCTCGCGCAGCGCCGCTCCCGGGCTCAGCCCCAGCTCGATGCCCACGGTGCCCGCGCGGATCGGGCTCCTCAGCCCCGCACCGTAGCCGAACTCCCAGCCCGGGCTCAACTCCGTTCGGGCGAGCGAAGCGCCCAGGCTCGGCAGGGCACGCGCGGTCCCCGCTTCGAGCGGCTGGCTCAGCTCGTGGCGCGCGCCGTCCACGAAGAGAAAGACGCGTCCGCCCCGCGGTCCGGTGATCCAGCGGTGCTCGAGGGTCATGGCCAGGATCCGGTCCCCGGCGAACTCCCGGTCCCGGTGGCCGCGCAGCCCCTCCGAGCCACCGAGGAACCGGAGCTCCTCGGCGGGGAGCGCGTCCCCGCCCAGGCTCACGCGCTCGGCCCGCACCGCGGCGTAGAGGGCGCGATTCCCTCCGGTGGGATGCGCCGCCTCCCAGGCGACCGCGCCCCGGAGGAGCGCGCGGGTGTCGCGCGGGTAGCCCGGATACGCCTCCGTGCGACGCCCCGCCTCACCGGTGAGGGACAGCGAGAGGCCGCGCACCGGATTCTCGACCGGCAGGAGCGTGCGCCACGCCGCCTTCCCTTCCAGCGACCAGGTCGCGCTCGTGCCCCGGCCCGCGCCGGTATACGAGCTGCTGCTCCTCCGGATGGCGGCGCCGGCGCGCGCGTTCCGGAGGGGGCGCCCCGAGAGCTCGAGCGACCACCGGGTCTGCGTGTAGAGCGAGTCGGCGACCTGCGCCTCGAGCGAGAGGAGCCCGTCGAGCCCCGTGCCGAAGAGGGACGGCTCCCGGTACCGCGCGGCGTACTCCGATCGCCCCGCGCCGTAGCCCGCCCAGCGCGCGCCGGCCGAGCGCCCGCTCCCGCCGATGTTCCCCAGGGCCAGGTCGAAGAGCCCGGTCACTCCTCCCTGGTTCTGGATGCCCAGCGCGCCGTCGAAGCGGCTCATCCGGTTCTCGACGAGGGGGGCGATCACCCGCGCCCGGCCGGGGTCGGCGCTCGGAGCGACCTCGATCGCCCCGACCGAAGCGAAGAGCTCGCTCGATTCCAGGCGCTCCTGGGCGTCCACGAGGAGCGCCGGCGTCAACACCTTCCCTTTCGTGAGGCCCGAGATCGTGCCGACGACGGAGGGCTTCATCGACGCGCCGCCGAGGTCGAGGCTGTCCACCGTAACCGGAGGACCGGGACGAAGCGAGAGGTAGGCGCGCGCGGTCGCCGAGTCCGCGAGCACGACCGAATCGATCACGACCTCGGCTCCGAACCGCCCCCGCATCTGCGCTTCGGATCGGAGCGCCGTGAGGCCGTCCAGGATGGACCGCGGATCGGCGCGTCCCCCATCGACGCGGAGAAAGATCTGGGCCCCGTCCGGGACGAGATCGTCTCCGCCGCGCACGACCGGGACGAGGCGCGAGGGCTTAGCCCAGCGCGCGATCGAGAGACGGGCCTGATCGATCGTATCCCCGGCCGCGCCCGGCAGCAGCATGAGGCGCACCGCGGCACCGATCCGCCCCTGGGCGAGGAGCCGGTCCCGAACGCGAGCGGCGAGAGCCTGAAGCTCGGCGCGCGTCCAGGGTCGCGCGGAATCGCCGGCCGCGAACACGGCGAGCGAATCCAAGCCGGGGGCGATGTCCAGATGGTAGCGATCCGCCGCCCGCGCGGGCGGGGCCGCGAGGCAGAGCGCGAGGATCACGAGGCGAGCCATGGCGGGCGCGGGTCTCATCAGAAGTAGCTCTTCAGCTCGAAGCGACCGTTGTAGACGCCGGGCCGACCCGAAGCCACCTGGCCGCTCCACGAAAGCCCGATCGAGACCTGTTCCCGGACCCGGTAGTCGCCGAGAAGGTCGTAGTCGATGTGATCCCCGAGCAGCGGGGGCGTGAAGGAGAGCCCCGGCCGATAGGAGCCGCTCTGGCTCGTGCGCGCCCAGAGGGCCCGCCCGTCCACGCGGAGCTTTCCCCCCGAGGCGCAGCGCGCGGAAGGTCCCGTCGAGACCGTCTCGCGCAGACCGCCTCCGGTCAGATCCCGATCCTGACGCCCTCGTCCGATGAGGGAGACGGACCACGTGGGACCCAGCGCGCGGGAAAGCTCGAGATCCAGCCCGCGCCCGCGGAGTCTCGACCGGTACTGCTCGCCGGTGTCGCTCCGGAGCGCGGTCTCCTTCGTTCCATCGTGGGTGACCGACGTGGCGAGGCGCAGCTTCCCCCAGAGCGGATTCCGCACCCGGAACGTGGCGTCGCGCGAATCGCGCACCACCCGGAGATTCTCCAGCTCCCCGGTCCGGTCCCGGCGCGCGCCCCCTTCGGCGCGAAGGTCGAACCGCCCGCCCGGACGCGCGTACTCCACCGTCTGCCTCGCGTTCACGTTGCCTCGAATCGTGGCGCCGGGATCCAGGTAGTCGCGCGGGTCCAGGGCGTGCGCGGGATCGCCCAGGGGCAGCGAGGAGAGCGTCTCCAGGCGCAGGAACGTGCTCGCGCCCCACGCGCGCCAGAACGAATTCGCGCTCCCAGGGGATGGGGTCCGCCCCGGATAGGCGTCGAGGCGGAGCTGGACGTTGGCCCGCGTTCTCGACGTCGGAAGCCCGGTCTCGGTGACCACCTGGTAGTCCCCCTGGTAGCGAGGATTCCCGAACGCGTCGTAGGAGCCCGTGCCGGGATCCACCGCGACCACGCGCCGCACCACCTGGGGCTCCCGGAGCTGGGTCGCGTCATAGCGCAGCTCGGAGCTGAAGGCGGAGCCGGGCGCGCCCACGAGGAGGGCGAGCTGCGCCAGGTCGCTCGCGGTGGCTCCGCCCGGGCCCGCCACGCGCCGGCGCGTCCAGCCCAGCTCCGCCGAGAGCGACGCGCGCGCCCGGGCCGAGAGACCCGCCTCCCAGGTCGTCGCGCGGGTCGGGACGAGCGCCAGCGTGGAATCCGCGCGCCGGTCCACGCGTTCCCCGTACGAGGCGCGCACGTTCACGCTCTGGAGCGGCTTGAGACCCAGCCCCGTCGACCACTCGCGGCTTCGGCGCTCCGGAATGGAATCCCCCTCCTGCCGGAGGATGCGCTCGTCGAGGAAGTGCACCTTGGGCGCGATGAATCCCGTCTGCCGAGCCAGGTCGAAGGCGAGGCGCGACCTCGCTCCCGATTCCAGCCCGAGCGAGTTCCGGGATCCTTCCCACCGAACCGCGCCCACGAGCGGTCCGCGCCAGTCGGCCGCGAGCGCGCTCCGCAGAGCCCGGGAGCCGGTCCCAAGATCCCTCTTCCCGGCCTCCCCGCGGAGCGAGAGCGCGGAGACCGGATCGTACTGGAGCGAGACCTCCCCCCGCGTCTCGGCCCCCTCCTGCGCCGCCGCCTGATTCCAGCGGTCGCTCTCGAACACGTTGTCCAGGCGATCCATCGTGGTGAAGCGCGCGTCCCGGGATCGGAAGCTGGCCGACGCGCGCAGGGAACCGAGACCCCGTCCCAGGACCGAAAGCGCACGCGGCATGAGCTGCGCGCCGAACCGCATCGCGTTCCCGGCGTTGTCCCCGTCGTCGAGCGAGGAGAGCGCGTTCCGGTCCAGGCCGGAGCGCGCCGCCTCCGCGTCCAGGCTCAGGGCGCCGAAGACCCGCGCGGATCCTCCCACGTCGAAGAGCCGCTGCACGGCGGGTGAAGGCAGGGAGCGGCCCGGGACGTAGGAGCCCAGATTCCGCCCCATGTAGTTGTAGAAATGAGAGCCGTCCGTCGCGGTGGTGTCGGCGTAGCCGCCTCGCCCCGCGCCCACGGACGCGAACTCGACCAGGTAGTCGCCGTGCCCAGCGCCCAGATGGACCCAGTGGGGATTCTGGGGATCGGATTCATCCCAGGCGTACTCCCCCGCCCCGGGCCCGACGTAGCGCGCACCCGAGGAGGTCGCGGCCGAGTCGCCGAGGCTTCCCAGCTCGCGCAGATTCTCCGGGGTGAGCGCCGCGTCGATGGGACTCTTCGGATCGTCGCCGTCCTTGAGATAGGTCGCGTACCATCGCCCCGAAGACGAGATCGGGCCCTGCGTGAAGGCGGCGTACATGCTTCTCCGGAAATTGGTGCTCGCCCGCTCGAAGTCGAACGCGATCCGGCTCTCGGCGGTGATCGGATGCCGCGTGGTGAAGGTGACGGTGGCCGCGCCGTAGTCGATGACGTAGTCCAGATCGGCGCCGCGCTTCAGCTTCACGCCGTCGAGCCAGACCGTCTCCGATCCCGCCACGATCCCGGCCGGAATCTCGCCCGGCACGCGCGCGACGAGCTCGTACGGGCCCTGCTTTCCTTCTTCCCCTTTCGTCTCGATGGAGCCGCGCTCCCCCTTGGCGCTCGCGGCGGCCACGTCCCAGGTCGAGCCCGCGATCCGCGCCTGACCGCGCACGCCCTGGAGCTGTCGCCCGAGCCTCGAGAACTCCCCGGGGCCCGCGTCGAGGCGGAAGTCCCCCATCGTGACCTCACCCTGCGGCGCCCGGATCGAGAGGATGAGCCGATCCAGGTCTTGCAGCTCGCGCGTCGTGCCGTCCGGCTCGAACGGAAGCTGCTGGTCGCTCAGCGTCGCCTGGAGCTCGACCTCGCTGGCCACGCGGCCCCGCACCGTGAGATCGAGCGTCTGGTGGAGCGACGCGTCCCGTCCGCGTCCCATCTCGACGCTCAGGGACTTGGAGCCGGAGAAGAGGAGCGAGGCCTGTGACGGAGCCGCCGCCTCCGCGCCGGAAGCGGCCGGCGCCGCCGCGGCGATCGCGACCGGCGCCGTCTCGGGCGGATCCGCGGTCCCGGCCTCCGGAGCGGAGAGGACGGACGGCGCGGCCAGGGAAAGAAGCGACGGGGATCGAACCACCGGGTAGTCGAAGACGAGCGTATCGGGCTCGACCGGGACTCCACCGGGATGGATCACGTCGGTGGGACGGGCCGAGGCATGGCCTGGCAGGCCGAATCCCACGAGGATCCCCACGACCCGCGCGAGGAGGAGGAATCGCTTCATCAAGGCCGCACCCGGTCGATGCGGGGCACCGGGACGACGATCTGGATCTCGTCGCGCTCCGGATCGGCCAGCGCGATCTGACGGCGCGGTCCCACCGCCACGGCCGCGGGTCTCCACGCGATCCGGTCTCCGCCGAAGACGCGCAGGGTGATGAAGAGTCCATCGATGTCCTCGCCGAAGGCGCGGACGCTTTGATTCAAGCGGTCCCCGACGTAGAGATATCCCGCGCGATCCACGGCGAGGTCGGTCAGGGACAGGCGCTCCGAGGCATGGTCGAACGGCAAGGACTGCGAGAGGCGACCGCTCGGGTCGAACCGAAGAAGGGCGGGCCGACCCGCGTCCAGGATCCAGAACGAGCCCCCCGGCGTGGACGCCACCGCCATCGGCTGACGCAGCGAGTCCTCGGGAAGGAGGAATCGAGTCGTCCGCTTGGGCTCCAGCCGATCGTCGAGCGCCACGAGGTCGCGCGCGCGCGGGGAGAGGAGCCAGAGCTTTCCGAACCGGTCGAGGAGGATCCGCGCGCCCGCCTCGCGGGACTCTTCCGCCGCCTCTCCCTGGAATAGCCTCTGGCCCAGGAACCGTCCCGCGCGGTCGTAGGCGATGAGCGCGCCGCGCCCCCGGTCCAGGACCAGGAGCGACTGATCCCGATCGACCACGATGTCGACCGGAAGCTCGAGCGAGGCTTCGTCGGTTCCGTACCCGCCCACGTCGTAGATCGCGCGCCCTTTCGGATCCAGCTTCACGACGCGGCGCGCCTCCTCGTCGAGCACGTGCAGGTTCCCGTCGGAATCGTAGACCAGGCGGGTGGGACGGTGGATGCCAGCCGCTTCGAGCGCGTCCCGGTCCAGAATCATCTCGGTCCGAAGACCGTAGGGAGCGAAGGAGGCCGAATCGGGGAGCGCGCCCGATGCCGGCGCCGCGGCGCAGACCAGGAGAAGGAGCGCGGCCTGGATGGCCGTGAGTATGTGTTGTCTCGGACCGCTCATGAGCATTCGGGGAGGAGAGACCTCGTCGCGGTCGCGTGCGGGGTGGTGACGGACTCTAGAACGTCTGCCGGAGCAGCACCCTTCCCCCGCCGTCGGCGGTCATGTCGGTGAGGAGGCGCAGCTCGGGACGCTCGATCGCCGCCTGCCGACTCCGCGCGTCGCCGCGGTGCAGCATCTGAGTGTCGATCGCGCTGGCGATCCGGTTCAGGATCGCGAGCGCGAAGGAGAACTTGGCCCGGCTGAACGCTCGCGTCGAGCTCTGCCGCGTGTCCCGGAAGCTCTCTTGGAGCGTGGCGCTCGACCAGTCCCAGGCACGGTCTCCGGTCGGAAGCCGCTCCGCCACCCAGGCGTCCTGGGCGGCCGGGTCGCTCGGAAACTCGTTCCTCGCGTCCCGGCGCAGCGCGTCCTCGTAGGAATCGACCCCCGATCCGCTCGAGCGCGCGTACGTCCCGACCAGTCTCCAATAGTCGTCCGATCCGGAGCTCGTTCCGACCCCGGCGTTGATCTGCGCCTGCTCGATGTAGTCGTTCCGCCTGAGGTGGGCCGCGACCTCCCAGATCGCGAAGTTGGCCCAGATCGCGCCTTCCGATACGAAGAACCCCGTGGCGCGTCCTTTGTGGCCGGAATAAAGCTCGCCCGCCCCCGGAAGGAGGAGCGAGAGCATCAGCGCCTTTCGAGGGTTCCTGGCGCGCGGCGCCTGCTCGGACACGGCGGCTGGAGCCGGCGCGGGCTCGGGCGCGGTGGAATCCGCGGCGAACGCGAGCGCCGTCGCCAGAGGGGAGCCTGCATGCGTCAAGTCGAGATTGGATTGGGCGAACGTCGGCGGGGCGGCCGTGGAAGCGGCCGCCCAGAGCAGCACGAGGGAGATGGAGGTTCTAATCGAGACGTCTCGTGATGACGAACCCGAAGGCATTGTCCCTCGCAAAGGGCTTCGAGCGCAGCTTGAACCTCACGGTGGTGTCTTCGCCGAGAACCGCGTGGGTCTTGCTCTTCATCAAGCGCAGCACATCCACCGCGCTCACGACGCGGTTCACGAAGGCGCCCGCGACCGCGGTATGCGCGTTTTTCAGGAAGTTGTTACTGTGCGCGCGAATCCCGCGGTAGAAGTTGCGGTCGTCCTGGCTGGTCCAGCCACTCCAGTACGTGGAGATCTTCCCGATGTCCTCATAATACTGCTGCCGATTGTGGTCGCGGAAGTAGAGGATCAAGCTGTCCTCGGGAGAGCCCTGGTACTGCGGGTTGGTCTGCAGCCAGCGGTCGTAATCCCAGTGTCCGTCGGCGTACGTCTCGAACTCCTTCTCCTTGGATTTTCCGCGGTCGTGGTAGTAGAGGTACGCGGCCCAGGCTACGCCTTCCAGACCCATGTTGACGATGCCGCGTTTTTGCCCCGCGTAGAGATGTCCCGCGCCGGGAACCGCGAGGTTCAGGAGGAAGGCCTTGCCGACCGACTTGTGTTTCGGGTTTACCTCCTCGGCCGCCGTCACGTTCTGGGGCGCCGGAGTCGGGGTCGCGGTCGGGGGCATGACGGAATCGGCGATGGCCCGCTGCGCGAGCAGAATCTCCTGGGGCGTCGCCGGATCAAAATCCAGAGAGGACGCAGCTTTGCCTTGACGGGGATGGATCGCGAGAACGGCCAGAAGGGCCGAAAGAGTGAGCGCGAATCGCCGAGAGATCAGTATCTAGGTCCTCAGAACCGGGCTGAAGCTACTTGCACTACAAGCAATTATAGCCCCGTCCACGTTACTTGACAACGGCGAATTTGCCGAAGACCACGTTGTCCGCCCCCGTGCCCTGGACCTCGACGCGTACGAGATAAACCCCGCTCGCCAGATTCCGAACCGGGATTCTCACAACATTTTGCGCGGGACTCGACGGCCCAGAAAGCCGCTGAACCTCGTGCCCCATCGGGTCGAGGACCCGGATCACCACTGAATTCACCCCCTGACCCAGTGTGTACGCTAGGCCTATGTCCTGGCCATGCGCCGGGTTGGGGAAGCAATAGACCGACCCCTTCTCGAGCTGCGGCCCCTGTGCCAGAGTTCCCTGCAGCGTGTCCTCCAGGACCGACGTGCGACGCCGATTTCCAGCAAACTCGGCCCACGGGGTCCGTTGGGACACACCATCCCTCGAAAAGAGGGCGCTGTCCGCCCTCGCCGGTAACTGAATAGCATGAAGCGCGCCGTCGTCGTCTCCCCCGACCACGAGATGGGTCCACGCGGGACCCGGGGGATCGGGCGGGAGCTGCGCGTCGTTGAGGCTCAGGATCATCGGAGTCGAGGACGCGCCGCCCTGGATGGCGAGCGGCCAACCCGAGATGGTTCGGCCGTCCTGGTCCAGCGCCACGAGGAGGCCGTTGTCCAGCGCGACGATCGCCTCGGCGCGGCCATCCCCCGTCACATCGGCCACGAGAGCCGATCCTTCACCCCCGAGGGCTTCGGGCCCGTATCGCCCCGTCATGGAAACCGGCCAGCCGTGCGGCTCGATCCCGTTCCGGTTGTACCGATGCACCCGCCCTTCCTTGTCCATGGCGAAGATCTCGGGATAGCCGTCGCCGTCCAGGTCGCCCGCGGCGAGCGGCCCCCACAGGGTGCCCGCCACGCTGATCGGCCAGCCCGGAAGCTCGGTGCCGTCGAGTCGGAAGCAATGGATCATGTCCTGCCGCGGGTCCGAGACCAGGAGCTCGAGATCGCGATCCGGGGCGCGGTCCATGTCGACGCCCAGGAGATACGGATCGAAGAACGGATTCTGCACCCGGAAATGAACGTCGAGGCGACCAGGAAGCTTGCTCGCCGCGTCCACGATGCGGATCCATCCGTTCGAGAGAGCCAGCGCCACCTGGTAGCCGCCCGCGCCCGTGAACCGGCCGAGCGCCAGATTCCCGGAGACGGGAGCCGTGATGGTCGAGGCTCCGACGCGCAGGGTATCCGCGACCGGATCGACGCGCGGCGCCACGCTCACGCTGTCCGAGGGAACGATCGCGAAGACGCGGCCGTCGCTCCCTCCGACGATCACCTGTCCGACGGCGTCGAGCACGGGACCGGTCGTGGCCAGCACGCTCGTGGAACCCGGGTCGAGCCGCGGAGGCCAGCCGTACAGCGTATCCGAGGCGCCCGCGTCCCGTGGTCCCGCGTGGAACGCGTAGACGCCTCCATTTCCGGCCGTCGCCACGATGGCGGCGTCGTGAAACGCGAGCGGATTCCGATGGAAGAGGCTGTCCGCGAAGAGAACCGGTCCCACGATCTTCGCGGGCAGTGCCGCGACGACGCTGCTGTCTCCCGTCGTGTAGTAGGGCTCGCCCAAGGACGTGAACGCGTAGACCAGGCTGTCCACGGCGGTCACCACCTCGGTCAGGCCGTCGTGCCGGAGCCTTCCGTACGTGGGCTTCGCGCCGCGCTGGCTCACGCCCGTCGCGAGCGGCCAGCCCGGCACCCTCCAGTCGGCGCGCACACTCACCCCCATCGTGAGGCCCGGCGGGCTCGTGACGTCGATCGTGATGTGGCTCTTCCCGCCGTCGTTCGTGTCCGAGTTGGGTCCGGTGTCCGGACCGAGCCTCGTGTGATTCCCCACGAAGTACGGGTCGAAGGGACTCCCGAAGAGGTAACTCGAGTTCGGATCCCCGAGATCCTCGATCCCATCCGCCTCCATCACGCGCACGCCCCGGCGCGAGGGATTGGAGTTGATCCCGAAATCGGGCGGGATGTGACGCCCGTAGATGACCGAATTGTCCACGTGCCAGATCAGCACGCCCTGCCCCGGGAGGAGGAAGTCGTATTCCTTGTTCCCCACCGTGTCGATCCCGAGGGTGTCCGCGAAGTCCGGCCCCAGGAGCACCCCCGTCGAGTCGTCCTTGTCGAGGTAGAGCGTCTTGTCGCCGTTGAGATCCGTCTCGCGGTTCTCGATGAGGTAGAACTCCTCCCCGCCGAGCGGCACGAAGAGCGTGGTGTCCGAGAGCTCGGTGGCGCGGAGGGTCGTGTCCAGCCCCCTCCCCGGCTCCACGTACTCGATGTTGTCGGGCCACAACAAGAACTTGGACCAGGGATCCAGGCTGACCGGCAGGATCCCGCTCGCGTCCACCTGCGCCCCCGACTTCTGGTCCTGCACCGTCGTGCCGAGCAGATACCCGGAATCCATGTTGCTCCAGACTCCGACACCGGGCAGCAAGGTCTCGATGTCGTAGAGGTCGAAGAGCCCTTGCGTATGACCGAATTCGTGGGCCAGGGTGCCGTTGATCGCGGCGTAGTAACCGTCCTGGGACTCGGTTTCGGGCATGACGATCCCCCCCGTGATCCCGACCGCGCCGCCGTTCACGAACGCCGTGTCGCTCAGGTTGATCTGGAACGTCGGGAAATCCCGTGGGCTGTCGCCGTTCAGGTCGGTCTGGAAGTCCGACCCGGAATGGAGGAGCGCGATCACGTCGAACTTCCCGAACGGGATCGAGTCGGTCTGGTCCGCCACCGTCAGGGCGTCGTGGAAGAAGCGCTGGGCGCTGTCGAAGGACTCCTGCCCCAGGGTCCAGGGTCCGTAGCGACCGGTATCCGCCAGGCGATACGCCGAGGAATCGGCCCGCGGGTAGACGTCGTACTCGATGACGAGGTGGCCGTACGAGGCGAACTTCCAGTAGCGCCGGAGCGCCTCGAGGTGCTTCAGGAAGAATTTCCGGTCGTGGGGCGGCGGGTCGATGACGATGCCGAGGGACGAGCCGTCGCGCAGATCGAACTTGCCGTCCGGCGTCGAGGTCAGGGACCCGAGCGAGTCCGTGGCGAAGTCGATCTTGAGGCCGAGCACGCGGAGGGTCTCGGGCGCGCCCGTGAAGAAGGTCGTGCGCTGGAGCCGTCCTTGCTGCATGGCGAGAAGCGGCGGGCGGCGGCCGGTCACGAAGGGACGAGCCGATGCTTCCCCGACCCGATGGGGGAACGATTGCCATCGCTGGAGGCGCTTCGCCGCCAGGGCTCGCGCCGCGGGCGAGGGCGCGGCCCCGGAGGGCCGCGTGGCGATCAACCCCCGCGCGGGCGCGGCGGAAACAGAAGGAGCCAGGCCGAAGATCCATGCCTGGCTCCCAATTCCCAGGATCGCCGCCGAACGAAGAAGAGTTCGGGGGATCCGCACGTGTTTAGAAGTGGTAGCTCGCCGAGAAGCGGTTCACCCGATCCAGGAATTCGGACTGAGGAACCGAGGCGTAGTCCACGCGGATGCCCCGGAAGTTGAGTCCCAGGCCGTACGTCAGGTCCTTCACGGTGCCCCGCGGGTCGTAGATGTAGCCGGCCCGGAGCGCGATGAGACGGTTGAACTCGAATTCTCCGCCGCCGTTCTCGATCCACGCGCCGTGCGAGAGCAGCGAGCGGTTCACGTCGGCGGTCAGGAGCACGCGGTAGGCCTCGGTCTCGAACGGCGTCACGGCGATGCCGAGCTTCGCGTTCCGGCCGAGGGGATCCGACTGGTCCTGATCGATGTAGGCGATATTCGGCCCGAGGTTCTGGATCGCGAGGCCGATGGAGCTCTTCCACCTGGGAATCTTGAAGAGACCGCCCACGTCGGCGGCGAAGGTCGTGCCGCGGCCGGGCTGCCGGTCCTGGGTCTTGTCGCCCGGGGCCAGGTCCACCCGCACCAGCTTCAGCGCGACCCCGAAGCCCAGGTCCTTCATCAGCTCGGTCCCGTAGGCGAGCGTCGGGGCCAGCTCGTAGCTGGTGAAGGTTCCCAGCTCGTTTCCATCCGGGTCGGTCGCGATGCTCTTGCCGTAGCTCAGGTAGCCGAAGCTGAATCCAATGCCGCCCCATCCTTCGACGTGCTGGGCGTAGGCGGTATAGGAGAAGAAGACGTCGTCGGCGAGGTCGGGCACGAGCTTCGTGTACATGGAGCTGACGTCATGACCGGTCGTGAATGCGAGCGCGCCTGGGTTCCACCAGATCGCGTTGGCGTCATTGGCCACGGCGACAAAGGCGCGTCCCATGCCGTCGGATCGTGCCCCGGGGGCGATCAGGAGTGATTGGGCGCCTGCCTCGGCCTGGGCGTGCGCGGTTCCCGCGTAAGCTCCCAGGGCCCAAAGGAGTCCGAGACAGACGGCGACAAAACGACTCATCTGCAACCTCCTTAGAATAAAGATAGGGACGCGCGTGCGCCCCGGCCTAGCACACCATTGTATCGGACTTCGAAGGCCGGGTCAAGGCTTCCCCCCCCGGGCTCACCTCGTTCTCAGGGCTCGCCCAACCGCCGAAGCCCTTTTACCTTCCGGAGATTCAGCGGTGACTTTAAGCAGGTACACGCCGATCGCTACATTTTCTCCCTGAGAATCTCTTCCGTCCCACGGAAGGTAATTCTCTCCCGCCCGCCCGTCCACGGCCAGGTCCCGGACGCGGCGGCCCGCCACGGTCAGGATGCGGACCCGGATGGCGCCCGCCTGGTTGAGGCGGGCGTGGATGTAGGTCGTCCCCTCGAAGGGGTTCGGGTAGTTGAAGACCTGGCTCAGCTGCATCGGATCGCCCGGTCGCGCGAACGAGTGGACGTCGAGGACGAACGTGCGCACGGCGATGTTCCCGAACGTGTCGGAGGCGTGGACCTCGACCGTGTGGAGCCCTTCCGTGATCTGGGAGGGCAGCGTGTAGACCGCCGTTCCCCGCGTGTAGCTCCCCGAGTCGTAGACGAAGGAAGCCGTCAGCTCGGCCGGCGTCCCGCGATCGTCGAGAATGACGAAGATGGTGTGCGCGTTGTCCAGGCGCATGAGGTCGATGCCGCTCGAGTCCTCGATGGCGAAGGTGACCCGGTCCCCCGCCTGGAAGCCCGAGTCCGAGCCCGCCGCGTGAAGCAGGGTGATCGTGGGGGGATCGAGATCGGTCCGGGCGGAGATGCCCTGACCGATCCGGATCGAATCCACCGCGAGGCCCACGCCGCGTCCTCCCGCGGCGCCGAGGAGCGCGCGGAGCTGCCCGGTCCCTCCGGCGATCCGCGAGTCCACGGGGACCACGAAGCGCGCCGTGAACCGCCCCGCGACGAGGGGAACCTCACCCCGGAAGAGGATCGGACCCGGAATCCGGTACGTGACGACCCTGGGAACGAAGATCGCCGTCTGCTTCCGATCGAAGGGCTTCCCCTGGATCTGGATCCGCGCCACGCCGGAGGAGATCGTATCGGGGCTGGAATCGGAGGCGAGCGCATGCCCCTGGAGTACGGCCAGGCCGCCGCGGGCCAGGGAATCGAGCGGCCCCTTCTCCCACAGGCCGCGCCCCTGGGGAATGGGTGGAGGGAGCGCCGGATCGCCCAGGAGGACGTACTTCCGCGCGATGATGTTCCGGTGGAGGTTCTTGGCCTGCCGATAGGCGCTCCCGATCGTGAGCGTGGAATCCACCCGCGGGGCGATCGGGAAGAGCTGGTCCATGATCTCGTCATTCAATTCCGTGCTCTCGAAGGGAAAGACCAGCTCGGTGGAAGCGATCGCCGCCACCGCGCCGCCGAGCGGAGACTTGAGCAGGAGCTCCGCCAGCCCCTCCTGCCCCAGGGCGTCGAACTTCCCGACCGTGCAGCTGAAGAAGCCGAACACGCTCGGTCGCGAGGCATTCGTGAGGCGACCGACGTCGTTCGAGCGGAACACCTGCTCGTCCGCCAGCACGAGGTCGGATCCGTGGCCGATGTAATCGACGAACCAGTTCCCCTGGTTGATCCTCGCGATGAAATCGTCCCGCGCGGCGGGCTTCGACTGCTGCAGCGTGTCCGCGAAGGCGTAGTCGTTCAGGTAGACCTTGGATCGCTCGATGGGATACGGGATGTGGAGCTTGTCCTTCCGCTCCATCTCGATCACGTGGAGGTTTCCGAGCTCGTCGTCCTTCTCGCGCTTCCGTGAATCGTCGGCGCAGAGGAGCGCCCGGGCGCGCCACTCGTCGAACTCCGGGTTCAGCTCGTAGGTCCGGATCTTCCGGATCATGATCGAGGCTTCGACCGTCGTTTTCGCCGGGAGGCGTCCCACGGCGACGTCGAGGAGGAGATCTCCGGGCCCGTCCAGGAATCCATAGAAGTCGTCGGATACGAACTGGGACGGCGGCGGAAACATGTCGTCGTAGTAGTTGGCGTACGTCGGAACGAGATCCGGGGCGTTGAAGCCGAGATAATTCTTGGGATCGAGCGTCGCGTCGCCCAGGAGGCAGACGTAGGTCGGCGCCGGACCGGGCCAATGGAGGCGCGCGTACGCGAGAAGGTTCCGGATCGCGACCGCGTCCAGGTAGCCCGCTCCGAGTTGGGCCGCGATCCGGTCCGTCGTGGCGATCGCGGCGCGTGGCCCCACGATGCCGGCGATCCGACCCGAGCGAACGGTGGCCAGCGACTCCGCCTGAGCCAGGAGCGAGGGGTGCGTGACGATGAGATAGTCCGCCCCCGCGCCGGGATCGAGCAGATCGGAGACCGTGTGACCCGTCGACGCCGGAGCATACGGCGCGATCGTCGGGCGCGCCGCGCGGGCCGTGGACACGAGGCTGTACCGCTTGGGGGCTCCCGGGCCCAGGCTGTCCTCCGCGGTCAGGACGAACGGCGCAGTCGCTCCCGCGAACGCGCCGTTCACGTAGCGGATCGGATTCTCGGGATCGCCCCGCTCCAGGAGCCAGACCGAGGTCGTGTCGGTGATGCCGTCCACGACGTAGTGGACGGGACCGGTGAAGGTCGTATCGGACGCGAAGGTGAGCGTGTCGTTGATCGCCGAAAGACGCTTCGGGTACGTGATCTCGAACCAGGCGAGCTCGCTCTGGTCGAACCGGGAGGGAGCGTCGGGGTCCACGATTCGCGGGACTTCCACCTGCAGCGTGTCGGCCGCGTGAACGGGCAATCCGGAGGCGGTCACATCGAAGGGCGTGCTCTGGTCCGTGGAGTCGCGCGCGACGAACGCGCCGTCCCAGTACACATTCGCGACGTGATCCGAGAACGCCACCCCGGGAGAAACGCCGCGTCCCCACAGGCGCAGGAGCAGCGAGCCCGAGCCGCCGGGCTGAGCGCCCGGAAGCGCGAGCGGGAAGGCGATGCGCGACCCCTGCGTGAAGAGCCGGTAGAACCACCGCTCCCATCGGACCCCGGGGGCGAAGGCGTTGAAATCGCGGACCCGGTTCTCCTCGTAGTGCACGCGGTGCGGAACCGAGGTGATCGTCGGCGCGACGGTGACCGGCGCGGCGTCGCGCGTCCTCATGCGTCTCGGGAGGGGGAGCGAAGGGAACGCCCCCCAGGTGAGCCAGAGCGACTCCTCGTCGGAGCGCTGGGCCTCCTGGTAGTTGATCGAGCCGCCGAGCATGAGGTCGTAGCCGAAGCCGGTCTGGCCGGTGGCGTAGAAAATGATCCGATCGCCGGGGTCGAACGAGCCGTCTCCCTCGCCCGTCACGACGATCGCGCACTCGCGGAGCGAGTCGGGCGCCGCGTCCACCAGCGTGCTCTCCGGAATGTCTCCGGGGGTCGCCCGGAAGATGCGGAAGGAAGCAGGATCGATCCCCGCCGTCGTGACACCCGCCGCCGCGAGATCGGCGGCGCTCAGCACGTAGAGCCCGGGGCGAAGCACGCCGAGGCGCACCCAGGGGCGGTCCGGCTGGACCCGAAGCGGGCCGGAGTAGGCGGCGCTCCGGAATCCGGCGCCGGGCGCGCGCGCGGGTCTCGGGGCAGCCTCCCACGAGACATCGAGGGTGATCCCGTCGACGACGCTCCCCTGTCCGGAGCGGGGATCCCACCGGACCGGCCGGAGCACCACCGTCACCGCGCGCTCTTCCCCGGCCGCCCCGATGGAGTAGCTCAGGAGAGGCGGTTCCACGGTCGCGCCGCCCCCGTAGGTGCCGCTCTGCAGCCACGCCTCGAGGCGGGCGGCGCCCAGAGCGTCCGCCAAGACGCGGTCGGAAAGGAGATGCGGCAGGGGCTCGGGTCGGATCGTCCCCAGCGAGCGCGTCGGTCCCGCCCTCGCGCTCACCCGCGGCGTCACTCCCTTCGGAATTCGAAGGAACAGGGTCAGACACGGAAGTTGCGGGGTCCCGGCCGGATCGACCGCAGACCCGCCCGGGATCGTGATCTCGGTCAGGCTCTGGCCGAAGACGACACCCGGCGCGAGGTCCGGGGCGGGGATCGGAACGACGACTCGGTATCCCGAGGAGGTCACCGATTCGACGCGGGCGCCCAGGGAAGCGGGCCCGATGAGGAATCGGTCGCCGAGGGTCTGGGCCCCGGCGGGAAGCGCCGCCGCCAGGAGGAAGAGCGAAAGGGTGCGGGGCGAGAGACTCAAGCCTTGTCGATCCGCTCGGCTTCCTCGATCAACATGACCGGTATGTCGTCGACGATGGGATAAGCCAGGCAGCAGCGGTCACAGATCAGCCGCTCGGGCTCCTTCTGGTCGCGCAGCTCCCCTTTGCACTGAGGACAGACGAGTATCGCGCGAAGCTCTTCGCTGATCGGCATGTCGCTTATCCCCCCAGGGGTGCCGGCGCGGCGCCGGTCTCCTCCAGATAGACCCCCATCTTGAGAAACTTCTCCAGTCGCCGGTCCAGAAGCTCCTGGATCGGAAGCCCGAGGAGCCCCTTCACGTGGCGGACCACGGCGGTCTGGATCCGCCGGGCCGTCTCCTCCGCGTCGCGATGGGCCCCGCCCAGGGGCTCCGGGATCACCTCGTCGATGACGTTCAGCTCCAGGAGATCATGGGCCGTGAGCTTCAGGGCCTCCGCCGCCTGCTCCGCCTTGCCGGCGTCCTTCCAGAGGATCGCCGCGCAGCCCTCGGGAGTGATGACCGAATAGATCGAGTTCTCCAGCATCATCACCACGTCCCCCACCGCGATGGCCAGTGCTCCTCCGGACCCCCCTTCCCCGATCACGACCGAGACGATGGGGACCGGAAGATGCGCCATCTCCACCAGGTTCCGCGCGATCGCCTCCGACTGGCCGCGCTCCTCGGCCCCCAGCCCCGGGTAGGCGCCGGGCGTGTCCACGAAGGTCACGACGGGGCACCCCAGCTTCGCCGCGAGCTGCATCAGGCGGAGGGCTTTCCGGTATCCCTCCGGGTTGGCCATGCCGAAGTTGCGGTGGATGTTCTCCTTGGTGTCCCGCCCCTTCTGGTGCCCGATCAGAACGATGGGGACGTCCTCGATCGTCGTGAGGCCGGAGATGATCGCGGGATCGTCCCCGAACCGCCGGTCCCCGTGGAGCTCCATGAATCCCGGCGCGATGACCCTCAAATAATCCAGCGTGTACGGACGGCGCGGATGGCGCGCCAGCTTCACCCGCTGCCATCGCGTCAGCTTGGAGTACACGTCGCGCCGGAGCTTCTCGGCCTTCTTCTCCAGCCTCCGGAGCTCCTCTTCGATCTCGGCGTTCTCGGGGGCCGACGCGCGAAGGTCCTCGATGCGTCGCTCCAGCTCCACGATCGGCTTCTCGAAATCGAGCCAGGTTCCGTTCATGGCTTGCTCCCGTGGATCAGAAGGGAACGGCTTCGTTCACGGCGCTCACGAGCGTCACCGCCCGCTCGCCGAGGCGCGCCCGAAGCTCGGCCAGGAGCTCGTCGCTCAGGCGCACGAGGAGCCGGCGCGCTCGGATCTGCGTCTTCACGGAGCTGGGCGGGGTGAGCGCGAGGAAGTATACAGGGCACCGTCCCGGGTGGCGACCGAGGAGGTCGCGGATCGCCTCGAGCGGGACGTCCGCGGGAGCCTCCGTGAGATCGATGTGGAGCGAGCC